>ERZ794936.18-NODE-18-length-157509-cov-44.288738_pt1 | contig 157509 bp, 147 predicted proteins | sample MGYA00511083_ERZ794936 | MGnify/ENA primary metagenome ERZ794936 (study PRJEB30137, sample SAMN04331409) | food metagenome | isolation source: Y2 must sample point D1 replicate A | place: Australia: South Australia | collected 2014 ... | reverse complement strand
GATGGTAGTGTGGGGTCTCCCCATGCGAGAGTAGGGAACTGCCAGGCATCCAATTTAAAGTGCTGATATGGCTCAGTTGGTAGAGCGCACCCTTGGTAAGGGTGAGGTCCCCAGTTCGACTCTGGGTATCAGCACCAGTTATACAATTAAGTAAAAGAATTTGCCTGGCGGCAAGAGCGCGATGGTCCCACCTGAACCCATGCCGAACTCAGAAGTGAAACGTTGTAGCGCCGATGGTAGTGTGGGGTCTCCCCATGCGAGAGTAGGGAACTGCCAGGCACCAAATCAAATAAAAGGCCCTGTCTGATGACAGGGCCTTTTATTTTTCGGGATATAAAGTAGAAAATGGCCGAAACCGCCGGATTTTCTCTCCTGAATGTCAAAAGGCCACCCGAAAGGGTGGCCTTTTTGCGTTTAATCCTCTCCCAAACTGCCGATAAAACCGGCCACAGGTTGTTTTTACGCCTTTTTTCCCGCGCAACCCACCGTCTTTTGCGGAGAGTTGCTAAACTAAGCTGAAACATTTTCATTATCGGCGAATCATTCTCGACTTTTCTGCAGTCCCACGTTAACCTTGGCTATCTGGATGTCTAAACGTTTATATGGTTAAATAAAAGGTGTCAGGTAATGCCAATCAGAGTGCCGGATGAACTCCCTGCAGTAAATTTTTTGCGTAATGAAAATGTCTTTGTGATGACCTCATCCCGTGCGCTGGTGCAGAATATCCGGCCGCTAAAAATTCTGATCCTCAACCTGATGCCAAAAAAGATAGAAACTGAAAATCAGTTTCTGCGCCTGCTTTCTAACTCGCCACTGCAACTGGATATTCAGTTATTGCGGATTGATAACCGTGAATCCAGAAACACGCCGACAGAGCATCTGGACACTTTTTACCGTAATTTCGCCGATATTCGCGATGAAAACTATGATGGTCTGATTGTCACCGGTGCGCCGCTGGGTCTGGTTGACTTTGATGATGTGGCTTACTGGCCACAGATACAGCAGGTATTACACTGGGCGAAAGATCACGTCACTTCCACGCTGTTTGTCTGCTGGGCTGTTCAGGCGGCACTGAATATTCTTTATGGGTTACCTAAAATTACCCGTGAGCAAAAGTTATCGGGCGTATACCAGCATAGTCTGGTACAGCCGCATGCATTACTGACCCGGGGGTTTGATGATCAGTTTCTGGCCCCGCATTCACGCTATGCAGATTTTCCGACGGATATTATCCGTGAACATACGGATCTTGACCTGTTTGCTGTCTCAGAAGAGACCGGGGCCTATCTGATGGCGAGCCGGGATAAACGTCTGGTCTTTGTGACCGGCCATCCGGAATATGATTCACATACATTGGCCGACGAATATTTGCGGGATATCGGTGCCGGTATTGATTCGCCGCTGCCTTATAATTACTTTCCGGGCAATAATTGTCGCCTGACACCACAAGCCAGCTGGCGTAGTCATGGTCATCTGCTGTTCTCAAACTGGCTGAATTATTATGTTTACCAGATAACACCGTATGATCTTAAACATATGACGCCGACCCTGGATTAACCCCTCCTTTCACAGGAAACCGCAGTCAGACACGATTCAGCCTTATGAAACTGCCGGTCCGATAAAATATTTATCGTCGACCCGGATTGTCTCCCGATATTCTGAGATCCGGGTAGCCCCGCCGTGGCGTCCGGCAACAGGTTACGGCCTCAGCCATTTATCATGCTGTCTGCCCGGGTTCGTTACCTTCACCTGCAGCTCACCGTCTGGCATGGAATTTTATAGAATGCTGATTCCGGAGGAGACGGTAAAAAGTCTGCCAGTACCATGGCGACGGCCAGTAAATCTGCACTTCCGCCAGGGCTCAGTCTTCGCAGAATAAAGTGACGATCCATTTCTTCCAGCTCCGTCGTTCCCCAGGGAGCCATCAGTGCTCTCTGCGCAGAATGGCGTACGAACTGCAGCCCCTCTATCCCGCCGCGGGAAACCAGGTTACTGTCTGCGTTGACGGCCATTAGTCTTAACAAAGCATTATGATGCTGCCGGTCACCGCTTTCCTGGTGCCAGTAAGGTAGTACATACCGGCGGACGGTAAGAAATCCGCTTTCTGCTTCTCCTCTGGCACCGGTCAGGGAATACTGCTGATAGAGCCTGGCGCCCGCAGATGACGGTGCCTGACCAGAGGCCAGTTCACGGGCTACCATTCCCTGACAGATAGCGCTGATTTCCAGGCACAATGCCGTGGTGCTGAGGGGCTCTTTTCGCCCGGCTAAACGACCGGCAGCACAGCACAGCAGTCCCAGAGAAAATATCCCTCCCTGATGAGTATTCACCTGCCCGGTGGCAGAAAACATCGCTTTTTCACATGCCAGCCCTGCGGGCCGTAGCAAAGACAACTGATTTTCCGCCGGCAGGAAAGCGTGTCTGTACCCCAGTTGCTCAAATACCGTAAACCACGGGGTGATTGCACGGATACTCTGCATAAACAGAGCGTGATCCATATCATGGTGGGCACCGTTATTATTACGGTCAACCAGTCCCGGCTTGGGGGTCAGGTCCAGCTCACGTTGTAGTGCGGCGATCACTTTTTCCGGCAGCGTGGTGACCGGAGCACTAATTACGGGTAAACCAGTCATTGATTATCTTCTCTACGCTTGCCAGGACCTCTGTCTGAGAATGGCATTGTGAACGGGAACAACAGGCTGCTGGTTCATTGCATACCAGGCATCTGCGGCTATGCCGGTTCAGTGATTGCCTGCCGACGGGGCCGGCGACCGGACAGATAACATCAAAGTCCCAGAGCCTGCCCAGCGGATGGGTTTGTTCAGTGTCAATCAGATGTGCTTTTACCTCCGGGGCCGGGTGATCGACACACCATAAGGCTTCCGGCCCTGTCGGCAGCCAGTTTACTTCCCTGGCGATGACTGGCCAGCCATTATTCCTCAGCCGCTGGTCACACACCCGGAGCGCAACCCCCATGATATTTTCATAGCGGGCACTGGTTTTCACCGGGCCCGGCGTGACCAGAGTCAGAGAAATGAGCGGCCGGGAATAACGGCCTGACCATTCCGCCTGACGTTTCGCGCGTTCTTCTTTAGCCAGTAACAACGCCTCCAGGCTGACAGAAGTCCGGGTATGCCCCCGAATCACCATAATTATTCCTCCTTCAGTATCTGGCGGACCACATCAATGACACTGCCGTCACGGTAGTGGATGATACCGACGACTTTATCGGTAAATTTTATCGGCTGTGGCTCACCACAAATCAGTAATGCGCGCTGCCAGAGATCATCAATGGACAGGATGGCCATCCCCGCATCAATAAGACGCTGGCGGAGATCCGGGCGGGAAGGATTGACGGCAATCCCATGGTCAGTGACCAGAATATCGATGCTTTCTCCGGGGGTGACCCGCGTAGTGACGCGTTTGACCACTGTCGGAATACGGGTGCGGATTAAAGGGGCGACCACAATGGTCAGATTCGCGGCTGCAGCGACGTCACAATGCCCTCCGGATGCGCCCCGCATCACACCATCTGACCCGGTGATCACATTGACGTTAAAATCGAGATCGATCTCCAGTGCACTGAGGATCACCACATCCAGTTGGTCACAGCTGGCACCTTTACTGGCAGGGTTTGCGTAGACATTAGTGGAGATTTCAATGTGCTGAGGATTACGGGCCAGCGATCCGGCGGCCTGACTGTCAAAGCACTGCGTATCGAGCAGCGTTTCGATCAATCCTTTTTCATGAAGATCCACCAGGCTCCCGGTGATCCCGCCGAGAGCAAAACGGGCGTGGATCCCCTGCGCGGCCATTTTGTCGCCCAGGAACCGGGTACAGGCGGTTGCTGCGGCTCCGGAGCCGGTCTGCATAGAAAAACCTGGTGTGAAATAGCCTGAATGTTCAATAACATCAGCGGCACGGCGGGCAATCAGTAACTCACGGGGGTTGCCCGTCATCCTCGCTGCGCCAACACCGATCTTTGCAGGATCGCCCACGCATGCCGTACGAACAACATAATCCACCTGATCCTGCAAAATACTGGCCGGTAAATTCGGGTAGGGCAGCAGATCTTCGGTCAGCAGTATCACTGTGCGGGCATAACGGGCATCAGTCATTGCATAGCCGAGTGAGCCACAGGCCGAATGGCTGCCTGTGCCACGGGCATTGCCGAACTCATCGCAACCGGGGACGGCCAGGAAGGCAACATCAATCGTGATTTCACCGTCCTGCAGTAGTTTCACCCGTCCGCCGTGTGAATGGATATGAACGGGGTTTTCCATCAATCCGTTGGAGATGGCTTCTGCCAGCTTACCTCGCATTCCGGACGTATAAATGGAGGTGATGACCCCCTGACGGATCGGTTCAATCAGGGGAGAGTTGCAGCTCATTAACGAACTGGATGCTAACGTCAGATCCTTAAAGCCCAGAGAGGCCAGCACGGTCACCACATCATTAATGACCTTATCCCCTTCGCGGAAGGCGTGATGAAAAGAGATGGTCATCCCGTCTTTTAACCCGCTACGGCGTATTGCCTCCTCCAGTGAGTGACAGAGTTTACGGGTGCGTTTTTCCCGCGGGTCAGCAAGCCAGGGAGTGGCGTCATTCGCACCGCCGAAAGGTACAGAAGGGGTAGTGCCGGACAGGCTATCGATAGCGTTCATTCTCTCATCCTTAGTGATATAAACCGGAGGCAGCAGCACGTTCAAGAACGGTCTGCGCATGGTTGATAATGGGGGCATCGATCATTTTTCCGTTCAGTGAGACCACGCCCAGACCTTGTTTTTCTCCTTCACTGGCCGCTTCAATCACCTGTTTTGCATGTTCTACTTCCTGCGGAGTCGGGGAAAAGGCATGGTGCAACAGCGCTATCTGACGGGGATTGATCAGTGATTTCCCGTTAAATCCCATCCGGCGGATCAGGTCGGTTTCTTTCAGGAAACCTTGCTCATCATTGATATCGGACCAGACCACATCAAACGCATCAATACCGGCGGCCCGGGCAGCGTGGAGCACTGCACAACGCGCATAAAACAATTCGGTACCGTCACCCCGCTCGGTCTGCATATCCATGACATAATCGAAAGCGGCCAGTGCTATCCCTATCAGGCGTGGTGAACTGCGGGCGATGGCCACGGCATTAATGACTCCGGTCGCGGACTCTATCGCGGCCATCAGGCGTGTCGAGCCTGTCTGGCGTCCGCAGGCTTTTTCAATGGCTTCGAGATGCGTTTCCAGTACGTAAATATCTTCCGGTGAGTCTGTTTTTGGAAGGCGGATCACATCGGCACCGGCGTATACGGCAGCATGAAGATCCTTTAGTCCGAAAGGGGTGGTTAATGCATTGATACGGACAACTTTTTCAATATCCCGGTACATCGGATGCTGTAATGCGTGAAATACCAGCAGTCGTCCTGCATCTTTTTCATGTACCGACACAGCATCTTCCAGATCGAACATAATGGAATCCGGCCGATAGATAAATGCAGTGGAAAGCATGGCCGCACTGGTCCCGGGCACAAACAGCATACTGCGACGAAGTTTTTTCATACCAGCTTCTCCGGGTCCAGTGAAGTGACTTCTGCGGCACGTAAAACGGCGCACTGTATCCGTGCGCGAAGCACGCAATCGAGAGCGCCTTTATCTTCGATAATGACTAATCCGCTGTTAACGCCCAGAGTTGCCAGTGTTTGTACGGCGACCGCATGGATTTGCTGTCCGAACTGCTGCATGACCTCACTGCGGATCACTATTTCTGTTATGCCGTCCGCAGGGATCACTTTGATCTTTGCATCTCCGGATTCCAGAGTGCCTGCTAACGCCTCTCTGAGAATATTCATGATATTTTTCCTTTTTATTCAGTGTGATACCAGTTGCGCGCTATGCTGCGCCTCCAGATACGAATAGGTGGTCCGCGGAACCTTGTTACGTAGCTGGTCATAATGCCGGCCAGCCAGTAACCGGCGAACTTCTGAGGCTGAAACTGCCGTTCCGTCAGGGCTGGAAATTCGGGGTATTTCTTTCACCGTTATCTTTCCGGCCAGCAGGGTATGCATCGTTTCGTTATAACGACGGGTGGTCGGACAAAAGGGCTCAGAGCCGATATAGCGGTGGGTGATCCCCAGTGCCGGTGCGATGTGATCGCGAAAAAGGAGAAGATCGATAGCGCACCAGGCCTGATCGACGACGGGAGTTTCTTTCAGGAAATAGGCCGGGAAGGTCGCTCGTGAAATAATGTAGGGAGACCCGCCATGCACCGTGACATTGGGCAGATGTGCCACCCCCCGGGTGACCAGAGTAAGCCTGTCGGCATAAGAAAAGAACGAACCTTCTTCACCGACTAAAAACAGGTGTAACCAGTCACACTGACGTGCCGCCTGCTCTGCGAGGAACTGATGGCCAAGGGTGAATGGATTAGCATTCATCACAATTGCTGCGATTTTCCCCCCGGGTTGACGCCATTGCGCTAACTGCCGGCAGTAATGCTGCAGACCCACGGGATTATTTTCCATCAGAACTGCACGATCCCCCTCCTGTGCCAGGGGCCAGAAACCACACTGGCGGAACTGCCCGATATTCTCCGGACGGGTACAGAGGAACAGTGTGGAGATCCGGTTCCTCAGAGCGAAACCTTCCAGTTCAGACAGTAACCGGGCGGTCAGATTCATGCCGCGCCAGGGAAGGTCAGTCACCACACATTTGATGATATTGCCGGCGAGACCGGCACAGCCCGCCAGCCGGTGGCCGATAAAGGCTTCGGCAAAAAATTCGATATCGGCATCGGGTTGTATATTGTACTGCTGAAGAAACGTGTTAATGCGTTCAACGCGCTGAGCGTGTCCGGCGACGCGGGTGAGACGCAGTTGAAATGCGGGCAGTCTGTCCATGGCATTCAGGCGCTCCTTTTTCTCGCAGGCAATGTCGTCACCACGGGATCATCGGCGACGGTGTTGATCAGATGGCCGATCTGTTCAATTTCCACTTCGACCCGATCTCCGGCGTACATAAAAAGAGGAGGATGGCGCTTTTTCCCGACCCCGCCGGGGGACCCGGTAATGATGACATCGCCGGGGCTGAGCCGGGTGAACGTGCTGATATATTCAATCAGCCCGGGAATTTTATGGATCATATGGCAGGTATTATCCTGCTGAACGACGTTGCCGTTCAGCCAGGTTCTGATCATCAGGTTATGGGGATCGTCGATTTCATCGCTGGTGGTCAGGCAGGGCCCGAAGCTGCCGGTATTACGCCAGTTCTTCCCTGCGGTAAACCAGCTGTGCTGCCAGTCTCGTGCTGAGCCATCCATATAACAGCTGTAACCGGCAATATGGTTAAGCGCCTGGCTGCGGGGAATATGGCTGCCCCCGATACCGATAATGACCGCCAGCTCACCTTCATAGTCAAATTCATTGGAATAATAAGGTTTAAGCAGCGGTGTGTTATGGCCGGTCTGTGAATCCGGAAAACGAATAAATAAGGTCGGTGCAGGATCCGTTTGCTCAAATTCCTGACGTTTTTCAGCGTAATTCATCCCGACACACAGTATTTTATTCGGATGCTCAATGACCGGTAAGTAATGAACTTCCTGCCCGGTAAAGTCTGCCTCCTCTCCGAGATACTGCTGTACGGAAGCGAGTTGCCCCGCCTCCAGTAATGATTTCAGGTCAGGAAACCGGAGGCTCAGGCGACTGCCTAAATCGATAATCCCCTCAGGTGTCACTATCCCGTAACTGCGGGTTCCCTGGTGCAGATAACTGGCAATTTTCATTTTACGTCCTGCAAAATACGGTTAAATAAGGAAGTTACCCAGAATAAGTAACGACACTGAAACGTTAATGGCCCCCCCGATACGGGTCGCAATCTGTGCGAATGGCATTAACACCATCCGGTTGCCTGCGGTAAGAATGGCGACATCCCCGGTGCCGCCTTGTCCGCTCTGACAGCAGGAAATGATGGCGACATCAATGGGGTGCATGCCCAGTTTTTTACCCACGAAGAAGCCGGTGACGACCAGTGAGAAGACGGTGCTGATAATGATCAGCAGATTACTCAGCGTGAAGGCATTCACCAGTTCCTGCCACGGTGTGATAGCGACGCCGACAGCAAACAGAATCGGGTAGGTGACGGCGGTCTGAAAGAATTTGTACACCACCTGAGAGCCCGCCAGCAGACGGGGAGATACGCCGTTGACGAGTTTGATAAACACCGCGACGAAGAGCATGCCGACCGGAGCGGGTAAGCCGATGTATTTATGGCCCAGCATACCGACCATATAGAGCAGTACGGCCAGCAGCACTCCGGAGGCAAAGGTGGTGACATCCGGTGCAGCACTGACCGGCTGAGGGAGCTCTTCAGGTTTACCGGAAAGACCGGCGTTAGCTGAAGATGCCGGCATAAGCTGACCTTCTCCGGTTAAGTGCGGGTAACGTTTACCGAGCTGATTTAAGCAGCCGGAAATCACGATGGCGGTCAGACTACCGAGCATGACCATCGGCAGCACCCGGCCGAGTGCCACGCCCTGTTCCATGTGAAGTAACGTGGCATAGCCAATCGACAGAGGGATGGCCCCCTCACCGACACCGCCGGCCATAATGGGTAAGATGATAAAGAAGAAAATCTGGAAAGGTTCCAGCCCGAGTGCGATCCCGACCCCCATACCGACCAGCATCCCCACGATTTCACCGCACAGCATCGGGAAAAAGATACGCAGGAACCCCTGAATTAACGTGGTCCGGTTCATACTCATAATACTGCCGACAATAATGCAGCAGATATAAAGATAAAGAATGTTAGTGGATTTATAGAACGTCTTCGTAGACTGAATGACGACGTCCGGTAGTAAACCATAATAAACCAGTGCCGAGGGAATAAAGGTCGCACAGATAGCCGCGGCACCAATTTTACCGACAATCGGCAGCCGCTTACCAAATTCACCACAGGCGAAACCGAAAAAGGCAAGGGTTGCGACCATGACGACAATATCACTGGCAAGCTGACCTGCCAGACAATCAATAGTGATAAGAACACCGCAGAGTATAAATAAAGGCAGCGGAATAATTCCTATTTTCCAGGTATCCAGGATATGCCACCACTTTTCTTTTAGCGATTTTTTTTCCGTCGTGGGTACTGAGATATGTTTTATCATCATTGCTCTCCTTATTGTTACGCTAAAGTGTGCAGGTGCCGGGCTATTGATGTTGTGATAAGGCATTTAATTATTGAGGAGATTTTATGGCGATTATGGTTTTTATGGATTTTAAGGCGTTAATGGATTTAAACAGCAGAAGTCAGCTCAGGGATATTAATTTTAATTTAGTAATATGTTTTATTTTTGTTTTCTTTTTTTTGAATTTATGTTTTTCGGATTGAAGAAGCGCAACTGAAATGAATCCTTCGCAGACAAATAAGCTGTGCAAAGGATCACAAGTTCTTTTGAAAATAAAATAGGATGAAATGAATAATGTTATATTACCAATAGTGTCAGCATACTCTGGCGGACGGGATATGAAACTCTCTTTTCAGATAAAGTTATTTATCTCACTGATGGTGATGTTTTTATTATTATTTTCGGTTTTTGCACTCTATTACTATCTCGAGGCAGGGCGACGGGTTTCTCAGGAAATGGGCGTACGGACACGGGTGCAGGCGGATTTGATCTCTGCTATGCCGGAATTACGTTCTGCGGTAATCCAAAGAGATCTTCAGAAAATAAAACACGTTATGAGTAATATCGTTCCGCTGAGTGACGCCAGTTTTATTGTTATCGGAGATAATAAAATAAATCACTTATATCATTCGGTGAGCCAGGAAAAAGTCGGCACTCCGCTGGTGGGCGGGGATAACGATGAAGTCCTGCGGGGTAAAACGGTGATCACCTGCCGTCGGGGCGGGTTAGGGATCTCTTTACGGAGTAAAGCCCCGGTATTTGATAACCTGGGAAATGTGGTCGGGATTGTTTCTGTCGGATATCTGAAAAGCGATATTGATAATATTACGTTAAGCAAAGCAGTTAATGCGTTCATTATTCTTTCCCTTCTGCTGGTAAGTTTATTTATATATTCCTGGTTTTTTACACGAAGTATAAAAAAACAGATGTTTTCTCTGGAACCCGGGGAGATAGGGCTGCTGGTCCGGCAGCAAAAAGCGATGCTTGAATCCATTTTTGAAGGCGTGATTGCTATCGATGACCAGTTAAGCGTTATTGTGGTGAATAAAGCGGCTCAGCTCCTGCTCGGGATTAATGGTACAGAAAAAGCGCTTACGGAAAAAAAGATCCATCAGCTGATAAAGCCGGTGACATTCTTTGATCTGCCGGTCATGCTGGAAAACGATACCCATGATGAAATTTGTCATTTTAATCAGCGGACCGTTATCGCCAGCCGTGTCCGTATATGGCAGGAAGATAAATTACAGGGATGGGTGATTACGTTTCGTGATCGACAGGAAATAGAGAGTCTGACCGCTCGCTTAAGCCAGGTGAAGTGTTATCTGGAAAATTTACGGATAATGCATCATGAGCAGTTAAACCAGACCACCGTGATCTCCGGATTATTACAATCCGGCCGATATCAGGAAGCCATCAACTTTATTCAGTTACAGTCTGAACATGCACAAAGTGTTCTGGATTTTATCTCAGCGCATTTTGCTTCGCCAATGTTATGCGGCTTGCTGCTGGGGAAAGTCTCACGTGCCAGGGAGAAAGGGGTCGAACTGATTTTTGACCCGACCAGTGAGCTGTTACAGCCTTTTCACGGGCTACCGGAATCGGAACTGATCTCTGTGATCGGTAATTTGCTGGATAATGCGATTGAAGCGACGCAACAGGTTGATCCTTTACACCGAAGGATCGAGGTGTTGATTGCCGGGGGGAATGGGGAGCTGATCATTGAAGTCGCTGATAACGGTGTCGGGATCCCGCCAGAGCTGAAAGATCATCTGTTTGAGCGCGGAATAACCTCAAAGGATAGTGAAGGCCACGGTATCGGACTGTATCTGGTTCACAGCTTTGTCACGCAGGCAGGGGGAGTGATTGAAGTGACTGAAAACCCCGGGGGAGGGACCCTTTTTTCTGTATTTATTCCTGAACGCCCGTCGGATCTGACTGATCCCTGAATGTCAGGATCAGCACTAACGAAAGATAACGCTTATGCCTGATGATCACATTGATGTACTGATTGTTGAAGATGAAAGTGCCCTGGCACAGTTACATGCCGGGCTTGTGAATAATTTTCCGTGTCTGCGGGTCATCGGGATTGCTTCCACCCTCCGGCAGGCCAAAGAGATGATTGAACAACGCAGTCCGCAACTGGTATTGCTGGATAACTATTTACCGGACGGACAGGGGATCACATTAATCAGCTCAGCCATGTTCAGTCGCGCTCAGTGTGCCGTTATTTTTATTACCGCCGCCAGTGATATGAATACCTGCAGCCAGGCCATCCGTGTGGGGGCCTTTGACTATATTCTTAAACCGGTATCGTTGAAGCGATTAAGCCAGTCGCTGGAAAACTTTATCCGTTTCAGCCGACAGCAACGGGAGTGGAAAATTGTAGACCAGAAAAATGTAGATTCCCTCTACCAGCTACAGGCTAAAAATTTTCGACAGCGGGAAACGGATAAAGGGATTGAGGAAAATACCCTGGCCCGGGTACGAAAGCTTTTTACGGATGACCAATCCTGTCTGAGTGTGGATGAGGTGATGACAGGCTCCGGCCTGAGTAAAACAACGGCCAGGCGCTATCTGGAATACTGTGTCAGAGCAAAGTTACTGGGCGTGGAACTGGTTTACGGCAAAATAGGCCACCCCCGACGTTTGTATCGTCACCGTAAAGCAGGTGAGCCGTGACGGGATCCCGGCGGAAAGTCGTGGTCAGGTTTCAACATTGATGCACAGGGCATCATATCGCCAGTATTCATGATCACAATCGATTACCTGCTGATGCTGGTTCTGATTAATCCGTGTGATACAAATTCCCGGGCTGCCCGAGGCGACATTCAGTGCCGGGGCGGCAAATACCGGCAGAGGGCCAGGCAGAACGGTAAAGCGCACCCCGCCATAACGAATGTTATAGAGTTTCTCATACAAATGGGTCAGGGAAAGGGTCAGGTCTTCCTGCAGCAGATTCGGGAAAAAAGCCGGATTCAGATAATGCTCTACATAGAGGACTGCCCGTCCATCAATACGTCTTCTCCGCCGGATACAAAACAGGGTATCGCCGGTCCCGACTTGTAATTGCTGCGCCAGTAGCGGGGTTGCGGAGATCTTGTCGGCACTGAGCACTTCGGTATTTGCCTGTCTGCCCTGACGGGCCGCCATTTCATGAAAATGGCTGCGTAACAGAGGGTTATAGACCAGTCTGGGAGGGGCGATAAACCATCCGCGTCGGAGTTCACGATAGATCTCGCCGCGCGATTCAAGTAAGGCTAATGCTTCACGCAGAGTAATTCGGGTGGTGGAGTATTCTTCGCTGAGTTGCCTTTCTGAAGGCAGGCGTCTGTTGATAAACTCATTATTCTTCAGTCTCTTAAATAAAGAGTCCGCAATCATATCTACCGTTTTAGTGTTTCCGGAGATCACGTGTCAGCCCTGTGTTGGTGCATACCTGCACTTACGGAGTTCATTTCCAGAAGAAAGTCAGATGTCAGTTCTGTCAGCGGCCACCGCTGCAGCTTGCAGAGTATTGTAAAAACACAGCTATCACAACGCTGTCATAAAATTTTCATACGCTGTCACTATATTGGCTTGGATTTTGCTGGACTAGACCAGTGAGCTTATCACTTATCCGCAGGAGCCCGATATGAAAGCCAGTATTGTAACTCTGTTATCAGCCGCTATTTTTCTTGCTCTTCCCGCGGCGCATGCTGCGGACAATAACCTTGCTGCGCTTGAGAAAGCCGCCCGTAGCGAAGGTCAGGTCAACAGTGTCGGTATGCCTGATAGCTGGGCAGACTGGAAAGATACCTGGAATGACATCAGCCGGAAGTATGGTATTAAGCATAGCGACACGGATATGTCATCGGCACAGGAGCTGGCGAAATTTGCCGCCGAAAAACAGAATGCCACCGCAGATATCGGCGATGTCGGGGCAGCATTTGGTCCGATCGCAGTCGAAAGAGGTCTGGCGATGGCTTACAAGCCGGATCACTGGGATCAGATCCCTGACTGGGCGAAGGATCAAGGGGGCCACTGGATGCTGGCTTATACCGGTACCATCGCCTTCCTGGTGGATAAACAGCAGGTAAAAGATGTCCCTCACAGCTGGGCTGACCTGAAAAAAGGCAAATATGTTGTCACCATCGGGGATGTCGGGGTAGCGGCACAGGCGGCGAATGGTGTGCTGGCCGCTAACTATGCCCTGGGCGGTGATGAAAAGAACCTGAAACCGGCGCTGACCTTCTTCGGTGATTTAGCCAAACAAGGGCGTCTTGGCTTAACCGATCCGGTGATCGCGAATATCGAAAAAGGTGAGATCCAGGTGGCTGTCGTCTGGGATTTCAACGGACTTAACTACCGTGATCAGATCGATAAAAACCGTTATGAAGTGATCATCCCGTCAGACGGATCGGTCACTTCCGGCTATACCACTATCATCAACAAATACGCAAAACATCCGAATGCCGCCAAACTGGCGCGGGAATTTATTTTCTCCGATGCCGGACAAATTAACCTGGCACGCGGCTACGCCCGCCCTATCCGTGCGCAATATCTTAAATTACCTGCCGATGTTCAGGCCAAACTGCTGCCTGCCTCAGAATATAAAAATGCCCGTCCTGTCAGGGATCAGGCCGCCTGGGATAAGTCATCGAAAATGTTGCCGTCTCTGTGGCAGCAATACGTGATGATCAATATGCAGCAATAACCGATGACCCGGAGGTAAGTGATGAAAACAATACTGGTGGTACTGGATGGGCTGAGTGACAGCGTGGCCGGGCATGCCATGGGGTATTTACACGCTGAATGTGCTCAGGGTAATGGCCAGTATTATTCCATTACCTGTGAATTACCTTCACTGTCGAGACCGCTCTATGAATGTATCCTGACCGGCGTTCCGCCGGTCATCAGCGGGATCATTCATAACGGTGTCTCCCGTATGAGTCACCAGCGCAGTATTTTCCATTATGCCCGTGCGGCCGGGCAGGTGACGGCGGCGGCCGCTTACCACTGGGTCAGTGAGCTTTATAACCGCACGCCGTTTAATGCGGTCCGCGACCGCCATACCCTGGATCCTGAATTGCCCATTCAGTACGGGCATTTCTATTCCGATGACAGTTATCCGGACTCTCACCTGTTCGAGGATGCTGAAAGTTTGAGATTGCAGCACGACCCGGATTTTTTACTGATCCATCCGATGAATGTGGATGATGCCGGGCATAAGTTCGGGCTTGATTCCACCCAATACCGTAACCGGGCCCGCAGAGCTGATGGTTATCTGTCGCACTGGATGCCGCAATGGCTGGCACAGGGCTATCAGGTGATTGTGACCTCTGACCACGGTATGAATGAGGACCATTCGCACGGAGGAACACTCCCTGAAGAAACCGGGGTCCCGCTATTTGTGTTTGGTCAGGCATTCTCACTACAGAAGGTTCTCAGCCCACGACAGACCGAGCTTTGCGGCACGGTATGTGAAATTCTGGGTGTTCCTCACGATAAACCCGTTTGCCGGGGTTTGTTAGCACGAGCCTTCAGGGAGGAGGAATGAAAGGAAAACGTGTAGCCCTGCTGTGGCTGCTCCCCTTTGCTGTCTTTTATCTGGCTTTCCAGGTCGCTCCGCTGGCCTGGGTTGCCGGAAACAGTTTCTGGAGCGATGTTAACAGCCGCTGGGGGCTGGATAATTACCATGACATTCTGACCTCACCGTTCTATCTGCAGGCGATCCGTTTTTCGCTGGATATTTCGTTCTGGTCGAGTCTGTATGGCGTGTTGATCTCGCTGGTGGCAGGGTACTCCCTTAGTCAGCTGGCAGAAAGCAAACTGCATCGGTTCCTGGTGGCTTTCACCAATATGACCAGTAACTTTGCCGGTGTGCCGCTGGCCTTTGCCTTTATTATTCTGCTGGGGCTGAACGGGTGCCTGACACTCATCATGCGCCGCTATGGTATGGGCGGAGACTTCCGGCTGTTTTCCCGCGACGGCATGATAGTGGTCTATACCTGGTTTCAGATCCCGCTCGGGGTGATGTTACTGCTGCCTGCTTTTGATGGCCTGAAAAAGGAGTGGCGGGAATCTGCAGCGTTGCTCGGTGCCGGACGTCTTAGCTACTGGCGTCACGTTGCACTGCCCATTCTCTCACCGGCATTACTGGGTACATTTGTGATCCTTCTGGCAAATGCTCTCGGAGCGTATGCCACCATCTATGCATTGACCAGCGGTAATTTTAACGTCGTCCCCGTACGGATCGCAGCTCTGGTCTCCGGAGATATTTCACTCGACCCCTATATGGGGAGCGCGTTAGCGATGTTGCTGGTTGTGCTGCTGACAGTGATCACCGTCGTACAGCAGTACCTGGTGCGTCGCAGCTACTTAAATGTTAAACGCAGTTGAAGGGAGTCACTATGTCTCAGGCTGAAAAACTGTATCACCGGGTCGTTTGTGGCGTATTACTGGTCATCCTCGCACTTCCGTTACTGGCGACATTGCTCTATGCCCTGTCCCGGGAATGGAGTGACACTATTATGCCGCAGGGGTTGACGCTGTCATGGTTTATTGAGCTTTGGCAGGACCCGCGTTTTCTGGCCGCGCTGGTTCACTCATTAGTCATCTGTCTCGGGGCATTAGTTTTCTCGTTACTGCTGGTACTGCCAGCGATGTTTGTGATTGCTTACTATTACCCCAGACTGGATAGCATCATGGGTGTGTTGATACTAATGCCCTTTGCTGTGCCCCCGGTGGTTTCTTCGGTCGGCTTGTTGCAACTCTATTCCTCAGAGCCACTAATGCTGACCGGTACCCCCTGGATCCTGATTGGCTGTTATTTCACTATCGCGTTGCCTTTTATGTATCGCGCTATCGCTAACAATATGCAGTCAGTCAACCTTAAAGAACTGATGGATGCGGCACATCTGTTAGGTGCAGGGACTTTCCGTGCCGCGCTGTTTGTTGTGTTACCCAATCTGCGTAAAGGCGTGATGGTCGCGGTGCTCCTGTCCTTCTCCTTTCTGATAGGTGAGTTTGTATTCGCTAACATGCTGACAGGCAACAGCTATGAAACTCTGCAGGTGTATCTCTACAACATGCGCAACGGCAGTGGTCATTTTACCAGTGCGTTAGTGATCTCCTATTTCACTGTTATTTTACTGGTCACCGGGGTGGCCAATCTGCTTAACCGTAAGTGAGGCTCTGTATGGCAACGCTGAATGTAAAAAAACTGAATAAGAGCTTTGGTACGACGTCTGTGTTCCGGGACATCAATTTTACGGCGAACGAAGGTGAATTTGTCACTTTACTGGGGCCGAGTGGTTGCGGAAAATCGACGTTATTACGTTGTCTGGCAGGGTTAACCCCGGTGGATAGCGGGGAGATTTTTTTAGCGAATAAAAATATCGTTAACCAGCCGGTTCAGCAGCGGGGAATTGGCATGGTGTTTCAGAGTTATGCGCTGTTTCCGAATATGACCGTCGAAAAAAACGTCGCTTTTGGACTGAAAATGCAAAAACTCCCCGCCACGGAGATCCGTCGGCGGGTTGCTGAGGCACTGGAAATGGTCGAACTGAATGAGTTTGCCAATCGCTATCCTCATCAGTTGTCCGGTGGCCAGTGTCAGCGTGTGGCGCTGGCCCGCTCGCTGGTGACCCGACCGGCATTATTGTTACTGGACGAGCCGCTTTCTGCCCTGGATGCCCGTATCCGCCGTCATTTACGTGATCAAATCCGCCTGATCCAGAAAGAACTTAATCTGACGACTATTTTTGTCACTCATGACCAGGAAGAAGCTCTGACGCTATCGGATCGTATCGTTTTGATGAATAAAGGTAATATTGTACAAAACGGTGGGGCTGAAGAACTGTATACTCAACCGGCAGATTTGTTTGCTGCCGGATTTATAGGCAACTACAATTTACTCACGCCGGAACAGGCAACACGGTTAACCGGGCAGGTCTACAGCGCTCATGTGGCTATCCGGCCGGAAACCTTGAGTTTCTGCCAGAGCGGTCAGGGGTTAGCCGCACGTATCCTGAGCAGCAGTTTGCTGGGAAATATCATCCGCTACCGGGTGGAGTGCCAGGGCATTGAATTATCAGTCGATATTCTCAATCGTCACGATGATGATCTCTATGCTGCCGGGCAGCGAATCGATTTACGGGTAGATGCTGGCGCATTACGGAATGTTGCCTGAGACAGACGTCAGGCGATGTGATTCAGTAAGACGGAGGTGAAGGGCCTGAATGCGATAGCCTGTCCGGAGGAGATTGGCTCATTTTCGTCACCGGCGGAAATAGACAGGAAAAGGAGCAACCTTAGCGTGTTAACACTATTAAATTTACTTTCAGCGGTCGCATTACTGGTATGGGGCACACATATTGTCCGTACCGGGATTATGCGGGTTTACGGGGCGGATCTACGCCGGGTCATCAGCCGTAGTGTGGAAAAAAAGCCTCTGGCTTTTCTTGCCGGCATCGGTGTCACCGCTCTGGTACAAAGCAGTAACGCCACCACGTTACTGGTCACCTCTTTCGTGTCGCAAAATCTGATGGCACTGACCCCTGCGCTGGTGGTGGTGCTGGGGGCCGATGTCGGGACCGCCATTATGGCCCGGATCCTGACCTATGATCTGTCCTGGCTATCCCCCTTATTTATCTTTATCGGTGTCATTTTCTTTCTTAGCCGTAAACAGACCCGGCTCGGGCAAATCGGCCGAACCAGTATTGGCCTCGGGCTGATCTTACTGGCGCTGCAACTGATTGTGCAGGCGTCTCATCCCATCACTCAGGCCGCCGGGGTACAGGTGCTTTTTTCTTCACTGACCGGGGATATTCTGCTGGATGCGCTGGTCGGTGCCGTCTTTGCGATTGTCAGTTACTCCAGTCTGGCTGCTGTGTTAATCACCGCGACCCTGACCGCGACCGATGTTATCTCGTTTAAGGTGGCGTTGTGCCTGGTGATTGGTGCGAACCTGGGGAGCGGGTTACTGGCCATGATCAATAACAGCGGCTCGACGACAGCAGGAAAGCGGGTAGCGCTGGGTAGTCTGTTGTTTAAGCTGATCGGCTGCGTCATCATCCTGCCGTTTGTGAATCTGATTGCAAACGGGCTGTCGACCGTGCCGATGAGTAATTCCGAACTGGTGATCTCCTTCCATGTTTTCTATAACGTCATCCGGTGTGTCGCTCTGGTACCGTTCAGCGGCATGATGGCCGCATTGTGCCGGCGACTGATTGCCGATGATGTTGAGCATGATCTGCGTTTGCGCCCGAAACACCTGGATTACAGTATGCTGGATACCCCGGCATTGGCACTGGTGAATGCGGCCCGGGAAACCCTGCGTATCGGCGATGTGGTTGAGCAGATGCTGGAAACGCTGAATAAGGTATTGCAGGGTGAAGTGCGTGAAGAGCGCAATATCCGGCGGCTGGATGATGACGTGGATGTATTGTATACCGCGATAAAACTCTATCTGGCACAGATGCCGAAAGAAGATCTGGCGGCGGAAGATTCCCGGCGCTGGGCGGAGATTATCGATCTGGCGCTGAATCTTGAGCAGGCTGGCGATATTATTGAACGGATGTCCGCAGAAATTGCGGCGAAATCTCTGGCTGCCCACCGTCCGTTTTCTTCTGAAGGGGTGCTGGAGCTGGAATCGATGCAGGAACAACTGCTGAAAAACCTGCATCTGAGTATGTCGGTCTTTATTTCACGGGACATCACCACGGCAAAAAGGTTACGCCGGGCGAAACACCGTTTCCGCATCCTGAACCAGCGTTATTCACTGGCCCACGTCAATCGTCTGCATCAGCAGAATGTGCAGAGTATCGAAACCAGTTCGCTGCATCTCGGATTGCTGGGGGATATGAAACGGCTGAACTCGCTTTTCTGTTCTGTGGCTTACAGTGTGCTGGAACAGCCGGAAGAAAATGACCTCCGCGACTGATCCGGATGCCGGACGTGCCGGCATCCCTGGTTTTAGTCTTTGCGTGTAATCGGTTTGCCTGACCAGTAACCCGACAGTAAAGAGCCGGAAAAGTTATGCCAGACGGAAAATAAAGCGCCGGGTAATGCGGCGACCGGGGTGAAATAGAGTTTGCCCAGGGTCGCCGCCAGTCCTGAATTCTGCATACCCACTTCCAGTGCCAGCGTCCTGCAGGTCGATTCATCAAATCCGAACAGCTTACCGCCGAAATATCCTCCCAGCAGACCAATGGCGTTATGCAGGATCACGGCGGCAATCACCACCAATCCCACAGAGCCGATAAACGCCCGGCTGCCTGCCACCACGGCACTGATGATCAGCAGAATACAGACCATCGAAAACGCGGGCAGATAAGGCTCTGCTTTCTTTACCAGGCGCGTCGCGCTGTGATGCACTATCAGGCCCAGGCCAATCGGGATCAGAACGATTTCTATAATGCTCCAGAGCATGCCGGCAATATCGACCTGAATATGTGTATCCACATACAGCCGGGTCAGCAGCGGAGTCGCTACGACACCGACCAGGGCGGAAACAGACGAAATGGTCACCGAGAGTGCCACATCGCCTTTGGCAAGATAAATCATGACATTAGACGCCGTACCACTGGCCACACTGCCGACCAGGATCATCCCTGCCGCCAGATCCGGGGGCATATGGAACAGCTTCGCCAGCCCCCAGGCCGCCAGTGGCATCACAAAATAGTGTAAAAATGTGCCGGCCAGTACGGGGGCCGGGCGGGTGATCACACGCTTAAAGTCATCAATACTCAGCGTCACACCCATGGCGAACATAATCAGCATCAGTAATTCACTGACCCAGGGACCGATAGGCAGAAACAGGCCGGGTGAAAAATAAGCCACCACAGAAAGCAGAATAGCCCAGAGGGGGAACAGACGGGTGATGTTGGCGAGCATAGCCGGGAGTCCTTATAATTTTAACGTTACTTTTTTATCATGAGCAGGATTGCCACAGAAAAATGCCTCCGGGTGCATTCAGGGAGGCAAAATTTATCATAACATTTCGATCTGAATGCAACAGGGACATCACAGAACTTCGCCGGATGTGCTTTGAAAAACAGGAAAACCAGAGGATTATCAGGCCATTCAGGGCAGGAATAGCCTATCTTAAGGGAAGACGGACAGACTGCAGTGGATCATTGCTGTCCGTCCGTCGGCGGCTTAGCCGAAAAGATGTTTATGCAGGGTACGAACGACGTCTTCTGCTTCGTCCGACGGGATCAGGAAACACAAGTTATGGCTGCTGGCACCATAGCAAATCAGGCGCAGGCTGAACGGATCCAGAACGCCGAATACCTCTTTACCCATTCCGGTGGCTTCTGCCAGGTGGTTGCCTATCAGGGCTACCAGAGACAGGTTTTCCTCGACTTCCACACGACAGAGTGATGAAAGCTCAGTGAGTAATCCCTGGGTCAGCAGACTGCCTTTAGACGAGGTAGAACCGGTCGTATCCAGCGTTAATGCCACACTGACTTCGGAAGTCGTGATCAGGTCGACCGAAATATTATGACGGGCCAGAATGGCAAACACCTCGGCGAGAAAACCCCGCGCATGCAGCATATTCAGGCTGTGAAGGGTTAACAGCGTCTGGCTGCGGCGTAACGTCACGGCCCGGAACTGAGGCTGATGCCGTGTCTGGTTATCGACCAGCGTTCCGCCGGCTTCCGGGGTTTTACTTGACCCGACGAAGACCGGAATATCATTGCGTACTGCCGGGATCAGCGTGGCCGGATGCAGCACTTTTGCGCCGAACGTCGCCATTTCAGCGGCTTCTTCAAAGGTAATTTCATCGATACGCACGGCCTCAGGCACGATGCGGGGGTCGGTGGTATAAATTCCGGGCACATCCGTCCAGATATCGATGCGGCGTGCCTGTAAGGCTTCACCGAGTAATGCGGCGGTATAATCACTGCCGCCCCGGCCGAGGGTCGTCGTCAGGCCGTTTTCTTCACAGCCAATAAAGCCCTGGGTTATCACCAGAGAATCATTGACCAGGGGCACGAGCAGGGACTGAGCAAGCTCCGCCAGTGTGGCAATATTGGGTTCGGCACGCCCGAAATGATTATTGGTTTTCATGACCTTGCGGACATCAAACCACTGCGCGGGCACATCGCGCTCGCGTAAAATTTCGGTAAACAGCAGGGTGGACAGTAACTCGCCGTGACTGACTATTTCATCGGTCAGTTCTGCACAAGGGGAGTGGGTGGCTTTTGCCGCCAGCAAAGCGACATTTTCAATGATACGTTCGATTTCAGTGTGGATCACTGCGGCCGATCGCAGGCGATTGGCAATGGCATACTGTATTTGACCGAGGTTTTTCAGTAAGTGCTGACGTTCGTCGTCAGGTTGGCCTTCGGCCAGAGAAACCAGCAGGTTAGTGACGCCGGCAGAAGCTGAAAGAACGACAACTTTTACGTCAGGCCGGGACAGGACAATATCAGCGCTACGATTCATTGCTTCATAATCAGCAACGCTGGTTCCGCCAAATTTAGCAACGATTAATGCGGATTGGGACATGCAAATACAACCTCGAGTCAGGGTCTTAATTCAGGCTTGACACAAGGGTGAGCGGATACAGGCAGACCGGTGCAGCATTAAACAACGAGTCAGCCAGAAGCGCCCCACCTTGTGAAACATTCATCACGAACGCTACGCTACGGTGACAACCCAGAGGATTCAGCCCCTGTGGTCGGCATAACAAACACTCCGCATGTTTGTTGCCTCGGCGCCGCTCCCCCTGATATGCCGTCACCGGATACGGATCCTCTGACATACTGCCTGGGCGGCGCGCCTCTTCTGGTCTACGCATCAATACGTAAGAACTTCTTTAGAAATATCGTGTAATGGGCTGACTGTCAACGGCTATCGGCCTGAATCTCCTCATTTTTTACCAATGCAATCAGCGTGCAAGGCAGCTCCGGCGGTTGACCCGTGCCTATCGGCGTCAGCTTTTTCTCTTCATTCAGGCTGAATAAGGGAATAACCCCATGATTTTTATTGAGATAATCCTCCCAGCCGAAGTTTTCATTCAATCGGGTCGCTTTTATCGTCGCTCCGGCAGAAATTAAGCGGCTGAGATGACCAAAGGTATACTCCGGACTGAACAGGGTTTCCTGTCGGCGGAAGCGACTGCTTTCCCTGTCATGCTTACCACGGACACTCTGGGTATTACCTGAGCGCACGGCAGAGACCTTGTCTTTACCGAGAATGTGACTGAAATGATAGACCGCCAGCGCATTCTGGTGCCGGTTTGACGACATGGCCAGTACCCGTGACGTCATGTTCAGGTCCAGATAGTTTTCCGCATGTTCTGACCAGGCATAGCCATAGTAAGCCGTCAGGCCATCCATCCGCGCCTGACGATAATTTTCCCAGCCATTATCGGTCAGTTGTACCGCTAACCCCTGTTTCTGTAACGCCTGTGCCAGAGCACGGGCAACACTGTTTGCCCCGATGATCAGCACGCCCCGCGGCTGTTTTTTCTGCACCTGTAGCCAGCGGGCGATCGGCAGACTGGTCAGACTCTGTAGCACCACGGTACCAATAATGATGGCAAAAACGACCGTGACTAAGCGATCTGCCCCGGGATAGCCATTTTTGGCCAGGGTCAGCGCAAATAACGAACTGACGGCTGCGGCGACAATACCGCGGGGGGCAATCCAGCACAGCAATAACCGGTCGCGCCAGCTCAGAGAAGAACCGGTCGTTGAGGCGGTAATACAGAGTGGTCGTGCAACAAACTGTACTATCAGCAGCACACCGACTAACGGCCAGCCCATGCCGGTTAAGGCATGGATATCCAGACGAGCCGCCAGGATGATAAATAACCCGGAAATCAGCAGGGCAGAAAGCTGTTCTTTAAACTCAATAATGTCCGTCAGGTCGACATCACGCATATTGGCCAGCCAGATCCCCATCACGGTGACCGTGAGCAGGCCGGATTCATCCGCCAGGGCATTCGATAAACCAAAGGCACCCAGCATCATAGCCAGTACGGCAAAGTTCTGCAGGTAGCCAGGCAGCCAGACTTTACGCAGTGCCAGACCGACGATCCACCCGGCAACAATGCCGGCGATTAACCCGACACCTGCCGTTTTTCCGAGTGTCATGAACAGGTGTGAATAGGATCCAGCCTGCTGATGCAGCACAATAAATTCAAACACCAGCAGGGTAAAAATCGCCCCGACCGGGTCGATAATAATCCCCTCCCAGCGCAACACCTGATTGATGGTGTTCTTCGGCCGCACCACCCGCATTAACGGGGCGATAACGGTCGGACCGGTCACGACCGTAACGGCCCCGACCAGTGCAGACAATTCGGCCGAAAAGTGCAACAGCAGATGGCAGGCGATACTGATGACCAGAAAGGTAATCAGCATACCGACGGTCACCAGGTTGCGTACCACGCCGCCCAGCCCGCGAATTTCACTGAACCTCAGAGTTAGCGCACCTTCGAACAAAATGATGGCCACTGATAGTGATACTAAGGGAAATAACAAATTACCGAACAGTAAATCCGGTTGTAGTATATGAGTCGCAGGCCCGAGCAGGACCCCGAAAATCAGTAACGGCAGAATGGCGGGAAGTCGCAGTAACCATGCCAGCCATTGGGCTGCCAGTGAACTGAGACCTATAATAACCAATAATAGCGGGGGCGATAACGCCATAAACGTTTTCCTTTCAACAGCAAGAGTCGTCATACTGGGGGTAATCATCCGTCGTGCTGGCTGGTAAATGCAAGCGACGTCGGGGTTTCTGTTTAATCATAGCTTCACTTTGTGGCAATGTATGGCCAGGGTCAGCCTGGCACAAGTGAAGCGTTGTCAAAGCCAGATTCTGAATTCATTAATCAATAAGAGTGTTGTTATGAAAAATATCAATCCGACACAAACTGATGCATGGAAGGCGTTACAACAGCATTTCTCTGACATGAAAGCGGTGAGTATTGCTGATTTGTTTGCCCGTGACCCGCAACGTTTCTCAAAATTTTCCGCCACGTTCGATGATCAGCTGCTGGTGGACTATTCAAAAAACCGTATCACCGGCGAAACGCTGGACAAATTACTGGCGCTGGCAAAAGAAACTGATCTGGATGGCGCGATTGCCGCCATGTTTGCGGCCGAAAAAATTAACCGCACCGAAGATCGCGCCGTTCTGCACATCGCATTGCGTAATCGCAGTAATACGCCAATCCTGCTGGATGGCAAAGATGTGATGCCGGAAGTCAACGCGGTATTGGCAAAAATGAAAAGCTTCTCTGAACGCATTATCAGCGGAGAGTGGAAAGGTTACACCGGTAAGGCGATCACGGATGTGGTGAACATTGGTATCGGCGGGTCCGACCTGGGGCCACTGATGGTCACAGAGGCACTGCGTCCTTACAAAAACCATCTCAACATGCATTTTGTCTCCAATGTCGATGGTACGCACATTGCGGAGACCCTGAAAACGCTGAACCCTGAGACAACGTTATTCCTGGTGGCGTCAAAAACCTTTACCACTCAGGAAACCATGACCAACGCGCACAGTGCCCGTGACTGGTTCCTGGCCAGTGCCGGGGATGAAAAGCATGTCGCCAGCCACTTTGCAGCGCTGTCGACTAACGCCAAGTCGGTCGGTGAATTCGGTATCGATACCGCTAACATGTTTGAGTTCTGGGACTGGGTCGGCGGTCGTTATTCACTGTGGTCGGCGATTGGTCTGTCGATTGTCCTGTCTGTCGGCTATGACAACTTTGAAAAACTGCTGGCAGGTGCCCATGCGATGGATAAGCACTTTGCAGAAACTCCGGCAGAAAAGAATATCCCTGTGCTGCTGGCACTGATCGGTATCTGGTATAACAATTTCTTTGGTACCGAAACCGAAGCGATTCTGCCTTATGATCAGTATATGCACCGTTTTGCGGCCTACTTCCAGCAGGGGAATATGGAATCTAACGGTAAGTACGTTGACCGTGAAGGTCATGCGGTAGATTACCAGACAGGACCGATTATCTGGGGTGAACCAGGCACCAACGGCCAGCATGCGTTTTATCAGCTGATCCATCAGGGGACAAAGACTATCCCTTGTGACTTTATCGCCCCGGCGGTGAGCCATAATGCGTTAAGCGATCACCACCCGAAATTACTGTCTAACTTCTTTGCACAAACGGAAGCTCTGGCCTTCGGGAAATCCCGTGATGAGGTAGAAAAAGAGTTCGCCGATGCCGGTAAAGCGCCTCAGGACGTGGCCCATATCGTGCCGTTTAAAGTATTTGAAGGTAACCGCCCGACGAACTCCCTGCTGCTGCGTGAAATTACCCCGTATTCACTGGGAGCGCTGATTGCGCTGTATGAACATAAGATCTTCACTCAGGGCGCTATCCTGAACATTTTCAGTTTTGATCAGTGGGGTGTGGAACTGGGTAAGCAACTGGCGAACCGTATTCTGCCTGAACTGAGCGGAAACGAAGATGTCACCAGTCATGACAGTTCGACCAATGGCCTGATTAATCGTTATAAAAACTGGCGTTAAGTGACGCAGATGCGAAACAGGAAGCGGCCGCAGGGCCGCTTTTTTTGTTCCTGCGGCCGTGCCGCGGATTCATTATTGTGATATTAATCACACTATCGCATTATGCGCTCCCCGGAGTGTGTTGTATTCAGAGGACAGAATGGAAAGCACAAATAAGGTCGTTAAATCCACCGTTGCCAGCCTGATTGCTGCAATATTGCAGTGGGTATTAAATATTGGTCTGATTATTCTGGCCGTTATTCTGGCGATTTTCTTAGGCAAAGAAACATTGCACCTGGCCAATGTGCTGTTTCATACGGGAGAAGAGTCATCCTCGTATCTGCTGATTGAAGGCATCGTGATTTACTTCCTGTACTTCGAGTTTATTGCGCTGATCGTGAAATATTTCCAGTCAGGCTTCCATTTTCCGCTGCGCTATTTTATTTATATCGGCATCACCGCCATCATTCGTTTAATCATTGTTGACCATAAAGATCCGCTGGATACGTTATTCTACTCCGGTTCGATCCTGATTCTGGTCGCTACCTTATGGCTGGCCAATACGAAACGGCTGAAGCGGGAATAAGCCGGTTCGTCCTGTCGCCCCGGCAGGCCGGACTTCCGGGGCTTTACACAGAACACCCTGCTTCATTCGCATGAGTCTGGTATAGTTCAGCCCTGACATGCGCTGTGTTTATTTCCGGCAGCGCAGAGGGTTATTAACCGGTTTTCTGAGAGTAACAATGTCTGCACAGGAATTGCGCAAGCTGTATCAGTTGCAGTGGCTACCGCTGTCTTCTCCGAAACTCACTCCTGAGTTATCTGACTGGCTGTCAGAAGAAACGTCGATGACAGTCCGTCTGGAACGTTATTGTCGCGAACTGACGGTGAAAGTGGTCAGAGAAGGTTTTGTCGGCAGGCAGGCGTTACTCGGACATGAATCCGGGTATTCCGGTTTTGATAACGAGACCCGATTCTGGTTACGCGAAGTGATTCTGTACGGAGATGGTCATCCCTGGCTGGCCGGGCGAACTATTTTACCGGAAGATACCCTGAGCGGGCCGGAAAAATCCCTGATGAGTCTTGGTGAGTCCCCGCTGGGACGTTACCTGTTTTCCTCTCCCTTACTGAGCCGGGATTTTATTGTCCCGGGGTACAGCGGCTCTCTCCGGGGACGGTATTCATTGTTACGGCTCTCAGGCAAACCTCTGATACTCACAGAAATGTTTTTACCACATTCACCACCGTATACACCCCGGGCGAAAGGATAACAAACCCCGTGCAGGACACCATAAAACTCACCAAATTCCAGGCCTATCAGCGCCTGATGCGTATCGATAAACCCATAGGAACACTGTTGCTGCTCTGGCCGACGCTCTGGGCTTTGTGGCTCTCGGGAAGGACATTGCCTCCTTTTAAGGTTCTGGTCGTCTTTGTGCTGGGCGTGATTGTGATGCGTGCCGCAGGTTGCGTGATCAATGATTATGCTGACCGGAAAGTCGATGGCCATGTAGAGCGTACGCGTCAGCGCCCGTTACCTGCCGGGCTTATCAGCGAACGTGAAGCGAAAGGTCTGTTTGTGGCACTGGTGCTGGTGGCATTTCTGTTGGTGCTTACCATGAGTGGTATGACCATCCTGCTTTCGGTGGGCGGCATCCTGCTGGCCAGTGCTTATCCTTTTATGAAACGCTACACCCATCTGCCGCAGGTGGTGCTGGGGGCGGCTTTTGGCTGGGCCATCCCGATGGCATGGATGGCAGTGAGTGGGGACTTACCTCTTTCCTGCTGGCTGGTATTCCTGGCGAATGTTTGCTGGACAGTGGCCTACGATACCTTCTATGCCATGGTGGATCGCGATGATGACCTTAAAATCGGGGTGAAGTCGACCGCGATCCTGTTCGGGAAATATGATTGCCTGATTATTGGCGGGCTGCAGGTGGCGACTCTGGCGCTGCTGGCCGTGACGGGTCGGTTATTGCACCTGAATGGCTGGTATTATCTGTCGTTACTGGTCGCCGCTGGCTTCTTTATCTATCAGCAACGTCTGGCTATCGGTCGGGAGCGTCAGGCCTGTTTCCGCGCCTTCCTGAATAACAATTATGTCGGACTGGTGATTTTTGTCGGTGTGGTACTCAGCACACTGCCTTTTATTAATCTGATGTAAGCGTCATCGTCTGGCGGTAAAAAAAAGGGCGTTCCTCAGGAACGCCCTTTTTTAGTGGACAGGGATCAGGCTGAAGGTTCCGCCTCAGACTCAATAGCATTCTCAATCGTCTGGCGAACATCGCGGGTCGTCAGATCCAGCAATATCTGACGCATTCCCCGGGTTTTCTCCGGTTCCGCATCATCTTTATCACTGATATAGCCTTCATCACGCAGAGTGAGTACTAACCCCGTGAATACTGCCTTGTCGAAGAACTCCGGCGCATTTATCCCGTGAAGTACGGATAAACGTTGTGCCAGAGTACGGCTTTCTTTCTCAAGCGTTCCGCGGTTAATCGTCGGTTTGGCATTGAGGATCGCAAAGGTGATCGCGTAGCGTTGCAGCGTCTCCCGTACCCCTGCGGCCAGTAAGCCGAGCACCCGATGGCGTGCCGGCTGAACAGAATAGTGTTCACCGTCCTGAGTGATCAGTGACTGGTTCACCAGCTCTCCGCACAGGCGGTCCAGCACTTCCGGTAACTGCTCTTTATCCCAGCGAAGGAATAATTCACTCCTGAGCATCGGATAAATCAGGGAGACCTGACGCAATAACTCTTCTTTATGCAGCGTGCCGTGTTGCTGAATAATGGCAGCAATCAGGGATGGCATCACCAGCAGGTGCAGAATGTTATTGCGGTAGTAGGTCATCAGCACCGCCTGCTCTTTCGGCAGAATAATAATGTCGCCAATATTATCCTGTTCGGTGGTGAACTTATTCATGCTCATCGCATGGTCAAGCAGGTCTTCAACGCTCATATCCGGCACAGTACTGCCTTCAGAGTACGGAACATTACGCAATAAACCGGTATAACACCTCAGTTGATCAAGCAATTGTTCGCGTGTCAGGGAACGCTGTGGTGACGCCAGTAATGCCGTCACACACAGGTTCATGGCATTGGCAGCACCGGCGTTATTGATACGGACCATAATCTGCTGTGCGACATCATTGACGACCGGGGTCATCCATGCCGGACGCTGTGATTCTATCGGGTCGATAGAATCACGCCATTCCGGGACATGGGTATTCAGGTAATTGACCAGCGGCAGTGGTTCGCCGAAGTTCACATAGCCCTGACCCAGGTTACGCAGCTTGCGTAGCCCGCGCAGCATCTGCAGCAGACTCTCTTTCTCTTTGGTCGCACCGCGCAGTTCTTTGGCGTAAGTGGCCACTTCCATCACATGCTCGTAACCAATATAGATAGGTACCAGTGTGATAGGACGATTCCCCCCGCGTAACATCGCCTGCAGTGTCATCGTCAGTGTGCCGGTTTTCGGGTCGAGCAGACGCCCGGTACGGGAACGGCCGCCTTCGACAAAATATTCTACCGAGTAGCCACGGCTGAACAGTTCACCCAGATATTCACGGAAAACGGTGGAATAGAGCTTATTGCCTTTAAACGTCCGTCGGATGAAGAACGCGCCCAGGTGACGGAAAATCGGACCGGCAGGCCAGAAGTTCAGGTTGATGCCGGCCGCGATATGCGGTGGTACCAGCCCCTGATGATAAAGGACATAAGAGAGCAGCAGATAATCCATATGACTGCGGTGGCAGGGCACATAGACCAGCTCGTGGCCGTCCTGAGCTAACTGACGGATACGTTCGCCACCACTGACATTGATCCCTTTATACAAGCGACTCCACAACCAGCCCATCACGCGGTCGGTGATACGGATAGCTTCGTAGGTGAAATCAGCCGCAATCTCTTCCATCATGGCTACTGCATTTTTCCGGGCCATCTCGATAGAGATTTTCTTACTGCGGGCCTCGTCTTCAACGGCTTTCGCAATCGCTTTGGATTGCAGCAGCTTGTTGAACAGATCCTGGCGGGCCGGCAGACGCGGACCGACAGCAGCCAGACGCTGGCGGGAAAAATGAATATGAGCTACCCGGGAAAGCTTCTGAGCAATCGACTGGTCGGTACCGTGTTCATCGGCCATCTGGCGTAAGGACATTTTCGGGGAGAAGCGGATAAAGCTATCCCGCCCCAGCCAGAGGATGGCACAGAATTTCTGTAATCCGTTGAGTTCACGCAGTAATGGTGTCTGCGTCCCCTGAGTTTCCTTGCCGGGCGCCCGGCCAAACATTACCGACACCGGCACCAGTTGAACATCCAGCGCCGGATTATTCCTGTGCAGATCCAGATAATCGTGGAAAATTTTCACGGTTTCCTGGTTCGGAGTGAAATAAGGCAATAACCGCGGGCCGTCATGAATAAAGACATGACGCGGTAGCAAACTGCCGTCGATTTCCAGAGGTTCTAAAGGGTCCGGCAGATCATGCTTCAGGCATTCGGTACGAAGTGCCAGCAGATCTGCTTTGGAATCATAGGGAAATACATAGATAATAGGGCGGGTAGGGTCCAGACCGAGTTCGGCCACAGGATCACCCGGGATCACCTTGCTCTTTACCAGCAAAGATAATGGAATACTTAGTAATTTATAATAAAGTTTACGCCAGCCTGACATAGATAAATCCGGAGCCTCTTTTGATAGCAAAGCGGCGCAATCATACCAGAAACTGCAAAGAAGATCTGTGACCAGGTGCAGTATTGAAAATTAACAGGAGAGCGGGCGAATGGCAGGAAGGACAACGGGATGGCGGCGTCTGGTGAAGGCGAGCGGCTATTCATGGCAGGGGTTGCGGGCTGCCTGGCAGCATGAGGCGGCCTTCCGGCAGGAAACCGTGGTGGCTATCGTGGCCATCGTCATTGCCGGCTGGCTGGATGTGGATACGGTTTCACGTATTCTGCTGATTGGCTCGGTGGTGCTGATTATGATCGTTGAAATTATCAACAGTGCGATAGAGGCCGTGGTCGATCGGCTGGGCCCGGAAATACACCCCTTATCCGGACGGGCGAAAGACCTGGGATCGGCCGCGGTATTACTGGCGATCCTGCTTGCGGTGTTTGTCTGGGGAAGTGTGCTCTGGCAATGGTGGTCACTGGCGGGATAATGACCGACAGTTGTTTGTTTTATGACGGTTTTTGGTTTTCATTTCCGAAAGACCTGTATATACTCACAGCGACTGTATAAACAACCAGGGGGCGGGATGAAAGCATTAACCAGCAGGCAGCAGCAGGTCTATGACCTGATTCGCGACCATATTCAACAGACGGGTATGCCGCCGACACGTGCGGAAATTGCTGCCCGCCTCGGTTTTCGCTCCCCGAATGCGGCAGAAGAACATCTGAAAGCCCTGGCACGTAAAGGTGTCATTGAGATTGTCTCCGGAGCCTCACGCGGTATCCGCCTGCTGATGGAAGAAGAAACGCCGGAAGGTCTGCCTCTGATTGGCCGGGTGGCTGCGGGCGAACCTCTGCTGGCCCAGCAACATATTGAAAGCCACTATCAGGTCGATCCCGGGCTGTTTAAGCCGGGGGCTGATTTTCTGCTACGTGTCAGCGGGATGTCGATGAAAGATATCGGTATCCTGGACGGAGACCTGCTGGCGGTTCATAAAACCCAGGATGTCCGTAACGGGCAGGTTGTGGTGGCCAGAATCGATGACGAAGTGACCGTGAAACGCTGGAAAAAACAGGGGAATACGGTACAGTTATTGCCTGAGAACAGCGAATTTTCTCCGATTGTGGTGGATGTCCGCGAACAGAACCTGACGGTGGAAGGGCTGGCCGTGGGTGTTATTCGTAACGGAGAATGGCTGTAACTGACGGGCGATTGTCCGTCAGCCGGTGACCGGCAGAGAGTCACTCCGGTCGCTAAGATTGACCCCGCACCCTAATACACTACGCTGAGTTGCTTCTGCGGCTATCAGCGTTCATCCGCCGGTCACCTTTTCCCCGTCCGGCGGAGACACTGTGCTCTGTCAGGAAAATCCATGTCCTTTTTGAATACCACCGACAAAAAACTCTGGCGACTGGCATTACCGATGGTGTTATCCAATATTACGGTTCCGTTACTGGGACTGGTGGATACCGCGGTGATCGGGCATCTGGACAGTGCTATCTACCTGGGCGGTGTTGCCATCGGTACTACGGTCACCAGCTTCCTGTTTATGCTGCTGCTTTTCCTGCGTATGAGTACGACGGGGATGACGGCTCAGGCATGGGGATCCGGAAATTCAGCCGCCCTTGCCAGGGCACTGGCTCAGCCACTGATCATCAGTCTGGTGGCCGGGCTCATCTTTATTGTGGTGCGTGACCCGGTCAGCCAGCTGGCCAGCGGAGTGATCGGCGGTGATGCGGATACGCTGGAACAGGCTCGTGTGTTTATCCGTATGCGCTGGCTCAGTGCGCCAGCGACCTTTGCGAATCTGGTGCTCCTTGGCTGGCTGCTGGGCGTTCAGTATGCCAGGGCTCCGGTGATCCTGCTGGTGGCCGGTAACCTGGTCAATATTCTGCTGGAAGTATGGTTTGTTCTGCACCTGCATCTGGGTGTCCGGGGGGCGGCAGCGGCCACAGTGATCTCTGAATATGTCTCGCTGCTGGTCGGTGTTCTGCTGGTGTTGCAGGTATTTCGTCGGCGCAAGATATCGGTACGTTTACTGCTGGAGGGCTGGCGTGGCGATATTAAACGTTTGCTGGGCCTGAACCGCGATATTCTCCTGCGGACGTTACTGTTGCAGGTCTGCTTTGCTTCCCTGACTCTTATCGGTGCCCGGATGGGAGCACAGGTCGTTGCGGTGAATGCACTGCTGATGATGTTTCTTACGTTTACCGCCTATGCACTGGATGGATTTGCCTATGCGGTGGAGGCGGTGTCCGGAGAAGCCTACGGGGCGCGTGAAGCCGGAAAACTGCATGAAGTCTGGCGCGCCTCCTGCCGTCAGGCAGGCATTGTCGCACTGCTCTTTTCGCTGGTGTATGCGCTGGCCGGGCAGTACATCATTGCGATGATGACCTCACTGCCTTCCCTTCGCCATCTGGCGGATCACTACCTGATCTGGCAGGTTATTCTGCCTCTGGCAGGCGTCGGCGGGTATTTACTGGATGGTTTGTTTATCGGGGCCACGCGCGGACGGGAAATGCGTAACAGTATGGCGATTGCCGCGGCAGGGTATGGCCTGACATTGTGCAGCGTTCCCTGGCTGGGTAATCACGGCCTCTGGCTGGCGCTCTGTGTCTTTATGCTATTGCGGGGGATCACGCTTTGGCACTGCTGGCAGCAACATCAGCGCAGGGGAACCTGGTTTGATCACTGACCCTTCACTGAACTCACGGGGAGTTAGCGGCCTGCCCGTTTTTTAACTTCGCTGCTGTGATCATGCTGGCACTGCTCCTGATTATCACAGGCCGCGATCTCTGCACATTTCACACACAAGCCATGGGCTTCAATCACACTGTGGCGCAGAACAAAACCCGCCTGCTTTGCCTGGGTGACAATCAGATGTTCCACCCCTTCAGCATGACGTTCGCTCACCGAAGCACAGTTATCGCAGACCAGCATCACAGAGGTATGAGACGGGTGTTCAAAGTGCGGACACACCACATAGCTGTTATTGGAAGCCACCCGGTGAATAAACCCCTGTTCCAGCAGAAAATCCAGCGCACGATAGACTGTCGGTGGCTTGGCCTGTGGCTCGCTGATCCGCAGTTTATCCAGCAGGTCATAGGCGCTGATCGCACCCTGTTCTTCGGCCATCAGACGTAACACTTCTGCGCGCTGGGGTGTCATACGTACCCCACGTTTCAGGCAGAGGCTCTGCGCCTCGGCAAGGATCTGAGCGGGAAGTTGCTGTTGCATGATGGCTTTCTCCAACGAATAATCTGCGGTAACGGGCTATCTTAGCATGGCTGGCGCGTTAATGCTGATCCTCTATGGCGGAGGGCGGCGGGCGACATTCGCTGCCTGCAGGTTGCCTTTACTTCGTGGCCCGGGGGGAAGCTTTGCGGTCACCCCCGAACTGCCGTTTTTCTATGCTATAGTAGCGCATGCTTTTGTCCCTTTTTTCAGTCCTTCCTGCCACTCCCGGGTGATGACGGGGGCTGTTTTACCTGATGATATGAAGAAAAATGCACGAAAATAAAGAAACCTCTTACCCGCACCCGACCTCTCAACCGCAGGCCGCAACGCCTGAATATCCGGCCGGACGTTTTTCCGTCGCGCCGATGCTCGACTGGACCGATCGTCATTGCCGTTATTTCCACCGTAAACTGACCGGTCAAACGTTGCTGTATACTGAAATGGTGACAACAGGTGCGATCATTCATGGTAAAGGTGATTACCTGGCGTATAACGACGCGGAACATCCGGTGGCGTTACAGCTGGGAGGCAGTGATCCTGCGGCTCTGGCACAATGCGCCAGGCTGGCTGAACAACGGGGCTATGATGAAATCAACCTGAACGTGGGCTGTCCGTCTGACAGGGTTCAGAATGGTCGTTTCGGAGCCTGTCTGATGGGGGAAGCGGCATTAGTCGCAGACTGTATTAAGGCGATGCGTGATGTGGTTTCGGTGCCGGTCACCGTGAAAACCCGTATCGGTATTGATGAGCAGGACAGCTACGCGTTCCTGTGCGACTTTATCCGTACCGTGGCGGAGAAGGGCGGATGCGAGTCTTTCACTCTCCATGCCCGTAAAGCCTGGTTGTCGGGCCTGAGTCCGAAAGAAAACCGTGAGGTTCCGCCGCTGGATTACCCGCGTGTTTATCAGTTAAAGCGTGATTTCCCGCACCTGACGATGGCGATTAACGGGGGAGTCAAAACCCTGGAAGAAGCCAAAGCTCACCTGCAACATGTGGACGGGGTGATGATGGGGCGTGAAGCCTACCAGAACCCGGGGATCCTCGCGCAGGTGGATAATGAGATTTTCGGCAGCACGTCGGCATCCCCGGATCCGTTTGACGTCGTACGCTCAATGTACCCGTATATTGAAGCAGAACTGAGCCAGGGCACGTATCTTGGACACATTACCCGCCATATGCTGGGACTGTTTCAGGGGATCCCGGGGGCCCGTCAATGGCGCCGGCACCTGAGCGAAAATGCGCATAAAGCCGGAGCCGATGTCCGTGTGGTAGAGCAGGCCCTGTCACTGGTGGCCTCCCGCTAAGTCGTATGCCGGGGAGAGCCCCCGGCAATGCCATACCGCGAATTACGCCAATTCCTGGTTTTTTTCACCTCTTCCGGCAGCAACATTATTTTCAATATTTTGTTGTTATTCATGCGGTTAACAGGATGGCATGATCCTTGTATCTGTCATAGCAGACGCGTTAATCGCTAACGCATTATTCTGCGGTGAAAGAGGTCTCATGGAAGTCTTATTTGTTATCGGTTTTTTTGTGGTGTTGTTACTGACCGGCGTTTCAGTGATCGGAGTACTGGTCGCGTTATTTGCCGGTGCAGTGTTGCTGATGTTCTCCGGTTTCTTATTGCTGGCGATGAAGCTGCTGCCCTGGTTGCTGCTGGCGGTCGCGGTCGCCTGGATTTATCAGACAGTTATTGCGCCGAAATCATCACCTCCGGCCACGCGTCGCTTTGATAAGACCATGGCTAAAATTGACCGGATGAACCGGCGCGGCTAACCGGCGGTAAGGGGTGAGGCACAGTTTCTGACGTCAGAGTTCGGAAATGTGAATTACCCCGTATTTCCGGCAGACAAGTTCTGCGATGATAGCAGCGTATTTCGGCGAAAAGCTGACGCTCTGTCCCTACACCAGTGCGAAAAATAAAAAAACAGGGCTTCCTACGGGAAGCCCTTTTCTATGCACCAAACGACATCAGGGGATGAGCAGGCAGGAGCCTTGGGTGGCACGGCTTTCCAGTTGCTGATGGGCATGAGCGGCGTCTTTCAGAGCAAACTTCTGGTGCTCCGGGACCTCCGTTTTAATGGCTCCGCTGGCCAGCAGAGTAAAGAGCTCGTGGCTTGCAGCATCCAGTTCCTCCGGCGTGGTAATGTAACCAAACAACGATGGACGGGTGACAAACAGGGAGCCTTTGCGGGTGAGGATCCCGAGGTCAACCCCGGTTACCGGGCCGGAGGCATTGCCGAAGCTGACCATCAGCCCGCGGCGTTGCAGACAATCCAGTGAGGCTTGCCAGGTGTCTTTACCGACCGAATCATAGACGACCGGCACTTTTTTACCGTCCGTCAGTTCGCTCAGGCGGGCGGCAATATCTTCCTCGCGGTAGTTAATCGTCGCCCAGGCCCCTGCCTGGCGTGCAGCGTCTGCTTTTTCTGCTGACCCGACAGTTCCTATCAGCTTCGCTCCCAGCGCTTTTGCCCACTGACAGGCAATCAGCCCGACGCCCCCGGCAGCGGCATGAAACAGAAAGGTTTCTCCGGCCTTAATCTGATAGGTCTGGCGCAACAGATACTGGACCGTCAGCCCTTTCAGGAAAGAGGCTGCGGCCTGCTCAAACGAAATGGCCTCCGGCAGGATCGCCAGCCTGTCTTCGTGAACAATATGGCTTTCACTGTAGGCTCCGGCCGCTGACAGCGCATAGACTACCCGATCGCCCGGCGAAACCCGGCGGACGGCCCGGCCGGTGCGCACCACAATACCGGCGGCTTCGGTACCGAGACCTGCGGGCAGGGAAGGCGGAGGATAAAGTCCGCTACGAAAATAGGTATCGATGTAATTGATACCTATTGCCTTATTTTCCACCACGACCTCATGATCGCCTGGTTCCGGCGATGTAAATGAAGTCCACTCCAGAACTTCCGGCCCGCCGTGGCGGCGATACTGGATCCGGTTTGGCATAGCAGCTCCTTGAAATCATCTTGTTTGCCGGGGACAGGGCGACAATTCGGGTAAAAAAAAAGTATACTGTGACGCCCCTTGTTTAACACTGGTAATGACATTCACTATGGCAGGAAATACACCCGCGAACAAATCCAACGAATCCCGTGATCGTCAGCTGGAAGGCGTGAAGATGCCGCCCCATTCTGTCGAGGCAGAGCAGTCCGTTCTGGGGGGATTAATGCTGGACAATGAGCGCTGGGACAATGTTTCCGAGCGTGTGGTTGCCGGCGATTTCTACAGCAGACCTCACCGGCTGATTTTCTCCGAGATGCAGCGTTTGCTGGAACTCGGTCAGCCCATCGATCTGATCACCCTGTCAGAATCCCTGGAAACCCGCGGAGAGCTGGAGCTTGTCGGGGGGTTCGCCTATCTGGCGGAGCTGGCTAAGAATACCCCGAGTGCGGCGAATATCGGTGCCTATGCGGATATCGTGCGCGAGCGTGCCGTCGTCCGTGAAATGATCTCAGTGGCGAATGAGATAGCGGATGCCGGGTACGATCCTCAGGGACGTAATAGTGAAGATCTGCTGGATCTGGCGGAATCCAGCGTGTTTAAAATCGCCGAAAAGCGGGCAAATAAAGAAGACGGTCCGCAAAATATTGAGCAGGTTCTGGAAGCGACCATCAACCGTATCGAATCACTGGTCGGCACGCCACATGACGGGGTGACCGGCATTGATACCGGTTATCAGGATCTGAATAAGAAAACCGCTGGCCTGCAGGGATCCGATCTGATCATTGTCGCCGCCCGTCCTTCGATGGGTAAGACGACGTTTGCCATGAACCTGTGTGAAAATGCGGCAATGATGCAGGATAAGCCGGTACTGATTTTCAGTCTGGAAATGCCCAGTGAGCAGCTGATGATGCGTATGCTGGCCTCTCTGTCCCGGGTCGACCAGACGCGTATCCGTACCGGCCAGCTGGATGATGAGGACTGGTCGCGTATTTCCGGCGCCATGGGCATTCTGCTGGAAAAGAAAAACATGTATATCGATGACTCTTCCGGCCTGACCCCGACAGAGGTTCGTTCCCGTGCCCGACGAATTTTCCGTGAAAATGGCGGCCTGAGCATGATAATGATCGATTACCTGCAACTGATGCGGGTACCTTCATTGTCTGATAACCGTACCCTGGAAATCGCCGAAATCTCCCGATCACTGAAAGCGCTGGCAAAAGAGCTGAATGTGCCGGTGGTTGCTCTTTCTCAGTTAAACCGTTCACTGGAACAACGTGCCGATAAACGACCGGTCAACTCGGATTTGCGTGAATCCGGATCCATTGAGCAGGATGCGGACCTGATCATGTTTATCTACCGGGATGAGGTCTACCACGAAAACAGCGACCTGAAAGGGATTGCTGAAATCATTCTGGGTAAACAGCGTAATGGCCCGATCGGTACCGTCCGTCTGACATTTAATGGTCAATGGTCGCGGTTTGATAACTATGCCGGCCCGCAGTACGACGACGAATAACGGCCTGAGCAGCCTAACGACTCATTTTTACAACAACGCGGAGCCTCTCCGCTTTTTTGTCAGCCCGGGGAACGGAGCACAGTATGGATCGTATTGATGATCACGATATTCACATCCTGAGGTTATTACAGGGTAACGGGCGGTTGACCAATCAGGAACTCAGTGAGCTGGTCGGGCTGTCCGCGTCCCAGTGCTCCCGACGCCGTATTCAGCTGGAACAGACCAGCAAGATCCTCGGCTACTATGCCAGACTTTCACCGGACGCGCTGGGGCCGGAAATTACCGGTCTGATTGAAGTCCGGCTGATGAATCATACCCCTGAGTATGTGGACGATTTCCATCACCGTATCATTAATGATCCTTCGGTTATCGATGCCTATAAGACGACCGGGGATGCCGATTATCTGTTAAAAGTGACCGTGACCGACCTCAATTCACTGAGCACACTGATAAGCCAGTTGGTGGCCGGCTACCAGAGTGTGGCGCATGTGAAGACCTCGGTGGTGCTTAACCGTATCAAAGAAGGCGGGCGGATACTGAAGACCCCCGACGGATCCGCATAATTTTTTTCTGCACGACCCGTTCGGGATCGTGCATTTCCCCTCAAATAATGCATAAATAGTGCGTCGGAGTGGTTTACGATGCATGTTATGCCTTTTATTGCCGGTATGACCGCATGCCTTTGTTACCGTACCGGTATTTTCATAAACACGGCAACGTGACTCTTCCGGACAGTAAGGAAGGGCTTTTTGTGCTGATTGACTGTTTTGTTACGGGGGGAATATGTCATTAATGAAAACGGCCGAAGCGGAGAAAATTCCGCACAGCCTGGCGGAAGATGCACTGGCCATACTGTTCGGTACCTTACTGGTGTCGTTCGGGATTGTGATGCTGAAACAGGCGGGTGCGCTGACCGGCAGTACCGCCGGTATCGCTTTTTTAATCAGTTATATTTCACCCTTATCCTTTGGTGGTGCTTTTTTCCTGATTAACCTGCCATTTTACTGGCTTGCCGTGAAACAAATGGGCTGGGAATTTACGCTGAAAACCTTCAGTGCGGTGGCACTGGTCTCGCTGTTTACGCATCTGCACCCACTATTTATTCACTTTTCGTTGCTTAACCCTTTCTATGCAGCCCTGTTTGGTAATATTGTGATGGGCATGGGGTTCATTGTGTTATTCCGTCATAAAGCCAGCCTGGGAGGCGTGAATATTCTCGCGCTCTGGCTTCAGCAACGGATCGGACTACGGGCAGGAAAATTACAGATGGCGGTGGATACCTGTGTGGTACTGGCGTCTTTGTGGGTCGTGTCTTTGCCAATGTTGCTGGCGTCAGTCTGCGGTGCTGTGATACTGAATCTGATTATTGCGATGAACCACCGTCCCGGTCGCTACAGTGTATAAGCCTGCCTGCGACCCTTTACATTGATCAATGATGGAGAAGTCCACCGTGTTCCAACATGTCGATGCCTATGGCGGCGATCCTATCCTCACTTTGATGGAAAAATATAAAGAAGACCCACGCGCAGAGAAAGTAAACCTGAGTATCGGTCTCTACTATAACGAACAGGGGATTATTCCACAGCTTCAGGCCGTGGCGGAGGCCGAAAAAAGGTTACAGGGCGCGTCCGAAGAGGCTTCGCTCTACCTGCCGATGGAAGGGATGACCGCTTACCGCCAGGCTATCGTTGAGCTATTGTTTGGCACGCAGGCACCGGCCGATCACGATCGGATTGCCTGTATTCAGACACTGGGCGGCTCCGGCGCACTGAAAGTCGGGGCTGACTTCCTGAAGGCGTATTTTCCGCACTCTGACGTCTGGGTGAGTGACCCGACGTGGGAAAACCATATCGCGATTTTCTCCGGGGCGGGTTTCAATGTGCATCGTTATCCGTGGTATGACGCTGCGACCGGGGGAGTCAATTTCCCGGCCTTTATTGATGCCATCAGCGCACTCCCGGAACGCAGTATTGTGCTGTTGCATCCTTGCTGCCATAACCCGACCGGTGCTGACCTCACTCCGGCACAATGGGACCAGACTCTCGATGTGCTGAAATCACGCCAGCTTATTCCGTTTATGGATATCGCTTATCAGGGCTTCGGTGCCGGGGCGGAAGAGGACTGTTATGCTATCCGCGCGGCGGCGAAAGCCGGACTTCCGGCCCTGGTCAGTAACTCCTTCTCGAAAATATTTTCACTGTACGGTGAGCGCGTCGGTGGCTTATCGGTTCTCTGTGAAAGCAGCGATGAAGCGGGTTGTGTTCTGGGTCAGTTAAAAGCCGCGGTACGTCGTAACTATTCAAGCCCGCCGACGTACGGTGCAAAGCTTGTGATGACCGTGCTGAAAGACAACGGATTACGCGCACAGTGGCTGGCTGAGCTGGAGGCGATGCGTTTACGTATTCTGGAGATGCGTCAGGCACTGGTTGAAACACTGAGCCAGGCGCTGCCGGACCGGGATTTCAGCTATCTGGAGAAGCAGCGGGGGATGTTCAGCTATACCGGGCTGAGTGCACAGCAGGTGGACAGATTACGTGAAGAGTTCGGTATCTATCTGATAGCGAGTGGCCGTATGTGTGTCGCCGGACTGAACCGCAGTAATATTCATCGCGTTGCGGAAGCTTTTGCCGCAGTGATGTAAGCCTCTGTCAGGGTCACCGTATCCTCTGTACGACCGGTGCGGTGACCTTACTGAACATTCTGTGCGACCTGTGATTTTGTATTAAATTGATATTTAACAATTTTTGTTTCACTTCTTCGCTTTTTTATATTTATACATTTAAATATTTAAATGTATAAATATAATGGCGCATCAGACTTATCAGATGAAGGAAGATTGTTGTGCAGAAACAGACCCTGTTCAGCCCGCTAAAACTGTCCGGCTTTACCTTACGCAACCGGATTGTCCTGCCCCCGCTTACCCGTTGCCGCAGCCAGCAACCGGGCAATATTGCCGGCGATTTAATGGTGGAATACTATCGCCAGCGTGCCAGCGCAGGTTTTATGATCACCGAAGGGACGCAAATCGAACCACGAGGACAGGGCTATGCCTGGACGCCCGGGATCCATAGCGCGGAACAGATTGCGGGCTGGAAAAAAGTAACAGAGGCGGTTCATCAGGAGGGCGGAGTGATTTTCTGTCAGCTCTGGCATGTGGGGCGAGTTTCCCATACCGCGTTACAGCCAGACGGGCAGCCTCCGGTGGCTCCCTCTGCGATCCCGGCAACCAATGTCAGGGTCTTTATCGAAACAGGTCCGGGGACCGGGGAACTGACTCAGCCTTCGGCACCCCGCGCATTAACAACGGAAGAGGTCCGTGAGCTGGTGGAACTTTACCGCCAGGCAGCGCGGAATGCGAAAGAAGCCGGTTTTGATGGCGTTGAGTTACATGCGGCGAATGGCTACCTGATCAATCAGTTTATTTCTGAGCATACCAACGTCCGCACCGATGAATACGGCGGTTCACTGGAAAATCGTCTGCGTTTTCTGCAAGAGGTGACCCGGGCCGTCAGCGATGTCTTCGGCAGCCGTAATGTGGGTGTTCGTTTTGCACCTCTGTTCACCAGCACCGATGAAGACCGGGTGTATCTGGGGCTGGTGGAGCCGGATCCGCAACTGACTTATCTGAGTGCGGCGCAGATGCTGAATGATATGCAGATTGGGTATTTATCGATTGCCGAGCCGGACTGGGACAATAGCCCTGATTTACCGGAAACATTCCGCCAGAGCCTGCGTGAAACCTTTGACGCGCCGATCCTGTGTGCCGGGCGTTATACCCGCGAGAAAGCCATGCATATTCTGGAAAACGGCTGGGCAGACTTATTTGGTTTTGGCAGAACATTTATTGCCAACCCGGATCTGCCGTACCGTTTACAGAACAACCTGCCGCTGAACGATACCGATGTAACATCGCTGTATGGGGGGAACGCTGCAGGGTATACTGATTACCCCGTTTATCGTTCCTGAAGAATATGAGGCAGCATGACACCAGAAAACGCCATAAAGCTTCTGGCAAACCCGACCAGGATGTCAGTATTACAGTGGCTCAAAGATCCGCATACTTCATTTGCAGAGTACAGCCAGCTTTATGATTTCAGTACCTATGGTGTCTGTGCCAGCCTGATCAGTGAAAAAGCCGGGCTGTCTCAGCCAGCGACCTCATTATGCCTGAAAGCGTTATCTGAGGCCGGATTGCTTGATGCCAGCAAAGTCGGTAAGTGGACGTATTACCGTCGCAATGAGGCAAAGATGCATGATATGACGACCATGGTCGCCCGGCACCTGCAGGCGCTGTAACCGGTACTGTCCTTCGGGGCAGTACCGGGAACGGCAGGATTATAACGTGCCCGTCATATACTGCGCTTCGCCATAACCAAAGCTCCAGTCGCCTTTGTTATTGCTGATAAATGAGATCATCAGGTCATTCCCTTCAATACCACAGACGGTGCGGAGTTCTTCTGCCAGTCGTTTCATAAAGAACTGTTTTTGCTCGTCACTGCGCGGGCTGGTGAAGACCCGGAGCATCACAAACTTTTCACTGCGTTCAAAGCCGAGCCCGGTATCCTGGAAGACCATCTGCCAGGCTTTATTTTCATGAACAATCTGATAGCGATCACGTTCAGGCACGCTGAAGGCTTCCAGCACGACCTTATGCGCCGTATCCAGCAGTGTTTTTACTTCCTCTTCGCTACGACCTTCAATAATATCAAACTGTAGTAATGGCATTTCTCTTCTCCTGAACGGTTGAGTCTGATTATTCTGGCCCGTAAATGCCGTAAGAAAAAGCGCTGTCAGTGAAATGATTGTTTAACAGGGTGAACAATAACGATGAAAAAAAGCCATGCCGACGCATTATGGGTACACCTGCACTGGCTGATTGTGCTGGCCGAACAGGAAAGTTTTACGCGTGCGGCTGAACAACTGGAAGTCAGTAAAGCGGCGGTCAGCCAGAAGATAAAACAACTGGAAACCCTGGCCGGTGTGGCGCTGGTACAGCGAACGACCCGCAGTGTGCGTCTTACGGAAGCGGGTAAAAAGCTGGTGGAGGATTTGCGCCAACCTTTTGAACAGATTGAACAGCATTTTAATGCTCTCCGTGACACCAGCGGGCCTCTGCGTGGCGTTATCCGCGTGACAGCGCCGGTGGCCTTTGCCAGGCAACAGTTACTGGAGCCTGTACGACAGTTTTTGCGTCAGTATCCGGAGGTTCGCATTCAGCTTGAAGTATCTGACCAGCTATTATCGCTGGCCAGTGAAGGCTATGACCTGGCTATCCGCCATAGCCATCGGGTGCCGGACACCCATGTAGTGTTGCCCCTGTGCGATACCAAAACAGTGCTGGTGGCCGCCCCGGATTATCTGATGCAGGCAGGCAGCCCGCAGCATCCGCAGGATCTGGCCCGTCACGATTGTCTTTACTACCCACGGGGGAATGAGCTTCCGCACTGGAAACTCAGCCACCCTCAGACAGCAGAGTCTTTTTCTGTGGCAGTCAAAGGCGGGTTTGCCACCAATAACAGCGAATCGATCCGTGATGCCGCGATCAGTGGCCTGGGGATTGCGATGTTACCCGATTTCAGCGCGCGTGCGGCGCTGGCCTGCGGCCAACTGTTACCGGTACTGGAAGACTGGCAGGTTGCCGGCGGATTTGCGGATAAAATCTGGCTGGTACGGCCTTATTCCGCCCGGGTTCCGCGGGCGGTTACTGTCTTCAGCCACTGGTTGCAGGAGTGTTTCCGGGCGCAGCGGCGCCCGGCAGGGTAATGGCGTATACCGTGGGGGGAAGGCGGCCGGTAGCGTTATCTGGCGGCCATTTTTTCGAACACTTCGGGATAGCGTGACCCGGCAATATTTTCCGGACGGAAAAATAGTTTATAGCTGATAATACCGGAGCTTGGTTGGTGAATTAATATACAGGGAGAACAGAATGGACGCGGCATTCCCCGATATGATGCGCTCAGGCGGGAGAAATAAAGCCCGGGATGAAACAATGATTAACCTTGAAGCCAGAAAGCTGGTTGATACTGCTAACAGACTTTCCGCCTGTCACCTTCAGGACGGTCTTACCCGAATTAATTTTATTCAGGAAATAAAATATGTTGCAGAGCAGCAATTTGCTGCAGCCCGTCGCGCGGAATCAGATGACGAGTGCATAGCGTGCATCAAAAATCTGAGAGCAGAGACCGAAAACCTCGAAGAACAGGGCCGGATGTTACGTATTAAGACGGCAAAACTTTATGCCAAAGTGGAGTTCGTCCGGGAAAATAACAAAATTGCAGGTTATGTGATTTCTGCTGTTCATATTGTGGTATCAGGTGCAGCATTGTTTGGCGGAATGATCATGATGTCGACAATGACTCCTATTGGAGTGCTTGCCGGAGCAATACTTTTCGTTGACGGTATCAATGGGATCACAAAAGAGGCCAGCCATCTTCGTTATGGCGATCAGTTCAAGTCAGAGGGAATATTTGCAGACAGTTCTAAGGAAGCTGCTAAGTATATGGGTTTTAAACCTGAAGCAGGGCTGGCAATTTATAATGCAGTTACGTTAAGTGCCAGTGTCTATAGTATTTTGGGGCTGGCAAAAAAGCCCGGTGCCTGGCGCTTATTCAGATGGCTTCCCCAGGATTATTACCGGAAAGTTGAAACTATAAGCAGAACAAAACTCACGATGAAAATTGTGGGTTATGGTGTAAAAGCAAAGGTCATTTTTGACCTTTTGACCACAGATAACCCCTGCACTTAACGTCGATGAATTCTTTGATAACGCCAACATTTATAGGCAAGCACTGGCGGTTGTACAAATATTGCCACTGCAATAGCGCAAAGCAGCCCGACTGAGCCAGAGAACAGGATTTCGGCTGAACCAAACAGAACCAGCAAAACGAATACGGTAAGGCAACCCGCGACTACAGACAGGGCTATGACAAAGCGATTCGCCAGATCCCGAAGGGTATCACCCATTGAACCCCCGAAATTTTCCACATTGCTTTTAATTTTCAGGATATCGGTATGACTGAAGCCGGACTTCAATAATGTTTCTTCGCTGACTTTCATGAATTTTTATCCTTAAAATTCATCAGAACATCACCGGTCAGCTTACCCAAAACCGGGTAATAAATCACCACCGAAAACCCGGTTTTGACATTATCCGTCACGCCAGCAGATGCGGCCGGTATGACGCGCGTTTATCGGTTTTTTTCTGCCATCAACGCTGCTTCCGGCAGGGCTAAGCAGACGGCGGTGTAGCATGCTGGCAGCCTGGCTGCCAGCATAAGTGGCTCAGATAACTCAGGCCGCGGTGCTGTTTCTCAATGTATTGATATCAATAACAAAACGGTATTTTACGTCGCTTTTCAGCATCCGTTCATAGGCCTCATTGACCTGTGCAATATCGATTAGCTCAATATCGGAAATAATATTGTGCTGCCCGCAGAAATCGAGCATCTCCTGGGTTTCGGCGATCCCGCCGATCAGTGATCCTGAGACACTGCGACGTTTAAAAATCAGGCTGGCGATGTCGGGGGCCGGATGGTTATGCTCAGGGACACCCACCAGCGTCATATTCCCGTCCCGCTTCAGCAGATTAATAAAGGGCGTCAGATCATGGGTGGCCGCGACCGTATTAAGAATAAAATCAAAACTATGGGTGTGTGCTTCCATCTGTTGCGGATCTTTAGAGACGACGACTTCATCTGCCCCCAGGCGTTTACCGTCCGCAATTTTTGAGGCAGAGGTGGTAAACAGAACGACTTTTGCGCCCATGGCATGGGCAAGTTTGACTCCCATGTGTCCCAGCCCTCCCAGACCGACGATCCCGACTTTCATGCCCGGACCGACTTTCCAGTGTTTCAGTGGGGAGTAGGTGGTGATCCCTGCGCATAACAAAGGAGCGACGCCTTTAAGATCCAGATGCTCCGGCACCTTCAGGACAAAATCTTCATGCACCACGACCCCGGTCGCATAGCCGCCGAAGGTTATTTGATTATCAACGCGGTCTCTGGCGTTATAGGTGGCGGTAAAACCTTCTTCACAATACTGTTCCACCCCTTCTTCACAGCTTTCACAATGGCGGCAGGAATCGACCATACACCCAACACCGACCAGGTCACCGATGCTGAATTTATGGGTTTTTGCACCCACTGCCGTGACCCGGCCGACAATTTCATGGCCCGGTACCATGGGGAAAATACTGTTACGCCATTCATTGCGGGCCTGGTGCAGGTCGGAATGGCAGACGCCACAGAACTCAATTTCTATCTGAATATCGTGGTCACGTAGCTGTCGGGGTTCATAACTGAAGGGGGCAAGGGGAGAGTTTTCGTTCTGCGCGGCGTAAGCATGGATAATCTTCATCATTTCTCCTGTCAGACAGATCACAGTTAACCCCCGGCGATACACCCGGGAGTGAGGAACCTGAAATAAGGATAGTCAGAGATACGGCAGAGGGACACCGCCGATCGCGGCGAATACCCCCGGGCCTGATCCTTTTCAGGATCAGGCCCGTCACGGAAATTACTGCAACGTTATGATGTTAAACAGATTTTAGTAATGGTTTCAGGAAGCGAGCGGTATGTGATGCGTCACATTCTGCAATAGTTTCCGGGCTACCGGCAACCAGGATCTCGCCACCACCGCTGCCGCCTTCCGGCCCCAGGTCGACTATCCAGTCTGCGGTTTTAATCACATCGAGGTTATGTTCGATAACCACAATGGTATTCCCCTGGTCCCGTAACTGATGGAGTACGGCCAGCAGTTGCTGGATATCCGCGAAGTGGAGGCCGGTGGTCGGTTCGTCCAGAATATACAGCGTCTGACCCGTTCCGCGTTTAGAAAGCTCGCGCGCCAGTTTCACCCGCTGTGCTTCCCCGCCCGACAGCGTGGTCGCTGACTGACCCAGACGGATATAGGACAAGCCGACATCCATCAGGGTTTGCAGTTTACGCGCCAGTGCCGGTACCGCTTCGAAGAAGTCTCGGGCTTCTTCGATAGTCATTTCCAGCACTTCGTGGATGCTCTTGCCCTTGTATTTTATCTCCAGTGTTTCGCGGTTATAACGTTTACCCTGGCACTGGTCACAAGGGACATAGATGTCCGGCAGAAAGTGCATTTCCACCTTAATCACCCCATCCCCCTGGCAGGCTTCGCAGCGTCCGCCACGCACGTTAAAACTAAAGCGGCCCGGCGTATATCCACGGCTGCGGGATTCCGGTACCCCGGCAAACAGTTCACGTACCGGGGTGAAAATACCGGTATAGGTCGCCGGGTTGGAACGCGGTGTGCGGCCGATCGGGCTTTGATCGATGTCGATCACCTTATCAAAATGCTCCAGTCCTTTAATATCACGGTACGGCGCCGGTTCGATGACGGTTGCCCCGTTTAACTGGCGCTGAGCCAGCGGGAACAAGGTGTCGTTGATCAGGGTAGATTTCCCGGAACCGGACACCCCGGTCACACAGGTAAACAGACCCACAGGCAGCGTCAGCGTCACATTCTTCAGGTTATTACCGCGTGCACCGGTCAGGGTTAATACCTTATCCGGCGACCCTTTTACTCGTTCTGCCGGGACTTCAATGCTGCGTTTGCCGCTGAGGAACTGCCCGGTCAGGGAGGCTTCATTGGCCATAATCGCATTAACATCCCCTTCCGCGACGACCTGACCGCCATGAACCCCGGCACCGGGGCCGATATCGATCACATGGTCAGCCGCCCGGATAGCATCTTCGTCATGCTCGACCACAATGACGGTATTCCCCAGGTCACGCAGGTGCACCAGGGTACTCAGCAGGCGTTCATTATCACGCTGATGTAAGCCGATTGAGGGTTCATCAAGCACATACATCACTCCGACCAGTCCGGCACCGATCTGGCTTGCCAGACGGATACGTTGTGCTTCACCCCCGGAGAGGGTATCCGCAGAGCGGGAGAGCGACAGGTAATTCAGACCGACATTGACCAGAAAGCTCAGACGTTCGCTGATCTCTTTTAAGACTTTTTCGGCAATTTTTGCCCGCTGGCCTGCCAGCTGCAGCTCATCAAAGAAAGTAGTTGCGTGACCGATACTCATCTCTGAAATTTCCGGCAACGTTGTTTCTGCGACAAAGACGTGACGTGCTTCTTCACGCAAACGGGTGCCATGACAACTGGTGCAGGAGCGGTTACTGATATATTTTGCCAGCTCGTCACGGACGGCATTGGATTCCGTCTCTTTGTAGCGGCGCTCCATATTATGCAGCACCCCTTCAAACGGGTGACGACGTACAGAGGTATCTCCGCGGTCGTTCACGTATTTGAATTCGATGTTTTCTTTACCGGATCCGTAAAGAATGACTTTTTTCACCTTATCACTCAGGGTGTTAAAAGGGGCTTCCACATCGAACTCATAATGTTCGCCCAGCGAACGCAGCATCTGGAAATAATAGAAGTTACGACGGTCCCAGCCACGGATAGCGCCGCCGGCCAGAGAGATATCTTCATTCTGTACCACGCGCTGCGGGTCAAAAAATTGCTGTACCCCCAGGCCGTCACAGGTCGGGCAGGCCCCGGCCGGGTTATTAAAGGAAAACAGACGCGGTTCCAGCTCACGCATGCTGTAGCCGCAGACCGGACAGGCAAAGTTCGCTGAGAACAGTAATTCCGCGACGCTGCTGTCATCCATATCGGCGACAATGGCTGTGCCGCCGGAGAGTTCGAGTGTCGTTTCGAAGGATTCCGCCAGCCGGGTGGCCAGATCATCACGCACTTTGAAACGGTCGACAACGACCTCAATGGTATGTTTCTTTTGCAGTTCCAGTTTTGGCGGATCAGACAGGTCACAGACTTCACCGTCGATCCTGGCACGGATATATCCCTGCGCGGCCAGGTTTTCCAGTGTCTTACTGTGCTCACCTTTACGGTCTTTGATGACTGGTGCGAGCAGCATCAACCGGGTGCCTTCCGGCTGCTGCAACACCTGGTCGACCATCTGGCTGACGGTCTGGGCCGCTAAAGGCACATTATGTTCAGGGCACCGCGGTTCACCGACTCTGGCAAATAACAGGCGCAGGTAGTCATGGATTTCGGTGATGGTACCGACCGTCGAACGCGGGTTGTGTGAGGTCGACTTCTGCTCAATAGAAATGGCCGGAGACAGCCCTTCAATATGGTCGACATCCGGCTTTTCCATCAGTGATAAAAACTGACGGGCATAGGCGGACAATGATTCCACATAACGGCGCTGACCTTCTGCATACAGTGTGTCGAATGCCAGCGAGGATTTGCCAGAACCTGATAACCCGGTGACAACGACCAGCTTGTCGCGAGGGATAATCAGATTGATGTTTTTCAGGTTATGGGTGCGGGCACCCCGTACTTCTATCTTATCCATTCACCTTTCCCGGAGTATCAGCGTCGTCCATGCCTGCTGAGGAGACATGGGGAGAATCAAACGAACCATTATGGCATAAAAAATAAACTGATTAAATATCCAGTAGTCTGACGAAAGAACCGGTCACCGGCAGAGGCAGGTCAGTCCCGGACGTGCGTATCTGTTTTTCGTCAGTGACTGCCTTTTACTATAGATGATTTATGTCAGGCTGCTGTGTCGTGGCGTGTGGCGCACGGCTGTCTGCCGGAATTTCCGGCAGAAAAAGGCCCGCCGGCTGTTTTTTTAATCATCCGCGGCAGGGGAGCATCGGGGTTTTCGGCCTCCGCCCGGGGCGCAGAGTGAGAAGTGCGGCATGACTGCCGGAAAGCGGTTCGAAAGTATCACTATCGGTACGTGACGTGGTATGATTTACCGCTTAGACTTTGAGTAATTATTCTTCAGGAGAGACCTCTATGGCCAGTCGCGGCGTTAACAAAGTGATTCTTGTCGGGAATCTGGGACAGGACCCGGAAGTCCGTTATATGCCAAATGGTGGTGCGGTTACCAACATTACACTGGCCACCTCAGAAAGCTGGCGTGACAAGCAGACCGGTGAAAACAAAGAAATTACCGAATGGCACCGTGTGGTCCTGTTCGGCAAACTGGCTGAAGTTGCCGGTGAGTATCTGCGTAAAGGTTCTCAGGTTTACATCGAAGGTCAGTTACGTACCCGTAAATGGCAGGATCAGGGTGGCCAGGACCGTTACACGACCGAAGTGGTTGTTAACGTTGGTGGCACCATGCAGATGCTGGGTAGCCGTCAGGGCGGTAACGGCGGAGCACCTGCCGGCGGGCAGGGGAATAATAATGGCTGGGGTCAGCCACAGCAGCCGCAGCAGTCACAGGGCGGTAACCAGTTCAGCGGCGGCGGTTCAGCACCGGCAGCACGCCCGCAACAGAACAGCGCCCCTGCCAGCAGCGAACCACCGATGGATTTCGACGACGATATCCCGTTCTGAATGACATAAAGTGATTTTTGTTAAGTAATTCTTAATCTGGTTTATTTAATAGATTGGTTTTACTAAGGATAAATGAAAAATTAAGCCCTTTAAGTGTGTAAACATTTGAAGGGCCTTTTTGTACTGCATAGTTCTGTGTTTTTGTGAAATCGTATAATTAAGTATATTTTAAAGATGGGTTTTGCAGCTATCCTTGTTTTGTTAACAATGGTGGTGTAATGAAAATAGAGTTAATCACGCACAAAACAGGTGAGCAAATACCAATGATGCTGGATGCTTCTGGTATGCCAGTTGTTTTACCCAATGAATTTATCCTGACCAGACGATCCTGAATCGCCACGGGTTTAACAGACACCTCAGAGTCATTTAAGATGACTTAAAGAGAGGTGCCCATGAGCGGTAAACGTTATCCCGAAGAGTTTAAAATTGAAGCAGTCAAACAGGTTATTGATCGCGGTCATTCTGTTTCCAGCGTTGCAACACGTCTCGATATCACTACCCACAGCCTTTACGCCTGGATAAAGAAGTACGGTCCGGACTCATCCACTAATAAAGAACAGTCAGATGCTCAGGCCGAGATCCGCCGACTCCAGAAGGAGTTGAAGCGGGTTACTGACGAACGGGACATATTAAAAAAAGCCGCTGTAGATTCAATTGGTCAATGCAATCACGGATGACAAAGGACATTGTCCTGAACGCACTGCTGATGGCTGTATGGCGGCGTAATCCCCAAAAACAGGTGCTGGTTCACTCGGACCAGGGCAGTCAGTACACAAGCCATGAGTGGCAGTCGTTCCTAAAAGCACACGGCTTGGAGGGGAGCATGAGCCGTCGCGGTAACTGTCACGATAATGCGGTTGCAGAAAGCTTTTTCCAGTTGCTGAAACGCGAACGGATAAAGAAAAAGATATACGGAACGCGGGAAGAAGCCCGCAGCGATATTTTTGATTACATCGAAATGTTTTATAACAGTAAGCGTCGGCATGGTTCGAGCAATCAGATGTCACCGACAGAATATGAAAACCAGTATTATCAACGGCTCGGAAGTGTCTAAATTATCCGTGGCGATTCAGAAAGATTTGGCTATAGCCGCCAGTCTCTTCAAGCAAAACCTAGAATTAAGGCTGCTTACGACATTGCTAAGCAAGCATTATCAGGTGATTTAGCCAAAACTAAGCAATTTACATTCAAAGAAGTTGGAGAACTTCAGATGGAGCTAGTGCGCTTAAAAGTGGAGTTGGACATCTATAAACTTAAGGAGGAAAAGTGGTTGCGCAAATGGCAGCAGATCGCTTTTCATGTTCGTCAGAAGGGTTTACAAATGTCCAGCATTGATAAAGCATTACCAGATGATGCAGAGTTGCCTTCTGAAACAGAAGCAACTCAAATTTTGAGACCATTTGATCAGAAAATCCCGCCTTCTGGTAGAATCTAGTATGGATTTCCAGTTGGGAATTTTTAGTGTAATGGATATTGTATAAGGATGGTTTTTAATTATTATGAAAATAAAACATTCAGCAATTATATATACTGGTTATGAATATCAAACCTTACAAGGAATAAAGCTGCTTGCGGAATGGTTACATAGTCCTAATAAATATTCCAGAGTAGCGTTTGAAGCCGACGCGGATAACAATGAAACTCCGGAAGGAATAGATGATATCGTATGTGAGCGGCCAAATGGCATTAAAGACTTCTGGCAAGTAAAATTTACACCATCCCCTTATAAAGAAGAAAATCATCTCACTTGGGATTGGCTGCTAAATGTTTCAGGTAAAACAGCAAGATCTCGCTCTATTCTTAAAAAAATTTATGATGCCATTATTTCTGTACCAACTGAAAAACTTGGTGAGGTTGTTTTACTGACTAATAAATTTCCTGACAGATTAATGGAGTATTGTTTGAATGGTTCGAAAGTAGATTTCGAAAAGATTGATGACGATACACGAATTAAGATAACTGAACAATTAGGGAATGTTGAGGCTGCAGAATCGCTTTTTTCTAGATTAAGTGTACAGCATAGCGATGGGGATTATACCACAACAAAGCGTTTTATAAGGAATGAGCTTCTAAAGTTTTCTGACGATGCAGGAATTGAGCGGCTTGTCGCCAGAGCACGTGAATGGGCAATGTTTAAGAATAATCCTCCAGAGGATGGATGGATACACCTTTACCATATTAGAGCTGTTTTATCAACGAAAAGGCCGGAGCCGATTCCAGAAATATTTACTGTTCCAGATGATTATTGTTTGCCAGATGTTGAATTCCATGAAAATTTAATGGTTGAAATTGCTTCATCTAAAGGTGCAGTTATTACTCTAACAGGTAAACCTGGTGTAGGGAAAAGTACATATCTATCATATTTGTGCCAAGATCTTGAAACTAAAGGTATTCCATTAATACGCCATCACTATTTTTTATCATTGGGAGATACAACTGAAGATAGGCTAAGTCCAAGAATAGTTGCTGAGTCTCTGCTCCATCAAATTAATAATTTTCATAAAGAATCGAATGCGGATACATCAAAAACAGAAAAATTGCGTGACGCAATTTTAACTTGTGCAAATTACTATAAAGATAAAGGAAAACCTTTTGTTGTATTGGTTGATGGCCTAGATCATGTTTGGCGAGACAATGCGAGAAATAAAAAACCATTGGATGAAACATTCAGACAACTGCTGCCTACAATAAATAATTTAATTATAATAGTCGGTACTCAACCAGTTGATGATGAATTGCTTCCTGATACACTTATAACACATTCATCAAAGAAAGAATGGTTCTGGTTACCTGAAATGACTGGCAATTCTATATATGATTTTTTAAAAAATCATATAGCGTCAGAACGTTTGATTATGAAGTGTCATGATAATCAGGTAGAGGAGGAAATTCGGAATTGTGCTAGTGCACTCCTGGATATTACAAATGGTTATCCTTTACATGTAATTTACTCTTCTGAATATCTGTCGCAGAATGGGTTACCACTATCATCATGGCAAATTAAGAAACTTCCATCCTGCACTGATGGAAATATAATAACTTACTATTCCGAACTTTGGCGTAATCTTAATTATAGGCAAAAAGATGTGCTCCATCTCTGTAGTGGTTTTCAGTTTGCCTGGCCAAGACAAGCAATTGGTACAATAATAAAAGATAATCATGAGTATGCTCCAAGTGTAGATGCTGTGGCACATATGCTTTCAGAAGGTTTCTGTGGCTTAAGACCATTTCATGAAAGTTTGGTAGTTTTTATAAAAAATCAGAAAGAGCATCAAGAACGAATAAACTCATTATTACCAAGTGTTTGTGACTGGCTAAAAAATTGTGCTCCGGTACACCTGAAAGACAATTGGCTTTGGTCCAGTCTTGCTCGTGCAGGCGATTCTACAGAATTACGTGAAGGGGTTACCCGAGACTGGATACTTGATAAACTTGTAAATGGTATGCCAATCAAATCATGTATTCGTTTATTGTCCGAGGCTGAAACTTATGCCTTCGATGCATTGGAATACGCAGAAGCATATAAACACAGAGAGTTAAAAACAAGGTTAATAAATGGTCCTGAGTTTCAGATATGGGATCCCATTAATTTAGAAGTACTGTCTCTTGTATCTTCTACCGAACCGGCATTAAATGAAATTATATCAGGAAAAAATGAGTACTCTCCAGTAAAATTATCTATTTTAGCCATAGCATTATGGCACAGAGGTGATTTGTATCAAGCTAATCGCTTATCTAAGAAAGCTATTGACCGATACCGAGCTAAAAATAAATTATTATCTTCAAGACATTCACAAGACCATGAGTCTGAGGCTGTGACTGTTATTAAAGCAGGGGTGTTAACTGACAGTCTCAATTATGATGCAATTTTCGAAGGGAAGATTTTTTCTAATTGGCCAGATGGATTTGTGGCTAGTTTTAGACATGCATGTTGCACTAAAAAAGATCTTAGTCTGCTTCTGAGAGCTTGGCACTATTTGCCAAGCAATTCACATCATAAATCTCAGATTGAGCTTGATGCAATTAGATTAAGCATTGTAGAGGGAGCTGACATTACCTGCAGGCCAGAGTACAAGTCCTTTTCCTCACAACATTTGTCAGGTTTTTTTGATGCATTTTCTAAGAAAAAATTCATCCGTATTTTAACTCATGTTTTTGAAGGACAGTCATCGACAACTTCAAAGATTGAAGTTGTGAGTAGTTACCATAACTGGTTTTTTTCTTCCCTTAACATGAGATTAAATGCTGAAGGAGATTATTCATGGTTACCTGTCAGCGCGATTTCAGACCGTATAGATGTTTCAGCTCATTATGAATTGCTCAACGAGATAGCTGATTGGATCGCTGATGTCATTTGTGCTGAAGGCACATTAAATTTTGACATAGCGTGTTCATTATTTCCGGTAGGGCCTGTATTAGATGATATACAATGGGAAACTCGCAGAAATGATATTTCTCTGAGGAGGAGTTGGATTGAAATTGCAGCCGATCTTCATTTGATAACGACCAAGACAGAAGTTTCACGTGACGAGTTAAAGCGCATAGTTGATGATGGTGTGTTAAATATTAACTGGTTAAGATTATGGTACAAAGAATCTGGTCTTAATCTGTTAAAAGATAATGCCTCAGAACTGCTTATTGATCTCGAAGAAGTTCGTCAAATGAGCGAGTTAGAAGAAACTATCGAGAACTCCAATAATAACCTCGAACTAGCTCAAATAGCATTCCAACATGAAAATCTAGCATCTTTTCAAAAGTTGTTGAGAAAAACATGGGATTTTGTCCTGGGCTATGGACATCATAAAGATCCAACTATTTTTGATGTTATAAATGCTGTGAGTTTTATTTCTTATGAAGATCCTGATTCTGCACTTACAATCTTAGAAAGAATATCACCAATAGTTTACAATATTTCAAAATTTACTGATGGGGACGAAACTAGGAATTCTAAACACTCCTTAACTTCAATCTTGGCACGATTAAATCCGCAAACAGCGGCTTCAGTTTATGAACAGGAGCTTTGTGATGGTGAATGGTATTATTCTGAAGACACAATACTTAGGCTAATTGAGAGATGTGATTTTTCTGAACCAATTATAAAGAATTTATACCTGACAGGGTTGCATTCAAGCTGTCTTCAAATGCTTCTGAATAAGGTAGAGAGTGGGAATCCACATGCTATTCAAATTGCGGGTGAATTAGAAAAACTTCTCGGTAAAAAAATTCAGATGTTGAATGATGATAAACATTCGTCAAATGATGTTCTGGATGAAAAGATTGTATTGAACATATCAGATTATCCACCGGATAGTTTCGATGAACTCATCGTTGATCTAAAAGGAAATTATAGCACTCATAAATTTTTAGTGTCTTGGTATAAATACTGGTGTGATCAGGGAAAAGAAAATGAATTGCTGCATATACTTACTTCATGTATTTCGACATTTACTGATCGATTTGATGATAAACGATATTTGCTAGATCTTCTTTTTTCAAGCTCTTTTAAATTAGAGGGTAAGAGTAGAGCCTTTAAAATTTTGGTGGCAGCCCATAGATCAATGGGGGGATGGTCGGATTGGTATGAGCGTGAAGAAAATAGCATTAACCGACTTAAGATAGTTGCGGAACAGTACCCACAAAAAATTGAGGAATTTATAAAGCTCACAACATTACAGCCTGACGACTGGAACGACAAATTTGGTAAACTGATCATACCAAATGACAAACTGGTTTTTTTACTTTCTCATAGCGGCAGAAAAGAAGAAGCTCTTAAGCTCACATTACAGATGGTAAAAAGTTTAGAAGATAGCGTCCGGAATCTTCAACTTACAAAACCTGTTTGGGATTGGCACAGAAATGACTCTCTTGAGGAGGCATTACTTAAATCTTTAGTTTCAAGAATTAAGCTGCCAATTCCTTCAATTAAAATCTGGGTAATGGAGCAGCTTTCACAACTTTTAATAGCTCAGAAGCCTAAACTAGAGGATCTATTAAAAAGAGACTTAGCTAATAGAAAACAAGAATCAGAATGTGTTGAAGTACTTAGCATTTTCTTTATCGCAAAATCTAAAGGATATGTTTGTGATAATGAAATTGGGAAGTTTATTAAAGCAAGGTCCTCTCTATCCGACTTAATGATCACGGAACTTGTATCAAATGCAAATTATTTCGGGGAATACGCTTCTCAATTCAATCCATTTATTGTTTTAGATGGTGATAATAATCGCTTTGAATATTTTCAAGGTAATCACGTCCCTTTATTGTATAATTCATTACTAGACGAGCAAGAGAAAAAAACAGGTGTGCCATTTACGGGCTATTACCAATCCGAATGGAATCGGACATTCGAATGTCAGCCTTCAAAAGTAACAAGTATTGATTACTTTTTAAGTGGTGATAGGCAAAGGTCTACCGGGCAATTTTACACACAGGCGAGCCATCGTGGTCGTTCTGCTTATCTACGCACATTAGAAGTGGCTAAGAACTTTTTCGGTATGCCCAATGATTATGCTCAGAATTTGTCTGTACCTGCATTACCTATCGAGCCTGCTTATCTAGGTATTGTACCTAAAAGACCGACATGGATACCAGAATGGAAAGCAGGAGATCTTATAACTAAACAAAATTTAATTAAATTTGTTGAAGAATTATTGATGAATTTTGATACGGAAGATGATTTTTTAGACCTATTGGCAATTTCATTCCCTATTAAATTAGATGAAAATAGATGGGTCGATTTAACTATAGTCAAAGCGCTTGCTAAGTTTAGTAGCACAGCGGAAATTAAAGTTAAAGAGCGTATTGGTTGTATATCAATTGGTAACCTTCTGAACAATAAGTTATTATATGAACTCTATGGAAATGTAAACTACGAAGGTACTGTACTGGCAGTAACTCCATTTCCGTTAACGAGATATGGACATTGGCATTCTGATCTTGAAACCAGAGGTATCTATATTCCAATTTGTACTGTTGATGGTAAGAAAACTATCGGCAACCTATCCATCCAAAGGGAATTAACTCACTTTGTGGTTCTTATACGGCAGTTATTAGGGAAAATATTGAGAAATGGATAAGCACAGCGATTATATCCCAGAAGAGTTTTTATGCGTGCAAGGCCGTAGTGCTCACATCCGATAGTGATTACAAAGAGTATGACCAACAAGTGATAGAGTTCGATGTGCTTTGAACGTCTTCCTTTAATAGTTAGTATTAAGATATACCTTAGTTAAAGATCCGTTTCAGTTTATACTTAAATACATACGGTGCTAAATTAGTTTTTTAGCACCGTACCTTCTCATGAATAAGTGAAGTTATGTGAACAGCAGTCGCGCCCTCCGCTCTTGTTGATTCTGACCATGATGTGTTCGTTTGTGTCCACATAGGTAACAGGAGCATCGGCAGGGAGTACAATAAACTTTCCCCAATGCGTTATGTGTTTGGTGCGTTGACAAGAGATATTTTATCCGTCTAGCTTTTAGAAGCACAGTTTGATGACGTCGCCATGATCTATTTCTAACCAACTGAATTTACTCCAATGAATGAGTGCGGCGTTATGCCACGCCCGTATCATTTGATGAGTTCTCGAAATGGAGTAATTGTTCATGATCATCTAACAGTGGCTAATAATGCTATTCATTATATAAGGTTGAGTCCATATGAAAAGAAATTGATCGTTTGAATGATATCCAGTGAGATTTTTTCTCACTAAATTTAGGATAGGCAGGTGCAGGTGTAGATCAGTTGCATCGACAGGGACAACCAACTATGGTTACTGGGAGCAACCATGAGTAAATGTGTAAAGATACTATCTTTACGTCTGCCAGCCGGATTTCATCCAAGGATCGGTAAAAATTCGCAAAAGGTGTGATGAAGTTGACACTTTTAAAGTGTAATTAAATTATTTTATTTATTATCAATGATATGCGGTTTTTTTTTCGGATCTTTATGTGAACTACCGTTCTGATCATTGTCTGATCGAAGAAATTCTGTCAGCTGAAATAATAAGGCCCCGTAACACGGGGCTTTTTTATGCCATAAAAATCGGTTCTGTCCGGCCAGCCTTTTGCCGGAGATACGGCGGTCACCCGCCGGGTTTAAGACAGATGCCCGCGGATCACCACTTCCAGGTCTTCAGGGACCTCATTATAAGACAGCACAAACAGCTCACGTGAAAATGAACGGGCATAGCGTGCCAGCAGTGGCCGCAATGCCGGCGGGACGATCAGTACCGGAGGCAGATTTTCGGCTTTCATCTGTTCGGTGATCAGCGGCATATTGGTTTGTAACTGCGTTAACAGATGCGGATCCAGCGGCACGTTATCCAGCTCTTTATTGCCTGCCGCCTGCTGGGCGCGTAACAGCAGGTCCTCTAAGGCATCACTGAGGGTGAATACCGCAAACTGCCGGCGATCCTTATTGATCCCGTGGACTATCTGACGACGAAGAGCGTAGCGGACATCGGCGGATAACAGCAGCGGATCTTTGGTGATCTGGTGCCCGGCGAGCAGTGCCGTGGCAATGGTGACAATATCCTTCAGGCTGACATTGTCGGTCAGTAACTGACGGTAGATACGTAACTGTTGGGTGTAATTCAGTGCTGCATTTAAGTCTTCACTTAACCGGGGTGCGGGCTGGGCTAACCGGCGATGCAGTGCCGTAATATCATCGTACTGAAAAAGCTCCGGCAGATACTGCTTCACGACTTTATTTACATGCGTTGCAATTACGCTGGCGCAATCGACTACCTGATACCCGAAGCGTAGCGCCTGGCTTTTCTGTGCAGGATCAATCCAGATAGCAGACATACCATAGGCGGGATCGGTCCCGAGAATACCGTCCAGTTCGCCATAGACTTCACTGCTGGCGAGCGCCATCAGTTTATCGGCATGGACTTCCCCCAATGCGGCGCGGACACCATGGATCATAATACTGTACTGCATGGGCTTCAGACGGAAGTTTTCCCGTACCTGAATTTCGGGCAGCAGCACACCGCTACTCTCAGAAAGTACCTGCCTGACGCCGGTGATCCGCTGAGACAATAAACCGCCCTGATGTTTGTCGATCAGGCTGACCAGCCGGTAACCGAGGTTAAGGCCGACCGGTTCGGTGACGGAGAGGTTTTCCCAGTGCAGCTGAGGGACTTCCGGCTCCAGCGCATTCTCCACCACATCCGTCGCGGACTGGCTGGCTGCCAGAACACGTTTTGACTGACGCCATCCGGCAAAACTCAGCAAAAGCGCAAAGCTCAGGAAGGCAACATGTGGCATCCCGGGGACGAGCGCCATGGCGAGCATAATGCCGGCAACGGTATACAGAATGGCAGGCTGGGCCAGTAGCTGTTGACGAACTTCGTGGCGGATATCCTGGCCATCACTGACCCGGGTCACAATGATCGCGGCCGCCGTTGACAGCAGCAGTGAAGGCAGTTGCGCGACCAGACCATCGCCGATCGTCAGCAGGGCATACTGCTGAAAGGCATGACCGGCATCCAGATGGTGTTTAAATATGCCGATAGCGACGCCACCGACCATATTGATCACCAGAATCAACATACCGGCGATCGCATCACCCCGCACAAACTTCGAGGCCCCATCCATCGACCCATAGAAGTCAGCTTCGCGGGTCACTTCAGAACGTCGTTCGCGGGCCTGGGCCTGAGTAATGATCCCGGCGTTAAGGTCGGCATCAATGGCCATTTGTTTGCCGGGCATGGCATCCAGCGTAAAGCGTGCGGAGACCTCAGAAATACGTTCCGCGCCTTTGGTGATCACCACGAAGTTAACGATCATCAGGATCACAAAAACGACAAACCCGACCAGGAAGTCTCCGCCAATCACGACCTGACCGAAGGCTTCTATCACTTTCCCTGCCGCCCCTTCGCCTTCCTGACCATGCAGCAGCACAACCCGCGTTGAGGCGACATTCATGGACAGTCTCAGCAGCGTGGTGATCAGCAGCAGTGTCGGAAAGATACTGAAATCCAGGGGTCGTTGTGCATTGACGGAGACCAGCAGGATCAATATTGCCAGCACAATATTGAAGGTGAACAGGCAATCCAGTATCAGTGGGTCCAGCGGCAAAATGATCATGGCCAGCACTGCCATAATCAGCAGTGGCAGGCCCAGCGGAAGCGCTTTGCCGCGCCGGAGCCAGTGAGTCAATGGCAATTTATTCACGGAATTGTCCTTCTGAAGGCATCGGGATTTTTCGATTGATGGTCGGTTTTAGCTGAGATTTATCCTGCCGCCAGCGTCGTAATTGCATGACGTAGGTCAGTACATGGGCGATGGCCTGATAAAGCTGATTCGGGATCTGCTGATTAACACGTGTCGAGGCATAGACGGCCCGGGCCAGCGGCGCGAACTCAACGATTTCTATCTGATGTTCTTCGCCAATCTGTCGGATATAAAGCGCCAGTTCATCGGCCCCTTTCGCGACCACATACGGTGCTGCCGCCGCCTGCGGATCATATTTCAGTGCCACCGCATAGTGGGTCGGGTTGGTGATAATCACATTGGCCTGCGGCACGGTTTTTCTGAGTTGCCCCTGGGCCAGCTGGCGTTGTAACTGGCGTAAACGCCCTTTGATCTGCGGGTTTCCTTCGCTGTGTTTAAATTCATCTTTGACTTCCTGTCGCGTCATTCGCATTTTACGCCGGAACTGATAGCGGCTGAGTGGCCATTCAATCAGGGCAAACCCCAGCATCAGCAGCACAAAATAGCCGAACAGGCGAGCGACCAGAGTCAGTCCTTTGCTCATCGCCACAGGCCAGCCGAGTTGCGATAACAACATGATTTCCTGTAGTGAATGGCGTAATAACAGGCTTAGCATCAGTAAAATAAGCCCGGCTTTCAGTATCACTTTCGCTAATTCGATAAAATTATCGGCGGCAAACAAGCGGGTAAAACCGGTTAACGGATTCAGTCGTTTACCGTCCGGCACGATTTTTTTCAGGCTGAATATCCACCCGCCGCTGAACAGCGTAGCGATACCGGCGGCCAGCGGAACCGCACAAAAGCTGAGTGTGATGGTTAATAACAATCCCAGCGCTTTACCGGTCAGCAGAATTAAACGTGACCCCGGGTCAGGGGTATGCGCTATCTCAGACGCTTGCCGGAAAAAATCGCCAATCAGATGCCAGTACCAGGGAAGTAACCCGGTCAGGGTCATAAAGGCGACTGCCAGTGAAATTGCGGATGAAAACTCTTTGGCCCGCCCGGTATCGCCTTTTTCGCGGGCTTTTTTAAGTTTTGCCGGTGTTGCCTTCTCGCTTTTATCACTGGCCTGAGACATGGGCTGTCCTCAGCAGGTCAAACTGATGAATGATCTGATCCGTCAGTGAGAGATAGTGTCCGGACAGGGTCGGGATCAGTAAGGCAATACTGATTATCCCGGCCAGTGCCGCCAGCGGGAAACCCAGAGAGAATAAATTCAGTGTCGGTGATATTTTATTAAGTAGACCAAAGACGCCCTGAATTAATAACATGATCACCGTTGAGGGCAGGGCGATGATCACCGCCGCAGAGATTATCCAGCCAAAACTGATAATTAAGGTATTTACCGAAGGCCAGTTAAGTGCCGAGCCTACCGGCCAATAGACAAATCCCTGATACAACACCGTCACCAGTAATAAGTGGCCGTTGGCTGCAAAAAAGATCAGCACCATGGTTAAATTAAACAGTTGTGAGACCAGGGTATTACTGGTGCCATTGATCGGGTCGTTCTGTACTGCCATCGAGAGGCCCATATTCATGGCAATGATCTGACCTGCTGTCTGTAATGCTGAGAAGGCGAGTTGCAGCAGTTGGCCGAAAATGAGTCCCCAGGCAATTTGTTCGGCAACCTGGGTGAGCAGGGCGACGGATAAAAATGCCGGGGGTGAGGTCACCGGCAGCAGGGGAGCAATTAACGCCGTCAGCACCAGTGAGAGGACGATCCTGACTTTTCGCGGAATCAATGTACTGTCAGCCAGCGGGCTGAATTGCAGAAACGACACTATCCTGACCCAGGGTAATAGCAGGGCTAACAGATGGCTGTAAAATCCTGAGAGATCAAGCATGCCGGTTAACCTGAAATATTCCCGGCCTGATGAAAGAGCACCTGCGTAAAGTCGATGAGCTTAATCAGTATCCATTTTCCGGTCACAATCAGTACCAGCAGGGTCACGACCAGACGAGGGAGGAAGCTGAGGGTTTGTTCATTAATCTGTGTGGCCGCCTGGAAGATACTGACACAGAGACCGACCAGCAATCCGGGCAGAATAATAACGGCAGAAATCAGCAGGACTAACTGAATGGCACCGCCCATTTGGTCACTGATGCTATCTAACGTGAACATGATTAAAAACCCTGGATACTTTGGGTCAGCGTGCCGGTGATCAGTGACCAGCCATCACATAATACAAACAGCAGTAATTTGAACGGCAGCGACACCACCATCGGTGAAAGCATCATCATTCCCATGGCCATTAAAATGCTCGAGACAATTAAGTCGATGACCAGGAACGGCAAATAGATCATAAAGCCAATCTGAAACGCCGTCTTTAACTCACTCAGTAAATACGCAGGAGTAATAATGGTCAGATCCTGATCGGCAGGGTTGCCGGTCACATGCGCAATACTCATGATCTGGCTCATGGCTGTTTTACTGGTTTGGGCCAGCATAAATTTCTTCAAAGGCTGGCTGGCGTCAATCAGTGCCTCATTCAGCGAAATTTTCCCCGCCTGATAAGGGATCAGCGCTTCCTGATTGATCGTCGTCCATACCGGGCGCATCACCAGCAGTGTCAGACAAAGCGCGATCCCGGTCAGTACCTTATTCGGTGGGGTTTGCTGTAATCCCAGCGCCTGACGCAGTATGGCTAAGACAATAATAAAGCGGGTGAAACTCGTCATCATCAGTACCATCACCGGCAATAAACCGAGCAAGGTCATCAGGATCAGGATTTCAATATTCACGCTATAGCTCTGCCCGCCCGGGCCACTGCGGGTACTGAATAATGTCAGGCCCGGTTCCGCCGCCGTCAGACAAGGCGTCACTATCATCAGTAAACCGGCGCAGAATTGTCGCCAGTAACGGCAGACATTCATGAGGTCAGGTCACTTAACGGCTGGCCGGTGAATTCGATAATACGTAAACCATATTTATCATTTACCACGACAACTTCAGCTTTACCAAACAGCACGCCGTTAACTTTTAAATCCAGCGGCTCACCGGCCATTTTATTCAATTCAATGACCGTATTTTTATCCACCGCTAACAGGTCGGCCAGAGAGACACTGACAGAAGCCACTTCTAAGGTCAGTGTTAACGGAATACGGTTAAATAACTGGCGTTTCCGGTTTTCTTCCTGACGTTGTTGTGAGTTCACTGCGGCATTATCTTCCGTCGTGGTGGCGGATAACTCATCAAAATTAATATCATCCAGAGAAAAAGCTGACGGTGTTTGATTATCTTCGTAATTCATTATTTACCCGGTGTAATGATCAATAAATTCTGACAGGACGAGCTGCCCCTGATGTTCAGAGACTTTGGCATGAAATAACACTTCATCGCCTGATGTGACGGGAACGGACTCATTAAGAAAAACAGGTAAAACATCATCAACCTGCAGACGGAGTAATTTTTCCAGGGTGGTTTCCATACACACTAACTGTGCGTTGAGTGTGAAAGGAAGACGACGTAACTGTGATTCCAGGCAGGCTTCAGAAAACGTCGTTTGCTCCGCCTGCTCAGTGTCATTGCGTAATGTGCTCAGTATCTGATCAATCAGGGGATGGTCAAAACGTAAGGTAATGTCACCCTGCGGATAGCCGCGTAACCGGAAAGAAAGGCACCAGGCCCAATGACTGTGCTGCTGATTATGGACAGGCGTCATCGACAGAGGCTGGCCGGCGACTTCCGGTGTCAAAAATATTTTGCAGATCTCATCCCCGAGGCGTTCCTGTAACCGTTTTTCGGTCTGAGTAATCTCAGTGTTATTGTCTGCCTCAGGGGTATCACTGACGCCATAAAAGTCATGTAATAAATTCAGCAACAGGGCACGATCAATTTCAAAGGCTATTTTTCCCGCAGCGCAGGAATATATTTGATGGCATTTTTTATTCTCTTCAATAGTGAAGTTAATGTTAGCCAGCGAAGTATTTACCCTGAACTTATTCAGGAAATAACGGCTTAATGCAGCATCAAAATTATCATAATTTTTATTAATGTGTTCAGCCAGTTTGTGCCAGGGTTTTCCCAACTGACTTACCCCTAAAGGCAGAATAGTGTCATTCGGGCTGATGTTTAGTTTTTTTAAAATATTTTTGCAAAGAACCATGGGCTGCCCAGTGTCTGCATGCAGTATCTGATTAGTTATACTTAGCATTAGGCCGGAAATTTTTGGAATCTTATGAGATATTGGTTGCCAGTTGCAAGGGATTTGTTTAGATTTAAATGAGAATTATCCGTTTATTTCTTTAAGGGATGGGCGGTGCTGTTCTTTTAGTCACCTGTAACCTATAAACTATAAAAATATCAGGGGTTTCAGAATCTCTGCAGATAGGTTAGATTAAATAAAAACAAGATTTATCTGACCAGTTTTTATTAATGATGTTAATGAAACTGGTTCCATTGCTTCAGTTTTTTGAAAAAATTTAAATAAAAATTCACATTACTTCCGGGAAATATCAATGAGTAGTTATTCTTCAGGGATAAATACTGCTGATGCTGATCTTATTTCATACTCTGCCAGGAGTATGGAAACTCTGCGCATGGCCGAAAAAATGGCCAGAGTCGCTGTGCCGGTATTAATTTATGGTGAATCAGGCACAGGAAAAGAGTGTATTGCGCGTTATATTCACCGCCAGCAATTCGGTACGCTTAGCTCTGCCCCCTATATCGGTGTTAACTGTGCAGCGATCCCTGACAGCCTGTTGGAAGCCACCTTATTCGGCTATGAAAAAGGGGCATTTACCGGTGCCGTGCAATCCATGCCCGGTAAATTTGAACAGGCAAATGGTGGCACATTATTACTGGATGAAATTGGCGATATGCCACTGTCATTGCAAGCCAAGTTATTAAGGGTATTGCAGGAGCAGGAAGTGGAACGTCTGGGCAGTACCCGCCGCATTAAATTATCTGTCAGGATCATTGCGGCCACGCATCAGCATTTACCCACGGCCGTGGCTGAAGGCCGCTTCAGGCAGGATCTGTTCTACCGGCTCGCGGTTTTACCACTGACCATTGCTCCTCTGCGTGAACGGCGTGAAGATATCCTGCCACTGGTCAGTTGTTTTTTAAAAAAATACCGCGCCTTTTCAGCCACGGAAGCCGAATTATCCCCTCAGGTATGTCAGGCGTTACTGGACTACGACTGGCCGGGAAATGTCCGTGAACTCGAAAATAAAATTCAGTGCGGGTTAATTCTGTGTCAGCAAGGCAAGTTAACGCTGGCTGACCTCGGATTACCGGCCCCCGCGGCTCCGTCAGAAAGATCATTACCTCAGCAGAATACCCCCTCTATCCGTCAGATGGGTAAACGGGTCGAGCAACAATATATTCTTGATCTTCTGGAACAATGCGAAGGCAATAAAACACTGACCGCTAAAAAACTGGGGATCACCCCGCGTGCATTACGTTATCGGCTGACATCAATGCGTCAGGCAGGATTGAGTATTTAAGTATCAGGAATAACAAGATCATGGTTTTAGATCCTTTAGTATCGTTATCGACAGCGGTACCCGCATCAAGCCTTAGTGATGTTTCGCCGGTAATTTCGGCAGATGAAGGCGCTTTTCTTCCTGCACTCTCTCAGGAAAGCAGTTTTCAGTCGGTATTGTCGCAATCTGTTTCTCAGGTGAATCAGCTGCAACTGGATGCCGCCTCCAGACAGCAGGCCTTAAATGCCGGGCAAAGCGATGACCTGGCCGGTGCGATGGTGGCCAGCCAGAAAGCGAATATCAGTTTTTCCGCACTCCTGCAGGTACGGAATAAGCTGACCAGTGCCCTGGATGACCTCCTTAATACCCCTCTTTAATTCGGAGCCATCGTGCTTAATTCGCTACAAAGCTGGTTCGCCCGGCAGCAGTTTCCCATCGATACCGTCAAAAAGCCCTGGGTGCTTGCGACCCTGGGTGCAGTATTCAGTCTGCTGATTGTTGCTATTCTCTGGCGTGGTCAGTCTCACTATGTCCCTTTATATGGCACTCATCAGAAAGTCTCTGCGGATGCGGTGGCGAACGCGTTAGCCACTGAACATATTGATTTCCGTGTTAACCCGGATAACGGCCAGATTCTGGTGGCCGATGATGTGCTGCCCCGTGCCCGGATGGTACTGGCCGGTAAAAATATTCAGCCCATGGTCGCCCCGGGTTTCGAACTGATGGATAAGGATGAAATCCTTGGCGCAAGCCAGTATATCCAGAATATCCGTTATCAGCGGGGGCTGGAAGGAGAGCTGGCTCGCAGTATTATGTCGATTCAGGGCGTTGAAGACGCCAGGGTGCATCTGGGCATTCAGGCTGAAAGCGGCTTTGTATTATCCAATCAACCCCCGAGCAGTGCCTCGGTGGTACTGACGCTTTCCGCCGGTGTCCGCTTAACACCGGCTCAGGTACGTGCGATCACCCAGCTTGTGGCGGGCAGTGTGCCCGGTTTACTGGCCACGAATGTCCACGTGGTCGATCAAACCGGGGCGTTGCTGGATGGGACCGTTGATGATCAGTCAGTGTCGGATGACTTGCTGCAGGCGGTCGCCCGGCCGGTGACCAGAAACCTGACGCAACTGCTCGACTCTGCGGTGGGCCATAACAATTATCGTGTGACTGTGATGCCGGCTCTGGATTTACGTAAATCGGAAGAGACGGATGAGGTATTACAAGGGGATCCCAGGGTTCTTGAAGAACAGATCAACAGTGATAACACAGTCCTGGCCCCGGCCTCCGGGGTCCCCGGGACGTTAAGTAACCGTCCGCCTGCCGAAAGTAAGCCTGACAGTAATGCTAAAACGGCCCAAAACCACAGCCAGACGCAACGTAAATATGCGTATGACCGGCAAATCAGACACATTAAATACCCTGACCAGCAACTGGCTCGTTTACAGGTAGCCGTTGCACTGAATTCCTCCGCCGGAAACATCGCGAAGATGTCTGAGGAGCAGCTTGGTCAGTTAAAAAACCTGTTAGAAAATGCCGCGGGTATTGATAGTTCACGCGGTGATACGTTATCGCTGGATAAGCTGAGTTTTGTGGCTCCGCCAGCGGTTTCCGTCCCTGTGATTGCCTGGTGGCAGCAACCGGATATTCAGTTCTGGGTCACCCGGGGAGGCATAGGCCTGTTAGCCTTGCTGATGATCGTGCTGGTGATCCGTCCGCGGATGATGGCACGGAAGCAGCAATTACAGACAAATGCTGACAGAACCGGGCCTGCGATGGGCGAGGGCGATGGCAATGCGTCGGCCAGCGGACATCAGTTTGATAATGAAGCTGAGCTGCCGCCACGCGCCTCAGGTATAGAAGATAAAGTGGCTTATTTACAGCAACTTGCTGAGAATGAGACCGACCGGATCGCTGAAGTGATTAAACAATGGATAAATAGTAATGACCGATCCCGCGACAACGTCTAACGTCTCTTTGCTGACACGGCAACGAAACAGTCTCGAGCAGGCGGCGATCCTTTTGCTGAGCATTGGTGAAAATGCCGCGTCAAAAGTGATGCAGAAGCTCTCCCGCGAAGAGGTGATTATTCTGAGTGAAACCATGGCACGCTTACAGGGTGTTAAAGTTTCGCAAGCACACCAGGCCTTTAATCACTTCTTTGATGATTATCGCCAGCAAAGCGGGATCCATGGCGGTTCCCGGATTTACCTGCAAAACATTTTGCAGAAGTCACTGGGGCCGGAAATTGCGATGAGCGTGATGAACCACATTTATGGCGATGCTATCCGTTACCGGATGGCGCGTCTGCAATGGGTGGATACATCGCAGTTATCTGCGCTGATCTGTCAGGAACATGTACAGCTTCAGGCTATCTTCCTGGCCTTTCTGCCGCCCGATGTGGCGGCCGGTGTGCTGGCGATGCAACCCGCGTCCCGCCAGGATGAAATCCTGTTAAGGATCGCCCGTCTGGATGACATTAACCGCGATGTGATTGATGAACTGGATAAGCTCATTGAGCGGGGCATTGCCATTATTTCGGAACATGGCTCCCGTATTACCGGCGCAAAACATGCTGCCAATATTATCAATCGCCTTCCTGAGCAGCAAAATCAGTTGCTGGAGCAACTGAAACAGCAGGATGCTTCGCTGGTGAAAGCCCTGGAAGATCAGATGTATGAGTTCTTTATTCTGAGTCGTCAGAGTGAAGAAACATTACAGCGTCTGTTTGATGAAATTCCGCTGGAAGAGTGGGCCATCGCGCTTAAAGGTGCCGAACCGGTATTGCGTAATGCCGTCTTCAGTATTATGCCGAAACGGCAAATCGGTCAGCTGGAGCAGACCTCTGCGCGCCTGGGACCGGTGCCGGTAAGCCGTATTGAGCAGGTCCGCCGTGACATCATGGGCACCCTTCGTCAGCTGGCCGAAGAGGGTGAAATCAGGATCCAGATGTACGCTGAACGTACTGTCGAATAACAGGAGAACCTGATGGATCACTCTTTCAGCCGTTATCGTTTTCCGGCCCTGCGCTCTGAAGAGAGCAAGAGCACTGCCGTATCACCTGCGCCTGAAACGGTATCTCTGGCCGCCCGGGAAACGGCTTTCGAACAAGCGAAAGCCGACGGCTACCGCCAGGGGCTGGCAGAAGGCAAGACTGAGGGATTCTCTCTCGGCCTGAGCGAAGGGAAAGCACAGGGCCTTGCGGAAGGCAGGGCACAGGGACTGGCAGAAAGTCAGTCCCTTTTTCAGCAAGCCTGTGCCCCTCTGGATGCCGCCGCAGAACAGCTTACTGCCTGGTATGCACAAGCCGAAAAACAACAGAATGAAGCCACACTCGCGCTGGTCACCCGTATTGCCGGTCTGGTGATCCGCCATGAAATTACCAGTCGTCCCGAACTGTTACTTTCGCTGATTGAAGACAAGCTGGCCTCCGAGCAACTCAGTGAACACTCCTTTGCGGTTCGGGTGGCTGAAGCCGATTTTGACGCCATTGTTAAGCTTGCCCCTGAAAAACAAGCGGCATGGAATTTACAGTCAGTTCCGGATCTGGCCCGGGGGGAATGTATTATCGATACGGCGGAACAGGAAATTGACCTCGGTTGTCAGCAACGTCTGAACACCTGCCTGGCGACGCTGGAAAAAAGTCTGCAAGAGCCAAATACGTGAAGGGCCTGGATCACGCACTGGCCTCACTGGCGGCGGTGCCTCTGAGCCTGGATGCCGGGAAACTTTGCCGGGTCACCGGGCCGCTGATGGAAGTCAGTGGCTGTCCGTTAGCCATTGGTCAGCGCTGTGAAATCGAAACCGCTCACCGGCAGAGAATTGTTGCGGAAGTGGTGGGTTTCAATCGTGAACTGACGTATCTGATGCCTTTGCAGAATCCTTCGGGTTTACACAGTGGTGCCCGCGTCTTCCCTGCCGGCAATTCAGCCGGTCTGGCCATCGGTGAAGAGTGGTTAGGCCGTATTTTCAATGGACTGGGTGAGCCGGTCGATGAGGCTGGCCCTGTCGGTGGCGCATTTGTCGTCCCGGATCAGCTTCCCGCCGTCCCTGCACTGAAACGCAGACCGGTCAGTGACCCGCTGGATGTCGGGATCCGTGCGATCAATGGTTTCCTGACCCTGGGACGTGGTCAGCGCGTCGGCCTGATGGCAGGCAGTGGCGTCGGGAAAAGTGTTTTACTGGGCATGATGGCACGGGCGACAGAAGCACAAATCGTGGTGGTCGGTCTGATCGGTGAGCGTGGCCGTGAAGTGAATGAATTCCTGAATCATACCCTGGGGGAGCAGGGGCGGAAGAAGGCGATTGTGATTGTTGCGCCCGCGGATGAAAGCCCGCTAATGCGTTTAAAAGCGACCGAACTTTGCCATACCGTGGCGGCTTTTTTTCGTGACCAGGGCTTTCATGTGCTGCTGATGATCGACTCTTTAACCCGTTACGCCATGGCACAGCGTGAAATCGCCTTATCGCTGGGGGAAGCGCCAGCGACCAAAGGGTATCCGGCATCGGTATTTTCGTTGATCCCGCGACTGGTGGAAGCCGCAGGTAATGGCGAAGGCACAGGGAGCCTGACGGCGATTTATACCGTCCTCGCCGAAGGGGATGATCAGCAGGATCCGATAGTCGATGCGGCACGCGCCGTACTCGACGGACATATTGTGTTATCACGTACGCTGGCAGAAGCCGGTCATTTCCCCGCCATTGATATCAGTCAATCCGTCAGTCGCTGTATGAGTCTGGTCGCGTCTGATGATCACCGTCGTGCGGCCAGACAGCTCAGGCAGCAATATGCCCGTTTCAGGGAAATTAAGCCGATGATGGCCCTGGGAGGCTATGTGGCAGGGGCCGATCCTGAGGTGGATCTGGCGGTGGAGCAATCCCCGTCTCTCCATCGTTTTTTACAACAGGAAGAGCAGCAACTGAGTTCATTTGCGGACAGCCGGCAGCAATTACTGGCGCTGGCACACGGGACGGCGGGTGAATGAGCCAGACAGATCCGCTGAAGACGCTTGAACGCCTTCGCCGTCAGCAGTTACAACAGTGTCAGCAGCGGGTCAATGAACAGCAGAAGGTCATTCGCGGTATGCAGTCCCGAATCCATACCTTGCAGGAATTTTTGCATGCGCCCGTCAGTCCGCTGACCCATGGCTTAGCCCTGCATAACCAGGAGAATTATGCCCGGGAACTGCGTCAATTGCTCCGCTGGCAGCAGCAGCAGCAGCTTACCGCTGAGCAGGAGTTAGTCCGGCGTCAATCGGCGTTACTGGAAAGTCATTTACAGTATAAGCGGCTGGAAAGTTATGGTCATGAAGTGGCGCGGACCGGATTGCAGCAGCAACACCGGCAGGAGCAAAAGAGTACGGATGCCTTAGCTGCCCTCCGTTTTGCCCGAAAATCCTAAGCGTGCGGGCCTGGCTGATAAAGCCAGGACAGTCCCTCACCCGTAGCCGGCAGGCTGTTCTGTAATATATCGTATTGCATTTCAATGAGTTGCTGGTTATGGCTATTGGCCTGCTGGCAATGCTGCAGTCGCTCTGTCATTTCCTGCCATGCGGATTGCAACGGCTGCCGTGCGCCTTCCGGTAGTTCTGCCAGCAATTGCGTCATGCCCTGCGGGGCTGCGGGTAATCCCAGTTGCTGTAAACCCGCTATGCGCTGTCGGGCATGCTGATGTAACTGCCGGTAGTGTTGCATCAATTGCTGATTCAGTTCGTCGAGTTCAGACTGTGCATAGGTCAGGATGGCCTGACGCTGGGCCGATAATATCGCGTTGATCGCGTGCAGATGTTGCCTGTCTGCCAGCAGTTCCGTGCACAGCGTGCGAACCAGGTCAGCCTTACTCATTCAGACCTCTGGTAAAAACCGAGCATAGACCGGGCCAGTCCGTCGCTGTCCGCAGTGAGTTCACCAAGGCTTAAGGCGGCTTTCATTTCGGCGACCTTCGCGCTATCCACCTCCGGCATGGCGGCTAATGTTTGCCGGGCGTCCATCATGGTCTGCTCTGTGGAGGCAGACAAGACTTTCGGGGCAGACGTTTTAATCGCCGTTTCATTATTTTGCGAAGAAATAACGGGGGTATTTACCCTGTCGTTATGCGTCACAGATGTCAGCTTTATCATAAATAATCTCCGTTTCCTGCTTATAACGACGCTGTCTGGCTATAAATTAAGTGGCAGCCCCTGATTTATTCAATGGCTCTGACGCTGACCTGTTGTTCATTGATGACCTTGCCGATAAGCACCCGGCCGCTGCTGCTGTTTTTTACCTTAATGATCGCCCCTCTGACACCATTTTGCAAAGCAACCCCCGGCGCGGAAAGCTCCAGGCCCGGCTGCCGGATCAGTAAGGTGACCGGCTGCTCACGGCGGATCAGTAAAGGCGCTTTTAACACACTGAGCGTCAACGGTTGCCCGGCGGGCAGTGAACGCTTCAGCGCCATCTGCATAATATCTTCTGCGCGTGTCAGGATCTCGGGCCGTTGTCCCGGCAGGATCTGTACCTTCGTCGTTTTTGTATTATCAGGGCTAAGTACGGTGCCGGCAGGCAGGTCGTCTGCGGTGACAATCGCCTGCAGCGTAATACTGCTTATGGCTTCGGCCCGGGTCTTCCAGCTTCCCGCGGGGTCAGCACAGCTGATCAACAACGGGAAACGTGTCACCGGTGCATTTCGTGCCGGCGCACTGAAGGTAAGTCCGGAAGGGCAGGGTTGCAGCCGGTTATCCCCGGTAAAAAAAGAGACCTTCGGCCGGACGGTGACCTGCTGCCAGCCTTGTTGCAGGGCATAAGCCCGTACCTGCTGTCCGACCCACTGCTCCGCCTGCGTTTCGACAGACGTCTCGCTACGGGCAGCCAGCGGGGAAAACATCAGCAGTATCGTCATCAACCGGCAGGAAATTCCCCGGACGTCCGGGCGGAAGTTTCTTTTCCTCATTGGCCGCGGCATTCTTTTAACCTTATGAATTTATTATTTAAAATATTATTTTATTTCTGGCATGTAAATTGCATTCAGACTGCGAAAGTTTCTGAATAACACAGGCAAGATTCTGATGAGTATCTCTTTCGATCGGGCGTTGGGTAATAGCCCTCAGGCTATCGATCTACGGCTACAACGTGCCGAAATCCTCAGTGCAAACTTAGCGAATGCGGATACGCCCGGTTTCCAGGCTAAAGATATTGATTTTGCCGCTGAGATGCAACGGCAGCAAGGCAGTATCCTGCCGCAGGTGGCAGAAACGCTGTACCGGATACCGCAGCAGGCGAGCGCCGACGGGAACACCGTTGAATTACATAACGAGCAAACGGCTTTTGCCAGCAACAGCCAAAGCTTTCAGATGAGCCTCACCTTTTTAAATATGCAATTCGGCAACCTGCGGAGCGCAATTGAAGGCAAGTAACGGCCAGGAGACCTAATCATGGGATTTAATGCCATCTATCAGATAGCGGGCTCTGCCATGAATGCGCAGATGATCCGCCTTAACACGGTCGCCAGTAATCTGGCCAACGCCGATACCGCCGCGGGTTCCGCAGAGAGTGTTTATAAGGCACGGCAGCCGGTCTTCAGTGCGGTACTTGACCAGTCCATGGGGTCAGACGGAGCCTCTGCCAGTGTTGCCGTGACGGCCATTACCGAACAACCGGGGGCCATCGCCCGCTATGAACCTCATCATCCGCTGGCCGATGCGAAGGGATATGTCTATTACCCCGAGGTCAATACGGTGGATGAAATGGCCGATATGATGTCGGCGAGCCGGAGCTTTGAAACCAATGTGGATGTGCTGAGTAATATTAAAAGTATGCAGCAAAGCCTGCTCAGACTGGGGGAAGGTAACTCATGAATATCAGTACCAGTACAACGGCGACCGGCACGACCGGCAGCACCACGGCCTCAGCGTCCGGGGCCGGGAGTCAGATCAGCGATATGTTTTTGCAACTGCTGGTGGCTCAGATTCAGAACCAGGATCCGACCAATCCTACGGATGGTAAAGAATATGTCAGTCAGCTGGCACAACTGAGCCAGGTGCAATCGATGGACAGTATGACCAGCCTGATGACCGGTACGTCGCGGCAGGTCAGTTCTCTGCAAAAACAAAGCATTGGTGCGCTGACCGGGCAGTCTGTCATGGTGCAGGCCGACTCGCTGACAACGGACGGAACCACCGCCATCAGCGGACGGACCACCCTCAGCCATGCCGCTTCGCAGGTGACGCTGACCCTGACAGACAGCAGCGGTCACGCGTATCCGGTGTCTCTGGGATCTGCGGCGGCCGGTGATGTCAGCTTTACTCTGGATCCTGCGGCCGCGGGCTTACCTGCAGGCACCTATAGCCTGAGTGTCACTACGGATAACGACCAGAGCGGATTAACCGCTGAACTGGCAGGAACGGTCAAATCCGTCCGTTTCCCGTTATCCGGCAGCGATCCCATCCTGAATATTCAGGGGCTGGGAGATGTCAGCTACAGCGCAATTACACAATTCAGCATGGCTTAACGCGGTTTATCGACGACCAGAGGAAAACAGATCATGAGTTTTAATATCGCTATTCGTGGATTAAATGCGGTCAGCGCCCAGCTAAACACGATTTCCAACAATATTGCCAATGCCGATACTGTCGGCTTCAAATCAGGACGGGAGAACTTTTCCGCTCTGTATGTGAATGGCACCGGTAACGGTGTGCTGGACCAGGGCGCTCAGCAAAGTATCGATGCGAACGGGTCATTAGTGAGCAGCTCCAGCAGCCTGGATATGGCCATCAGTGGTAAAGGGTTCTTTGTATTACATGATTCCAATGGCAGCCAGAAATTCAGCCGCGCAGGTTACGTACAGGTCGATAAAGACGGGAAGCTGGTCAATAACACCGGCTTACAGTACGAGGGGTATATGTTAAAAAAACCGGCAGAGAAAACCGCGGGAAGTACCACCGTAGTCCCGACAACGGGCGGCGTATCGCCGATTAATGTGCCACAGAAAAGTGGTGAATATGATCTGAACGGCGTCAGTCTGGATGAGCAGGGAAATGTACTGGCGACCTATACGGATGGTCATACATATACCATTGGACAGGTGGCACTGGCCAGTTTTCCGAATGAAGCCAAGCTACAGGCGGAAGACGGTACCACCTGGAGCGCGACCGGGGAATCCGGCGCAGCACAGTTCGGTGTTGCACAAAGCGGTGTGTTAGGCAGCCTGCATAACGGTTCGTTAGAGTCCTCCAACGTTGATCTGACCGGCGAACTGGTCAACCTGATGAGTGCCCAGCGCAACTATCAGGCGAATACCAAAGTGATCAGCACCGATAGCAGCATGTTCACCGCCTTATTCCAGGCCATCTGATGGATCGCTTATTGTACACCGCGCTCAGCGGGGCCAGTGTGGCTCAGCAGGAGCAGCAGATCCATGCGAACAACCTGGCGAACGTCAATACAGAAGGCTTTCGTGCTGACCTGGCATTAGCGCAGCAGCAGGCTTTATCGGCTAATCTCGGAGAAACACGGGTGATGAACAGCGAAAGCCCTTCCGGGGTCGATCTGTCTGCCGGTGCCATCCAGGCCACCGGCCGGAACCTGGATGTGGCGATCCAGGGGCAGGGGTATCTGACCGTAGTGACGGGAAAAGGCGAAGCTTTTACCCGTGACGGCCAGTTGACCATTGATTCTCAGGGGCAAATGTATGCTCACGGGTATCCGGTCGCCGGGGATAACGGGCCGGTGATCCTGCCGCCGTTTTCGTCGGTCAGTATCGGTCAGGACGGCATTATTTCTATTGTTCCGCAGGAAAGCGGTAACACCACGCCCGTCGACGTCGATCGCCTCAGGCTGGTCAACCCCCCGGCTTCGTCGTTATCTAAAAATGAGCAAGGGCTGCTGGTCAGCTCTCAGCGTAATAATCCCGCCGATGAAGGTGTCCGGGTCGTCTCCGGGCATCTTGAGAGCTCGAACGTGTCTGCCGTCGGGGAAATGCTCGCCAGTATGTCGGTTAACCGGCAGTTTGAAGCGCAAATTAAAATGATGAAAACCGCCGATGATTTAGCCTCAGCGGGTAATCAGCTGCTGAGAAACAGCTAATCTGCAGCGTTAACATGAGAAGCGATAATGAATCCTGCATTGTGGATCAGTAAAACCGGATTAAGTGCACAGGATGCACGTCTGACAACCATTTCCAATAACCTGGCAAACGTTAATACCACGGCGTTTAAAAAGGATCGCACGCTGTTTGCCGATCTTTTCTATCAGAATCAGCGATCTGCCGGCAGTCCGCTGGATCAGCAGAACACGACGCCCACCGGCACACAATACGGGACCGGGGTTAAAATTGTCGGCACGCAGAAAGAGTTCAGTGTGGGCAATATCCAGAACACCGGGCAGAAATTAGATGTGGCGATCACCGGGGACGGGTTCTTCCAGGTGCAGCTCGCCAACGGGGATACCGGGTATACCCGGGCGGGGAATTTCCAGCGTAATCAGGACGGCGTCCTGACCACGGCGGAAGGCTTACCGTTACAGCCGGAAATTACTATCCCCGCTAATACGACAGATATCCAGATAGGCAAAGACGGCACCGTCAGAGCCACGGTTGCCGGTGAAACCGATCCGCAGGAGCTGGGGCAACTGACGCTGGTGAATTTTATGAACCCGGCCGGGCTTTCAGCCCAGGGGGATAACCTTTATCAGGCAACGGCAGCCAGTGGAGATGCGACGGAAGGAACCCCCGGTGAAGATGGTCTCGGTCAGCTTGAACAGGGCGCGCTGGAAGGCTCGAACGTGCAGGTCGTTGAAGAAATGGTGGATATGATCACGGTGCAACGGGCATATGAGATGAATGCCAAAATGGTCTCTGCGGCAGATGACATGCTGAAATTTGTGACCCAGACGCTATAGGGACGACGGATGCGCTATTCATTACTGATTTTCTGGGGACTGTGTTGCTTACTGACGGGCTGTGAAAGCTCACCCTATTTAGTGAGAAAAGATGACGCGGCCTATGCTCCGCCGGATGAAATTATGGCTCCGGAGCCGGCAGTTCACGGAGGCGGTTTATACAGTACCGGATTTAACTGGTCGCTGACCCAGGATCGCCGCGCCTATCGTGTCGGGGATATCCTGACGGTCAAACTGGATGAAGCGACACAGGCGAGTAAGCAGGCGAAAACCGGGTTTGATAAGAAGAATGATACCACTTTCGGGATCCCGAATATCTTCGGACATTCGGTGAACAGCCTGTCAGCCTCCGTCGACGGAGACCGGACGTTTAACGGTAACGGTAGTTCACAACAGCAGAACAGCCTGAAAGGCTATATTACGGTCGCGGTTTATCGTGTGCTGCCGAATGGCGTATTAGTGATCCGCGGTGAGAAATGGCTGACCCTGAATCAGGGCGATGAATATATTCGTGTCACCGGCCTGGTTCGGGCGGATGATATTGACCGCGATAATTCGGTAAATTCACAACGCATTGCCAACGCCCGTATTTCCTATGCGGGACGAGGTGCGCTGAGTGATGCTAACAGCGCCGGCTGGTTAACGCGTTTCTTTAACCATCCGCTCTTCCCGATGTAAGGAGTCAGGGTGCGTATCTTTCTGAGTATTATGCTTTTTTTTGCCGGGGTGAATGTGGCCAGCGCGGCACGGTTAGGTGATTTAGTGGATGTGGAAGGTATCCGCGGTAATCAGCTGATTGGTTATAGCTTAGTCGTGGGACTGGACGGTACCGGCGATAAAAATCAGGTGCGGTTCACCAGCCAGTCAGTGACGAATATGTTACGTCAGTTCGGGGTTCAGCTCCCGGCGAAGGTCGACCCTAAAGTTAAAAATGTGGCTGCTGTTGCTGTCAGTGCTGTACTGCCTCCAGGATATAGCCGGGGGCAGTCGATTGATGTCACGGTCTCTTCCATCGGGGATGCTAAAAGCCTGCGAGGCGGCACATTGCTTCTGGCGCAGCTACGGGGCGCTGATGGCGAAATTTATGCGCTGGCTCAGGGAAATGTCGTTGTTGGCGGAACCCAGGCACAGGGGAATAGCGGTTCAAGTATTACGGTGAATACCCCGACGGCTGGCCTGATCCCTAACGGAGCCACGGTCGAACGAGAGATACCGACTGACTTTCAAAGTAATGACAAGGTCTATCTGAGCCTTCATCTTCCGGAATTTAAGACGGCCAATAATATTGTGAATGCGCTGAACGGAACCTTTGGTGAGGGGACGGCCACGGCGGAAAGTGCGACCCGTATTGCTGTTAATGCGCCCCGCAGCCCCGGCGCGCGCGTGGCATTTATGTCTGCGCTGGAGGATGTTTCGGTCACGCCAGGCCGGATGTCACCCCGGGTGGTCTTTAATTCACGTACCGGAACGGTGGTTATCGGCGAAAATGTGGTGGTACATGCCGCTGCGGTTTCCCATGGAAACCTGACGGTGACTATCCGTGAGTCGGCGAATGTCAGCCAGCCATCGGCCCTCAGTGGCGGACGAACTGCCGTGACCCCGCAAAGCGAATTACGGGTCAGCCAGGGCAGTGGTCACAGTGTGGTGATCCCGACCGCGACCACACTGAGAAGTATTGTGAATGCCTTAAACGGGTTAGGTGCCTCCCCGGACGACATTATGTCAATTTTACAGGCGCTTCACGAAGCGGGTGCACTCGATGCCGAACTGGTGGTGATATGAAGTTAATGCCGACCTCCGGCCCCGGGCTGGCTGAGGCGCTGTTACCCGGCGATATCGGGACACAGCGTAAGCCTCAGAATCTGTCTCAGGCCGCAGAACAATTTGAGGATCAGTTTCTGCGGCAGATGATTAAAGAGATGCGGCAGGCGACGCAGGCGCTGGTCCCGGACTCCCCGCTGGACAGTAAGCAGCAGGGAATGTGGCGGGATTTTTATGATGATCAGCTCAGTGCACAGTTAGCGGCAACGCATTCGACCGGACTTGCCGAAATGATCGTAAAACAGCTATCACCTGCCGTCGCCCCTTCAGATAAGGCATCGCCGGGTCGTTCTGTTATTACAGGGACTACTACGGCGGATAAAGGCGCGTGATGAACTTATTCACTATTGCTTCTCAGGGAGCACAGGCAGCACAGAATCAACTGTCGGTTGCGGCAGGGAATATTGCCAACCAGCAAACGGCAGGGTATTCACGTCAGCAGGTAAGCCAGAGCGCGACGGTGGTTTCTCAGACCGGCAGCGGGGTGAAAACCAGTGATGCCGCGAGGGTCACGGACCAGCACATCAATCAGGCACTGTGGCAGAGCCAGACGGCGGCCGGGTATTATCAGTCGATGAATAGTTGGGGGACATCCCTGGAGCAGGTGATCTCGACGGACAGTACACAACCCGGCACGCTGCTGACGACCTTTTTTAACTCATTGAGTGCCCTGACCAGTCAGCCCGATTCCACGGCGTATCGCCAGCAGCTATTGAGCAGTGCCTCCGGTGTGGCCTCCGGGTTGTCACAGACGGCAGAAACCCTGGCCGGGCAGCAAACCAGTATCACTGACCAGCAGAGTGCGGCAACGCAGCAAATTACACAGATTTCTGCCGAGATAGCTGCGCTTAATAAGCAAATTCAGCGGATTGGCCCCGGTGCAGAGAGTAATACTCTGCAGGACCAGCGGGATCAGCAAGTCAAATCACTCAGTAGCCTGATGTCAGTTTCCGTTGAGAAAACATCAGAAGGAAGTTATCACCTGACGGCGGCCAACGGAGCCACGCTGGTGGACGGGGATCAGGCGGCTACCGCGACTTCAGTTCAGAATGAACAGGGCGTCCGGGAACTCCGGCTCAGCCTCAACCAGCAGACCTCCACCGTGACGGAGAATGTCGGTGGACAACTGGGCGCACTCTATGACTACCAGCAACAGGTACTGTCTCCGTTGCAAACCCGGGTGTCGGGATTAATGCAGTCAGTCAGCGACCAGGTGAACAGTACCCTGGCAAAAGGCTATGACCTGAATGGGCAGTCCGGGGGCGTTCTGTTCTCGGTGGACACCAGTAGCAGCGGGGTGATGAGTTTAAAAACGACGGCGTTACAGGCCAGTGAACTCGGGCTGTCGGCAAGTAAAGACAGCCCGGCCAACGGCGATAATCTGCAGGCATTACTGGCTCTGCAGACCGCGAGCGGACAGACACAGAACAGCAGCTTAGCGGATCAGGCCAGCGGGATCACCAGTACTCTGGCGCTGGCCAACAGCCAGAGCAGCAGTCAGCTGACCGCCGCCACCGCCGTGAACGACCAGTGGCAGCAGCAACGGGACAATCTGAGCGGGGTGAATAAGGACGAAGAGGCAGTGAACCTGCAAACGTACTTACAATCTTACCAGGCCAATATGAAAGTGATGACGGTGGGTAATCAATTGTTCGCTGATTTACTGAACGCATTCAGTTAACGGAGAGATATCGCATGAGGATCAGTAGTCTCAGTCAGCCACAGTGGATGTTATCTGCCCTGGAAAACGGCAACAGCCAGATCCAGAAGCTGTCAGATCAGTTATCGACCCAGCAGAAGCAGTCATTGCCTTCAGAGGATCCGCTGAATGCATCACGCACCGCGGCCCTGCAACAGCAACAAGCAGTGACTGCCCAGTATCAGCAGAATATCACCGCCGTCACGGGCTCACTCACCAGCCAGGAAACACTGCTGACCAGCATCAATAACCAGGTACTGGCACTGCAGGATCAGTTCCGCAGCATGAACAATGCCTCTCATACAGGTGCTGAAAACCCGGGGTATGCGGCGCAGATTGGCAGTCTGACGGACGGGATTGTCAGTCTGTTAAACAGTCAGGATGCCAACGGACATTATCTGTTCGCAGGGACCAATAATACGCAGCCACCGGTGGTGAAGGTGGATGGCCAGTATCAGTGGCAGGGCAATAATCAGACACAGTCTGTGCAGGTGGGTCAGCAACAATGGATAGCCGGTAACACGGATGCCGGCACACTGTTTTCTTCCGGGGAGGATGCGATGGGCTTTCTTAATCAGCTCACGACCTTACAGACATCGCTGACGCAGACCGGCAGTAACGCCACCCCGGATAGCGGGACACTCGGCGAACTTATCCGGCAAAGCAGTGATATCTCGGACAGAGTCAGTAGGGCGGTGTCCTCCATTGGTTCACGGCAAAATCAGCTCACCCGGCTGACAAATGTCTATACCGATCTTACCACCGCCAATAGTGGAGTATTGAGTAGCTTACAGAGTACCGATACTGCGCAGACGACCTTACAACTGCAATCCTGGTTACAGACCGTGGAATACAGCAGTAAAGCGTACAGTCTGATGAATCAGTTCTCCTTATTTGACGAAATGTAATCATGTTATCCCCCATTATCTCCGGCGCCCCGGGGCGTCTTCGTACCGGTGATATCGGTGCCCGTCCGGGGGGTATCCCGGCCACACCGACAGCAGAAGTGATTGAACGACTGTCACCGTCGCACCGGGGACTTCGTTTCCCGGACGAACTGCTGATCAGTCGTGACCCGCAACGTTTTAATACCTTTCTGAACCAGCAAATTACGGCAGTACAGCGCGCCAGTGATTATCTCGGAGAAACGGAACTGGCTCTGCGCCAGCTGGCCAGGCCGCTGGAAAGTGAAAAACGGTACCGGCAATTACAGCGGGCCAGGCAGTGGGTGGCCCGTCGCGCTCTGCTGTCGGGTGGCACGATTGACCGGAATTTTCAGCCCTGCCTCGACAGACCCGCACGGGTGATTTTCCAGTGCCCGCCCTTGCAGGCGTTACTGTTTACGGAGCAGCGAGAGGTCATCACTTTTGCGCTGGGGGAAGGCACCTTCCGGCATTGGTCTTCGCTGGTGATTGAGCCGGAGATGCCGCTGACACAGCGTATTTTCACACTCAACAGAGCGCTGGGGCAATCGCACATCTGGTGCCACTATGAACTGGCTGAACAGCGTCTGCTATTTACGGTACCGGAGGATCGCTGGGCGTCGTTAAGCCATTGGGCCGTCAGGGGAGGCGGCGTCTGTTTTCCGGCGGACAGCTTAACCTTACTGCAACCGCAGCCCCTGCTCAGTTTTGAACAGCAGTTACAGGACTTACTGACCGGCAACCCCGGGTCACTCCCTCTGACGGCAGAGCAGGCAGTACGCCACCTGCAGAGTGAACGACAGAAACTGCATGTTTCGCGGCAGCAGGTAGACAGTCAGCTGGCACAGCGACCGGCGCTACTGGATGCCTTAAAAGCACAATCACTGGCTGAACATTTACGTGTGCAGCTTGCAGGCTATCGCGGAGACTATCGCGGTTTAAATCAGGCACTGGCCTGTCAGGCAAACCTGCCGCTGGCGCTGGTCTGTCAGCTGGTGGATAGCCGGTAAAATATTTTTTTACCCGGCCCTTTATTTTATGGATCGGCGGGTCGTTTTTACTCAGTGTTATCAGGTTAATACCACTTTTAAAGGAGCCTTCAGATGGCCATTACACTGTTTACAAACTCATCCGCGATGTCAGCCAGTAATGCATTGCAAAAAGCCAACACCACGCTGTCCAGTGCTATGGAGCGTTTAGGCACCGGTAAGCGTATCAACTCTGCGTCTGATGATGCGGCAGGCCTGCAGGTCGCGACCCGTTTACAGGGCCAGACCAACGGGATGGCGGTCGCTCAGCGTAATATCTCTGATGCTTCCACCATGCTGCAAACCGGCGAAGGTTCAATGGATGAAGTCAGCAATATCATGTATCGCATGAAAGACCTGGCGACTCAGGGCGCGAGTGATACCAACACCGCAGAAAGCCGTAAAGCGATCGATGCCGAGATGACCAGCCTGAATACCGAACTGGGCAGCATTATGAGCAACACCTCATACGCGGGTGACAATCTGTTCACTGCTAAAGCCGATGGTACCAAGGCGAAAATGACTCAGGCGATGACCTTCCAGACCGGTTCTGAGCAAGGGGAAACCACCAGTGTCGATGTCAGCAGCCAGCTGAGCGCGGTCCAGACCAGCATCACCGGCTTAGCGTCAGCATCGGTTTCCGGCGACGATGGTACTAAAAATGCGAACGCCCTGATCGATACCCTGAACACCGCGCTGGATAACGTTTCCAGCTTACGCTCTGCATTCGGTGCCTCTATTAACGGGTTAAGCCACGCTTCTGCGAACCTGACCAATATGAAAGATAATACCGACCAGGCGTTGGGTAACATCCAGGATGCGGACTTTGCTTCTGAAGCCTCAACCATGACCCGCAGCCAGATGCTGGCACAGACCAGTACTTCCATGCTGAAACAATCTAACAGCATGTCCAGCCTGGTGATGAGTATCTTAGGCTAAGTGATCTCCGGTGAATCCCCCGGGTATTGACCGGGATCCTTCCTCCTGATTGTTAAAGCGGAAAGTCTCTTTCCGCTTTGTTCTTCTCTCATCGACCGGTACCGCGACTTTAATTATTGGCATGATTTTTGCTTAAACAGTTGCCTTGCGTTGATGAGTCTCTTTGCGGATGTAGCCATAATGACCGATATCAGTTCACTTGACCCGACAACACTGGCCACTCAGATGGCTGGTTATGATATCCAGGCGGCGAAGAATGCGGCGACGGCTCAACAGACGACGCTGACGACGCAGACCACGAACCTGAGTAAATTAAAGACAGCGTTAACCACGTTTCGCAGCAGCCTTGCCAGTCTGAACACGTCAACGCAGGGGATGCTGAACAATAGCGCGACACTCAGTCAGTCGTCAGTAGCCACCGTGACCACCACCTCACAGGCAAACCGGGGCACCTATAACCTGACCGTGAGTCAGCTGGCCTCGGCCCAGCAAACGGCTTATACCGGGCTTACCGATGACATGATGAAGCAGGCCACCGGAACACTGTCGCTGTCGGTACAGGGAAAAAGTATGTCAGTCGATATGAGCAGTGTCTCATCGCTGGCCGACTTTGCCGATGCGGTGAATCAGTCTTCCGATAATCCCGGCGTGACGGCATCGCTGATAAAAACTGACGGCAAAGTACAGTTGATGTTAAGCAGTGACGAAAGCGGTACTGCCAACGAGATCCAGCTGGATACTCAGCAACTGGATAGCCAGAGTGCCGGGGCATTCGCTCAGGGGACGCAGATCTCGGCGGCACAGGACGCCAAAGTGAGTATCGGGTCGCTGGCGCTGACCAGCAGCTCGAATAAACTGGACTCCCTTATTCAGGGGGTCACGATTAATCTGCAGTCGGTCACCGCGGCAGATACCCCGCTGACGCTTACTGTAGGCACAGATACCAGCGGCACTCAGAGCAATTTGCAGAGTTTTGTGGATGCCTATAACACTCTGCGCAGCGTCTTAGATACTCAGGGATCCGCCAGTGGCGGTAATGACGGCTTAGTGTCGTCACTGACAACCACCCTGAATAGCCAGATCCGTACTCAGGTCAACGGACTCGATATGACCAGCTTCGGGATCACATCGGATAAAGACGGCAAGCTGACATTAAACAGTGACACCCTGAAAACGCAACTGGCGAAGAACCCGCAATCGATCAATACCTTTTTTAATAGTCAGGGGTTACTGAACACCCTTGATAAAACGATGAACAGCTACCTGAGCACCAGCCAGGGCGTATTACAGAGCCGGCAGGCGGTACTGGATCGTCAGCAATCGGATTTAACCGATCGGCAGGACAAAATTACGACACGCTATAACGATGCTTACAACCGCTATTTATCACAGTTCACCCGGCTAAAAAGTTCGATGCAGGAGATGAACAGTACGTTAAGTAGTCTTTTAAGCTGATGAGAATTCATTATGTACGATAACGACACCCACGGCAGTTACGATTATCAGTCTGCGGATTTAGAAAGGCAGGTCGCCACCGCGACGCCCCATCAACTGGTACTCATTATGTTTAACGGGCTGATGGATGAGTTAATCAGGGCTAAAAGCCATATCCAGGCAAAACGCTATGCGCAAAAGGCGCAGAGTATCAATCGTTGCATCGATATTCTTAATGCGTTAAGCAGCGCGTTAAATTACGAACAGGGCGGAGAGTTAGCAAAAACGCTCGCCAGTTTATATGACTACTGCGTGCGCTGTTTATACGAAGCCAGCCACCAGTTATCCGTGGATAAGGTCAGTGAAGTGGAACGCTTATTAGGCGAAATTGAAGCCGGATGGCGGGAAATGGCGCAGTAATATGGATAATCAGCACTTGCCAGACGCATCGCTGGACACACTGTTAGAGGCATTGTCCGGGGCTATCCGCCTGCAGGACTGGCAGGCGTTATCGCGTATTAATCGTCAGATTACGGTCAGCTTCCCGCGGGGGAGTCTTTCTGCCACTGAGCAACAGCAGTTACGGACGGCCTATCAGGCCGGGCTGGCCCAATGTCAGCGTGATGCCGACGACCTGTGGCACAAAATACAACAAACGCTGGCAGAGCGTGAAGCGATGGCAGCCTATGCCTGTTTTGCGGATCAGGACAGTTTTACCGGATGAATCCATGATGCCATTTCCTGTCGCCCGTCAGAGTGTTATTACCAATAATACCGCAGGGCCGGATATTTCCGGCCCTGCGGTGCCCCGCAGCGGAAACACGACATTTTCGGCGGTGCTGACACCGTCGTCCGGGGAGAAGGCCGCAGCAGCCAGTGATACCCCGGCCGGACCGGTACCGGTAACGCCGTCCGATCAGCAGTCCTTATTTAACAGTTTACAGGCGCAGGCTGACTATCCGGCACGCGGGCAGTCGGTGACAACCGCGGCCTGCGGAAAGGCTGTGGAAACAGCGGCTGAAGAAGGGCAAGCGCAGAATATACCGTCGGCTACCGCTCTGCCGGTGTGGCTGCCGGTCAATGGCGATAGCCGCGGGGAGAAAACCGGAAAGGTTCCCCCGGCAGAAGAACAACCGCAGGACAAGCCACAGGATCCTTCCGGTGTTGTGCCGATCTTCCTGTCACCTGTCCTGCCCTCCGGTATTCAGCGCCCCCGCGAGCACTCACCGGCAGCATCTTCGTCGTTATCAACCGGTGGCGCAGTCCCGTTTCCTGCTTCAGGCGCAACAACGGATCTGCCGTATCACAATGATCCGACGCTCACGTCCTCTGATGGCAACCCCTTAGCGGCGCTAATGCCCTCCACCGTTTCCGATACCACAAAGCCTGCCCCGGTAAAAGGCGGTGAAGAGGCTATCACCCCGGCGACGGATAGCAGTCTGCTACCGGTGTATAGCGGAGGCCATGAAAATGCCACCCGGCCCGGATCGTCATCCACGGTAACGGCGGAAGTACAGGCTCAGGCGACGGCATCGCCGGTCACTCAGTTGTTCAGTTTAACGGTCGGTCACGAAAGCCAGCAGCAGCGACTCACCAGCGCATTAGGTGAGCATTTACAGTGGCAGGCAACTCAGCAGATACAGAGCGCAGAAGTGCGTCTGCACCCGGCGGAGCTGGGATCCATTGCGATCACTTTACATCTGGAGTCAGGAAAAACCGTCGTTCATCTCAGTGCTGACATGCCGGACACCCTGCAACTTCTGCAGCAAACCGCCAGTGATCTGAAAGAAAAACTGGTCGTCACGCAGGGCGGGCAGGTACAGGTTGATGTCTCCGCGCAGGGAGATCAACAACGTCGTCAGGCACAACGGGAGCAGCAGGAAAAACGGGAAGTCAGTATGGCGAGAAAGTATCAGTTTTCTTCTACGGCGGTAACATCGACCGATCAGTCTATTTTAATGACGTTATAAGAGCACCTTAATGAAAAAGTCCGTGGTTATTGTATCCCTTATTTTGCTACTGGTGCTGACAGGACTGGGTGGCTGGTGGTTTTTCGCTGCCAGGCAGAGTCCGGAGGCAGCAGGCGGGTTGAGTAAGTTGTTTGAAAGTGCCCCGCCGCAGGCAAGCTTTATTGATGTCAAAGATCTGATCATTACCCTGCAGGGAGAAAACGGCCGCGAACGTTATCTGTTACTCGACCTGGTGCTGGTGGTGAGAGGGGAGGAACAAGCTGCCCGGGCCATGGCCTTTGAGCCTGCCGTCCGGAGTGCAACGGTCGGGCTACTCAATAACCAGCCGTATGCTGCACTGCGCGCACGTCAGATCCCCGAATTACATGATCAGCTGCTTAAAAAGTACCGGGAAGACGCGGCACGACTGGGTGTCACCCCGCTGCCGTTTGAGGATGTGATGATCAGTAAAATGGTTTTCCAGTGAAGCGCTGCGATGTCAGTCACTGAATATTCTCTCGACGAGACCTTCAGTGCGGAACAGGAAGCAGCCTGTGTTCGCCAGTATTTACCGTTGGTCCATAAAATCCTGCGGCAAATTGCTCACCATGCGAGTGTGGTGATGGATTATCAGGATTTACAACAAATTGCGCTGATGGGGTTGCTGACCGCACTGAGACGCTATGGGGTCCCGGATGAGGCTTTCCCGGGCTATGCAAAATACCGGATCCGTGGGGCCATTCTGGATGAACTGCGCCAGGCGGACTGGCGGCCGCGCACGGTCAGACAACAGACCCATGATATTGCCAGACAAATCCGCCAGCTCGCAAAGCAGACAGGCCGTGAACCTGAGTGGCCGGAGATCCGGCAGGCACTGCAGATAGATGCTCAGACCTATCATGATTATCTGCAAAGTGAGTATCTGGCCAGCATTGAAAGTCTGGATGCGGTGATGGAAAGTGAGGGCGAAGGCCGGTTCGGGTCCGAACGGGATAACCCCGAACGTTACTACGCACGTCAGCAGCAGCTTTCACAGGCCATCGCGGTACTGGATAAGCGGGAACAGCTGATCCTGACCCTCTATTATCAGCACGATATGAACCTGAAAGAGATAGCGCTGGTGCTGGAAATCAGTGAAGCCCGGGTCTGTCAGTTGAACAAACGGTTGAACGATAAATTAGTCGCGCATTTAAAGCAAAGTGAGTCAGTATGTTAAAGATTGGTGGGATCCTGATTGTATTTATCTGTCTGATTTGGGGATATATGCATTCAGGCGGACGTTTAGCGGCTTTCTGGCAGCCCGGAGAGATTGTCATTATTCTTGGGTGCGGTATCGGGACACTTATTCTGGCGAACTCCTCCACGGTGCTGAAGCAGATCATTGCCCAGTTAAAAGGCGTTATGCGTAAAAACAGTTACTCTGCTGATTACTCACAGCAGCTATTACTGCTGATGTATGAATTGCTGGATAGTGTACAGAATGGCGGACTCCGCAGCCTGGATAATCATATTGAGAACCCTACCGACAGTGAGGTGTTTCAGCGTTATCCGTTGATCGCCAGCGATTCAGAGCTGTGTACCTTTATTGCCGACAATTTTCGGATGATGGCGATGGGTAAAATCAATGAGCATGAACTGGAAGGGTTGCTGGAACAGGAACTCCATTCGGTTGAAGAAAATCTGTTACAGGCCTCCCGTTCTTTACAGCGTACCGGGGAAGCGATGCCCGGCTTCGGGATTTGTGCCGCCGTACTGGGTATTGTGATCACCATGCAGTCTATCGATGGCTCGATTGCCGTGATCGGTGTCAAAGTGGCTGCCGCACTGATCGGTACCTTTCTGGGGGTTTTTATCTGTTATTGCCTGATTGACCCGCTGGCGAATGCGATGGAGCAATTGGTTAAGAAAAAAATGACCGCTTTTGAATGTCTGCGGACCATTATGGTCAATCAGGTCGCAGGCAAACCGCCCTTACTGGCCGTGGATGCCGGCAGAAAAATGTTACCCGTGGAAATTAAACCCTCCTTTTCTCAGCTGGAAGCCTGGGTAGATAGCCGTCAGGAGCCTGATTCGCTATGAGCGGGCGTCAGAAGAATTCGACAACAATTATTAAACGGAATATCCGCCGGACTCATGCCGGCGGGCATGGTGGTGCATGGAAAGTCGCTTTTGCCGATTTTATGCTGGCTCTGATGTCACTGTTTATGGTGATGTGGATCATGGGGCAGGTGTCTGAAAAAGATCGTAAAGCGATCATGTATACCTTAAATAATCAGTCGGTTTTTGAAAGCCATTCTTTCAGCCCAATCTCCTTTTCAGGGCAGGATCCGGCGGCATCGGTTTCACCTGATATTTCACCTCATACCTCGTCGCAGGACGCTCACTCGCAGAGCCCGCAGAGCCCGCAGAGCCAGGAGGGACAAACGGCAGAGACAGCTCCGGTTGCCGCTCAGGATAAAACAGCCCCGCAGCAGGATCCCCTGCAAACTGCCTTACAGGACTTTGTCGCGGGGCAGAAGGCGCAGAACAATATGCGTATTGAAAAACTGGCGATGGGGCTGCGGGTGGTGGTGAATGATGATCCCCATCGCGCCATGTTTGAACGCGGGAGTGCCAGGGTCACGCCTTATTTTCAGCAACTCCTGACCGGACTGGTACCGGTACTGGATAAAAGCCGTGATCATATGATCATTATTGGCCATACGGATGCGACCCCGTATCCGCAGAACCCTTACTACGATAACTGGAGCTTGTCGGTAGACCGGGCACAGTCTGCGCGGCAGGTGATGCTCCATGCCGGCTTTCCCGGGGATAAAATCGTCCAGCTTTCCGGCGTGGCGGATCAAAAGCCCCTGGATAACCGTCAGCCGACGAATCCCATTAACCGGCGTATCGAGTTTATTATTTTATCGGAGCAGGGGCTGGCGCAGTGGGAAGAAACATTTTCGTCTCAGGCCCGCTCGCTGTCGCCGCATGACCATAATTCGATGACCGATGTCCCCTGATGAGAATGCTGTCTGCCCGGGCGTGGCTGCTGATGGTGGTGCTCAGCGCCGTGTTACTGCCCCCGCAGGGAGAAGCCGCGAAGCCTGCTGATAGCGGAGCCAGAGCCGCGAAAATGGAACGTGAGCGTAATCGTCAACGCCTGTGGCGTCAGGCCGCGATGTCGGCAGGCATGGCCGCGACGTCCGCGCCCGGCCATTCTCTGGCATTACGTCAGAAAAAACAGCGGCAAGCCACGCTGGCATTACTCCGGCGAGGTATTATTCCCGGCGATACCGGCCTTGGCTGGGCACCGTTAGCCACCGATGAATTACTGAGAGAAACCGGGTCTCCGCAGTTACTTTCTGCACTGGAAAAAGTGCTGGATACGCTGGACACTCAGATTGGCCGTCCCTATCGCTGGGGAGGGCAGACGCCGGGGCAGGGGTTTGATTGCAGCGGACTCGTCTGGTTTGCGTTCCGTGACTACGTTAACTGGCCCATCCCGCGGACGGCCCGGGCGTTGTTTGCAGATACCCGTATGGCGGCGGTTTTTACGACGGAACTCCGGCGGGGTGACCTCGTCTTTTTCTATATTCACCGGCGTGATGTGCCCGACCATGTCGGTGTTTATCTCGGAAATCATCAGTTTATCGAAGCTCCCCGCACAGGACTGTCCATCCGTATCAGCCAGCTGGACCAGCCCTTCTGGCAACAGCATTATGCCGGTGCGCGACGTGTGCTTACAGAACGTAACCTGCGCCACTGATCAGTAAGGTACAGAGGTCACGGACGTAAGCTTGCTGCGCAGCCTATACGGCCCGGTAACGTCACCACACAGGCACAGGCGTTTCCCGGGGAGGCAGTGTACGGAGAGTTAAATAATACGTGCGGGGGCTCTATAGTTCCGGATAAGAGGGGGTATTTTCCCCGGCAAACCCGATACCAGAGTTATTGCTGCCACGGGCTGTGACGAGGATCAGTCTCGTAACGGCACCGGTATGCCAGCGGACAAATGACCGGGTAAGAGGATGTAACCGATACCATTTATTTGAGTCTGTTTTTTAAACAGTTTAGGGCATTTTTTTTTATTCCTATTTTTCATCTAAGCTTTGTTTTATTTAACTTTTTGCTATATATGGCCAATGGGTAAAATTCCTAATTTTGCAGCTAACGTTTAGTTTTTTTTCAGGAAATTGTTCAGATAAATGAGGATAATTGTTGGTGCATTGTCATGAGAAATATTAACAAATGTTATTGTCAATGTGCTCTGATCACAAAAAACGATACTAATAGACAGAAAAAAGGAATACCCTATTGCAACTTTTACGTATGTATACAGTTGTTAACTTAAAGGTTAATTGAATGTCACGGCAATCCAGAGGCTTACGCCTCATCACTCTACTTATATCGGTATTCTGTACCCTGTGGTTGATCATCGGCGGTGGCTGGTTGCTCTCCCTGGGTGGCAGTGCTTACTACCTGATCAGCGGCATCGCGATGGCGGTGTTTACTGTCCTGCTGTTAAAGAAAAGAAGCTGTGCTTTTTATCTTTACGCACTCATCCTGTTAGCGACCGCTATCTGGTCCTACTACGAAGCCGGTCTGGACTTCTGGGCATTGGCGCCACGTCTGGATATTTGGGTACTGTTTGGTATCTGGATGATCCTGCCGTTCGTCTACCGCCAGCTGGCAGCGCCTAACAAGAAATCTACCGCTCTGATGGTTATCGCAATTGTGATTAACCTGGCGATGGTAGTGACGGCGTTCTTCGGTAAGGATCCTCAGTCAGTCTACGGCACTCTGAACCTTCAGAATTCCGGCGTTGAGCAGCCAGGCGCGAATATGCCGGCAGCAAACTGGGAAGCTTATGGCCGTACTCAGGCCGGTGACCGCTATTCTCCGCTGAGCCAGATTAACGACACTAACGTTAAAAACCTGCAAGTGGCCTGGGTTTATCAGTCGGGCGACCTGAAGCGTGCGGATGATCCGGGTGAAATCACCAACGAAGCGACGCCACTGAAAGTCGGTAACCTGCTCTATACCTGTACTGCGCACCAGATCCTGGTCGCCATCGATGCAGCGACCGGTAAAGAAAAATGGCGTTTTGATCCGAAGATCAAATACAACCCGACCTTCCAGCACATGACTTGTCGTGGTGTTGCTTACCATGAAATTCAGCCAGCAGTGGCTCCGGGTAATGCTCCTGTGGCTCCGGCAATGTGTTCACGTCGTATTTACCTGCCGGTCAACGATGGTCGTCTGATTGCTGTTGATGCAGAAAGCGGACAACTGTGTAAAGACTTCGGTAACAACGGTACGCTGGATCTGCAACATCAGCAGCCTAACGCTTATCCGGGTGGCTATGAGCCAACTTCACCGCCGGTGATCACCAATAACGTGATTGTTATTGCCGGTGCGGTGACTGATAACTACTCAACCCGTGAGCCTTCAGGTGTTATCCGTGGCTTCGATGTGAATACCGGTAAACTGGTATGGGCATTCGACCCGGGTGCGAAAGATCCTAACGCTATCCCGGCAGACGGTCAGCACTATACGCCTAACTCCCCTAACTCCTGGGCACCTGCAGCGTACGATGCCAAACTGGATTTAGTCTACCTGCCTATGGGTGTCACCACACCGGATATCTGGGGTGGCGATCGTACTCCTGATCAGGAACGTTATGCGAGTGGTATCCTGGCGTTACACGCCTCTACCGGTAAAGAAGCCTGGTTCTACCAGACTGTCCACCACGACCTGTGGGATATGGATATTCCGGCACAGCCTTCACTGGCTAATATCACCGATAAAGACGGTAAAACCATTCCGGTCATCTATGTTCCGACCAAAGTGGGTAACATCTTTGTCCTGAACCGTGAAACCGGCCAGCTGGTGGTTCCTGCCACTGAGCGTCCTGTACCACAGGGCCCTGCCAAAGGTGACCACCTGTCTCCGACTCAGCCATTCTCAGACCTGACTTTCCGTCCTGAGGCTAAGCTGACCGGTAAGCAGATGTGGGGCGGCACCATGTTCGACCAGATGGTGTGTCGTATCATGTTCCATCGCCTGCGTTACGAAGGGACTTTCACTCCTCCTTCAGAGCAGGGTACTCTGGTATTCCCGGGTAACCTGGGGATGTTCGAGTGGGGCGGTATTTCAGTGAACGGTCAGGATCAGTTCGCGATTGCTAACCCGATGCAGCTGCCATTCGTTTCTAAACTGATCCCTCGTGGTCCGAACAACCCGGAGGAACCTGGTGAAGGTGCAGCGGGTGGTTCAGGTTCAGAAGCCGGTCTGCAGCACATGTACGGTGTTCCTTATGGTGTTGAACTGAGTGCATTCCTGTCACCATTAGGTCTGCCTTGTATGGAACCATCATGGGGCTTCGTTTCAGCGATTGACCTGAAAACCAACAAAATTGTGTGGAAAAAACGTATCGGTACTATCCGTGACAGCGGCGGTCCGATCCCATTACCACCAATGACTGTCGGTACCCCAATGCTGGGCGCACCAATCACGACGGCTGGTAACGTATTCTTTATCGCTGCAACACTGGATGACTACATCCGTGCTTACAGTGTGCGTGACGGCAAACTGCTGTGGCAGGCTCGTCTGCCAGCAGGGGGTCAGGCAACACCGATGACCTATGAAGTAGACGGTAAGCAGTATCTGGTGATTGTTGCCGGCGGCCACGGTTCGTTCGGTACCAAACTGGGTGACTACATCGTTGCTTATAAATTACCTTAAGTGTTAATGACGCGGGCACCCCGGGGTGTCCGCTGTCAGAGACCAGGTAAATCCATCCCCGCCGGCATGCGAATGTCAGCGGGGATTTTTTTGCCCTTTTTTCAGCGGGCCAGGTCACCATTCGCTAAACGACAAGGGATCGTACCGGAGTGACATCTGATACCGGGACGACGCTATGGCGTTACGGACACGTATCGGCGGGTCAGTGCCTGGTGGCCGGGGAGAAGATCTCACACCTGCTGAAACCGGGTGAGGCAACGATATTACTGCGGGCCGGTATTGGCAGTGCCGGGGGAGGCTGAGCCTGAAGGCTGCCGGGAGAAGCGTAACGGTGACGTTATTTCCGGCCGGGTCTGGCGGGCAGTCACGGGATGACACCGGGAAATCGCTATCAGGCCGGGGAGCACGGAAAAGGGGAGAGAAGACTAAAGAGGGAGGCAGGCTGGCGCATGCACTCCCGCAGTAGAGATAAGACAGGGAAACGACAGGATTATAAGATCCCGGAGGCTAACGGAGTATGTCGCTCGCCACGAGCGCTTTCATGACGGGGAGCGGAAGAGCCTCTCAGGATCTGACTACGCATGGCCTGACGGTATGCGGTCGGTGTCTGATCAAACTGCCGGCGAAATACGCGTGAAAAGGTCTGCTGCGAATCGTAGCCAAACTGCAAAGCGATATCGAAGACCGGCCGCCGTGTTTTACACAAGGCATCGGCCGCCATTTCCAGGCGTCTTTCACGAATATAGTCCCCGAGTGTCTGCTGTGTGACCGCACGGAACATACGTTGCAGGTGCCATTTCGAATATCCTGATTTGGCGGCGACTTCATCGATCGATAATTGTTTACCCAGATTCTGATTAATCCACTGGGTGAGCGAATGAATGATCTCTTCTTGCATCATAGTCCTGTCCTTACGGCGATATCTGTACCCGGGGCGGGAGTTCGAAATATTCAACGGTCTGAAGTATAATTCCTCAAGTTAACTTGAGGTAAAGCATGAAATGAAAAAAGAGAGAAATTATCCTAAGCCGGTACTGACCCCCGGAGAGGTGGCCAGGCGAAGCGGGGTTGCTGTCTCCGCGCTGCATTTCTACGAGAGTAAGGGGCTGATCTCCAGTAGCAGAAATAGCGGCAATCAGCGCCGCTATAGCCGTGATGTGCTGCGCCGTGTCGCCATTATTAAGGTGGCTCAGCGTATCGGCCTGCCGTTATCCGAGGTCAGCGATAACCTGGCCTTACTGCCTGCAGATAAACGGATGTCTGCCAGTGAGTGGGAAACGCTGACCGGTTACTGGCGGGCAGAACTGGATAAGCGGATAGAATCACTGACCCGCCTGCGGGATGATTTGAACGGCTGTATCGGTTGTGGCTGTTTATCCATGCGGGATTGTCCGTTACGTAATCCGGGGGATCATTTAGCTGACCGCGGGCAGGGGGCGGTCCTGCTGGAACAAGGACAGGAAGAGCACGCCGACGGCCATTCTGCTGCGCTGTCAGGCCGGCAAAAGAAGCAATTCCAAAACAAAGGTTGAAAGTCGCTCTTATAACCGGATAATCACCGACCTTTCAGGGGCGGTGACGCGTGTTTATCCTGCTCCGGCGGCATCCGCCGCCATCTCAAAAAAATGCTGCTCTGACGACAGACGCATCACTAATAAATAATAATATCTATACCAGAGGACTTTTTATGTCTTACGACCCGCGGCCATCTTCAGGACGGCTGGACAGGTGGTTTAAAATTTCTGAGCGGGGCAGCAGTCTGCGCCAGGAAGTGATTGCCGGGCTTACTACCTTTCTGGCCATGGTCTATTCAGTGATTGTTGTGCCGGAGATGCTGGGTTCTGCCGGGTTTTCGCCCCAGGCAACCTTTGTTGCGACCTGCCTGGTGGCCTGTTTTGGTTCTTTGCTGATGGGATTGTGGGCAAATCTGCCGCTGGCGATAGGTTGTGCGATATCACTGACGGCGTTTACGGCATTCAGCCTGGTGATTGGCAAACATATCTCTGTCCCTGTGGCGACCGGAGCGGTGTTTCTGATGGGCGTGCTGTTTACCCTGGTTTCTGTGACCGGCATCCGGGGCTGGATCTTACGTAACCTTCCTAAGGGCATCGCCCACGGAACCGGCGTCGGGATTGGCTTATTTCTGTTATTGATCGCCGCAAACGGTGTCGGGCTGGTGGTAAAAAATCCGGAAGCGGGTTTACCGGTTGCGCTGGGGCATTTTACGTCGCTTCAGGCACTGATGGCGCTGGGCGGACTGGCTGCCATTATCGGCCTCGAAAAACGTCGTGTCCCTGGCAGTATCGTCTGGGTGATCATTGCCATTTCTCTGGCAGGATTGTGGCTTGATCCGTCTATCCGCTATCAGGGCATTTTTGCTTTGCCTCACCTGCAGGATGCTCAGGGGCATTCGCAGTGGTTCAGCCTGGATATCGCCGGAGCATTACATCCGGCGGTCTTACCCGTGGTACTGGCACTGGTCATGACGGCGGTCTTCGATGCCAGCGGCACCATCCGTGCGGTGGCCGGTCAGGCCGATCTGCTGGATGACGACGGGCAAATTATCAACGGCGGAAAAGCACTGACCAGTGATTCGGTGACCAGCCTGTTTGCCGCAGTGGTCGGGGCTTCCCCGGCGGCAGTCTATATCGAGTCAGCGGCAGGAACGGCTGCAGGCGGGAAAACCGGGCTGACGGCCGTGGTGGTCGGGTTGCTGTTTTTAATGGTGTTGTTTATGTCGCCGCTGGCCGGTCTGGTTCCGGCGTATGCCACGGCACCGGCGCTGATGTATGTCGGCTTACTGATGTTAAAAAATGTCGCCAAAGTCGTTTCCGGCGATACTGTGGATGCCATGTCGGGACTGGTCACCGCCGTGTTTATTGTACTGACCTGTAATATCGTGACCGGGATTATGCTGGGGTTTGTGACCCTGGTCATCGGACGGTTGTTTGCGGGTGAGTGGCGGAAGCTGAACAGTGCCATCGTGATTATTGCTGCGGCGCTGGCGATATTTTACGCAGGAGGCTGGGCGCTTTAGCGCCTGTCCCCGGGGGATTACTCTGTAAACCTCTGACAATTATGGTCTGTCGCACATCAGGATGCACGTATTGTAATGGTTTTGTTTTACACTATGGGCATTCCGGAAATGTGCTATCACCATTAACTGTTGCAGAAGAGGCTAGAAAGTAAGCATGGAAATCTTCTTTACCATACTGATTATGACCCTGGTGGTCTCCCTGTCCGGGGTGGCCAGCCGGTTACTCCCTTTCCATATTCCACTGCCTCTGATGCAGATTATTGCCGGGGCCATTCTTGCATGGCCTTCTATCGGGTTACATGTTGATTTCGACCCGGAACTCTTCCTGGTATTGTTTATTCCGCCGTTGTTATTTGCCGATGGCTGGAAAACGCCGACCAGTGAGTTTCTGCATCATGGCCGTGAAATCATCGGGCTGGCACTGGTGCTGGTGTTGATCACGGTGGTGGGGATCGGTTATCTGATCTACTGGACGGTACCCGGTATCCCGTTGATCCCGGCCTTTGCGCTGGCGGCTGTGCTTTCCCCGACAGATGCGGTCGCACTGTCCGGGATTGTCGGTGAGGGCCGGATCCCTAAGAAAATCATGTCGATTGTCCAGGGGGAAGCGTTGATGAACGATGCCTCCGGCCTGGTGTCACTGAAATTTGCGGTCGCGGTCGCGATGGGAACCATGGTGTTTACCTGGTCAGGTGCCACTATTGAGTTTCTGAAAGTGGCCGTGGGCGGGCTGCTGGCCGGTGTTGCCATTTGCTGGCTGTACGGTAAATCATTACGTTTGCTGAGCCGCTGGAGCGGTGATGATCCGGCCACACAGACCGTCCTGCTGCTGTTACTGCCTTTTGCCTCTTACCTGATTGCTGAACATTTCGGTTTCTCAGGTATCCTGGCGGCTGTCGCGGCCGGGATGACCATCACCCGTTCCGGCATTATCCGTCAGGCCCCGCTGGCGATGCGCTTACGTGCAAACAGTGTCTGGCAGATGCTGGAATTTGTCTTTAACGGCATGGTGTTCCTGATGCTCGGGTTACAATTACCGAGCATCCTGGAAACATCGATTGTTCAGGCCAATGCCGATCAGAATGTCAGTATCTGGATCCTGTTGATGGATGTTGGCATGATTTACATCGCGCTACTGGCCGTGCGGTTTGGCTGGTTGTATGTGATGCAACGTTTCAGTCTGCGCTTACTGAAGAAGAGTCCGCTGGAATTCAGCAACTATTCCTTGCGTGAATTGTTCGTTGCCACCTTCGCCGGGGTACGCGGGGCGGTGACGCTGGCCGGTGTGTTATCTATTCCGCTGTTCATGGTCAATGGTGATGCTTTCCCTGCCCGTTACGAACTGGTTTTTCTGGCCACCGGCGTTATCATGTTCTCGCTGATTGCCGGGGTGGTTATCTTACCGTTGCTGCTACGGGGAATGCCGGGAATGGATCACAGTGAGAATGCCCGTGAGCTGCGGACGGCCAGGGCGGTGATGGCAAAAGTCGCTATCGACAGTCTCTATAAAATGGAAGAGCGTCTGGCCAAAGACAGTGAAGAAAACATCGACCCGGATCTTCTGAAGGAGGTCAGTTCCCGGGTGAGCGGTAATCTGCGTCGCAGGATTGACGGTAAGGACGATCCTGAACGGGTACTGTTTGCAGAGAACCTGGAACGGCGTTTCCGTCTGACCGCACTACGTTCTGAAAGGGCAGAGGTTTATCATATGCGCGCCACTCAGCAGATCAGCAATGAGTCGATGCAAAAACTGTTGCGTGACCTGGATTTGCTGGAAGCATTACTGATAGAAAAAGAAGAGTAAGGCGGATGGCCGGGGAACGCAGCTCCCCGGCCGGATATCAGAGTGTTAACAGCGCAGAACTGTCCGGCCAGTAGTCCCGACAGCATTGGATCCATGCCCGGGTACTGCTTGAGATGTAATTACCTTCCCGCCAGACCAGCCCCAGAGTCCAGGTCAGTTCCGATTCCAGAGGCAGCCAGAGCAGTGATGCCGGGTCAAGGCGCTGACAAATAGGCTCCGGTAAAATCGCCACCCCCATCCCTGCCTGTACCATGGTTGCCAGAAAATCCCATTGTCCGCTCTGGATAGCAATATCCGGGGTCAGCCCCTGGCGCTGGAAAGATTTACTGATTTGGCGATTAAGCGAAAATTCTTCGTTGAAAACCAGCAGAGGATAACGGGCAACCTCTTCCAGCGTCAGACGCTCGCGGGCCTGCCACTCTTCGGTGCGCGGTACCAGCACACATAACCGGTGTTCTAACAGAGGCAGAACCTGGAGAGGGAATTCATTTTCTGCCGGCAGCGCCGTCATGGCGATATCCAGCCGTCCCTGCAGTACGGCCTGTTGGGCGGCCAGTCCGCCGAATTCGGAAATTTTAAGTTCCACACCCGGATAACGTTTATGGAAAGCAGAAATAGAGCCGACAATCTGCATACCGACCATGGGCGGAATACCCAGCCTGAGTTCGCCGGTTTTTAACTGGTTGATATCGCCGATTTCGGCTTCCAGCTGGCGGAATTCCTGCAGTATCGTCAGTCCGCGCTGATAAACCGCTTTACCGCTGTCGGTCAGGTAGAGCTTACGCCCTTCTCTTAGTAACAGCGTGCATCCCAGCTCTTCTTCCAGTTGACGCAGCATTTTGCTGATGGTCGGCTGGGTGACGTATAACTTTTCTGCCGCACGGGTAAAACTCTGCTGACGGACTACTTCAGTAAAGTAGCGAATCGCCTTTACATCCATAACTATTCCTAAATGGCATGGTTAAGATAATTTTAGTTCATTTTATTCACCCGGTAACCAGGTTGTATACTTCCTGTATCAATTATTCGTGAGGAGTTCACCATGCTTGCAGCCCTTCGTTCACAGCGGCTGACAAAATTACCCCATTTGTTGCAGTTGCCTGTGCAGGTACTGATTTATATTGGTCTGTTTTTATTTTCTGAACAATTGGTGGTCTGGCTGCATATTCCCCTGCCGGCGAATATTGTAGGCATGGTACTTCTGCTGTTTCTGATTGTGAGCCGCGTCCTGCCATTAAAATGGGTAAAAGCAGGGTCCAACTGGCTGCTGGCCGAAATGTTACTGTTTTTTATCCCTGCGGTGGTGGCGGTCATTAATTACGGCCCGTTGTTACGTCAGGACGGTGTGCGTATCTGCCTGGTGATCGCTATCAGTACCATGCTGGTACTTGTTGCAACCTCGCTGGTGGTGCAACGTATCTACCAGTTTGAGATCGCTCGTGCAGAGCGTAAGCTGGTCCGTCATGAGTGATTTTCTTGTCAGTGTTCTTTGTTTTGTACTGACGCTACTGGTGTATTACGTGAATAAGCGGCTGTATACCCGCTGGCGTAAGCTGATCCTGATGCCACTGGTGATGACCCCGATGGTACTGGTGGTCATGCTGCTTATTACGCATATTACCTGGAAAGATTATATTGCCGACAGCCACTGGCTGATCTGGTTGCTGGGGCCTGCCACACTGGCGTTTGCGGTTCCGGTGTATGAGAACATTGCCATTATCAAACGCCACTGGATGTCACTGACCGCGGGTGTGATCACGGCAACCCTGGTTGCCGTCTGTAGTTCTGTGTGGCTGGCCCGGTTATTTACCCTGCCGGTGGAGATCCAGCGGAGTCTGGCGGTTCGCTCGATTACCACGCCTTTTGCGCTGGCAGCCGCTAAGCCGGTAGGAGGACAGCCGGATCTTGTCGCATTGTTTGTGGTGCTGACCGGGGTATTTGGTATGGCAATGGGAGATTTTCTGTTTCTGCGTATTGCCATCAAACAGGGCATGGCGAAGGGCGCAGGTCTGGGGGCTGCATCACACGGTGCCGGCACCGCCAGAGCCTATCAGATAGGCCCTCAGGAGGGGGTGGTCTCCAGCCTGGTGATGATGCTGGCTGGCGTGGTGACGGTGCTGGCTGCGCCTATTATTGGTCATGTTATGTGGACGTTGAAAAACTAAAGCATTTCAGAATACGACGAAAGTTACTTCCGTTTACTTAGAAACCTGTTGCCGGTTGTTTTCCTTGCTGTTCAAATACCCGCGCAGCACGTCTTTTAATTTTTCGGGAGTAAATATAATGAAAAAAACCATCCTGGCCCTCGGGCTGGCCGGTCTGGTCACCAGCGGTATGGCGCAGGCCATTGAAGGAAGTGTGGATGTCGGGGAACACAGCACTAACCTGAGTGTGGGACTTGGCAGTCAGTCTCCGGGCCTGTTCCTGAAAGGAAACTGGTTACGCAGCAATGATGATGGCAGCGTGAGTGGTGCCACACTGGGCTATAACCTCTCTGTGGGGCCGTTTAACGTCTCTCCGGCCGCTAAAGCCCTGTTTACCCATCCGGCAGACGGTAAAGACGGCTTTACCGTAGCGGTCGGCTCCGGTGCAAGCTACCAGCTTAACAGCATGTGGGGCCTGTACGGTGAGTATTACTATGCACCAAAATCCTTCTCTGACCACCTGGAGCGCTATCAGGAAGTCGCTGGCGGGATAAGCTTCAGCCCGATTTCACTGGTAAGCTTACGTGCCGGCTATCAGTATGTGGGCCTGAAGAACACCAACAATAATAAGGATAACGTGCTGGTTGACGGTCCTTATATCAGTGCTTCAGTCAGCTTCTGATCATGATATAGTCCCGCGGAAGGTGATCCCGCGGGACACCGCAGGGACGCAAACTGCGTCCCTGGTTTCAGCCCTTGCCGGGCAGGTTAATCGTCTGTTGTTCTTCCAGTAATCTCTCAACGACCCCCGGGTCTGCCAGCGTGGATGTGTCGCCAAGCCCTGAGGTTTCTCCGGCCGCAATCTTACGCAGGATCCTGCGCATAATTTTCCCTGACCGGGTTTTCGGTAACATCTCCGCCCAGTGTAAAACATCCGGAGTCGCTAGCGGGCCGATTTCTTTACGTACCCACTGGCGGACGTCTGTATAGAGTTCCGGTGTCGGCTCTTCGCCGGCATTGAGCGTAACATACGCATAGATGGCCTGGCCCTTGATGGCATGAGGGATCCCGACAACGGCGGCCTCGGCAATTTTAGGATGTGACACCAGGGCAGATTCGATCTCTGCCGTGCCCAGACGGTGGCCGGAAACATTTAACACATCATCCACCCGCCCGGTGATCCAGTAGTCCCCGTCGGCATCACGGCGTGCACCGTCACCACTGAAGTAACAATTTCTGAAGGCCGAGAAATAGGTTTGTTCAAAGCGGGCATGGTCGCCGAACAGCGTCCGGGCCTGGCCTGGCCAGGAATCAGTGATCACCAGATTCCCTTCACAGGCGCCTTCCAGCGGAACCCCGTCGTTATCCAGCAAGGCCGGTTGTACACCAAAGAACGGACGTGTGGCCGACCCGGCTTTGAGTTCGGTTGCCCCGGGTAGCGGGGTGATCATTAAGCCGCCGGTTTCTGTCTGCCACCAGGTGTCGACAATCGGGCAATGACTGTTACCGATGGCGCGGTAATACCATTCCCAGGCTTCCGGGTTAATCGGCTCACCGACGGAGCCCAGAATACGCAGACTGTCACGCCGTGTCCCTGCGATAGCACGTTCCCCTTCAGCCATCAGTGCACGGATAGCCGTGGGGGCCGTGTAGAGGATAGAGACCTGATATTTGTCGACCACCTGGGCCATCCGGGCCGGTGTCGGCCAGTTAGGAACACCTTCAAAAATAAGGGTAGTCGCACCACAGGCCAGCGGGCCATAGACCAGATAGCTATGACCGGTGATCCAGCCGACATCTGCAGTACACCAGTAGATATCTTCAGGATGATAATCAAAGACATATTTAAAGGTCGTGGCTGCGTATACCAGATATCCGCCGGTCGTATGCAGTACGCCTTTGGGTTTACCTGTGGAACCCGAGGTGTAGAGGATGAATAGCGGATCTTCCGCGTTAACCGGTACCGGTGTGTGTTCTGTGCCTGCGGAGGCCATCAGTTCATGCCACCAGAGATCACGTCCTTCCTGCCATTCCCCCGGCGTCCCGGTGCGTCTGAAAACAACGACCTTTTCGGCGCTGGTGACTGCCGGGTTTCTCAGGGCTTCGTCGACGTTTTTCTTCAGCGGAATAGGGCGTCCGGCACGAATGCCTTCGTCTGCGGTGATCACGACTTTGGCGGCGCAGTCAGTGATACGTCCGGCAACGGCATCCGGAGAAAAACCACCAAAAATAACGGTATGAACGGCACCGATACGGGCGCAGGCCAGCATCGCGATGGCAGCTTCCGGGACCATCGGCATATAAATGGCGACCACGTCCCCTTTTTGTACGTTCAGCGCCGTCAGCATATTCGCTGCGCGACAGACCTGCTCATGCAGTTGACGGTAAGTCAGTTGCCGGCTCTGGCTGGCATCATCGCCTTCCCAGAGGATAGCGGTTTTATCCGGGTGAGTGGCCAGATGGCGGTCAATACAGTTAGCGGCAAGATTCAGTGTCCCGTCTTCATACCAACGGATACGTATATCACCCGGTGCAAAAGAGGTATTTTTTACTGTCTGATAAGGTGTGATCCAGTCGAGGATGTGGCCCTGTCGACCCCAAAAAATATCCGGTTGTTCCACGGACTGCTGATACATCGCGGTATATTGCTCGGCATTAATCAACGCGTTGGCGGCAATTTCCGGGGATATCGGGTGCTTATCATGGTGGCTCATAGCAGGTTTCCACGTCTGTTTGTTGGTTTTATGGTTATACAATTTTGTTTAGAGGGTGTTAAAAAAATGTGTTGTATTTGAGTTGCTGATCACGCAGCGGAGAAAAGTCGGATTATCAGGCGGTAACTCCCTGAACTATAAAGTAACGATTGAAAGTAACAGTTATTACCTTTTCCTATGAATCACTCTGTAAATCTATAAGATTTATGAAATTTATTGTCGTGATGATCGGACAATGAGACGGGGATTTGCAGTGGATTATCTCTTTTTATAACAGTTAGTTATATAAAAACTGAAGATCCTGAATGACCTTTTCGGGTTAAGTTAACTTTTTACAGATTTCGGAATAAGGTTGCCAGAACCGGGGTGAAAATGGTACTTATCTCACTCTTATGCAGGGTGTTATGTGTTTTTTCCCACGGAAAAGATCTGTTTTACCCGGTGTTTGTTCACTTCACTGAGTAGTTTTTTGCTGAAAAGCGAAAAGGAAGTCTGACTAAGGAATTAAAAATGAAAAAAGGCATAAAGATTAGTCTTGCCTGGCAAATACTGATTGCACTGATTTTAGGTATTGTAGCGGGTACCGTTTTGCATAATCAGCCTGAATACCGTGACTGGTTAATCCTCAATATTCTGAAACCGGCCGGTGATATTTTTATTCATCTGATTAAGATGATTGTTGTTCCTATTGTGGTTTCTTCACTGATTATCGGTATTGCCGGTGTCGGTGATGCTAAAAAGCTGGGGCGGATCGGCGTTAAAACGATCCTCTATTTTGAGATAATCACCACAGTTGCCATTATCCTTGGGATCACGCTGGCTAATGTGTTCCATCCGGGCGCGGGCATCGATATGTCAACGCTGACCACGACGGATATCTCTAAATACGAGGCGACCACCCAACAGGTAGAAAGTGGTGCGCACAGCCTGGTCAGCACTATCTTATCCATTATCCCGCAGAACATTTTTGTGTCGCTGGTGAATGGCGATATGCTGGCCATTATTTTCTTCTCTGTACTGTTTGGCATGGGGCTGTCTGCGCTGCCTGCGGAACAACGTGACCCTCTGGTCTCTGTGTTCCGTGGCGTGTCTGAAACCATGTTCAAAGTGACGAATATGATCATGCGCTATGCACCGGTGGGTGTTTTTGCCCTGATCACCGTCACACTGGCGAATTTTGGTTTTGCCTCACTGCTGCCGCTGGCAAAGCTGGTCGGTCTGGTGTACGTGGCCATTTTACTGTTCGCCTTTGTGGTTCTGGGGATCGTCGCCAGGATTTGCGGACTGCGCATTATGACGATTATGCGCATCCTTAAAGATGAACTGATCCTCGCTTATTCCACCTCGAGTTCAGAGACGGTACTGCCACGGATCATGGAAAAGATGGAGGCCTATGGTGCGCCAAAGTCAATTACCAGCTTTGTGGTGCCGACGGGTTATTCTTTTAACCTGGATGGTTCGACGCTGTATCAGAGTATTGCTGCCATCTTTATCGCGCAGTTGTATGGTATCGATTTATCGCTGACCAGCGAAATTGTCCTGGTGCTGACCCTGATGGTGACCTCGAAAGGTATTGCCGGTGTGCCGGGCGTATCCTTTGTGGTACTGCTGGCGACCCTGGGCAGTGTGGGTATCCCGCTCGAAGGGCTGGCCTTTATTGCCGGGGTTGACCGTATTATGGATATGGCGCGTACCGCCCTCAATGTCGTGGGTAATGCACTGGCAGTATTAGTGATTTCCCGCTGGGAAGGGCAGTTCGATACTGAAAAAGCCTTAGCCTATGAGCAAAAAATGAAGGCGCATCAGCTGGTTAACGACTAAGCACTGTTTGTTTGTCCCGGCTCTCTGCCCGGTCCTGCCGGTGCAGAGAGCCGCTTTCCTGAATATCCCCGGTATGACCTCTCTGTGCTGAACGGCACTTTTCCCTCTGCGATGCATGTTTTATGATGCGGGCTGTCCTGACCTCATTCCGGAGTCATTATGACCCTCAATCTGAACGCCCTGATTACGGAAAGCCGTAATCCTGCCAGTGAAAATATTGACCAGTTGTCGACAGAAGATATGCTGGCAGTGATCAACCAGGAAGATAAGAAAGTGGCCCTGGCCGTGGAAGCGATATTGCCGCAGATTGCCCGGGCCGTTGATGCCATTACACAGGCATTTTCCCGCGGTGGCCGGTTAATTTATTGCGGTGCCGGTACCTCAGGCAGGTTAGGGATCCTTGATGCAAGTGAGTGCCCGCCAACCTTCGGTACCCCGCACGAGCAGGTGGTGGGCCTGATTGCGGGCGGGAAACCGGCTATCCTGAAAGCGGTAGAGAATGCAGAAGATAACGACAGCCAGGGTCGCGCAGATTTAGAGGCCATCGGTTTTACTGCCAGCGATATTCTGGTGGGTATTGCGGCCAGCGGCAGGACGCCCTATGTTCTCGGGGCAATGGCTTATGCGGCCCGTTGTGGCGCGAAAACCGTGGCCCTGAGCTGTAATCCTGACAGCGAAATGGCAGAGCGGGCAGATATCGCCCTGACGCCGGTGGTCGGGCCGGAAGTCGTTACCGGGTCGTCGCGAATGAAAGCAGGAACCGCACAAAAACTGGTCCTGAATATGCTGACCACCGGGGCGATGATCCGCCGGGGGAAAGTCTTTGGTAATCTGATGGTGGATGTCGAGGCAACCAATGCCAAACTGGTCAAACGGCAGGTCAACATTGTGATGCAGGCTACCGATTGCACAGGCTCTGAAGCGGAGCGGGCACTCACTGACTGCAATGGCCACTGCAAAACCGCTATCCTGATGATCCTGGCGGGCCTGACAGCAACACAGGCCGCAGAACTGCTGACAGCACATCAGGGATTTATACGCCCCGCACTGACGGCGGCGGCAGAAAAACACTGATTTTCACTCCCATACCTACCGGCAGAAGGTTCTGTCGGTAAGTGACCATTCACTCTCTTATCTTCTCTTTCGCTGTATTCTGACGGTCTCCTGGTAGCGGATAAAAAGCTGTTCATTTAAAGTGTAAATGATTATCCTTATCATAAAGAAAATCATTTATTACCCCTGGCAGCGGAAAAGGATAGCCTCCGCAGAAGTCCGGTCATACGTCGTTTATTACTCTGGAGATACTTACAACATGATGGCTCATCAGACGTTTTTCCGCCCTCTGGTGCTGGTAGCAGCACTGTTTTCCGCAGGCAGCTTTGCAGCCCAACCGGTTTCCACCCTCCATCAGCCGGTCGGAAAGGGACTCTATGAACTTGCCTACAGTCAGACGGGGAATGCGCTTTATGTTTCAGGCGCTCAGGGACGTGACGAACAGGGCGGAGTTGTCTACCGGCTGGACCCGCAGGACTTAAAAACAACTCAAACCCTGAAAAGCCAGTATAAGCCTTTTGGGATGGCACTGGATGCGCGTACCGGTATCCTCTACCTCGGTAACAGCCGCGAAAGTTCGCTGACCTCCATTGATACCCGCAGTGGCGAACAACTGAAACACCTGGTGCTGGATAGCCGTCAGCGCAGTGAGACGGTCAGACCGCTGCAGATCCGTGAAATCGCGATTGATACGGAAAACGACCGTCTTTATATCCCGGGGGTCGGTGCGGACAGTGTGGTCTGGGTGGTTGATGCGAAGAACCTGACGCTGCTGAATACCATCGAACATACCGGCAAACTGGGGGCCGGTGTTGCGCTGGATAGCGCCCGTCATCGGCTGTACATCTCTAACGCCGACGGCGAGCTGGTCGTGATCAACACAACGACTCAGCGTATTGAAAAGAAAGAGAAACTCATCGAGAAAGGCGACAGTGCGCTGCTGAATATTGCATCAGACCCGGCGGGCCATCGTCTGTTTATTGCTGATTATAAGCAACCCGGGGTACTGGTGGTGGATACCCGTACCGATAAAGTGATCGATAAAATTACTGTCCCGGAATCCCTGTCTGTGCTGTATAACCCGCAGCGCCATCAGCTGTATGTGACCCACCGGCAGGCCGGTACGGTCAGCATTATTAATACCCAAAATTACCAGCTGGAACAGACCGTGAAAACCCCGGGGCTGCCTAACAGTCTGGCGCTGTCCGCCGACGGTAAGAACCTGTTTGTTACCGTGAAACAGCCGGCTTCCCGTGAGAAACCGGCAACGGCACCGGATGAAGTGATGCGTATAACTCTGTAATCGCCTGAACAGGGGGCGGGTCCCCCTGTTTTTCCTCTCAGGATGTCGCCCTCTCCCCGAATAACACCGACAGTTTCCCGCCTTTTTCACTCAGCTTATCGAGTTTTTTCACATTAACTTTATCCAGCTTACCTGACTGACCGAGCGTCGGTGAGTCCGGGGATGCCGTCGTGTGTTCCGACCCGCTGGCATTCACTAATGCATTGGCGGCACGGGCAAGGTATGCGGCATAGCCGGCTTTGGTTTTCAGCTCTCCGGGTCTCACCGGCTGATGATGGCGTAGCCAGTCACCTAAGTAAAACTCCAGGAACGGCGGGGCATTTTTCGGTTTCTTATACGCCACAGAGCGGAGAAAATAGATCACCGAGCGGTACGTATCGTCCGCCATAAATTGCATGCCGACCTGTGCCGGTAAATCTGCTGGCTTAACACGCTTTCCTGCCGGATCGTTCAGCCAGGTCTGATTATGCTGTTCCATCCATTGCCAGAAGGCCGCCATATCCGGCAACTGACTGAGATCGTTAGTAATACGGACACTGAAGGTAAAGTTCTGATCACCGGCAATGTCACGGAAAATACTGATCGTATGATGTCCGTCGGTCAGATAGACCTGATGATCCGGGGCTATGACCGCACTCTTTACCGCGTCAGGGTAAGTGCCATACGGCGACTGACAGGTGAAACTGCCGGGTCGGGTGATCGCAGAGTGGGTGTTATATTGCCTGACTTTGCCTGCGCCGTTGTTCTCACAAAATTCAGTGAATAATTCGGCAGGGTCGGCCTTATCGAGGGCAATTTTATAGTTTATTTCATCATACCCCACGGCGGGCTGGGTGGGATGGATAGCGTTGACCGGAAGTTGTTTTATCGTGGTTTCTGCCGCCATACTTTGTACGGACAGGATGCCGGTCAGCAGGCCCGACAGACAGACGAATAGGGCTCGATTCATTCGGGGGTCCTCAGTAAAAACGCAGGATGATAAACAGGTAACCGCGGGTGGATGTCCACGGTATCATTCAGGCTTTCTGCGGTCACTCTGACGCATTCTGCGGCCTGACCCCCGGGGATCCTCATCCCCGCGTTACCGTGCTTTTTATCATAAAATGGCGACAACGGGCCGGGAAGCGATAAGCCGCGTACCCGACTTACGGGGGTACGCGGTCTGTCGTTATTCTGCGGCGTCCTGCATCATTTCATCATGCGGTTTGTTCTGCAGGATCTGTTCGAAACTCCGCAGACGTTTATAGATAGACATCAGCTCTACCAGCGTTGACCAGGAATTGATCAGATACTGGAATGAAGATCGCACCTGGTCAAAGACATTAGAAACCTGGTTCATGATCCCGAGCGTAATGGTCCCGGCAACAATGGACGGGAACAGCACAAACAGCCCGAACACACTATCGACCTGCAGATACAGAATACGGGTGATATTAAAATACAGGTAATGGAAGTAGAGCCGGAAGTAATTGTAGCGGACCTGACTGAACAGCTCATGGACGGTTGGCGGCGTCGCCCGGTCGGCATGGTCTTCCCCGTAAATCAGTTCCTTACGGTAGGCTGCTTCAACCCGCTGATTACGGAATTCCAGACCCGGTAATTTAATCCCTACCACCGCCAGTAGACCGGTGCCAAACAGTGCCCACAGCAGAGCAATGATCACCAGCGCATACGGGATATTACCCAATAGCGGAATATCTTTGACGTAGTGTGACAGCCCTACCAGCACCGGCAGGAAGGCGATAAGCGTCATAATGGCCTGAATAAAGCTCACGCCCCAGCTCTCAAGCGTACCGGCAAAACGCATGGTATCTTCCTGCACACGCTGGGCGGCACCTTCGACGTGACGCAGATGCTGCCAGTTAGCAATGTAATAGTTATTCATTGCTGTACGCCAGCGGAATACCCAGTGACTGATAAAGAAGGAGTTCATCACTCCAATCACTACCGCCACCAGGGCGATCCCCAGGAAGGCAATCATCTGATCATAAAACACGGTAATCGGCACCGATCCCGCCTTGGTCAGTGCTTTCTGGATCAAATCACCAAAAGGGCCATACCAGGCATTGATAGCAACACCGACCTGAACGCCAAACCAGGTCGAAAAGATGATCAGGGCCGATCCCCAGACCGACCAGAGCTGCCACGGGTGGTTATCAATGGCGCGCCAGACCAGAGCAAAGAGTGCAGTGGCTATCCAGAAATAGAGATAGAACCAGAGCTGACTGAGATGTACGAAGCGGAAAACAGTATTCGGGAGCGGGCTGGCCCCCGCCTTTGCCAGTGCGGGAAAATGCATCGGCGCAGTTTCACCGAAACAGAACCAGCAGACGATGGTGATCAGACTCCATATTGCTGCACTGGTGAAAAAGGGACCCGGTCTGGGAAAGAAACATTTAAACATAACCACTCCATTATTAGTCTCATCCTGTTATAGCGCTAAACCCTGTTAACTGTCTGTTGGAGGATGTTTCTGACAGTGACAGACAGGATTGCATATCACTGTTTATGTAAAACATACCCGCCCGTTATGTTAATAAAATAGTAAATTAATGTTTTTATCTACTGAACCTTATGAATAACAGGTGTAGAATGTCGTAACTTGTTACCGGTAACACTGATTCGTTACGGTTATAGGTAACTCAAAAACATCACTAAAAACTTTAACATTTCATGCTGCATTATATGCGGTACTGAGGCAATGTCATGTCAGAACATAAGAATGGCCAATCGCGCAGGGACTTTTTATTAAGAACCATTACGCTTGCACCGGCAATGGCAGTGGGAAGCACCGCCATTGGTTCATTTGCATTAAGTCCTGCCGCGCAGGCAGCTGATAGTACCGCAAACGGGCAGTCGCTGCCCCGCGACTATCAGCCCACCTGGTTTACCGCAGAAGAATATGCGTTTATTAAAGCAGCGGTCGCTCACCTGATCCCGGCGGATGAACGTGGCCCCGGAGCCATCGAAGCGGGTGTACCCGAGTATATCGACCGTCAGATGAATACGCCGTATGCCACCGGGTCCAACTGGTATATGCAGGGCCCGTTTGCGCCGGATGCGCCAAAAGAACTGGGCTATCAGTTACCTCTGGTCCCGCGCCAGATTTACCGCCTGGGGCTGGCCGATGCGGACGCCTATAGTCAGCAACAGCACCAGAAAGTTTTTGCCGAATTAAGCGCGGAACAGCAGGTAAGCCTGCTGAAAGCGTTTGAAAGTGGTGAGGCAGAGTTCAGCCACCTGCCGAGTAAGCTCTTTTTCTCCTACCTGTTACAGAATACCCGTGAAGGATTCTTCAGCGACCCTATCCATGGCGGTAATCAGGGCATGTCGGGCTGGAAACTGATTGGTTTCCCGGGCGCCCGTGCTGATTTTATGGACTGGGTAGAGCGCGGTGAGCATTACCCCTTCCCGCCGGTATCAATTCGTGGAGAAAGAGCGTAATCATGGCGAATGAAATGAAAAAAACAGATGTCGTTATTGTCGGTTTCGGCTGGGCCGGTGCGATTATGGCGAAAGAACTGACAGAAGCCGGACTCAACGTGGTTGCGCTGGAACGTGGCCCCCATCGGGATACCTATCCGGACGGTGCGTATCCGCAGTCCATTGATGAACTGACGTACAACGTGCGTAAGAAACTGTTCCAGGACCTGTCGAAGAGTACCGTCACTGTCCGGCATAATGCCTCGCAGACGGCGTTGCCTTATCGCCAGTTAAATGCGTTCCTGCCTGGAACCGGTACCGGAGGCGCCGGGCTGCACTGGTCAGGTTGTCACTTCCGTGTCGATCCGGTGGAATTACGCCTTCGCAGCCATTATGAAGAGCGTTATGGCAAAGACTTTATCCCTGAAGGAATGACAATTCAGGATTTCGGTGTCAGCTATGATGAGCTGGAGCCATTTTTTGATAAAGCCGAAAAGGTATTCGGTACTTCCGGTACTGCCTGGACCGTTAACGGCAAAGTGGTGGGTAAAGGGAAAGGCGGAAACCCGTACGCTGCTGACCGTTCGGATAATTTTCCGCTGAAGGCACAGGAACGGACCTACTCAGCCCAGTTGTTCGCGGCAGCGTCGGAGTCTGTGGGGTATCATCCTTATGATATGCCTTCGGCGAATACCTCTGGTCCGTACACCAATACCTATGGCGCGCAGATGGGGCCATGTAACTTCTGTGGTTACTGCAGCGGTTACGCCTGCTACATGTATTCGAAAGCCTCGCCTAACGTCAATATCTTACCGGCCCTGCGTCAGGAGCCTAAGTTTGAGCTGCGTAATGACTCTTATGTTCTGCGCGTCAATCTGACTGACGATAAGAAAAAAGCGACCGGCGTGACTTATCTGGATGCCAGCGGGCGTGAACAAGTCCAGCCAGCGGATCTGGTGATCCTGTCAGCTTTCCAGTTCCATAACGTTCACCTGATGCTCTTGTCAGGGATCGGCAAGCCGTATAACCCGATCACCAATGAAGGGGTGGTTGGCCGTAACTTTGCCTATCAGAATATTTCTACCCTGAAAGCGTTGTTTGATAAAAACACCACCACTAACCCGTTTATCGGCGCGGGCGGTGCGGGCGTGGCTATTGATGATTTTAACGCGGATAACTTTGACCATGGTCCGTACGGTTTTGTCGGTGGCTCCCCGATGTGGGTAAACCAGGCGGGCACCAAGCCGGTTTCCGGATTACCTACCCCTCCGGGGACGCCTGCCTGGGGAAGTGAGTGGAAAGCGGCCGTTGCGGAGACTTACACGCACCACGTTTCGATGGATGCTCATGGTGCACACCAGTCGTACCGGGTGAACTACCTGGATCTGGACCCGAATTATAAAGATGCCTACGGACAACCCTTGCTACGCATGACGTTCGACTGGCAGGACAATGACATCAAAATGTCAGAGTTTATGGTCTCTAAAATGCACAACATCGCCAAAGCCATGAACCCGAAACTGATTATGGGCGGTCCGAAAACCCCGGGTACGCACTTTGATACCACGGTGTATCAGACCACCCACATGAATGGCGGGGCCATTATGGGTGAAGATCCGAAAACCAGTGCTATCAACCGTTATCTGCAGAGCTGGGATGTGCCGAATGTCTTTGTACCGGGGGCCTCAGCCTTTCCTCAGGGGCTGGGTTATAACCCGACAGGACTGGTTGCTGCACTGACCTACTGGTCGGCAAAAGCGATCCGTGAGGTGTATCTGAAAAATCCGGGTCCGTTGGTACAGGCATAAGAGGCACAGACGATGAAAAAAAGACTATTAGCACTGGTGCTGAGCTCGCTGGCCTTTTCTGCCATGGCTGCTGATGAAAGCGGGCAGGATCTGGTGAAGCGCGGGGAATATCTGGCACGGGCCGGGGACTGTACGGCATGCCATACGAGCGAAGGCGGTCAGCCTTTTGCCGGCGGTCTGCCGATGAAGACACCGATCGGCACGATTTATTCCAGCAATATTACGCCGGATAAGACGTACGGTATCGGTAACTACACCTATGATGATTTCCAGAAAGCTGTGCGTCAGGGGATTGCGAAAAACGGTGAAACGCTCTATCCCGCGATGCCTTACCCGTCCTATGCGGTGGTGAGCGATGATGATATGCATGCTCTGTACGCCTATTTTATGCAGGGTGTCCAGCCGGTGAGTGAACCGGATAAGGCGAGTGATATTCCATGGCCACTTTCTATGCGCTGGCCACTGGCCATCTGGCGGCATATGTTTGCTCCTGGCGTCAAACCTGCCGTCGCAGCACCAGGTGAAGACCCTGAACTGGCCCGCGGGCGTTATCTGGTGGAAGGGCTGGGGCACTGTGGTGCCTGCCATACGCCACGGGCCATCACCATGCAGGAAAAAGCGCTCAATAACAGTGAGGGTGACCTCTTCCTGTCGGGCAGCAGTTCCCCGATAGATGGCTGGAATGCCAGCGATTTACGCGGGGATAACCGTGAAGGTCTGGGCCGCTGGAGTACCGACGATATTGCACAATTCCTGCGTTATGGCCGCAATGATCATACCGCTGCTTTTGGCGGGATGACCGATGTGGTACAGCACAGTCTGCAATATATGAGTCAGGACGATATTCAGGCGATTGCCCGTTATCTGAAGTCACTCAGCCCGCAGGATCCTAAGCAGCCGGCATTCACTGCGGATGATTCTGTGGCTCAGGCGCTGCTGAAAGGGAATGACTCTATGACCGGCGCCGCGTCCTATGTTGACAGTTGTGCTGCCTGCCATAAAACAGACGGTACAGGCTACCAGCGTTTCTTCCCGGCCCTGAAAGGGAATCCGGTGGTATTAGCGAAGGATCCGACATCGCTTATTCATATCATTCTTACCGGAGATACGCTGCCGGGTGTGCAAGGCGCACCTTCTGCCATCACCATGCCAGCGTTTGGCTGGCGTCTGAATGATCAGAAAGTCGCTGATGTGGTTAACTTTATCCGCAGCAGCTGGGGGAATAACGCTTCTTCCGGCGTGACCGCAAGCCAGGTGGCTGATATCAGGAACTCGGAATTTGTTCGGGGCCATCAGGGCGGGGCGACGATAAAAGACCTGGAAAAACAGCAGTAACCTCGTGGTAAGTGAGTGAGGAATAAAACGGGTGGCAGTGATGCCGCCCGTTTTTTATGGCGTACAGATCAGATATTTTCTAAATCCAGCCCACGGGTTTTCGGCCCGAAAATGCCGACAGAGAGCATGACCATCAGCATACTGAGGATAATGAAGATGATCACTCCCTGACTTCCGGCGTAGGCCAGAATAGAGCCTATCATGACACTACTGAACACCGTCGATAAGCGGCTGAACGAGTAGCAGAACCCGACCGCACGTGCGCGGATATGGGTAGGGAATATCTCGGTCTGGTAAGAGTGGTAACTGAAGGTCAGCCAGGCGTTTGAGTAAGTGATCATAAATCCGCAAAGGATCAGCAGCACAGGTTGCGTCACCAACGCAAACAGTGTGCCGAAGACAACCGTCATCAGCGAGGAGAGGACAATCTGCCATTTGTTTTCTATTTTATCGGCATAGCGACTGCACAGTAACGACCCCAGCGGGTAAGCCAGAGTGATAAAGAAAGAGTAAAGCAGGCTATGGGTCAGGGTTGTGCCTTTGCCGGAAAGCAGGGCCGGTAACCAGTTTCCGAAGCCAAAAAATCCAATCGACTGGAAAAAGTTCATCACGACCAGCATCAGTGTCCTTTTACGCCATTGCGGAGCCCAGATCTCACGGAATTTTCCCTGTACCGGGGTTTTGATACCTGCGGTGTCCGCGCGGAAGTCAGTGACCGGAGTCATACCGCAACGTTTTTCCATGTCACTGAGCACCTGATGTGCTTCCTGATGGCGTCCCTGCTGTGCCAGCCAGCGGGCAGACTCCGGCAGATTACGCCGGATACTCCAGATAATCAGCGAACAGACGGCTCCGGCAATAATTACCCATCGCCATCCTTCCAGAGTCAGAAACGTTTGCGGGATAAGCCACCAGGACATGATGGCCACAACAGGAACGGAAAGAAACTGGATAAAGAAGGAGAAAGCGAAAGCCCGGCTACGTAAATGTGCAGGCATCCATTCCGAGAGATAGGTATCAATAGTCACAAGTTCGACCCCCAGCCCAACACCGACCAGCAAACGGCAAAGAATGATACCTTCAGCACTGTGCTGGAAGGCCATGAGCAGAGAAAATACCCCGTACCAGGCCAGTGCACACATAAAGGTCAGCCGGCGGCCAAATTTGTCTGCATATTTGGCCAGTAAACTGGCACCCAAAAATAAGCCGAGGAAGGTGACAGAAGCAAAGGCCGCCTGATCAGATATTCCAAAAACACCTTCATGACCCGTATGAAATATCTTTTCTGCCAGTAAACCTGAACTAATATACCCTGTTTCAAATAAATCGTAGAGTTCAAAGAATCCGCCGAGGGCTAAAAGCGAAATAAAACACCAGAGGCTTTTGCTTGCCGGTAATGCATCAATGCGTCCGGCGATTGTCGTATTATTGCTATCGGGGGTGGCAGATAAATCTGCTTTACTCAAAGACGATGACATAAATCATTTAACCTCGGGCTTACTGTATTTGCAATTCTGCTTATCAACTATTTTTATAGGGAAGAAAAGATAAGCAGTGAACGAAAATCCAGAATAGACGAAGGAAATAAAAAAGACGAGGGTAATTTTTTAGTGATTAACCGTAATAATAGCGGGGAGATGTTCCGCGAAATATTTTCGCGGAACAATACCGTTATCAATAATAACGGAGGGCGGGATTAATCAGAAACTATATCCGACGACCGCATAGTATCCCCAACCGGTATTCCGTGTTGAGAAGTCACCCTGACCAAAGTTAAGCGTTGAACCATCGGCCCATTGCCCGCCGTTATGGAAATAACGGGCCACCAGAGAGTAATGCAAGTGGTTATAAGACAGCGATAGAATATGGCTGGAGGCGATGGCGTTACCGGTACGCACAGGGCCAGCCTTCTCACCCAGATCAGAGTCCCAGTCGACATTAGTAAAACCAATGTAGGAGAGGTTTCCGCCCCACAGAGTGGTCAGTGGTAACATGTATTTAATTTTAAAACGGTAGCCATCCCAGCTATTTTCATTCGCCGCACCGTAGTTCTGCCATTGATATTTCGCGTAAACGTTCATGGATAATGCCAGCTTAGTGCCGGTATCAATATCGGTACCCAGACCCATATACCAGGTATTCTGGCGATTGGCATTATTCGGGCCCATATCGTAAATATAGTTATTAGCGAAATACCATTCTTTAAACGGACCAAATGCCAGGCTGGTTCCGGTCAGTTTATCAATAGAAAAGCGAGGTTCAATTTCCATAAACATCGGTGAACCCTTGCGTCTGTCCCAGATGCCGTTGTCATTGCCATTTCCGGTGCCGAAAAATTTTGGCAAATCAACATACCCATAAAAATCAAACCAGTCTTTATGAGCAAAGGCTTCATATTCCAGGTAGAGATCATTATTTAACTGAGGTCCGAAACGGGTGTGATAACTGCCAACGACATTGACACTCTGATGCCACCAGTCAGACACATAGGTCGGTGAGGTGTCTGCAGCATACGTATGGCCAGTCACAGAGCCAGCCAGAAGTGTTGCTGCCATCATTATTTTATATTTCATTTTATCGTCACCATTTGCTGAATACTGAAAGAGCGCATCTGAATACAGACGCAAAAAATGGAGTCAAACCAGATGCATAAGGCTGATAAACCGTGTTAACCCGGAATGATCATGCCGGATATCATACGTTAGTAAATGGAGAATCTTCACAGTTGTTATAATTTGTTTCATTTTTTAGCAAATATAATGTGACCTGAGTCACATTATTGTCCTCTTTCCGGGGAGGAAGGGGATAACTCCACGGAGCCGCTTTACAAAAAAATGCGATATTTCCGGCCTGTCGGGGTGGGAAGCAGGGCCGGGCAGGGATCCTGCAGCATGTCATCAGGATGACTCCGGATAAATCACTTTCCGGAAAATCGCATAAGAAAGTATGATGTTTTAATACTGATGGCCGGGGTCAGAGGCTATCGCCTGAAGCAAAGCTAACGGGGATCATTATGGCAGCAAGACAGCATCATTACCGTGTGACAGTTCGCTGGACCGGAAATCGTGGCGGGGGGACATCATCTTATAAAGCCTATGGACGTGACGGGGAGTTACAGGCTGAAGGGCGGGAGCCGATTGCGTTAAGTGCCGACCCTGCTTTCCGGGGGGATAATAGCCGCTGGAATCCCGAACAACTTCTGCTGGCGTCGGTTTCTGCCTGCCATAAATTGTGGTATCTGCACTTATGTGCAGATGCCGGTATCGTCGTGGAAGAGTATCAGGATGAGGCTGAAGGAACGATGGCGGAAGGGGTAAAAGGCCATTTTACCGGCATTATTCTGAAGCCGCGTATCCGCTTGCAGAATGATCAGGACAGGGATCGGGCGGCTCAACTCCACCACGCCGCGCATGATGCCTGCTTTATCGCAAACTCGGTGAACTTTCCGGTCGGGTGTCAGCCGGAATTTGTGGCCAGCGGCAGGTAATACCCTATATCCCCGCACGACGGATAACAGGATAACGTATGCAACAGGGTGAAAACCTGCAGGCGATGTATATTTTTGCCCGCGTAGTGGAACAACAAAGTTTCAGTCTGGCGGCGGGGGTATTGGGCATATCAACAGCCACCGTCAGCCGCGAAATCGCCGCACTGGAAAACCGTCTGGCGATGAAATTATTACACCGCACCACCCGCAAGGTGAGCGTCACGGAATGCGGGCTGCTTTATTATCGCTATTGCGAAAGCCTTAGCAGGCAGGTATCAGCGGCAGATGATTTCATTCACCGCATGCACAGTCAGCCTGCGGGACAGGTCAGGCTGGTCGCGCCGGTGACTTACGGGTGTCAGTGTATTGTCCCGGTGCTGCAACCCTTTATGCAGCAAAATATCCATGTGCGTGTCGATCTTGATCTGAACGACAGGGAACCGGACATGATCCACGACGATATTGACGTCGCGATCGTGGTTCGCCAGCGCCCACCGGATCAGGGGTTGTCACAGCCGCTCTCGGTGATCCCCTGGGGATTGTATGCGACGGAGGCCTATCTGGACAGGCATCCCGTACTGACGTCACCGGAGCAGCTTAGCCGTCACCAGTTACTGACCTTTCACGGGCCGGCCCATCAGGCTGCCCTCAGTTTCCGGAAAGAGAAAAAACGGATAGAAGTGAATGCGGTTAGCCGGTTCCGGGCCAATAACAGTATGGCATTATTAACCGCGGCCTGCGCCGGAGCGGGCATTGCCTGTCTGCCCTCCTACATGGTGCATCAGGCCCTGGCAGAAGGCACATTACGGCCGGTCCTGCCTGAATGGCAGTTGCCCGGGTACCATAGTTATCTGCTGCGAAAGGTCCAGGAGACGTTCTCTTCTCCGGTCACCCGGTTATGTGATTTACTGACTGAAAAGCTCAGAGACGCCTGATTATTGCAACAGTGCAATAATCAGCGGACAGCCGGTAAATATCTTCCGGCGGCTGTTCTTTCACTCTGCCTGACGTTACGCTTTCCTTTTCTATGAGCAAAGCAGGTTATTGAAATGGCAGACTATTCCGGCAATCTTTCAGAGGAAGATCCTCACTGGCAGCGTAATCTCTGGGTTTGTACCCTGGGATCTTTCAGCACACTGATTGCCATGACATTGCTGCTGCCTTTTCTTCCGCTGTATCTGCAGTCCTTAGGTGTTAAAGGTACGAGCAGTATCGCCCACTGGTCTGCGGTGGCCTATGGGGCAACCTTTCTCACGGCGGCATTGACGGCACCCTTATGGGGACGGCTGGCAGATAAATATGGCCGTAAACTGATGCTGATCAGGGCCAGCCTGGGGATGGCTGTTGCCATGTCACTGATGGGTATGGCAACAGCGCCCTGGCAACTGGTGGCTTTACGTTTACTGGCGGGTTTATTGGGGGGTTATGCTTCCGGTTCGATGATTCTGGTCGCAGCACAAACCCCGAAAGAGAAAACAGGTTATGCGATTGGCATCCTTTCCGGCGGGATCATGGCCGGAAATATCGTCGGTCCGTTGGCCGGAGGCATGCTTCCCGCGATTATCGGGATACGCGAAACCTTCCTGCTGACCGGGGGGATTATTTTTCTGGCCTTTCTGGGTACGCTGCTCTTGCTTAAAGAGGAACGCCAGCCGGCCAGGCATTCCCCGTCCCAGTCTGCGGTGCAGCAACCGGTACCTGTCGCGGTGAAGGTAATGTGGGTGTCTGCGATGTTACTGATTTTCGCCACGATGTCTGTGGAACCGATCATTACCCTGTATGTTGCCAGCCTGATCTCTGATCTGACGCAGGCGACGTTGTTTACCGGGGTTATCATGGCGTCCACGGCCTTAGGCAGCATCATAGCGGCTCCGCGTATCGGCGCATTGGCTGACCGGACAGGGCACTGGCGTGTACTTTCCTGCGGTTTACTGATTTGCGGTGTTTTGCTGATCCCGCAGGCCTTTGTGACTGCGGTATGGCAACTGCTGGTGTTGCGTTTTCTGATGGGCCTGGCATTAGGGGGAATGCTGCCCTGTATCACTGCAATTATCCGCCATCATGCACCGGCCGGACAAACCGGTCGCTTACTCGGGTATTCCACGTCGGCACAATATATCGGTCAGGTCTGCGGGCCATTGTTTGGCGGTGTGGTCGCAGGTCAGGCAGGTATGCCGGCCGTTTTTTTGGGGACGGCGGTGATAATGCTGATAGCCTCAGGCATTAACACGGTCTGGTGTAAGAGAAGGGTATAAAAGACGACCCCGGCATTTGCCGGGGTCGGTCACACTCAGGCCTCTGTGCGGACCTGCGGGTTGATCATACGACGTAATAACGGGATAAGTACGGCGATCACCACGGCGGTGATCACTGAACCCCAGCCCAGCAGGTTAAAGACATGGCTGTAGCCCGGGTTGGTTGCCACAGGCGTGGTATTACTGTTATCCGGCATCATGCCGGAGAAATAGTCTGCCAGTACCGATGCCACACCGGTCACCATCATCCAGCTACCCATCATCAGCCCCTGATGCTGTTTCGGTGCCAGTTTTCCGATCATGGCATAGCCAATCGGGGAGATCAGCAGTTCGCCGATACTCTGCAGAATATAACTGATCACTATCCATTTGAACGCCATCAGACCATTACCGCCCGCCAGGGAGATCCCCACCGGTAAGACCAGCATACCCAGGCCGATAAACACCAGCGAAGAGGCAAACTGTAGTGGTATGTCAATCCGGTAACCTTTTTTACGCAGGCGGTTAAAGTACATCGCCATTAACGGACCACCGATCACAATAACGATGGTATTAATGTTCTGGATCCACTGCGGAGCGACTATCCAGCCATAGACATTCAGGTCAATATTATGTTCGGAGAACAGCATCAGTCCCATCGGTGCCAGCTGATACAGTGACCAGAAGACCAGAGAACCGAGCATCAGAATAAGGTAAGCCCCCATACGTGAACGCTCATCGGCCACCGGGTGTTTCAGTGTCATCAGGCACAGCAGGATAAAGATCAGACATCCGATAGCGATAACAAAATAGCTGCTGATGGCAGCATAGGTCAGCATCACACGAATGATCGGTAGCAGAACGACCAGGATAGCCACCCCGGCGACCAGACGCTTCCGGTAGGTCGACGGGCTGACCTGCGTCAGCGGGGTGTTTTTGTCTTTCAGGTGAGGCCAGAACACCAGCGCTGCGATGATGGCGATAATGTTACCCAGCGAAGCAAACAGGAACAACGCTTTGTAATTTTCGCCCAGCTGATAATACCCTGCGACAGTAAACCCGATAAAAAAGCCCAGGTTCATCCCTGCATAGTTCCACAGGAAAGCGCTTTCCCGGCGATCATCTTCCGGCGCAAAACGCTGTGTCAGCATCATATTGAGGCAGGTCACATTCAGCCCGCTTCCGGTCAGGAACATGGCCAGTCCCCAATAAAGCCCGGTGACGCCGGCGCTGGCAATCAGATAACAGCCGATAACCTGCAACACCATCCCGAGGACAAACAGGTTACGGTTACTCAGATAGCGTCCCCCCAGGTATCCGCCAAACAGGTGAAGACCATAGTTAAACGCACCGAAAACGCCCATGATGGCATTCGCTGAGTCTTCGCTGAAACCCAGTTTCTTTGTTGCGTACAGAACCAGTGTGGAATAGAGCACGGCAAAGCCGAGCGTAGAAAAAGTCTGGATGAAAAACAGAATGGCGGAACCGCTGATTTTCTCCGGTGTGGTTTTGACTGAAGCGTTCAACGCTTTCCCCTTATGATACAGATGTTGTGTAAATCTCTGGCGCGCACTGCAACAGCAGTACACCGGACTTTTGTCAGGATTGTCAAAAAATGCCATCTTTCTGTAAAACTAACAACTATTAAATCTGATTATTTATGCATTAAATCCGGCACAATGCCCATAATCCCCTTAGCAAAGACGACTATTGGTGAATAAGCAGAATAAAATTCCGCCGACTTTTTGTTCGTTTATTTGTACGATGAAGTACGTTGAGGTGCTACTGTCCGGAACCCCGGTGACGAAAAATCCCGGGCTGAGCGTAAGAAAAAATTCATTGGTTTTAACTATCTGAATCAACGTTTTAATCGTTAACTTTTTTAATAAAAGGCCGGAATTCAGGGGGTTCAGCGTTATACTTTCCAGAGTAAACAAAGCGCTGAGTCTTTCATCTATGCCTTGCATGTCGTGCTGGAGATTCTGACCACTAAGCCATTTTCATCCCAGGTGAGTTATGTCCCCTTTACAGCTTGCTAATTTTTCAATCAATTTTGTTTTCCAGCCGATGTTTGGTAAAACCGGAGAGTTGTTAGCGGTTGAATGTTTATCGAGGATCACCGCCAACCACCAGGGGACAACAATCTCTCCGGAATTTTTTTTCCAAAGCGTCACTCCTGCCATGAGTATTGAGATCCTTAAGGCACAGATTACTTTAATCGGGTCTTACCGTGACTGGTTTATTCGTCACAATGTGATTGTGACGGTGAATATCGATGATAAGTCACTGGGCTTTGTGAACGAGCATTACCTGTCTGAAGGCAATGCGTTTGCGGGTTTTATCCATTTTGAAGTGAATGAATCTTCAGACAGTCTGGTACCTGAGTCTAACCAGGCCCCGGTATTCCATAAGCAGCGGACATTCTGGCTGGATGACTTTGGTTCCGGCCTTTCCGGATTCTCAGCTGTTTTCGATAATCAATTTCGTTATATTAAAATAGACCGATTTTTGTTCTGGAACTTTATGAGTAAGCCTGGCGGAAGCCAGCTGATGGGAGCGTTACTGAACTTCTTTTCATTAAATAATTGTAATGTGGTTGTCGAAGGTATTGAAACCGATCAGCATGAAAAATGGCTGTCTGAAATGCCGTACTATGCGTTACAAGGGAAGCTCTGGAAGGAGCTGACCATTGAAGAGTTGTGCTGCGCTGCCTGACAGAACCGCGGTATGACGTCTGTGGTGTCACAGGCGTGTGGCCTGTCTGCTATCTCATAAAGAGAGCAAGCCTTGTGAATACCTTCCTATTTTTATATGTTATTTTAAAGTTTCTCTTAAGTAAGAAGGCTTATCTCCTATGGCTGGTGTTAATACTGATCCGCAGACGCTCAGAAATGATCGTTTTGAACTGGTCGCTATCCTGCGTACCCTGCTGAAAGAAAAACATCGTTTTAGCCTCAGTTCTGAAGAGGGGCACGATTTCGAATTGCTACGTGTTGAATCCAGCCGTGTTTATCTGAGCCTCCCGCAAGCAGATTTTACCTTACCCGCGACACTTGAACTCAGCGCAGAAGGGAGTGAAGCGAAAATTATTTTTACTCTGAATGCTGTCCGTCAGGAAGAAACCGCCGGAGGGACTGTACTGACCGGCGAGATCGGTAATGAGTTTAATTACTTCCAACGGCGTATAAACCTGCGCGTTCCGCTGCCTTTATGGAAAAACTTTACCCTGACGTTACCGCTTTCAGGGCTCAGTGCACCCCGACCCTTTATTATCTATGATTTTTCGGTCGGCGGACTAGGCGTTTACACACCGAAGCCGCTGTCAGAAAGAGTTAAAGTTGGCGCGGTATTTAAGAAAGCATTATTGTCTTTAGGGGAATACGGTGAGTTCAAAGCCAATATTGAGATTATTGCGCTCAGTGAACTTGAAGAAGAACTACCGGAATACCCGGGCTATCAGCAACGAATGTCAGTCAGATTTACGAATCTGTCACTGATAAATCAGCGTAATTTCCAGAAAATTGCCTATGCGTTCGAAGTCAATTTTAAGCGTAAGCGATAACCTGTCTCTGCCTCTTCCCTCCGATAACCGGAGAAGATTTCGGTTCCCCTCACACGACTGATAAACGACATACTCCGTTGCTTCTGCGACAGATAAGGCCTGGATGGCCCCGTGACGGGGCCGGAGTCAGGATTATTTAAACGTTATATTGACGGTGGCAGTGGTATTGAAAGTACCTACCGTCGGGGAATTGGTGAGCCATTTCAGATAAGCAATATACCCGACCGGGATGGTTGTCGTAGAGCTGCTGGTGATCGCAGTTGTGGTGAAGGGGTAGACCTGACCAAAGACAAGCGGTGTCCCGGTATTACTTTGGCTCGTCAGATAAACGCCGATCCCGGGTTTCGTGGACGGAATGAGCAGAGTGGGGTCGCTGGTGCTGACATCGTTACTACTAAAACTGGCGACCAGTTGCTGACCCACGCAGCCCCCCCCGGACACATTTGCGGTGACCGTAAACGGTATGGTTTTCGCTATTTTGCCGACCGCGGAGGTTTCACGCATGACATTACCGAAATTGATATTTGACGGTGAAATAGTCACTGTCGGAGTACACTGTATCACCCTGATATTATTGAAGTTAGTCAGGTTGGCGACATAGTTACTGTTTGGGGTGCTGTTAATGCCCAATACACCATCCACCTGAAATACGCCCGCGGTACCAATGTCTGTAAAGGTTGTTTGTGGTGCGACCCCGGTGGCTTTCAGGTAAATCGAAAAAGTAAAACTGATGGTCAGTGGTCTGGCCTGGCCGTACTTCGCATAATACGCGGAATCAAAAATCGTACCGCGCCCGACATCAATGGCTTTGGTCGCGACAGCGGTGTTAATAGAATCATAGTCTTTACCGTTGATCGTCACACCGACGCTCAGCGAAGGGTCTATTTTACTCAGACCACCCTGCGGGTTCCAATAGAGCCAGGCATCCTCTCCCCCCGGATAGCCTTGCATATCCCAGCAGGTAAAGGTGGCAGTATAGGTAGACGAACGCCATAAGACGTTACCGGCGGTAAAGTCTGATTTAGCAAAGGACACCGATCCAATCGGAAAACTTTGAGAAATAGAGCCTGTCGGTGACGGTGTGTCGGCGTAACTGCCCTGGCGGCAGGAGAGGGCGAAACTTTGCTGGCTGGCGAAAATCGCGCAGAGAACCAGCAAAGAGCCTAATAATTTTCGTAGGGTGTGCAGTGTCATTGCCTGGCTCCTCAGGGGCGTTGGCAGGTCAGTGTAATTTCCTGATATCCACTGGTTTTTGTCTGATCGGCCAGCTTATCGGGGATGAGTAAGAAACATTTATCGTTCGGGCCTTCACCCCATTTCACTGTCAGTTTTTCGCCGGCCGCAATGCCGGAGACAAACAGATCGCCTTTCATTCCCACGGTACCGCTATTACGTCCCCGGGCATTAAACACCCCCGCACCAATCTGCGGATAACTGTGATCCGGCAGGGAGGAATGAATGAGCAGGCTGTGGCCATAAAAGGTATTGAAAGTGACGCGGACAATGGCTTTCTGCATCGGGACGACCTGGATAACTGATTGCGGAATATCCAGCCCCGGACGCATCTCTTCGGTATTCAGTGCGATGGTATTGTACCGGTACGCCGTCAGGTTATTGACAATAGCGTACCCAAAGCGGTCCACTTTAACGCCTGGTGAGTTAAGGATCCCCACACCTTCGGCATTTTTCGCTTTGATGATAGCAAAGGTATCGCCCAGCGGTTGCGAAAGCGTGACTCCACCGGAGTGGACAACCAGACCGCCACTGGCACCCAATGCCGTCTGAGTATAGTTGTTGCTGTAACTGTAACTACCGTTCAGATTACCCATACTGCCCTGATACCCCAGGTTTGCGCCGCTGTTTTGTCCGCCGGTCTGAGTATGGCCGGTCGTCACTCCGTAGCTCAGACGGTTATCATCAAGCAGGGTGCCTGAAACGCCGGTGTTATAGCTGTCGCCCGATTGCTGGTCATGTGCCAGCTGGGTGGTGGAGACAATCGCGTTATTATTATTGTTCCAGACCAGCGGGATAGAAAGTGTCATGTTAATGCTGTTATCGGCATAACCATACTGGGAACGGGTCGACTGCCAGTAGACACCGTAGCTCACATTTTTCCAGGCATTGGAATATCCCAGTTGCACGGTACGGGTTTTCTGACTGGTTCCCCAGTAACGTTGCTGGTTAGCATTAACATAGATACTGCCATAACCTTTCAGGTTCTGGTTAATCGAAACTTCCATACGTTCACGCTTATTGGCATAAACGTTTGAGTAATAAGTCGCGTTATTGGTCTGCGCCCAGGCGGGTGTCCCGTCTGCAGTGTCATTCGGGTCGATATAGTCGCTTTCGTATTGACCATCTTTCCAGTCACGCCTTTCCTGCACGGCATCACTGAAATCATAATATCCGGAGGTCGAATAACGGTACCCTGCCAGCCGGAAATCGGTACCGAAATCACTTAATGACTTCGCATATAAAAGACGATAGCTCTGACCTTCTTTGGTATCACCGGAAGCCAGATTAGTTTTGGCGTAACTGCCATCCAGGGAAACCGCACCCAGATCACCCAGACCGGTCCCCATACCCAGCACGGCCGACTGATAGTTGTCGGCGACAATCACACCGCCGTACGGCGTCAGATTATGGCTGATCCCGCGGGCCACGGTACCCTGAATAAACTGCGGCTGATAACCGCTGATACCATCATGGTAACGACCGGCGGTGACCTCATAGTTCCACAATCCGTTACGCAACATACTGGTGACAGATGAATAGGCAACGGTAAAGGTTTTCCTGGAACCATCGGCTTCCGTCACGGTGACATACAGCGTACCGCTGCTATTGGGATAGAGATCACTGATAGCAAACGGACCCGGCGGCACTGTCGTGCTGTAGACCAGGTAACCGTTCTGGCGGATAGTGACCCGGGCGTTGGAGGTCGCTACCCCCCGGACGACCGGTGCATAACTCCGCATACTTTCCGGCAGCATGTCATCGACACTACTGAGTTTGACTCCGCGAAACTGGATGCTGTCAAAGACACTGTTGCTGGTAGAGGACTGGCCCACCAGAAAACGGCTGCGCATAGCAATAATATCGGTTTCTGCCCAACTGGAAATATTATTCCAATGAGAGCCGGTAATATTATCATGGGTATAGTTGCCGTTTTGACGTAAACGCCAGCGGCCAAGGTTCAGGCCATTATTTAGCGACAAATACGTATATTCGTTATTATCGGCGACGGATGAACCGCGATAATTGTTTTTGTCGTAGTTGAGCGTGTAATTAACAAATCCGGCATTCACCCCCTGGTCCCAGATACGGGTAGGGATGTATCCCTGAGGAAGCGTTTTCAGGTGGGTTTGCGGGACTGCCAGATCGATACGTTGCTGAGTAATATCTGCGGCGACTTTGGCATCCGGGATATATTTACTGATATCAATACATTGCTTACCGGCCAGAGGGGCGGGAAGAATAATACCATATCCGTACAATTGCTCAGTACTAAAACAAGGACGAACACCTTCCGGCGTTCGGATAAATGTCACCGGCAGGCTATCGACTTTTTGGGAGTTCAGATAAATATCGAACGGGTAAGTGCCTGGCTGAATACTGTCACCGACCGACACCTGACGTGCTGCATTGAGATTGCCTGCACCATGAACGAATTGCATATTAAACTCTTCCGCACTCGCTCCTGACATTGCCAGCAGACCGGGGAGCGCAATAACCAGCGACAAAGAGTAACGTGTTTTTATTTTCATGGTGGCCAGCTTCTGAAGTCTGTTTATTTAACCGGAAAGTTGTTTACTTCGGTGGTCCCACCATAATCATTAACATAGCTGAATGAGACGGTAGACCCGAGCTGAGTATTTGCCGGAAGAGTAAACGCTCTGGTAGAAAAAGGTGAGACCATATCCAGATAAATATCCTGAGCGCTTTCCTTATTCAGGTGCAGACGGTTCAGCGAGATATACATCGGGCCATTATTGGTCACGGTTAACTTATTGCCGTTTTGTGTCCATATCAGTTTCTGCACTTCTTTATCTAAGGTCGTATTCAGGCCCTGAGGACGATAAAAAAGCTTCAAGCGGCTATGAACGGCAATTTGCAGAACATTAGGATCTTTGGCCTCCGGAGGAATTTCCTGAAGATTAATCCAGAATAATGACTCACGGTTAGTCGGTAATCCATGACCGGCGTAAATAAAACGCAGTGTGGCCTCTTTACCCGCATCGATTCGCATAATGGGCGGGATCACCTGCATCGGGATCGGCGCATTACTGCTGCGATCTTCGTTTTCCAGCCAGCTTTGTAACATGTAGTTCTGGTTACTCTCATTTTTTAATGAGAGTGACGCAGAACTGCTGCCTGAATTATAAATGACTCTGGTGGCCTCCAGTTGTATTGCTGCAAACGATGAGACTGAAAACAGCTGGAGCAGTACAAAAAAGATAAACTTCTTCATCATTAGTTCCTGTTTTTCCACCAGAGTATTAGCTGTTACTGATATTCGATAGAGAAATTAGTGGTGGCGTTAGCCTGTCCGCTCGGGGTGCCTTTTGCGAATGCATAGTATCTGGCAGCCAGTTTGATATTCAACGCGCCAGTAGAGTCTGTTGCCTGGAAAGGTACAGAACTGCTGGTATCACCGATAGTATAAACTCCCCCGCTCGCTAAATCCGTAATCTGAATACCGACACTTGTTGACGGATCAGTACCGGCTACACCGGTCGGAGTCAGTTTCAGTAAGGACGGGTATCCTGAAACTGCAGTACCATCAAAGCGAACTTTGATTGAACCGGTAGTACATTTGCTCAGGTCGATTTCAAAAGGACGCGGGCCGGCAGTCTGGGTCGGGGAAGACAGTGCTGAGCTTGAATAGTTACCCATCGCCACAGAGATAGTTTGGTTGGTGGCATTGGTCACTACGCAACCTGACTGCGTGATGCTACCGGTAAAGGAAACGGTTCCATCCGAAGCAAATGTCTGCACTGATGCCAGAGTTAAGGTTAATGCTGCTATTGGTAACAGAACTTTTTTCATTTTACTACCCCATGACTGATTAAAAATAATGATGAAATGTAAGGTTGAGTTCCTCTGGGAACCTGTCGGGGCTCTGCCATTCTGATAACCAGCCTTAAGGGCAAACACATCAGGAAGCATCTCCGTGAACAAAAATATATCACCTGAAATGCGTGGTATTGATAGGAGCTGAAAATTGATAAGGCTTCTTTGATAGTTAAGTTCTGTTTTACTTTTTGACCAACAAAGAGATCCATTCATTAACATAACTGTCGAAATACTGTCATATTCCTGAATAGTGTTCTCTTTTGGTCAATATCTTATTGATATGGCGGATCTTCCCGTTTCAGGTTCGTTGGCAGTGGTCAGGGCATAACACACCCCTTTTTTCAGACGAAAATAGGGTATTCACCCGCATGTTCGCAGGCAGAACGGAAAAAAAATCAAATAACGGCGAAAATTCATCAAAACGCACGCAGGAGGCCGTGATAAACGGACAGAATGCCGGGGAAATGGTCGGGAAATGACTGTCAGAAACAGCACCCCCGGGAGGGGGCGCGGGGAAAGATTACTTTACGGTAAAGATATAAGTCCCGGTGGTTTTATGCCCATCAACAGACAGCGCATGCCATGCGACCTGATATTCACCCGCAGACAGAGGCGCATTCAGCGGGACCACCAGCGTATTTTTTCCCTGGTCGCTGAGTGAGGCTTTGCCGGTACTGACCGTTTTATCGCCCTGGTGTGTCACCGTGGCATTACTGAATGACGGCTCCAGATCTTCAGAAAAATGCAGTGTTAAGCGGGTGGGGCTGGTGGTGAGCTGGCTTTGCGGTGCCGGTTCGGCTGAGGTCAGATGTGCATGGGCCAGTACCGCCGTGCTGGTCAGCGCGGACACAAGCAGGGCGGTCGTGACGGCCAAAGATTTTACTGAAAAAGGCATTGTTTATTTCCTTGTAATAACGTCAAAGTTTACCGGTAAAAAATACACCGGCAGGGATCGGTAAAGTCCGGCTGCTATATTTCGCCAGCCTCCGCCTGCGAAGGCTGGCAGCAGGTGAGTTCGCTGAGACTGCAGATGACGGGACAGGACGGGCGCAATAAACATCATCTGGATTGCCGGTAATGCAATCACTGCAGGATATTTAGCCGGTGACAAACGGATACTACATGCCAAAGGAGTTACCCATCATTGATCTGTCGCGTTATTGTAATTATTTTTGAACGGAAATGTTAATGGTTAACCCTTTTATTTTACATAGTGATAGCACTGACACTGTACGAAAGGTGAGTAAGGACAGTTATTACCGCGGATCCGGCCGGGGGATGCCGGGAAATCGTTTTCCGGGCATCGCTGCCGTCTTCGGTAAAACAGGATAATGGTGGCTTTATCCGAAATCGTTGCCGGGAGTTCTCTCCCGGCAACGCGTATCAGACATGGGATCTTCCGGAATAGGTCGCACTTTTTTCCGCAGGCGCAGCGACAGGGGCGGTCCGGCGGGGCAGGATCAGATTAAGCAGAATAGCCAGGATGCCCCCGCTGGTGACAGCGCTCTGGAACATATTACGAATAATCGCAGGGAGTGCCTTGAGCACTTCCGGTTGTGATTCAATGCCCAGACCGACACCAAACGCAATGGCAATAATTAACATACCACGGCTATCAATCGGTTCGCGGGTCATGATCCTGATCCCCGCGGCCACGACATTACCGAACATGACCAGTGTGGCACCTCCGAGCACGGGTTTAGGCAACTGTTCGAGCACATGACTGAACATCGGGAAGAGCCCCAGCAGCACAAAAATACCGCCAATCCAGAAACCCGCATAGCGACTGGCGACCTGGGTCATCTGGATGACACCGTTGTTCTGAGCAAAGGTTGTATTCGGGAAGGATGAAAACGTTGCCGCCAGCAGACAACTGACGCCATCGCCCAGGATCCCGCCTTTAATCCGTTTTTCGAATTCCGGACCTTCTACCGATTGTTTTGACAACATACAGTTGGCTGTCAGGTCCCCGACGGCTTCGATAATAGAGATAAGAGAGACCAGAGCCACGGGAATAAAAAGCGACGGTGTAAAATCCAGGCCGAACCGGAAAGGGATCGGCAGGGTAATCAGTGAGCCCGGCGTGCTGAAGTGCGGGTGAAACGAGCCGGTAAGCCAGGCCGCAACACTGCCGGCCACAATACCGGTGACAATGCCCGAGAGCCGCAGCCAGGGCGAACGGCTGCAATTCATCAGAACAATCACCAGCACTGTCAGGGCGCCGAGCCACAGGTTTGACGGTGCACCGAAGTCAGCTGCGCCGAAACCCCCGCCCCAGTCACTGATACTGACGTTAATCAGACTGATACCGATCAGGACAATGACACTGCCGGTCACCAGCGGGGTGAGGACACGTGAAAACGTATGAATAAACCGGCTGACAATCAGCGGAATAATGGCTGCCACCAGGTTACAGCCAAAGATCATCGCTAACATCTGTTCAGGGCTGGCACCCTGGCTTTTAAGCATCAATCCGCCGGAGATAATGACCCCAAGAAAGGCAAAACTGGTACCCTGCAGGCAGATCATTCCCGCGCCGATGGAGAAAAAACGGCCTGCCTGCAACAGGGTGCCCAGGCCGGAGGCAAACAGCGACATACTGATAAGCCAGGGAAGGTATGAGTTCAGCCCGAGTGTGGACCCGATAATTAATGGCGGAGTAATGACACCCACAATACTGGCCAGCATATGCTGGATGGCAGTAAACAGTGCAGGCACTGCCGGTATCTTCTCATTCAGGCCATACAATAGCTCGGTATCATGCTTATCATTCATCGGGTGCACTCCGGGAAGAAACAAAAGTTTTATATCTCAAGCAATATTCAGGCCATATCGGGGCAGAGTGAAGCTCACCGGTCAGGCATTTATGGCTAACATAATGCTATTAAAAGAAATTAACCGGGTTTGTCTGAACGAATACATTGCAGAATGACGGGGGTGTTCTGGAACGATTGTCTCAGGATGGCTGGCCGGATGACCCTTTTTTGTGCAACTCCCGGGGTGACGACGACAGCGGTGCATTACGAACGGCGGGAATATCCGTGCTGGCGGACAGGGGAAAGCGGTCTGGCGGGGAAGAGCCTTTAGCAGGGGCGATGTTGTGCTGAACAGGACTTACAAAACAACAGCCCCCTCCATGAGAGGGGGCTGTCCGGTCAGTAATGGATAACCGTACGGATCGACTTACCTTCGTGCATCAGGTCAAACGCATCATTAATCTCGTCCAGCCCCATGGTATGCGTGACAAACGGTGCCAGTTCAATATCACCTTTCATTGAGTCTTCAACCATACCCGGTAACTGTGAACGGCCTTTCACGCCACCAAAGGCAGAGCCTTTCCAGACGCGCCCGGTTACCAGTTGGAACGGACGGGTCGAAATTTCCTGTCCGGCTCCCGCAACCCCGATAATGACCGACTGGCCCCAGCCCCGGTGCGCACTTTCCAGCGCGGCGCGCATCACATTGACATTACCGATACATTCAAAGGTGTGGTCAACACCCCATTTGGTCAGTTCAACAATAACCTGCTGAATCGGTTTATCGTAGTCGTTCGGGTTCAGGAAATCCGTCGCACCAAACTGTTTAGCCAGTTCGAATTTTTCCGGGTTGGTATCAATGGCAAAGATCCGACCGGCTTTTGCCTGACGGGCCCCCTGAACCACTGCCAGACCAATGCCTCCCAGTCCGAAAACGGCAACGGAATCGCCCGGCTGAACTTTTGCTGTGTTATGAACGGCTCCGATACCGGTAGTGACGCCGCAGCCTAACAGGCAGACATGTTCATGGTTAGCTTCCGGATTAATTTTCGCCAGAGAGACTTCAGAAACCACCGTGTATTCACTGAAGGTTGAGCAGCCCATATAGTGGTAGAGAGGCTGGCCCTGATAGGAGAAACGGGAGGTTCCGTCCGGCATGACACCTTTCCCCTGCGTTTCACGTACAGCGACGCACAGATTAGTTTTACCGGATTTGCAGAAGTCACATTCTCCGCATTCAGCCGTGTACAGCGGGATCACATGGTCACCCACGTTGACGCTGGTCACGCCTTCCCCCAGTTCGACGACGACACCCGCCCCTTCATGGCCCAGTACGACAGGGAACAATCCTTCAGGATCATTACCGGACAGGGTGAATGCATCGGTATGGCAGACGCCGCTGTGGGTTATTTTGATCAGGACTTCACCTTTTTTTGGCGGAGCGACATCGATTTCTACAATTTCCAGCGGTTTGCCCGGGCCGAAAGCAACGGCGGCACGTGATTTCATAACTTTATTCCTGTGACAGAGGGCAGATCCGGCTATTTAAGATAAGCGCGAACCAGCCCGATGGTATCGTTAACTGACGTATTGAGCTGCCGGCTATCGGTCTCAGTACCGTCAAAGGTTTCTCTGATATGGCTTTCCAGCACTTCGGCCATCAGCCCGTTGACTGCGCCACGGACTGCGGCGATTTGCTGCAGAATAGCCCGACACTCTTCCCCTTCATCCAGTGCTCTTTCCAGGGCATCGATTTGCCCGCGAATACGCCGGACCCGGGTCAGTGTCTTCTTTTTTGCTTCCGGAGTGGATGGCATGTTGAACACTCTCACTGAGATGACCGGAACGAATATACTATATGGGAGTATAGTATGTGAAGTGAGATCGGTAATTTTTCCTTTCGTTTTGGTCATCGGAAACGTACGTTATTGATAAGTCACGAATGAAAACGATCCGTGAAGAGCTGCTTATTTATTTTTATCATGAGCGACAGAGAAAAGGCTGTCCCGGAATAAGCAGCACGGTTATGCAGTAATGTCAGCAATAACACAGAGAAAATAACAAACGGGGAACTTATGATCAGACTGACAGGCCGGCTGATAGCGAAAACAGCGGAAGATTCAGCGATTATTCGTCGCTATCTTCCGGAACACCAGCGTTTGTCACGCGCGGAAGACGGGTGTCTGTTTTTTGAAGTGATTGAAAGTGACGATCCGCTGATCTGGCGGGTGGAAGAGCTTTATACGGATCAGCGAACATTTGACGCACATCAGACCAGAACCCGTAACTCTGAGTGGTGGAAACAAACATCCGCTATCTTAAGAGAATATCGTATTCATGAAGGATCGGATGTTCCGGCGGAGTCGCCGCGCTGACCCCCCGGACTGACAACGTACTGAAACCCGTCTCGTTCCTGCTCTGCAAAACAGTGAATTGTGTAGCCTGTAGTAATGAGGCAGGGGGAAAATCCCGTGTCACTGCATAAATTTATCAGGCTACCTGAGTGGGTATTTGGCGGGAAAAAATCACAGGATAACGATGAATATAAAAATCAGAAGTACAGAGGCAGGAGATGCGGCGCAGTACCTGACAATATCGTGCCAACAGACTGTTCAGGAAAATACATTAGGTATGCCCTGCCAGTCACTGAATGACTGGAATGAACGGTTGGCCTGCAACGGTCGTGACGGGATTTATCATTTTGCCGCCGACGCTGACGGGGAGTTAGCCGGAATCATTACTATCCGTAATCCTCAGCACCCCAGGCTCAGGCACACCACTAATCTGGGCATGTTTGTTGATGAAAATCATACAGGCAAAGGCGTGGGTTCCGCATTAATCGAATTTGCTCTCAGATACTCTTTTCACTGGCTTGGTGCGGTCAAAGTTGAACTGGAAGTCTTTACCGATAATGTGGCAGCCATCGGGCTATATAAAAAATTCGGGTTCCGGGAAGAAGGGATCAGAACGAAATCGGCGCTGAGAAACGGCCAATATGTCGATGTTCTGATGATGGGGCTCGAGGTGCAGGATACAGAGATGCTGTCAGGTCGCACTCACGAATAATCAGCTCTTCAGGAGTACGGTGATGCCCTGCAGGAAAGGGCAAGATCTCCGGGAAAAAGAAACGATATTTGCCGGTAAGACGGGCGAAATATTCTGCTTAAGTATCGTGGCGTGGGGATGTTGCTTAAAATAATCCGCTGACCTCTCTGTTTATCACTTTCCCCTGGTACGCACTTGTACAGATACTCCTGTGCAGGTTCCTGAAGTGGTCTTCTGTCGTGAGCCTGCGACAAAACGGCCGTCTTTTCCTTACAGTAAACGATCCCGGTATCGCGCGTGTCCACTCTGCGGGACAGGCGCGCACGACAGCAGAAAACGCCAATATCAGGGTGTCGTATAACAATGACGTCCCGGAGAACGCATACTTTAATTGCCCGGGCCCGGATGATTCAGGCCGGTAACCGCTATCAGGAGAGCACAAACTATTATCAATAAGGATGACTGTTTTACCTGATGACACTGCTTCATTCTCTTTGTCGCCGGATAATATTTTCGAAGTTATATGTCAGAGTTGGGTAAGTAACACTCGTATTGTAAGCGATTATTTGTGAATTACACCTACGGATATCACCAGTCCGGAGTTATCCTTATGTTTTTACTTTGGTTTATAGCCTGTCATTTCTTTTGGAACTTTCTGTCCGGAGCCGGTGTCGAATGTTGATTATAATAAATATATATTTTATACCGTAGGTATAAAAAATTACATAACGTGTTAACAGGGATTTATTTTAAATGAGATATGGTTCAGCAGCGATGGCTAAAATGTCTTTAGGCGCTTTCCTGTTACTTTTATTAACAGCGGTCTCTTTTTTTACTGAGGAGAAGTTAAGCAGGTATTCTTTCTATTTTTGTGGCTATGCTTCCATTTTGGGTTTTATCTTATTGACTGTCGGTCAGGGAGTAAAAAAAAGTCTTCATAAACTTTCTTTTCCTTTTCTGATTATGGGGCTGTTATTTCTTCTCTGGTCATTATGGTGCACCTTTTCCGGTGAAGGCAAATATTTGCTTTATACCTCTGCGAAAAGAATGATTATCGCATTTTTTATTATAAACTTTATCTTAGCGACCTTCAAAAATTCATTTATATCAAAAGATAAACTGAAAAGTTATGCCTTAGCCGTGCTATGGATAACCTTTATTGTCGCTTCACTTTCCGGTATTCACCAGGCGCTGAACTCAGGCGGCAGGATCCTGCTGGGATTTGATCGGCCTACGATGAGTGCCTATGCCTATTCCTTTGTTTCTCTGACATTAATGATGGCTCTGGCGTATGATAAGAACCGGCTGAGAAAGAATATTACTTTTTTCTGTATGATTGCTGTCTCTACCTACGTCATTTTCCATACACAGACTCGTGCGGCGATGGGGATCCATACTTTTCTGATCGCGGTGATTACTTTTTATCTGTTCCCGGTGAAGAAAGAACCTCTGTCCTGTCTCGTCGCGCTACTCCTTCTGGCCTTCTCTGTATTTTCTAACCACCATATTATCGATCATCGTACCGACCAGGCCCTTAGTGATGTTCAGTCCTATAGAAATGATAATGACCGTACATCACTCGGTGCCCGGTTCAGCATGTGGAAGGTCGGGCTAATCTCATTTGAGCATCACCCGTTGGGTGAAACGCTTCATCAAAGAAATGATTTTATACGCGGCTACCTCCGGACGTCCGGAGAGGAAAATTCTGATGTGAACAGGTATCTGGATGTTCATCTGCATAACGAAGTGATTCAGTACCTTTCAGTATTCGGAATTTTCGGCTTGATTGTCCTGTTATATTTTTACTACTCTTTTATCCCGGGGTTAAGAAAAGAGTACGGTGTATTGAATTGTATTTCTGTCCCTATGGTCGCTACGATTTTTTACGGGATAACGGATGTTCTTTTTATTTCAGACGGCATGATATTGATTTCTTCGGTGACGATAACACTGAGTGCAATCATTATGTCAGACAAAGAAGTGCATCAGATGAGGGGGAGATCATGAACCCTGTATTAAGTATTGTTGTTACTGCGCACAATGCAGAAAGAACGTTAGGACGCACTCTGGACAGTATTCTTAATGCCATCTCGCAGGGAGAAGATGCCTGTGAAATTGTGATTGTTAATGATGCCTCTGAAGATGGTACATCCCGTATTGTTAGTGAGTTTGCGGCTCAAAATTTTTTATTCACCCGATACTATAATGTGAGTTTCAGAAATATCGGTTTAGTCAGGAATTTTGCAGTTCAGCATTGTCTTGGGGACTATATTACCATGGTTGACTCGGATGATATCGTCTCCGGGCAGGCATTTTTCAACGCGCTGACTCTTTTAAAAAAAGAAGCACCGGATGTTTTTCTGACCCGTCTGATTAAAGTCAATGAAGAGGATATGCCTTCCTCTGAGACTGTTATTTTTGAGCCGAAAAGGATTAGCCGGGAGAAACTGATCAGGAAATATCTGGTCCATAAAGAAGTCCAGTCCCATTTTATTGGTCAGTTTATCCGTCGGGAGTTGCTTTCAGGGATTTGCTTCCCTGATTTTACCTGTTATGAGGACTCATTTACCTTTCCGCAAGTTCTGGCGAATGCAGAAAAAATTCTGTATTCCCGGGTGGGTTTTTATCAATACCTGAAGAATAATAACAGTCTGTCTAATTCCATAGATGCTGAAAAGCTGGGTTGCCTGATTGAAGCGACACAAAAAGTCGATACGTTGTTCTATAATGCTTATAAAAACCTGGTGATATGTCGATGGATAGACATCCTTGTTAAATACGGTGACCGGATAAAGGACACTGAGACCATGATACTGCTCAGAAAACGTGTTGCGCGGGTGAGCTATTTTTCATTTATTACTGACCCCGGGATCAGGGTTAGCTATAAACGGAAATTACTGACACTTGCCAGGGCCAGATAGTGACGAATCAGTCATGGAAATTATTCTCAGCGGGCTCCACTGTATGTAACGGGCCGCGGACAGAATGCTATTGCTGCCGGGTCGGCAGATAATGATCCAGGCGTGACAGGATATCTCAGGGGACATCCGCGTCAGTGATAAAGTGATCCTGCTACGTTCGGACAAAAGGATGGCGGCATAGGCACGGAGGTCGGTGTACAAAAAATCGTTGTTTTCTGGCTGTCGCACCAGAAGAGTATTATTCCCCCCCTTACTTTATCAGTGGAATGCTATTCGTTCCATGATGATTTTTCAGGGAGAAAATAAGTAATTATGATGTAAAGTCAGAGGCCAGTGTTAAGTATGGCTTTCAATTCTTCCTATGGTTATTTTTTTAAATTTCCTTTTTGTTGTTCTCCATAGGAATATCCTGACCTTTAATGATAATGGTCTTTCTTTTTTTATTTTTCTTAATGTTATTGACCTGCTTTTTTCGAATTCCTTTCTTTTTTCAATTTGTTCCTGGTCATACCATATTGTAGAGTTTTCGCTGAGCGTTGATTGTAATCCGACCGGGGGGACGATAGCTTTAAGAGAAACGACAGAATATTCTCTGATGAAAGTCCACCTGTCAGCTTCAAGCCAGACAGGAGTAAGGAACTCCAGTAATTTAATCGCGGCCTTTTTATTTAACAAATAGCAATGTGTCAGAGCGGCTTCAGCAACATCGACCAGATGATAATCCTCATTGATTTTTTGTATTGGTTTTGTGAAGTATTTATTCACTTCACTGAGAAGGATTACCTCCTCCGATTTATTTTCAATGTTGTTATACCACTCGACAATCTTTACAAGATCAACTTTTAGCAATGCATCATCTTCTAATATCAGTGCTTTTTCTATATTTTCATTAGCCATTTTTTTGTAAATTTTTAGATGGCTTAATGAACATCCGATTTCCGAAGGTGTGAGTCCGGCAACATAAGATGGATGAGTGATTTTTTCTAATTCATTATGACTTAAAGTGCGTCCATCCACAGCAGGTATAATTTCTGCCTCTATATTCAGGTCCTTACATTGTTGCAAAATACTTAAACGTCTTTCGCTATCTTTCTCTAAGTTAATAATAAAAACGCGCATTTTTTGTAATTTTATAGTAAAGGTATCGTTAACTTATGATACGTAATATTCCTAATAATACAAAATTAATTAATGTATTTTCTTGTTTATTAAATAACCAAAATAAAATAAGTGATTGATTTTGTTTTATTTTTATTTTTGCATTATGAAATTCCAACGCCTGATACGGAGGGTTAAATTCTCCATTTAATGTTGCTCTATAACGCTATAAGTTAAAATTTTTTATGCATTTTGATGACCAGGGGGTGACTTGTAGCCCTGAACAGATCTTCGTGTTGAATCGCTTCCGGTTTAACGTCAGGTATAGCTGTAGGTGCTTTTGAAAGGAGGGAACACTGTATTTTTTTATCCGACCCGGGCTTATCATCAATGATTACCGCTCCGGGTGTCGTTCTGACGGATAGTCAGTGAACAAAACCGTGATTGCCCTGAATAAGCAGAAAACCCCGGGCGGCAATATTGGTTCGGATAACGACGTTGTTCTGAAGGATTGGCCGCAGAACATCATTCATTATGAGGTAAGGCAGCCATAAGAGGTCATCAAGCCCCACAGATGTACCGTTGAAATGAAAGGGTACGCAGTGACGATGAGTCACGTTCGCTTATGTCTCGCCATTTCACAGAATAATCACACCTGTTTGTGGGGGGATTACCGGGAGATATTAAATTCAATGAGAAAAGTACGGGTGAAGGAGGGAGCCCGGCAATGTAACCCCGGTCTGTCATCACCGGGTCCGTGAAGTGTCACCGGCAGCAGAGCCATCAGTGTGTTTGTCGGACAGAATGAACCGACGCATACTGGAGCGTCAGGCCTGTCCCTCTGATGGATTGCAGAAACAGCAGAAACGAAAAAGCCCCGCATTTCTGCGAGGCCTTAGAAAGAGTGGTGCCCGAACTCGGAATCGAACCAAGGACACGGGGATTTTCAATCCCCTGCTCTACCGACTGAGCTATTCGGGCAACGGGGCGCATTAAACCGTAATGGCCCTGAGACGTCAACTCTTTTTACCAGACAAAAGCAGAAAAAGGCACTGACTGTCTGCTTAATAGACAAAACTCACTGATTTGCTGTTTTTTCCGTCAGGCTGTCTGTCCGGCCAGGGGGGACTCAGGCACCATTCTGTTTCCTGGTCGAGCCCCCGCAGAGCAGACCGCCGGTAGCATCATGCGGTGAGGCTGCGTAATACCGTCTTCACCGGTGAATGGTTGAAAACGCTACGGCTGTCAGTGTCTGGCAGTGAATGTCCTGGCACTGACTGACCTCTGGCCGCCGGACCCGCTGTTAGCCCAGAGCACCGTTTTTACGGCACAGTGCGACCTGCAAAATATCCTCAGCCAGACGACGGGCGATAGCGATATCCTGCAGGTTGCGTTTGACCAGTAACTTACTCAGGCAGCCTTCCAGTATCAGTTCCAGTTGGTCGGTAACCATGGTCGGGTTATCGGTTTCCAGAGATAAAAGGTACTGATGGGTATACTGCCATGATGCCTGTTTTTGTTTTTCAGCTTCCTGATGGATGGGGTGATGTGGGGCAGGGAAAGCACTGCAGGCCGCGATAAACAGACATCCCGGAAAGCGACCGCGTTGAACGTGCTCTGATAACAGCTCATAGCGTTTCAGAATTTTTTGCTCAGTGGTCAGTGAACTGTCCTGGCAGATATCCTGACGCCACCCGGCAATTTGTTGCCCGTGGAACGCGAGAGCATTACGCATTAACTGCTCTTCATGGGTATCCTCACCGACCAGTATCCCCAGTTCACCCAATTGTTGCTTCAGCGTACCTGCGGCAGCGAATCCCTGCTGCTCAAGCAAATGTAATACCTGTTCTGATATTTTTTCCGGTGACACACGAACCTCCAAAAAAGCGATACCGGCCTATGCCGGTATCGTCAGAGTAATCAGGGTTGAAGTTTTTGTAAATGTGCCGCGAATTCACGACCATCCATATATCCGGTGACGCGTGAGCCCGGGATTTCATGGCCTTCGGCATCGAAAAAGAGCAAGGTGGGCAGCCCCAGCACCTTCAGATGGCTGAGCAGGGCATTATCCTGTGCGCTGTTAGCGGTCACATTGGCCCGCAGCAACTGATACTGTTTCAGGCGCTGCGCTACCTCCGGGGCCGTAAAGGTATATTTTGCAAACTCTTTACAGGCCACACACCAGTCAGCGTAGAGATCCACCAGGGTGATTTTCCCCTGAGAGTGTGCCAGGCGCTGATCAAGCAGGGAAATCGAGCTGACATCCTCGAAAGGCAGGCCGTGGGTTTCTGCGCTCAGAGTCGCCGGCGATGCAGACGGGAATGCCCAGTCCTGAAGCGGACGTGCAGCGATAATGGCCAGCAGTAACCAGACTATCTGCAGAATACGCATACCACCTTTGTGGCTCTTCAGACTCAGGCTGAAGGCCCAGCCGCAGAATGCCACGCTTAACAGACTCCAGAGGCGCAGCCCCCATAAATCGCCTGCCACACGTTCTATCAGAAAGACCGGCAGCGCCAGGATGACAAAACCGAACCCTTCTTTTACGGCTTGCATCCAGGGGCCACTTTTTGGCAGTAACCGGTTGCCGAACAGTGTGACCAGAATAAGCGGCAGTCCCATTCCCAGGGCATACAGATAGAGCGTTCCGCCGCCGGCCAGCAGATTACCGCTTTGTGCAATATAGAGCAGGATGGCACTTAACGGGGCAGTGGTGCAGGGAGAGCAAATTAATCCTGCCACCGCCCCCATCAGCAAGACCCCGGCCAGCGAACCGCTTTTTTGCCGGTTGCTCCACAGAGTGAGTCGGGTTTGTAACGCGGAAGGTAATTGCAGTGTAAAAGCACCAAACATTGAGAGCGCCAGCAGAATAAAGACCCCGGCCAGCGTCAGCAGTACGGCAGGGCTTTGCAGGGCTGCCTGAAAACGTAAACCGGCGGCCGCCACGACCATTCCCATTAGCGTATAGGTGAGAGCCATCCCCTGGACATAAACAAAGGCCAGCAGGAAGATACGTGAGGTGCGGATAGTGCGTCTGTCACCGAGAATAATCGCCGAAATCAGCGGATACATAGGGAGGACACAGGGAGTAAATGCCACACCGATCCCAATCAGCAGCGCCCAAAGTGGGGAAAACGGTAAATGCGTTGCCGGCAGGGCAGGTTCGCTCCGGGCGCCGGCAGACGTGGCTTCCGCCGCCGCAGGGGAGACCGCAGTATCGGAAGGGCTGGCCTGAGAGAGCGGGACAACCCGGGTCTCCGGAGGATAACAGAATCCTGCGGCCGCACATCCCTGGTAACTGACGGTCAGGCTGGCTGAAGGCCTGATATCGTGCAGTGAAACCGGCACCCGGAGATCGCTGGTAAATATCTGACTTTTCCCGAAAAATTCATCTTCGTGGGGCTGGCCGGCGGGCATTGCGATCTGCGCGATCTGCGCCTGGCTGGCGGTCAGGGTGATTTTTTGCTGATAAAGGTAGTAGCCTGGCCTGATATTCCACTTCAGCACTAACTGATTGCCGTTCTGACTGAAATCGAACCCGAAGGCTTGATCTACCGTCACAAAATGTGGCGATGAGGCGGGCCCACTGAATAATGAGGCCTGTGTCTGCAGGCTGAATAATGTAAGTGCCAGGATAATCAGGCGAGCGATGCGTGCAACCATGACAGGTATTCATTCTCTCCGTGTTGGACAGGGATCACCAGTAACTCAGGGACATCATAAGGATGTGCCTGCTTGAGCAGTGACAGTAAGGCGTGTTGATGTTCAGTATTACTTTTCAGGATAAGCTGGCACTCTTCGGCACATTCGAGCTTATCCTGCCAGAGATAATAAGACGTCATCCCGGGAAGAATGTTCACGCAGGCCGCCAATTGGCTTCGGATAGCGCATTCAGCCAAAGCCGTTGCGGAAGCCTTATCGGGGGTAGTGCATAACACAATGACGGCGTCTGATGTTTTCATGACTCACTCCTGAAACGGTCAGGCATGATAGCACTATTTTTCATCAGTACAGAATAACGCAGGCACAGAATGGTTCAGGGCAGGGAGAGTACAGGGCCTGGTCAGGCCCTGATAAGGTTACTGGCTATCTTCGGTATAGCGTTTTGCTTTGTAAACCGGGTGCATCAGGTTTTCAACCGAGAAAATATCATCCAACTGGGCTTCGCTGAGCAGTCCCCGTTCCAGGACCACTTCTCTGACACTTTTGCCGGTTTCGGCACAGATTTTACCGACGATATCGCCATTATGGTGGCCGATATACGGATTCAGGTAGGTGACTATCCCGATAGAATTAAAGACATAGGACTCACAAATTTGCTGGTTCGCAGTGATCCCGCTGACACATTTTTCCAGCAGATTAAAGCAGGCATTACTGAGAATAGAGACCGATTCAAACAGTGCCTGTCCAATCACCGGCTCCATCACGTTGAGCTGTAATTGTCCGGCTTCTGCCGCCATGGTGACGGTAATATCATTACCAATCACTTTAAAGCAGACCTGGTTGACCACTTCCGGGACGACCGGGTTCACCTTCGCCGGCATAATGGAAGAACCCGCCTGCAGCTGTGGCAGATTAATCTCGTTTAAACCCGCCCGGGGACCGGAAGACAGCAGGCGCAGATCATTACAGATCTTCGACAGTTTCACCGCCAGCCGTTTAAGAGATGAATGTACCATCACGTAAGCGCCGCAGTCCGAGGTGGCTTCAATTAAATCTTCGGCGGCAACGACCGGCAGACGGCTGACCTCAGCCAGATATTTTACGGCCAGTGGCTGATAGCCGTCCGGCGTATTCAGCCGGGTTCCGATAGCGGTTGCTCCAAGGTTAACCTCAAGCAGCAGCTCAGCCGTACGCAAAATGCTGCGGGTTTCTTCTTTCAGCAGAATACTGAAGGCATTAAATTCCTGACCCAGAGTCATCGGAACGGCATCCTGAAGCTGTGTGCGCCCCATTTTCAGGATGTTTTTAAATTCAATGGCTTTGCGTTGAAAACCTTCGGCCAGTGCGTTAATCGCATCGACCAGTTTCAGCAAAGAGTTGTAGACGGCAATACGAAATCCGGTCGGATAGGCATCGTTGGTTGACTGACACATATTCACATGGTCATTAGGGTTAAGGTACTGATATTCCCCTTTATTATGACCCATCAGCTCAAGGCCGATATTCGCCAGCACCTCATTCGTATTCATATTTACCGAGGTTCCGGCCCCTCCCTGATAGACATCAACAGGGAACTGATCCATGCAGGTTCCGTTATTCAGGACTTCATCACAGGCCTGGATAATGTGGTCTGCAATATGCCGTGGAATAGTCTGCAGCTCTTTGTTGGCCAGGGCTGCGGCTTTCTTCACCATCACCATTCCGCGAACAAACTCAGGAATATCACTGATTTTACTGCTGCTGATATAAAAATTTTCTATCGCCCGTAGCGTATGAATACCGTAATAAGCATCCGCAGGAACTTCACGCATGCCGAGCAGGTCTTCTTCGATACGAATGTTGTTAACCATGGTAACCTTCTTAGAGTGACTGTCTTGCCGGAGGCCATGAACACAAGTTACGTGTTTGTTGTGCGTGCCTGGTTCCGGAATTTTATCCGGATATGCTCCGTGCTGCACGATGATATCCGGTTTATGTTATAAATAAGCAACACAGGTCACTTATTTTTTACAGCGTGGTAAAAAAATGTGCTGCCTTAGACGGAAATCTTAACGTTAATGACGTTCCGTCAGGATCACGGGATAGTTATAACGAATTTCTGCCTGATGGTTGAAATCACTTTTTATTATACCCATCTTCATTATTCCATCTTTATGATGTTATCTATTTTCGTCGCCCTGCCTGAGCAGGGGGGCTAACTGACAGGAGACCGCCGTGCGCTGGTTACCGTTTATTGCTTTTTTCTTACTTGCCTGGATTGAAATTTCACTGTTTATTCAGGTCGCTCACGTGGTGGGTGTATTAATGACCATGGTGCTGGTGATCTTTACTTCCGCTATCGGTATTTCGCTGGTTAAACATCAGGGGATTAAAAACTTCAGATTATTACAGGAAAAAATGTTGCGGCAGGAAAATCCAGCGGCTGAGATGACGAAAAGTGTTTCGCTGTTGATTGCCGGTTTCCTGTTAGTCCTGCCTGGCTTTTTTACTGATTTCCTCGGCCTGCTGTTGTTATTGCCCCCGGTACAAAAGCATCTGACCCTGAAGCTGATGCCCTATCTGAAGGTCAGACGTGGCGGAAACGCTGAACCGGACGGCTTTACCGTGGAAGGGGAATTTGAGCGTAAAGAGTACGATGTTATCGAGCATAAAGACGACTCTTCATCTCATCCGCGCTAAGTCATGCCAATAAGGGCTATGTGTCTGCATAGCCCCCTTAGAGTCCCCCTTATGCCTTCTTTCGTTCCCTGACCTTTCTTTGGTGTTTTATTTCACGTAACCGACTGAAAATCCGCATATCCTGCTACTGTAAACCTGAAGTGCGGTGACGGCCGGAAAAATAAAAAAAATTTTTTTTTACCACTTGAAAGCGCTCCTCCAAGGCCTTATCTCTGAATGCACGAAGCCGATGCCATCGGGCCGGTATTCAACCCTAAACAACCTGTGACTGAGCATTTCGAAGGAGAGCTATCAAATGACTATTCGTCCATTGCATGATCGCGTTATCGTCAAGCGTAAAGAAGTAGAAGCTAAATCTGCTGGCGGCATCGTTCTGACCGGTTCTGCTGCGGGTAAATCTACGCGTGGTGAAGTTCTGGCCGTAGGCAATGGCCGCATCCTTGAAAGCGGTGAAGTAAAACCTTTGGATGTGAAAGTGGGTGATGTTGTCATTTTTAACGAAGGCTACGGCGCTAAAACTGAGAAGATTGACAATCAGGAAGTCCTGATTATTTCAGAAAACGATATCCTGGCCGTTGTTACTGAGTAACCGGACAACCAATTCCACTAACTTAAATAAATTTAAGGGAAATCTCAAATGGCAGCTAAAGACGTAAAATTTGGTAATGACGCGCGCGTAAAAATGCTGCGCGGTGTTAACGTACTGGCAGATGCAGTAAAAGTTACCCTGGGCCCGAAAGGCCGTAACGTGGTTCTGGATAAATCTTTTGGTGCACCGACTATCACTAAAGACGGTGTTTCTGTTGCTCGTGAAATCGAACTGGAAGATAAGTTCGAAAACATGGGTGCGCAGATGGTGAAAGAAGTTGCCTCTAAAGCAAACGATGCTGCCGGTGATGGCACAACCACTGCGACCGTTCTGGCTCAGTCTATCGTCAACGAAGGTCTGAAAGCTGTTGCCGCGGGTATGAACCCGATGGACCTGAAGCGCGGTATCGACAAAGCAGTTATCTCTGCGGTTGAAAAACTGAAAGCGCTGTCTGTGCCTTGTTCAGATTCTAAAGCAGTTGCTCAGGTCGGCACTATCTCTGCAAACTCTGATGAAAGCGTCGGTACCCTGATCGCACAGGCGATGGAAAAAGTGGGTAAAGAAGGCGTTATCACCGTTGAAGAAGGTACCGGTCTGCAGGACGAACTGGACGTGGTTGAAGGTATGCAGTTCGACCGTGGTTACCTGTCTCCTTACTTCATCAACAAACCGGAAACCGGTGCCGTTGAACTGGAAAGCCCGTTCATTCTGTTAGCGGATAAGAAAATCTCTAACATCCGTGAACTGCTGCCTGTACTGGAAGCTGTTGCTAAAGCCGGTAAGCCTCTGCTGATCATCGCTGAAGATGTTGAAGGTGAAGCGCTGGCAACGCTGGTGGTCAACACCATGCGTGGTATCGTGAAAGTGGCTGCGGTTAAAGCACCTGGCTTCGGCGACCGTCGTAAAGCCATGCTGCAGGATATTGCTATCCTGACCGGCGGTACTGTTATCTCCGAAGAAATCGGTATGGAACTGGAAAAAGCTGTCCTGGAAGATATGGGTCAGGCTAAGCGTGTTGTTATTAATAAAGACACCACCACCATTATCGATGGCGTAGGTGAAGAAACTGCTATCGGTGGCCGTGTTTCTCAGATCCGTCAGCAGATCGAAGAAGCGACTTCTGATTACGATAAAGAAAAACTTCAGGAACGTGTGGCTAAACTGGCAGGCGGTGTTGCCGTACTGAAAGTCGGTGCTGCGACTGAAGTTGAAATGAAAGAGAAAAAAGCACGCGTTGAAGATGCGCTGCACGCAACCCGTGCTGCAGTAGAAGAAGGCGTGGTTGCTGGTGGTGGTGTGGCTCTGGTACGTGTTGCTGCACAGATCGCTGGCCTGACCGGACAGAACGAAGATCAGAACGTCGGTATCCGTGTTGCACTGCGTGCGATGGAAGCCCCTCTGCGTCAGATCGTTGCGAACGCCGGTGAAGAGCCTTCCGTTATCGCTGATAAAGTGAAACACGGCGAAGGTAACTTTGGTTACAACGCAGCCACTGAAGAATACGGTAACATGATCGACTTCGGTATCCTGGACCCAACCAAAGTGACCCGTTCAGCGCTGCAGTATGCTGCCTCTGTTGCTGGCCTGATGATCACCACCGAATGTATGGTGACTGATCTGCCAAAAGAAGAAAAAGCTGACTTAGGTGCTGCCGGTGGTATGGGTGGCATGGGCGGAATGGGCGGAATGATGTAATTCCCCCTGTACTGACAGTGTCTTAGTCAGTACGCAGGACGGTATGATTAACGTCTGCCGTTCGCCTGTAGTCTGCAGACCCGGCTCCGTAAGGAGCCGGGTTTTTTTACGCCTGACGACGGGAAATACGGGTGTGAAGACCAGGGGCCGTAAACGCTTCCGGCTGAGCGCATCTGTCGACAGGTTTTTTAATTTAGCCAATGCTATGGTGTAATATGTCATTGCAGATTATATTTCACTCTCTTCGGACAGATGGTTGCCACTTGAGCAGTGACTGGCATGATGAAAAATAATGAGGAAGAATAATGCGTTTACAAATCTCTGCTGCAGTCTTTTTTTCGGCTGCACTACTGACGGGATGCAGCACTGCCGGTAATCAATTAACCTCAGGCGGTCAGGATGTGCGTTTTGTTGATGAACAGCCCGCCGCGCAATGCAAGTTTCTGGGCACCCTGACCGGTGAGCAAAGTAACTGGTTATCGTCTCAGGGGACGGAAGGTGGCAGCTCCATGCGCGGTGCTGCGAACGATTTACGTAATAAAGCGGCGGCAATGGGAGGTAATGTTATCTATGGTGCCAGTACACCGGGCCTGTCCGTGATCTCCAATTTTGTGCCTCTGGCGACGAAAATGTCTGGTCAGATCTATAAATGTCCTTAATCCCTTCCTGAGGTTTCCGGACTGAAACGGATCAGGCAGAGCGATCAGGCTCTGCCTGTGTAAGAAGACTTATTTCAGTGCAGATAAATCAGAACGGCTTTGATCCAGCCGACGGGTAAGGGTACTCAGCTCCTGCTTCTTCTCCGCGACCTTATCCTGATATTTTCTTATCTTATCTTTGTTACCCCGACGGATAGCCTGCTGCAGTTCCTCTTCTGCCGCTTTGACATCAGCCTGTTTTTCAGACTGCTTTTTCTGCAGTTTTTCGACCTGTGCATGGGCATCCTGGCGAACCGATTCCGGCGAGCAATGGGTATTCACCTGATCTAATGCCTTTTCTAATCCTGCCAGTTTGCCGGTATTATTGTGCTGACGCGCATATCCCATCTCTTTTTCAATGGCAATGCGTTTATCGGTACAGGTTTCGGCGGCTAATGCATTCATTGTCAGCAGTGAAAGCACTGACAGGCTCAGTACGGTCATGACTTTTTTCATAAAAGCTCCTTTCAATTCGGGCCGTGCCCGGGTGACTTATGGAAAGCTACCTTGGATACCTGGCGCGGATCCCGCGAGGCTGAACTGCCCGAACAGAGGGCAGTGCAAAGAATATTCCCGGGAGCGTACCAGGCAGCATCATAAATCCTTTTACTGTCAGCCATACTGAACCTGATCAGCTAAGTTCCGGGTCAGTCCTGCCGGAGCTGTAAATCGAGGGGAGTTTTACTCGGTTCACCGCCGATTTCTCGTGCCAGTTTGGGGACCAGATAGCCGGAGATCATCGCCAGCAGCTCACGCATAATTTTGCGGGCTTCCTCATCGGACACGTAGAAATGAGCCGCTCCCTGAACTTTATCCAGCACATGCAAATAATAGGGCAGGATCCCGGCGTTAAATAGCGCGTTACTGAGGGCGGCAAGTGTGGCTGCGCTATCATTAATCCCTTTCAGCAGCACCCCCTGATTGAGTAACAGAACCCCGGCACGTTTCAGCCTGGCCATCGCCTCCGTTAAGGCCGGGTCAATCTCATTAGCGTGGTTGATGTGGGTCACCATAATGACCTGCAACCGTGTCTGAGATAACCGCTGGCATAACCCCGGGGTGATCCTGTCCGGGATCACCACCGGTAACCGGCTATGGATACGCAAGCGGAGAATATGGGGGATTGCCTCAAGCTCGCTGATAAGCCAGTCCAGCTCGTGGTCTTTCGCCATCAGGGGGTCCCCGCCGGAAAAGATAATTTCATCCAGCTCCGGGTGATGGCGAATATAGTCGAGGGCGGCCTGCCAGTTCCGCTTATTTCCCTGATTATCCTGGTAGGGAAAATGCCGGCGGAAGCAATAGCGACAGTTAACCGCACAGCCTCCTTTGACCAGCAATAACGCACGGTTACGGTACTTATGCAGCAGCCCCGGTACGGCATTTTGCTGCTCTTCCAGCGGGTCGATACTGTAGCCAGGCGTGGAAATAAATTCTTCCTGTTGGGTAATGACCTGCAGTAACAGAGGGTCCTGCGGATTGCCTTTTTCCATTTTACGGATAAACGCCCGCGGGACGCGCAGGGCAAATAACCGGCGTGCGCCGGTTCCGGCCTGTAGTGCCGGCAGATGCTCCAGATCTAAAAGCTTCAGTAATTCATCAGGTTCGGTGACAACTTCCGTAAGTTGTTGCAACCAATCTTCTCTGGAGGGGGTATTTAGGGTTACAATGTTTGCCATTTTTTTGGCTTTGTCCAGTATCCATATTTGTCGAGGGCCTTCATGGCAACATATTCTAGCAACGATTTTCGTAACGGTCTTAAAATTATGATTGATGGCGAGCCTTACGCCATTGAAGCCAGTGAGTTCGTAAAACCAGGAAAAGGGCAGGCATTTGCACGCGTTAAAATGCGTCGCCTGCTGACCGGTAAGCTTATCGAGAAGACCTTTAAGTCTACCGACTCTGCTGAAGGTGCGGATGTTGTTGATGTGACTCTGACTTACCTGTACAACGACGGTGAGTTCTGGCACTTCATGAATAACAATACCTTTGAACAACTGGCGGCTGACGCAAAAGCGGTCGGTGAGAACGGGAAATGGTTGCAGGACCAGGCGGAATGTATCGTTACTTTATGGAACGGTAACCCGATCACCATCACTCCTCCGAACTTCATTGAAGCTGAAATCACTGAAACTGACCCGGGTCTGAAAGGTGATACCGCCGGTACCGGTGGTAAGCCTGCAACCCTGAGCACGGGTGCTGTGGTTAAAGTTCCTCTGTTCGTTCAGATTGGCGAAGTGATCAGAGTGGATACCCGTTCCGGTGAATACGTTTCACGCGTGAAATAAGTGATATCAGGCACCTCCTTCCCCGGGGGGTGCCTGATGACAGGTGAATGATGATGCAAAAACGTCTAATGCAGGTCCTCTTCCTCTGTGCGCTCACGTCATTTCTTAGCGGATGCAACACCTTTCGTGGTTTTGGTGAAGATGTCTCACACCTTGGTAATGCCATTTCCCGCGTGGCGAGCTGATCCGTTAACTTTGTGAACCTCCTCACTGTCCGGCCTTCTGCACTGTAAAAAAACGGCTATGCTTACTGTGTTGTTTCACTGTGCTGTGACTACGATGAGGATATTTTTGCTCCCGGCCCTCATGTCTGCTTCCTCGTTGAAAAACCAACTCTTTTCTGCCTGCCGGCGTCACAGACCTTTGGAACGAAAATTACTCTCTGTCGTCACGGCGGTTTCGCCCATGCATGACGTCATTGTTTGTCGGTGATGTTGCATGTAGACTGCACCACTTTTGTCATCCCGGGAGTACGACAATGAACGAAACCACACACTGGCAGCCGAGTGCACCGATTGCCAATCTACTGAAACGTGCGGCAATTGTAGCGGATATCCGGCGTTTTTTTGCAGATCGTGGTGTCCTTGAAGTAGAGACTCCGGCGATGAGCCAGGCAACCGTCACCGACATCCACCTGGTGCCGTTCAAAACACGGTTTGTCGGGCCGGGCGCGTCTCAGGGACTGGATTTATGGTTAATGACCAGCCCCGAGTATCATATGAAGCGCCTGCTGGCCGCGGGTAGCGGTCCGATTTACCAGATGAATCGTAGCTTCCGTAATGAAGAAGCGGGACGGCACCATAATCCTGAATTCACCATGCTGGAATGGTACCGGCCGCATTATGATATGTACCGGTTAATCAACGAAGTTGATGACCTGCTGCAACAGATCCTGGAATGTGGTGAGGCGGAGTCATTATCCTATCAGCAGGCGTTTCTGCGTTGCCTGAATATTGACCCCCTGACGGCAGAAAAAGAGGCTCTGGTTGCGGTTGCAGCGACACTGGGAGTGGGAGATTTAGCCGCGGCCGAAGATGACCGCGATACTCTGCTGCAACTGCTGTTTATGCTGGGGGTAGAGCCTAAGATTGGTCAGGAAAGGCCTGCGTTTGTCTATCACTTCCCGGCATCTCAGGCCTCGCTGGCAGAAATCAGTACTGAAGATCATCGGGTGGCAGAGCGTTTTGAAGTTTACTATCGCGGGATCGAGCTGGCTAATGGCTTCCGGGAACTGACCGATGCCAGGGAACAACGTCTGCGGTTTGAACAGGATAATCGCCGTCGTGCAGAAAAAGGATTACCTGAGCAGCCGATTGATCAGTTACTGCTGGCGGCGTTAGAGCATGGTCTGCCTGATTGCTCCGGAGTGGCGTTAGGCGTTGATCGTCTTATTATGCTGGCGTTGAAAGCCGAATCTCTGAACGATGTGATCGCTTTCCCGGTCGATCGTTGCTGATCTTATCCGGCCCTGTTCTCCCCGGGGCCGGAAAATACAGTCTTTCTTACAACCCTCCGGACTTATAAACTTTCGTTTGTGGCGTTCCCTGAGCACCCGGCAATGGCGTACTGACTTTCTCCATACGAACCTGGAAAGGCGGGAAGGGCATTTCGATGTGGTTGTCTTTGAAGCCTTTCAGTATCAACTGATGAAGCTCATGGCGCAGAGGCATCCTGTGGCCCATTTCTGCGGCGTAAATACGTAACTCAAACAGCTGAATACCTTGCTGAAGATCCACCAGGAAAGCTTCAGGAAGCGGGGTTTTCAGCACGTAGCTACAACGCTCTGCCGCCTGCTTCAGTACCCCGGTGACCAGTTCACTGTTGATATGCGCCGGGGCCGGGATGGTCAGCACGACCCGAGTGACAGCATCAGAAAGTGACCAGTTAACAAACTGTTCGGTAATAAATGCCTTATTCGGCACAATAATTTCTTTACGATCCCAGTCAGTGATCGTGGTGGCGCGGGTATTTATTTTCGAAATGGTTCCTGTCAGCTCACGAATAGTTACGGTATCACCGATACGTATCGGTTTTTCAAACAGAATGATCAGGCCGGAAATAAAGTTTGCGAAGATCTCCTGTAACCCGAACCCTAATCCGACGCCCAGTGCCGCGACCAGCCATTGCAGCTTAGCCCAGTCAATGCCCAGCATCGAAAACGCTGTCATCACACCGATAATCATCAGCACATATTTGGTTAAGGTGGTAATCGCATACCCGGTCCCTGGTGTCAGACTCAGGTGCTGTAATAAGGCCAGCTCCAGCAAGGCGGGCATGTTTCTGACCAGTTGCAGGGTGATAATCAGTACCAGAATGGCTATCAACACTGCACCCAGTGTCACCGGCTGGATATTTTCTCCGCCGGCCGGGGATGCATCCCATAACGGAATATTTTCCAGAAATGCGAAGGCAGAATGCAGTTCTGACCACAGTAAAATCAGTGAGACTAACGCCACTAGCGTCAGTAAGGAACGCACCAGGCGCAGCGACTGGGCACTGATGGTATCGAGGTCGATAACGGGTTCATCAACATCATAAGAGTCGTTACTGAAGCCGTTATGCTCTTTTTCTTCTTCACCGTTACGGGCACGGCTGGCAAGCATATCTGCGCGTTTCTGTCGTGCACGATCGAACTCAATTCTGCGTCGCTGGATAAGCATCCAGCGACGTATAACATGATAAATCACTAACAGTACAAACCAGATAGCCAGTGAGCTCTCCAGACGTGCCAGCAGTGCCTGTGCGGTTGCCAGGTACCCGATGCAGGACGCGAGCGCAGCAATCAGAGGAATAGCCATCATGACATCCCAGAGAATGGTATTGGTCATGTTGTCACTGTTGCCCTGGCGGTCAAAATACAACGGCAGGCCAGCCCGTTTCAGAGCGTTTGTCACGACAGTCAGAGAGATACAGATAAAAATGAAGCAAAGTCTGCCCAGAGAAGCAGAAAACTGGCGGTCTTCAAGATTATCGAAGGTAATCAGCACCATAATGAGCGGTACAATGACACCCACCGTCAGGGAGTAGTAGCGCATCGCTTTGGCGACACTGGCTTGTGGCCAGCGGAAGTGTGTAATAAACAATCCATGGGGTCTGGCAAAGGCCGCACTGATCATAAATGCCCATAATACCGGCAGAGTTGCGGTAACACCGTCGCCAATCGCCACGGCGATGGGATAAGGCCAGGCATGCTGAAGACCATACCCGAGCGCCGCCCATAATACCGGCAGGGGAAGCGCAACCAGAATTGACCAGAAGACGGTACGCACGGTAAGGCTGAATTTATCCAGGGTGACTTTTCCGACTTTACCGGCTGAGCGTTCGAGGAAAGCCTGGTAATGACGACGCGAACTGATACTGATGACCACCAGAAAGAATGCCCCCAGGATAGGGACAATGGTTTCTCTGCTGGTAAACATCATTATTGTGGCTTTACCCAGTTGCCCGAAAGTATCCAGAGAAAGAAGACGTGACAGATCCTGGACGACCTGCACCGGATAATGGAAGGTGACCGGGCCTACATCAGCCGTCCAGAACAGATAGCGGTGGGTGGCATCTTTCACATCATCCAATGCATCCTGCAATTGGGTATTGGCCACTTTAAGTTTGGTGATCTCCAGAATCAGAGAATCACAACCGGAGATCAGCGAGCCGAGTAATTCGCGCTGGGTGCGTAGCTGGGCATCCAGAATACGTGTCTGGCTGGTGGTCAGGGGAGTGCCATCTTCCTGGGTCAGTGAGTGCAAACTCCCTTGCCGGCTTAGCAGATCTTCATAATGCAGCCGTTGTACCCGCAACTCACCCATTTCACTGTCAATCTGTTGCTGTTTCGGGACTTCCGGCAGGCGGGCGACCTGAGCACGCAGGGCTTCTCCCAGCAGGTTAGATTCGCCAAGCCATTGAGATTGCTCCCGCAGTGTGCTGAGCGCCTGTCTGACCTGCAGAGTCTGGCTGGCGGCGAGTCTCTGCTGAGAGGCCACCAGATCCATCCGCTGAGCCTGTTGATTCAAATCGTTGGAAAGATCGCGGTTGATACGGAATTGTTCACTGATACCGGGAGGAAGCTCACCGCTATTTTCAGCCAGTTGCTCGGTACGTTCCAGTGCCTGTTGTGCTTCCTGCTGGCGCAGGGTATTCAGCTGGTTTCTCAATGCCTGCAGATAGTTATCCAGCTGCGTCATGGTCTTCTGATGCAGCTCAGCCCGTAATCGTGCCAGCTCCTGACGATTACTTGCAGACAACTGAGCCAGTTCCAGTTCGTTGACACGGGCTTTGCTTGCGGCATTCCCGGTTTCACGTGCCCAGGCCGTGGCTTGCCCGCGGGCAGTGGCAGAAACGGAAAGACTTTGCAGACGATGATCACTGTCAGTCAGCGCCCGCCTGGCTTCGGTTTGTTGCTGCGGCAATTGTGTGATGGAATCACTGATTTCCCGGACCCGATCCTGTTCCTGCTGGGCCTGACGGCCTTCTTCCAGTAACTGGCTGCTGACCCGTAAAATCTCCTGCTCCAGCTCATTACTGCTCAGTGACGGACTGACCGTTTTCGGGGTATCTGTCACCGAGACAATTTGCTGCTGTATTTCCCGGGACAATTTAGGGAAATTATCGATAACAGACTGATACTGACGTGCCTGCTCGATCGATGCGGTACGCTGATCGATAAAATCCAGGGCAGTCTGTAACGTCTGAACCAGTTCTGCCTGCGCCGGGCTGGCTTTACTGTTTTTAGCTGTTTCCAGCGCCTGTTTTATCTGTGCGGCCTCGGGAAGCGGGGCCGCATACAGTGAAAAGCTGAGCCCGAGGCTCAGCAGTAAAGCCACAATCACGCGCACGTCATCGTTCTCCGGGCTTACTCAGTGACAGGACTGTCAGAGGGAGTCTCAGAGAAAGTTCTGGCCAGAGGCTGTCCCAGTCGGGTTTTCGCTTCGGCTTCCAGAGACTCACTCAGCATGACTTTATTTTTTGCAAACAGATTAATGACTGTGGAACCGAGCTTAAAGCGGCCCATTTCATCACCTTTCAGTAGCACAACTGCACCTTCTGTCTCTGCTGCAGGGTAGTGCCAGCGCTTAATCACCCCTTCACGTGGTGGCGTAATGGTTCCTGCCCAGACCGTTTCGATACTGCCGACAATGGTGGCACCGACCAGTATCTGAACCATCGGGCCGAAGTCGGTATCAAAGTAGCAAATCACGCGCTCGTTACGGGCAAACAGGTTGGGAATATTGCGCGCAGTCAGCGGATTCACGGAGTACAGGTCTCCGGGCACATACACCATTTCGCGCAGGATACCATTGCAGGGCATATGGACACGGTGGTAATCACGCGGCGCGAGGTAAGTAGTTACAAACTGGCCGTTGTAAAAATCGGCGGCACGGCGCTCATCACCTGCGAGTAAGGCTTCCAGGGTGTACTGATGACCCTTTGCCTGGAAGATCTGATTTTCTTCGATACGTCCGGCCTGACTCACGGCACCATCTGCGGGCTGGACCAGCAGATTAGGGTCGTTATCAATCGGGCGGGCACCTTCTTTTAACGGACGGACGAAGAAGTCATTGAAGGTCGGGTAGGCCGACGTTTCTTTCTTCACCGCCTCAGACATGTCCACTTTATAGTACCAGACAAACAGGTCTATTACTGAACGGGTAAGCCATCCTCCGCGACGGCTGGCAGCCCAGCCAGCCAGTTCGGTTAGCGCTTTTTTAGGTAAAACAGCATTGATGCCAAGTTTAATTTTTTCGAGCATGTTGCCTCCTGGCATGATCACGATATGCAGATAAAAACGGGCGCAACTCAGGCGACCCTGGTAAATTGGCGATCCCGCCAGTATGTCAGTTAGTCCTCACTGACAGAAAAGTTTTTCCGGACTTTAACCTGTGCCATGCTTTCCAGAATACGGTGGTAACTTTCGAAGCGTACTTCGTCAATCTTGCCGTCTTCTACGGCCTGACGTATTGCACAACCCGGATCGTTATCATGTTTGCAGTCGCGGAATTTACAATGACCAAGATAGTCCGCAAATTCGACAAATCCCCGGGTAATTTGTTCCGGTTCCAGATGCCAGAGACCAAACTCCCTGACCCCCGGGGAGTCGATCACATCTCCGCCCTGCGGGAAGTGATACAGGCGGGCGGCGGTAGTGGTGTGCTGGCCCAGACCTGAATTATCTGACACATCATTGGTCAGGATCTCATCTTCACTGGCGGCATCCAGTCCTAACAGCCGGTTCAGCAGGCTGGATTTACCCACACCGGACTGGCCTGCAAAAATACTGATCCTGTCAGTCAGTGCCTGCTCCAGGGGTTCCAGTCCCTGACGTTCGTAGCTCGATACCATCAATACCGGATACCCGATCCTGCGGTAAATATCCATTTGCTCGTTCACAAAGGCCCGTGCCGCCTCATCCAGCAGATCGGTTTTATTCAACACCAGCAGTGGCGCAACCCCCAGCGTTTCACAGGCCACCAGATAGCGGTCGATAATATTCAGCGATAATTCCGGTAAAATGGCCGACACAATGACAATCTGATCAATATTGGCGGCGATCGGCTTCAGGCCGTCGTAATAATCCGGGCGGGTCAGCATCGAGGTTCTTTCATGAACGGCTTCGACAATCCCTTTCCCGGCACCACTTTGTGGTGCGCGCCAGACCACACGGTCACCGGTGACCAGTGAACGGATAGTCCGGCGGATATTACACCGCAGAATATTCCCCGTGCTGTCTTCCACATCGGCATGCATACCAAAGCGGCTGATCACAATCCCTTCTTCCGGTTCGCTAAAGAGGCTGTCATCAGGCTCTGCTTTTTCCGGTCGTGTTTTCAGGCGTCGCTGATGGTTAGCATTAACACGACGCTGCTGACCTTTTGACAGTTTATTTTTGCTCACACTTCCTCTCATGATTTGCCAGACTTCGCCCGGCGGGACAAAACGTCTATGATACCATTATTAGTCATCAATAGACGATTTTAGCAACGGTGAGAGAGTGTATGGCAACTGCAAGTGAAAACAATCTGATTTGGATTGACCTCGAAATGACCGGCCTGGACCCGGAACGGGATCGGATCATAGAAATCGCAACGCTGGTGACCGATGCGGACCTGAATATTCTTGCCGAAGGGCCAGTGATTGCGGTTCACCAGTCCGCCGAACAACTGTCTCTGATGGATGACTGGAATGTTCGTACCCATACCGGCAGCGGTCTGGTTGAACGGGTTAAGCAGAGTCAGTACGATGACCGGGCGGCAGAGCTTGCCACGCTGGAATTTTTAAAACAGTGGGTCCCCGCGAATGCCTCCCCTATTTGCGGGAACAGTATCGGTCAGGATCGCCGTTTCCTCTACAAGTATATGCCTGAACTGGAAGCATGGTTCCATTACCGGGCACTGGATGTGAGTACGCTGAAAGAGCTGGCTCGTCGCTGGAAACCGGAAATCCTGCCGGGTTTCAGTAAAGCGGGGACGCATCAGGCACTGGATGATATTCGTGAGTCAGTGGCTGAATTGCGCTACTACCGGGATAATTTCCTCAGTCTTTAAGTAAAGTTGACTAATCTGACAACAACATGATGCATTAATCATCAGTCAGACGAAAAGCTGCAAAAATATTGGTAACGGGGCTTGCGTAGCGGAATTATTCTCGTATAATTCGCACCCCGTAACGATGAAGAATTTATGTCGTTGCCGGCGCGGGAATAGCTCAGTTGGTAGAGCACGACCTTGCCAAGGTCGGGGTCGCGAGTTCGAGTCTCGTTTCCCGCTCCAGATTAAAAAAAGTAGTTGCAGTAGTATCCTCCGATGCGGGAATAGCTCAGTTGGTAGAGCACGACCTTGCCAAGGTCGGGGTCGCGAGTTCGAGTCTCGTTTCCCGCTCCAGATT
>ERZ794936.15-NODE-15-length-166095-cov-32.156318_pt1 | contig 166095 bp, 89 predicted proteins | sample MGYA00511083_ERZ794936 | MGnify/ENA primary metagenome ERZ794936 (study PRJEB30137, sample SAMN04331409) | food metagenome | isolation source: Y2 must sample point D1 replicate A | place: Australia: South Australia | collected 2014 ... | reverse complement strand
GCGGTTAATTTTGACCGTTTTGTATGGTTGTGTTGTAGTTGTTTTTTTTTTTTTTGTTTTTTTTTTGTGTTGTTTTTTTTTTCAAAAGATAAAAATTCCCCATGCACGCGACGCATGGCGCGTTTGTGAGTTTGTTTACTTGTTTTCGTTCCTGAGCTTCCAGTGTAAGACCACCAAGATTCATCAGACGTTGATATGAAATGAGACTTCAAACCACCAAAGAAACAAGACCTTGAATACAAACAACGCAAGACACTGCAGCATTACTAACCGATGAAAAGCTCAAACACCCAGTTAAATTCTTTTGCTCTGTTGCAAGGTGAGATGAGCAGACTGGAAGAAAGAGTTCTGCATAATTATTTGCCCGTGCAACTTCAATTCACACAGGCTTTATCTCAAGAGCATCAAGCTGCATGCGACCTACTTCTGGCAGAACACGAACAACGCCTTGCCGATATTCAACTGCTGAATAAACAATACGACGAGCTGAAGCAAAATATTGAAACGCAGCGCTTGCAAAAGCTCAAGAAGCTGGGATTATTGGACTCTTTAAAGCTCAAATTGCAAACCTATACTACAAAACATCAGCAACTCAAACAAGAGCTTGTCAAAAAAAATGAGGTTTACGCGTCGTTGACCAACGACATTCAAAATTTGAACACAACCATAAATTTTCAAGAAATCAAAGATTTGAACGAAGTGGAACTACTAGAAGCCATACTAGGTTTTAAAATACAGGCCTATGCAGACGAATCGCACGCGGTCAAGTTTGTTTTTGACCCAAACGGATACATAACCATCAACACGAAAGAAAATTTGATTGTGGATATACAGTGCCTGAAGGTATCCCATGGAAAGGCTGCTATAACAAAAAATGAGTTACAGGTACTGCTTGCTAACAACAATTACAAAGAGTTTATAATAGAATCCAGAAAATATGTTTTGGGGCAATGATGGGCTGCTGAATCTTTTTCTTTGTTATTCATGTGTCAATGTCAATATTTTTTAATTTTCCGCACAACTCTGGCAGCATGTGTCTAAATCGAGTTTTAAAATCTTTTCTTACTGGTCATATGTAAGTCAATGGTAACAACACTATAAAATAATTAGGTCCATAGTAGATGTAAGTGCATTAATAGAATATTGTTTTCCGTTAACAATCGGGCCTATCGATGGCCAAGTATTGACTGTTGCTGTGCGCGAACCTACAAGCCAAACTTGAAAAGAAAAAAAAACGAAAAAAAAAAAAACAATTGCTATGCAAAAAGGTTAGCACAAAGGCCGAAATTTTCATGGTTTTTTTGTTTAAATCCTCCTTCCCCCAATGAAGCAGGGCAGAATCCAGGTACGTGTGCTACACAAGACGAAGTAATCAGAATCAAAGTATTTTGGACCAAAAGCACCACATCATACTACACCAATGAAAACAGCATCATGGAAGTCACTGTTGTTAGCCTCTGCGCTTTTTGCAGCAACGGCCATAGCTTCGCCTGGGGATTGGTTGGATGAGTTTATAGACTGTAAAATTGTTTGCGAATCGAGAAACAACTGTCCCACAAAAGAAGAGCCACTAGAACCATATAGCAACTCGTTTCCTCAAGATCATACCGCGTTTGCAAAAGTACCTTTTGTTTACAAAACAGTATTTTTATGGGATTGCAACGATGATTGCGACTACCAATGTCAGCAACTGGTCACCCGTGCAAGAATTGAGAAAGAGGAGGAAATATACCAGTTTCATGGGAAATGGCCCTTTATCAGGATGCTTGGAATGCAAGAGTTCTTTTCAGCTATTTTCAGTATCGGGAACTTGATTCCTCATTACAGGGGTTTCAGAATGTTAGAAAAAGAGCTATGGAAGACTTCGATACGGAACAGCAGGTACAAAAGAATTTTGCAAAACTATCAAATTGTGTCTATTATGGGTATGTGTGCTTGGTTATCCAGTACTGTGTTTCATACCAGGGACTTGGTTACCACCGAGAAGTTTGACTATTTTTTTGCTGGGGCAACAGTTTGCACTGCGTTTTATGCCATTGTGATGCGTTTATTAATCAGTGAGTATGCAAAATATGGGAACCAAATTTCAAAAATAGGAGGTGTTGTTGTTTCTGCAATTTTTGCTTGTCATATTTTGAGATTATACATTGATTGGTCGTACACATACAACATGCGGTTCAACATATTCTTTGGTGTCCTGCAGTATGTGATTTTGGTCTCTCTTGCAGTGAAAAACTACTTTCAGTACGGACTTTCTTGGAAAAACTTTCAAACAGACAAAGATTTTCAAAAAGTGGTGCTTGTTCCAGTGCTGCTGGTTCTGTCAACTTGTGCAGGCATGAGCTTTGAGATATTTGATATTTTTATATACAAGTTACAAATCGACTCACATGCCTTGTGGCACCTCGCCACGATTTTGCCAAGTTTCTGGCTGTACTCTTTTTTCATTGAAGACTACTACAAAATGGTGCAACACAAAAGCAAAATTATGTAATATAAGCTTATATATTTATAAGACTTGTTATGAGATTTGTAACGTATATTTGACACTTCATGCCAGATTTCCAAATATGCAATATATCACGTGCTTAAAATGATTTTTAATTTGCAATCACAATGCAATAAAAGTATCAAAACCCTTGACCATCTTTTTGCACGAGCACTATAAAAGCCATGGCACAGAAAAAAACTATATACATGTTGGTTCAAAAACTCCTGTGAGCGATTTATCAAACATTAATAAAAACAAACAAAAGTAACATACAGCTCTTAGCAACGTTGAAGCCTTTTTTTCAAAACAACAAATCCGTATGGCCACCACCCAATGTTAGCTCCTTTTGCTGGAATACGAAACGATATCAAAGACAAGTTGCCAGAGTATAAGTCTGACTGGCTCGATGCTTGGGACTACAGAGTTATCCCATCTGTTTTGGAAACTTACTTTAGCACGCTTTTGCCTGCTTTGGCGTTCAGCCAAGATCTTTTTAACCGAACACAAACTTACGGAGTGAACGAGATATTACTGGGACAGGGAATGGCAGGTATTGTTTTCGGAATAATGGGTTATCCTTTAACCATTGTGGGAATCACCGCCCCTGTTTCCATTTTCAATTATACAACTTACGATATCTTTAAAGTTACATATTATGAGAAATACAAGGATATGAGCTACTTGGGATTCATGTTTTGGGTTTATCTTTGGAGCGGTATAATGCATTTTTTGGTTGCTGTTTTCAATGGAGTGACACTATTAAGATTTGTATCAAACTTTCCTTGTGACATCTTTGGGTTTTTCATTAATGTGGTTTACATAGTAAAAGGATGTGTTCTTTTGGGTTTAACTTTCAACAAAAACGAAACGGCAACTGACGTGGCGGATGGTTTTGCAAACGTGACAATTGCATTGTGCATGGCTGTGTTTGGTACACTAGTCAAGTCGATTGTCCATACAACTTTTTTCAATCACAAAATCAGGGTTATTATAAGTGATTACAGTACCGTGCTTTCTGTGATATTTTGGAGTGGGGTCATTCATTTTGGAAATGCATTTTCAAAGGTCTCATTTGCAAAACTACCAATCACAAAAGCCTTTTACCCCACAGCAAATAGTCAAACTTGGCTAGCGTATTACAAAATCACCACGGGGCAAGTTTTTTTGGCATTGCCCTTTGGCATTATATTGACAATTTTGTTTTATTTTGATCACAACGTGTCATCGTTGATGGCTCAGAGAACTCAATACAAGTTGAAAAAATCAAGCACGTTCCATTTTGACTTTTTCCTACTAGGAGCAACTACCATTGTGGCTGGGGTTTTGGGCGTACCGGCACCCAACGGATTAATACCTCAAGCTCCATTGCATACCGAATCCTTACTAGTTTGGCAAAACAAGAGATACCAGCCTTTGAAAGAAAGTGACAAAGACGTAGAAAAAGTATTGACAAATGCATCCGACTATCAAACGGCTAGCATGGGAGATGCTGAGCAAAAAAATATAAGTGTGGGTGATCCCTCAAACACAGCTGAACAAGAGTTGTTAAGCGATAACGGGGAGCTTGAACCTGAAGTCGAGTCTGACTTATATGTAGAAAGGTGTGTGGAGCAGCGATTCACAAACACTTTTCAAGGAATCATGAGTATAATCACAATGTGCAGACCATTTCTAATCTGCTTGAATCAAATTCCGCAATGTGTTTTGAGCGGATTGTTTTTTATCATGGGCATCAATGGCTTGTTAAACAATACCATTACTCATCGAATTTGTTTCATTGTCAGTGATAAAAAAACTGGGCCCTTGACAAACATTCCGTTGAAAAAACTTGTATTGTTTGTTGGGTCCTGTTTGTGTTTTGCTGCTGCAGAAGTTGGGATCTCTAACTCTAGAGGAGCCATTGGGTTTCCTTTGATTTTACTTTTGACTGTTGTTTTTACATTTTCCTTCCCCAAATTTTTGAATGAAAAAGAAATGAGTATATTGGACCCTATCGTAGCATCCCCTCACACGCTTAAGAATTTGCTACCTAAAAATTTGAAACAAGAAAAAAACTTTAGAATATTTTCAAATTCCAAGCTATAACCAGCAAACTGCAAACTGCAAACTGCAAACTGCAAACGGCAAACTGCAAACTGCAAACGGCTAAAAAAAAAAAAAAAAAAAAAAAAAAAAAAAAAAACGCAATAATTAACAAATGTTCATAAAAGTTCAACTATTTATATTTGGTTGCCAAAAAGAATTGCACAAATACTTTAAACTTTGTTGGCAAGAAGTTCATTCAAGTGGGAATCCGGATTGGCTATTAACTCTTCAAAAGTTCCCGATTCGGCCACCATCCCATCTTTACTCAAAACAATTACTCTAGAACTATGTTCGATGGTGCTTCTTCTATGAGCAACGGAAATAGTGGTTTTCCCCTCCTTGCGTCTTTTCTCCAAGGTTTGAGCAACTATGCTTTCCGACACCGTGTCAAGTGCACTTGTTGCCTCATCAAGAAGCAGAATGTTTGGATCCATCAAAAATGCCCTTGCTAAAGCCACTCTTTGCTTTTGCCCCCCACTCAATTTTGCACCTCTCGGTCCCACTGGAGTATCTAGTCCAGCTGGAAAACTGTCTAAAAACTTGTGGCAATTGGATTGCGCTACAGCTTTTTCAATCTCATCTTCACTATAATCATTTCTAGGTAGTGCGTATTGGATATTTTCCAAGATGGACCCGTTTACCAAAATTGGTTCTTGCTGAACAACACCAATCATTCTTCTGAATTTTCTCAAATTGAAATCTTTCAAATCATAGTCACCAATTTTGATTTTTCCACCTTCAAGATCATAGTATCTCAACAGCAACGCCATGAAACTGGACTTACCGCATCCACTTGGTCCTACAATACACACGTGCTCACCTGGGTAAATCGAAAGGTTAAGGTTTGCAAAAACAGAGGACTCTGGTCTTGTTGGATATCTAAACTTGACATTTTCAAAGGCGATAGTCGGTGTTTTACGAGAAACACTGGTTCTCAAAAGGTTAACTTTACCAACAGTTGGTAGTATTGCAGGTTTCTCATCGTACAAATCGAAAACTCTGGTGGCTGCACCAGCACCTTTCATCAACTCTGAATAAAAGTTTGATAATCCAAACATGGAAGAACCAGTATACAACGCGTACATCATAAAACTGGACAACTCACCCACGCTAAGTGCTCCGCCCTGAATCATGTTTGTACCAGTAAGCAACAACGCTATCAAAGCAATATTCCCTACAAGCCCGGTAACCCCAAAAAAAACCCCGCTAGTTAAAGCCTCTTTGACACCAACTTGAAAAACTTTCCGCACTTCCGATGAGTATCTATTTAGTTCCAGTCTTTCTGCCCCGTAGTTTTGAATCATTTTGATTGAGCCTAATTGCTCTTCACTGACTTTTGTCAAACTACCGACTTTTTCTTGCAACATTCTAGATAACTGTTTCACTCTTCTACCATAAACGGCAGCTAAAACCCCAAGTGGAGGAATTATGGTCACCATCACAAGGGTTAATTTCCACGAAATCACACTCATCATGCAAAATCCGGCTACACCCTGCAAAAGCGATCTCGACCCATCACTTATGTTAGTGGTGACCGTTCTCGAGACAATAGAACAATCTGTACTCAATCTCGAAATGATGTCACCAGTCCGATTGCGATCCCAAAAAAAAGCGTCTTGTGAGAAAACTTTGTTCAAAAGCTTTGTTCTTAGTCGAGATACTAGTTTTTCCCCCGTAAGCTTCAAGATAATGACTCTTGTGGTGTTTGCAACGGCACCCAAAACAAACACTGCTCCTAAAGCTGAGTAAAACTGCACTTTTGTCAATCCATAAATAAATTCCTCTTGATCCTTCTCTGCGCACTCCTCATCATTCTCCTTTGTAATAAGTCCTTCAAGGATTTCTTGGGCTCTCGTGTACTGTGTCTGTGCGTGGTCTAGTAATTTACCGATCACGCTGGGAACAATCATACTAACAACACTCGATAGCAGAATGCAAAACAAGGCCAAAGCAATCATTCCGGTTTCGGGCTTTGCAAGTTGAAATATTCTTTTCAACTCACTCAACGTGTTTTTCTTGGTTGTAGTTGCTGTAGATTCATTCTCTTTCGCTGTTTTAATGGTGCCTGTGGTGGTGTTACGATCAAGCGCCTTTGTCCCATTTTGTGAAAACTTTGATCTAGTGGTAAAAAACCTTATTTGAGATGATTCTTTCAAAGTTGTGCTGGGAGTTTTCTTAAAGTAATGACTGGCCGATGCCGTGCGGATTAGTGATCCATTGGGAGAAAAGGCCGAATTCAAAGTACTTATTTGACGGTGAAAGGAAAATGAGCAGCAACTTAAGATTTTAATCTTTATCGGAAGCTCTGAAACGTTTTGAATTCGTAGAGGCACTTTGATTCCAGTCCTGATCATTGTAAGCAGCATTTTTTTAACAATCGCTGGTAAAATTAATGAATTAGGTGCTCCAAATAAGGCTTTTGGTGTGGCAACTTTGTTTTGTCTTTTATATTGAGCGCCTCTCTAAAAAAAACAGCCAGTTATGTGGCTCTCAAAGCTACATACGTTAATTGTCAAAAACTAGTGTCTCAAAACATTGACTTACAGACATGTAAGCAAAGTGGTTCTAATTTGCCTGACGTAAACACGAAAAGTAGTTGAGTTTTTTTTTTCTCATCTCGGCTCGTATGGGTGCAGTTTCCGTTAATTGCAGTCACGTGAGCAGTTTGTTTAAACGAGTGAACGGCGAAACTTTTTCAGATCAACATAAAGCTCTACTCCAGGATGAACTTTCAAGATCTATAAATGTTTGAGTAAAATGACATAGCTAATAATACATAAGAAACCTTGTTTCAAAAAGTCTCGCAAGGAAATATATACGGGTCGTTCGTTACATACACAGAGTGTTTGAGTCCATTATTCAGAATCTTCGCTGGCATTTGCAAAAAAAAAAGCACTCCCAAATAAAGCAAAATACAAAGTAAAAAATTTTAATCAGTTACTGTATGGGTTGGTTGTTGGTGTTGGGGGCATAAACTGCGCAAATCCACCAGGCCCGCTTTTCTTAAGAGGAGCAGGTTTTACTGATGGTTTTTTGAAATGAGGTGAAGTAGGAGAATGCATTGGTCTGCTCATTTGCATTGGTGGAGGAACTGGCTTTCCCACGTTTGGGTGCTGGTAAGTAAAGTTGTTAGTCACAGGCATTCCCCCATTGTTTGGGTTCATCACTCTGGCGTTAGGTGAATACCCGTAACCTGACGGGCCTGGAACAGGACCTCCAGCCATGGCAGTTGGCGGAGCAGGTCTTTGTGGGTGCATCTGTTGGTACGTTGTGCCAGTACCAGTATTCTGATACTGGTTAACTGCAAACTGGTGCTGGTTTCTTGGAGAATTGTTCGTGAACTGTGGTTGGTGATAAGGTTGGGTAGGTGTCACGTTCATGTAGGGTTGACTAGGAGATTGTTTTTGGTATGGGTTTCCATAGCTGCCCTGAGATGCTTGCGGTCCAGGAGACGGATGGGTTCCAGTATTGACATTTATCATAGGTTGCAAAGGAGAAGCCGATCTGTTTGTGCTTGAAAACTGTGGTTGATTTGTGTAAGTTGGTGTACGTTGGTCTTGATGTGTTGGTTGGTGGAAATCGGGTTTAGGGCCATTCATTTGAGACTTGAAGTCATTAACTTTTGGTGATTTTTTGAACGCTGTGGTAGCGTCTTCTGCAACAAACTTAGGAAGTGCCAAATCTCTCATACTTGGAGATTTGTTAAGGTGTGTACTCTCAGTTGCCGAATAAGACCCTTGTTTGGCAGGTCCACCTTCATTAATGATTTCATTCACACTTTCATCTTTTAATATAGAGCTTGCTTCGTAGTAATCAGGGTCAAAAACATTCTTTTCCTCATCCGCCTCAAAGCCATTACCGTTTTCAAAATCATCGGCATTGTTGGAATTTGACGAACCAAAATCAAACGAGTCTCTCGCATCTTTAAAGTCATCCAAGATGGTGCTGGATGCTTGATGAGTCAACTCGGGTCTAGTAGTGTTTCTGGAATTGTGTTCAATCCCCGGTTTTTCCTCGCTCATTTTTTTTTGTGCAGTTTGAGAGGTTAATGGTTTGTAGCTGGACAAGGTTCTTGAAAGATTGTAAAAATCTGCTAATGGATCAGCAGAGCCGTTATCTCCAATGACGTAATCCTTGTCTTCATCTTCGTCGTCATCAAGGTTATGGTTACCCTTTTTTCCAGTTTTTTTATCATCAACTTTTGCACCAGTATTTTGGAGATGTTGATAGCTGTCAATAATGCTATTTTGCAAAAACTCGCTGTTCATAGAGGCGTGTTGTTTTCTGGCTTCCGAGAAATCTGATTTCGGATCTGCTCTTGGTTGTGTCAAAACTATGGAGTCTGCAGAAGTTTCAGATTCTCTGCCAATATCCAATTCTTGCAAACTATTAGTGTTTGACAAGATTGTATGTTGGTTCAAAACTTGATGTTGATTTTTCAAAGGAGTTAAAGCTTTTTGGGTAGCTGTGTTTTGTTGTGATGCAGATACGCTGTTCAGCTCAATTTCAGGATTGAAAATTGAAGACCCAGAATGGTTGGATTTGTACTGCTGATAGGGAGAAGATGGCGACTGGATGGGAACTGTTGATTTTTGGGGAGAATAAAATTTGGTTTCCAGTTTTTTTGTAGGTTGGTTTGCGTGCTTTTGGTGAGACTTGACCGCTTTCAGTGGTGTTTTCGCATACGCTGTTTCTGTGGTTGTTGTTGTTGTTGTTGTTGTGACTCCATTTGGCGATGTTTTGGTTTGAGTGTTTGAAGTGGCCAGTTCCCTTTTGATCGGGGACAAAGACTGTTTCGATTTAGCTGAAGACCCGGAAAGATTGACTGGTGCTGTTTGAGTTACTGGAGTTTTCAAATTGTGGAAAGCTGTTGAGTTGATCTCTGTTTTTTGGGTAAACGAAACGGGAAGACCTTCTGAGACAAATCTTGAGATTGGTTGACTTTGTGGTGAAGCTGTTTTTTTAAACAATTCCACACTTGTGATGGAGGGAGAAATCAATGCGCCAGAGTAACCGGAAGCAGAACCGCATCCGGAATAACCTGTTTTCAGTTTTGTCAGCAACAATTTTTTAATTTTTCTTTTCCAGATTTTGTTGCTCCATGACTCTGAGACGTTTTGTTCCATCAAAGGTAACAAGTCTTTTACTTGCAAGTAGTGAATTTCTGGCAAAGTTGGCAACCCGAAAAGAAGGGAGTTTGGATCTTCTTTTGTGGAAATCAATCTTTTTGGTCTTCCGTACAAGTAGAAAGCGTTCAACATTGGCACCAAAAATCTAATGATGGTGTCGTACCCTGCAACAGCAAAATGTTTTTCTGGCATAATGAAAATGTCGCTCTCCTTTGGATCTTTATCATCTTTGCCAAAAGTGACCATTCCTTCAATTTTCAACATTGTTGAGTCGTCAATAAGCAATGGGGAAGAAGGATAGATTGCGTAGACGGAGATGGCTGAATGGATTCTTGCCATTGCGTATTTTTTGTTTCCGATTTTTTTTTCGTTTTCATAGAAGATGACTTCCCCGTATGCACCTTGTGGATACACAAATTCATCATCTTCGTCATTGTATTCAAGGTCATTTTTGTCATTTTTATGATTTTTTTTGTGATCTTTTGATTTTTTTTTTTTAGGTTTTCTAGTTGGTTGAGATACAACTGCATAGCATCTTTTCCATGGCATTCCTGCCCCAAATCTGACAGAAACCCAATCTTCGTATTGAAATTTTGTGTCTGCCAAGATCACATTGATATCAGATAATTTTGCACCTTTTGAACTTAAAAAGGCCCCGGTATAAGCTTCTTGTAAAGATGAGTATTCAAAAGTGCATAATCTAAAAGTTGCGTGCCACATGTGGAAACTTTTTTTATCACTAAATTTGAAAAAATATCTATTTTTCATTGTTGTTGATACAACAAGAGTATTTTCTCTATCTGGTAAGATTTTAAATTTTGCATCAGTGAAATTAATATATGATGGTTTTGAAGCAGCGTTAAATAATTTTTCTGTCATTTCTTTACTTGTGAATTTTTTATTTTTCGAAATTTGTAAATCAGATGCATTCCACAGTGCCAATTGTGTTCCGATCAATACGGCATACTGTTCTTTCCATACTCTTTCTGCTGGTTGACCCTCATTATTTAAATCGTAGAATATCAAAAAAACTCCAACATGATACCTTCTGTGCGCTTGTGCAGACAATAATGTGACAACAGGAACCAATTCAGGTGACAAGGCTTTTGTCATCAAGTTTGCTGTAGACAACTGGTTCAATTGACTTTCTCTTGACGGAGACGCATTATTATTATAATTGTTGTTGTTGTTGTAGTGATTCATTGAGTTTGCCGAGGGACTCATTGCTCTTAATAAGTTTGTAAACGAGTTGGATCTTTTTTTCGCTGTGATTGTAGGAGGCATCAATGGGTCAAAATTTGCAAAAGAGTCGGTTGTGTTTGAGTTGTTTTTCAAGTTTGACAATGGTGTAGTTGGGGTTTTTGGCGAGTCGCTTCTGCTGGACTGTTTGGTACTGGCTGGAGAATTGCGAGTGACAATTGGTGGAACTTCCAAGAAATTTCTGTGATTACTCTCTGTTGGAGACTCTTTGTCTTTATTTTTTGAAAATATTCTCATGTTTCTTTAATATGTGCACTTTTAACAAATTCTGGGAAAGATGAAAAAAAGGCGAAAAAAAAAAAAAAAAAAAGAAAACGAAAAACTGAGAGATTAAATTGCCTCGGTGTATAACTTTTTTATTTATTTTTTTTGTATTGAATATGGTTACAACTGTATTTTTTTTTTTTTTGATATACTTTGCTGGTGTCAACAGCACTAATATTTGATATACTTGATGGTTTCAGTACTTCTCACGTTCTATCTTACTCAACCTTTTCACCCCTAATGAAATGATATCAAACAGGAATTTTGAGTATTACCAATCAGCAATACCTTCTATAAATAAACAACTATACATTAAAACTTCACTCACCGTTCAAAAGCCGGAATGGGTAAACACATACACACACACACAACTTAACTTACTCCTAAATACATAAAAATTGATCTTGTGCAGCACAATCAAATCATTTAGGTACTTGACAGTAATTCCTGATTACAACTAGATTATATGATCATATTCTATAACAGTCAACAGATGATACCATCAACTACAACAACTACAACATTATCTATATATATATATACTTCAAAGTGAAAATTTTATTTTTTCTAGAATCACATAAAAGTGTGTTGAGCAATTGGTTTGAATCAAATTTTGTTTCTCATCAAGGGCAATCAGAGTAACAAGACTAACAAGACTAACAAGACTAACAAAACTAACAGACTAACTAGATTAACCAGACTAAGTAAGATAAGCAGTATGGTGCTTAGATAATAACAAATCACTGTAAGTTGTGTGTAATATCAAGTACTCTACCTGTATGTCTAATAATACTTATTAATGTACTTTTTTTTTTTTCATTGTTCTTGTCAAAACCCTATTATGTTTGCAATAATTAATTAAATTATAGTTAAAACAAAAGAAGATATATTGTCTCTTTTTTAAGTTGAAATTAATTTTAGTTGAATTTTTATAATAGCATAGATTATAATGATCAGTTAATTTTAATTTATAGCAGTAATTTTATAAATGACTCAGTAACAAATGCACATGCCCAAAACAAAAAAAAAAAAAGTAATAGAACAATAGACTACGTAATGCAAGCAAAAAGATTTGACACCACTTCTGCAATGTTTTGCACGCAACACCACACCCTGGATCACATATACACATGTACTCATGTACTCATGTACTCATGTCTACGCATATATACATATACATATATACATATATACATATATATTGATATATACTTCCTATTTTAGTGTATTCTGTAAACAAATGTAGTTATTATTATTATTATTATTATTATTATTATATGGCACCGTTTAAAGTGTGTGTACGCAAACACACACACACACACAAACACACGTACAACAAAAGGGGCGTCGCGATGCGTCGGAAATTGTGCAAAAACCACTTGTAACATCCTCATGGGACACAAAAAGACTCGGAACAGAGTACATGTACTTAAATTTTCAGCCTCGTTTGTTTTTTATTATCGTATGTATGTACGGTATTGCTAAAAAAAAACGGCACCTTTTTCAATTTTTTTTGGTACAGAAACCTTTCTCTTCCTTTTTTTTATCAAGAATTTTTAATTCATAATAATCTTATTCAAATGGAAGAGGTTGTTAACAATCTTGTTCAAATTTTGTATCTACACGTTAAAATTATTAAACCTAAAGGAACTTGCAAGAGCCATAATGCAAGTAGAGTGCACCACAAAATGCATTCGTTTTTAATAGTGGCTTTGTAAAAAACAATGATTTCGGAAAGATCGTGTCCGATTTTTTGAAAAATAGAGGTCATGTGTGTTTCAAAAGTATTACTTGCATTGGAATCTTTATTGGAAGTCACTGAATTGTATAGTTCTCCAAGTTCACTGGTACTGGGCTTTGGAATACTGATTTGGAACTCGTCGTGGACCCACGTGAATTCCTGGATCAAAGATTCCAACTTGTTCCCGATCACACAATGCATGATAGACATTGTAGGTTTTTCTAAAATCGTGTTATTGAAAAATTTATTGATGACACCGTTTAAATCGGATAAAACGGACGTTGCTGTTGTGTTTAGTGAGTCAGTAATAGTTTCAATAGAACGAATAACCATCTCGTTATTGATGTTGTATTGCACCGTGTCAATAAATGCGTTTGTGTTTGTAGACCAAGATTGGAAACTCGAGTTCATCATGGTTGACATGTTTCCCATAACATTTGTGATAATTGTAGCTTGTTTATCTGATGCTAATGATGGAGTCGTTTTTGGGAAAATTTGATTTGTAAGTTTCTCCATATATCGTACTAAAATATACTGGATCAAACAGCAAATCAGTCCGCTGATGGATATCATAAAAAGTATTGCTGCGCGTTTGCTGAAAACATAGTGTATCCACCAACGGGTTTTAACATTTTGACTATCAAAACACGGCAACATGTTTAAAACACTCACACCAACAAATCCAGGAAACACAGTAAACATTTCGCCAATCACATCCATTTCAAAAGTTTTTCTTGCAGGCTTTTCAATATCAAATGGATTCTCCAATCCACCAACTTCTTCTTCACTTAAGTTGTTGTCCACACGGTCCTTGAACTTATAAATTTTTTTCCAGAAAAAAAACTCTTTGTAAAATTCAGGAACACAGCTTGCTAGAGCAACCACAATCAGCAAAATAACTACAATGATTTGGAAAACCAACACAATTTTGTTGAATTTTTTGAAAAATGATGTAAACTCAGGAAGAATCACATTTTCACAATAATCATAGCTTGTGGTTAATGTGTTTTTAGTGTTTTTGTTTCCTGTTTGATTCAACTGCTTAACAAATTGTACAGGTTTCAAAGATATATTTGCGGGTTTCACATATCTTGTAGTGTTGACTTGCTTGAATTCGGCTATAACTTTGTTAAAAGGTATGGCAATCAAAGAATGAGTTTTGTTTTTAACAGTATCAAAATCAGGGGTTTCCTTGCTCAGTTTTCTCAGTTTGCTGTCAATGTCGGAATTGATGTAAAAATTGGACAGCTTGGAAACTGTCAAACTGATGTTGGAAATCTTGGTGGACATCTGCGTTGTAGAAGAGTTTTCCTTATCAGTATTTTTGTTAAACAAACTCCCCAACTCGTTTTCCAACTTGTCAAACTCGGTCACAACACCATTCACCAATGAACTCAATCCGGAAAGGCCCTTGTTGATATCTTGTGCAGCACTGTGCATAGTAGAATTGGCCAAATCAACAAGACTCTCTGTCACGTTTGTGGCAACATCAACAGCCCCATCAACGGCACTCATGATCAAACACAAGTACGTTCCACACCACATATCAAACATAAAGATAATGATTTGCTCCACAATGTACACCACTTCAGACAAAATTTTCAGTGACATCTTAATGCTCTCTTCAATAGATTTTTCCAACATGTAATTTGCCATCAAGCTCATGTAGTACGGTGTCTCGTTGACCATCAAATCGTAATAATAGCAAGCACTGTTGCTTTCGGTAATGCTGGACTTCACATTGTTCAAAGATTTTTGAACCTGTGAGCTAAAGACAAGCAACTTGAATATGAAGAGCATGCACAGAATAGTGTATTTGTTAATCCATATCTGCGACAATCTGTCTTGGAAACTCAAATACGGCTTCAATTCAGGCATAAAAATTGTGGTATCTGATTTTCTTTGTTGATATCTTTCTTTAAAATTTAAAAACTTTACAATCCATCTGTATATTCAAAATATAAAAGAAAAATTATATGCGCATTTATATAGCTACTGGTTTAATTAAATGTTTGAAATGTGTGTGATGTCTATCCGCTTTTGGTTTGTTTTGTTTTTTTTTTATTATTTATTTTTTCGCATCGTGACACTGATACGCGCGCTTTGCAAAGTTGTGCATCTGCTCGCACGAGATCACGCATGTGTGTTTCAAAAAAGTTTTAAAAGAGTCTCATGAAAAAACAAGGAATAAGAACTTCAGTTTGATGATGACTTTCATACATAAATATACAATCAAAAGTTTATAAAACCCAAAAAAAAAAAATGTCCACGCAACATATTGAATCGCATCACATAATCCCCCAAGCATCTTCGGCACCATGACAAAACTTGGAACACGCAACAGATGCAGACAACGGATACTGTGAAACACCAATTTTTTCGTCAACGAATTCATCAGCAAAATTGTCGGATCCTCTGGCCATGGCACCAACAAAAACACATATGCTTTCGTCGTCGTCCAAGGTTTGGATATAGTCTTGCACTCTAACAACTTTGCTGTCAAAGGATAGAGTCACTTTCCTACATTTTGTTGGCAAATGATCTGTTATTGGATTCTTGATGACTCTCAACAATTTATCCTGCGAATTAATGCTTCTTATGCTCAGCTTGTGCAACAATTGCACCATCAACCCACTGAATCTCTTGAAAGTTCTTGGAATTCTCACCGAAGGATTCACCTCAATAAGCACCCCTTTACTGGTTTGAATATAGACTTGCAATTTCCCGGCTTTGTTGATTGGGGAATCCAACAATGTCAATAAACATTGATGCGTGATATCTGGTCTTGCCTCACTGATGTCCCTTCCCGTTTTTTTCAAAAAACCTTGGTGATCGTCACAGTTCAAAAGAGCATATTTGTCTTGCCCCGAGACCGAAGATGTGGAGACTTTGTGGCTGTCTAAAGATGCTTGCGATAGAACAACAATCATTCTTTGTGCGTCTTTGTCTTTGGACGTCAACACCACTGGTGCTTGCGGAATCAATGACGCAGGCAAAGTGGCCCTTGAGTATCCATGTTCTATTTTTTCTTTGTTGTTGGCGTCTCTTACTTTAGAATCTTCAACCATTTTCTATGAATATTGGGAGAGAAAAAAAAAATATATTTCGTTTGCTTCTCTGTGAATGTTCTTGATTTAGGCAAGCGCTTGTGGATTTTGTGGATTTTCCAATCTTTAAGTGAATACACACAGTTTCAACTTCTCAAATAAAATCTTGCTCATCATCATCAAATCCAATGGGTTATTTACAATTTTGCACACAACCAAAACTCAAGGTTACATAACACGCATCTGATCATTGCAAGTACCAAAAGCACTAAAAAAAAAAAAAAATCAAAAAAAAAAAAGAAAAGATGATAACAGCTTAATTATGGTTAAAAGCCGGGTGTTTTGTTAATCCCATTTGTGTCACGTGAACATACATTAATGTTTTGTTTTTGTTATCAAACAAGCCGAGTTTGTTCAAAACGCCAAACGTTTTCATATGAACTAAGGATGAATTATAAAGGCCAACGCGTTTTGTAAAGCAAACAAAGTCTTTAATTCCATTAAAAATAGTTTGCATTTCCATCAGGGGAACTAAAAACATTCATCAGCAATAATAAGCAAAAAGACACAAAAGTGGTCAAGAAAAAAGTACGCACACGGTTCAAAGGGCTCTTTAATTCAAAAAAAAAGCTCAAAACGCTATCAAAATATACATATCTGCCATGAGCTTGGACAACACTATTGCTTCTGACTCCGATGACGATGACTTGCTTTTAGAGTTGGCCAAATACACACAGCATACCTCTAAGAGAAACGACGTCAATGGTTTATCTTTGAGCTCTAATACAAACACGCCCCAGGGACATGCTAGCTCCGACAACGCTAATCACAGCACTACATTAGTGTCTTTTACCCATTCCAAGAGCTCGACCCCTAGAACGCCTTTGAAACAGGCTCCACAGAATAATGCGGCGCATGATTTGCAATTGCTTCTGGCCAAAGGGGAGATTGCCGTGCTAAGAAGCAAATTGAAAGCTTTGGAAGTGGAAAGAGAGCAAGACCGAAAGTTGTTTAACGAGGAAAAGGATACAAATCAACAAAAATACGCAAAGGATTTGGAAGATGTGAAATATGATTTAAATAAACTGGAAGACGAAAAACAGTTTTTGAAACTGCAATTGAAAACAACCGCACGTATGACCAATGTGCATAATAAATCAGTTGATCAAAATGCAACAATGATTACTAGCCCAAACACCATCTTGCAAAATGAAACGATACCCAACGATAATGCTTCCTCAGAAACTGAGCACTCTGTCAATCATAAAAGGTTGAAACAGCCCAAACACGCAGAATCAAAACCTAGCCTTGGAAGTGACAAAAAATTAGAAAATCTGCCCACGAAAACAAAAATTAAACTTCATTTCCGTCCAAAAACCCATACTGATGAAAACATCGTATTGTTGAACAGGGTTTTGAAAAACAAAATACCTGGGCTTCTTCATCCTTGCATATATTATTTGGACCGCAAAAGTGGGCACACTGAATTTCATGATTATGCCATGAATATTGTTTCTGAATATGGATTGAACAAATTTATTGAATCTATATTAGACTATTGGCTCCAAAAAGTCAACAACATTTTAAACACTGAAAACAAAGAAGGTGAACTGCCAAGTGATCACACGCGATACATACCCTTTATTTTGTCCATTGTGAGCGAAATAGTCAAGTTCCGGCCTAGTGCATGCGATGTTGATATCTTGGTCAATCTTTTCATTGTAATCAAAAAAATGATATCGACTTTTGAGTACGTGTTTAAATCTACAACAATCGACCAAAAACAAAACAGTAAATACTTGCAAAAATATGCAGTGCATTCACGAACTTCGATCACGAAAAACTCGAAACAGGGACAGGAAAGCTGGGAAATGTTGTACCCTGAATCAGAATACACAAGCTGTTCCAATGGTATGAGCCCCGGTTTTACTCAAGATATTCTAGCAGGAGACGATTCGCTATTTGAAATACCGACTTTCCACACAGAATTCGTTGATATCATTATTGTCATTTACTCATTTGATGTGCTCGAGCTAATTTCAAAAAATTTGAGTTTCCAGGTGCAAAACAAAATCAAACATGAAGGGAACATAAATACTGTTGATGACACTTTAGTGACCAAGATCATGTCATTATTTGACGATTTGACATACCTTTACAAACTCAGCAACACCATCTCGTTCCAGCCCATTTTCCATCCAATTTACAATGTTTCTGTAATAATGGAAAGTTTCTTACAGATTTCCCATTTGTTTTTAGAGCACTTTCAAGCGGGAAAGTTGAACGTGATGGAACAAACGATATATGCAAAATGGCAGTATTTGATAACACGCTCTAGTGAGTGGTTGATCCACTTGAACTTGAACAATGTTTTGAAAACGTTGCCTGCAAAATACAACATTCACAGTTTATTAAGGTCAATTGGTTCGCCATATGACGCGAAAAATTCCAACTTGGAATTTGGAAATTTGATCACGTCCTTGGAAACCATTATGGAAGACAAGGTCATTTATCAGCCTGACCCTAATGCAGTCACTTATATTTATTTTTGGAACCTTTTTTTGACAAAACAGATACTAAGCAACATTTCCAAGTACCTGTTTATGATGAGCACTAGCGATTTGCTCAACTTCAAGTCTGATGAGATAAAAGAAATTTTAAATAATGTGATCAAATTGTTGTCTGTTCAATATCCTTTTTTGTTAAAACAAACGGGTGAAGATTTCTCGTTGTTGCAGGACATCATTGTAAGATGCTTGCGAATTATCCAGCATTGTCACAATATGTCGCTGAACACGTCATCTCAAGATGTGCCCTTACGTTTAGAGAATCATTCAAAAAATTCAAAACCTTGGATCGAAAACAGCGCGATGAAGGCGGCTCAAAGAAGTACAACTAACGGCAGTACACATTCAGCATCTGACCGCCCTATTTTCGATTCTGTTCTCAATGATGAAAAATACAAATTGGAGCTTATTGTAACTTTTTCCAGAATAGTGTTTCAAAATAAAGATGGGGAAGACGTTTTTGTGAAAAAGGACAAGTCTGTTTCGAACGGCAACACCTCAGCATTGATCATCAAGGAAATCTGTCGAGATATGCTTGATACGCTTATCACTCCGGATGAATCCGATGTCATTTTCGACGCATTAACACCTACAGCAACGTGAACATTTCACTATTTCTATCTTCACTACGAATTCAAATTATTCCTCACGTTAGTTAACAATATTAAGTATCTACATATATATATATATCCATTTATAAAATAGCAAAAAAACCGGAAACTGTGTGTTCCCAGGTTTTCTTTATGAATACGTTAATAAAATTAAGCGGTTTGAGGTTTAGCAACACCGGTTTGGAACCCGTTTTTGAATTTTCTGGAGACGTGTTTCAAGTATCTCATTCTACCGGAACCAGTGGTTCTTCTTCTTTTAGCTTTAGCACCCCAGTTGTAAGATCTCATTTTAGCAGCTGGGTATCCACAAGAAGCACAGGTCTTTTTTTGACAATGGAAAGATCTTTCACCACATCTTTTACACAAAGTGTGAGATTTGTTGTGTTTTTTACCAAATGAAGGAGTACCCTCTGTTGTTAAATTGTGATTTTTCCAATGATTGACACTTGTTTGCCGAAAGACATGGTTTCATGACTAAAACAAACTCTTCAAAAACATGATAAGGAAAAAAAATATTCTTGTTAGTAAAAAAAAAAAGTTCTTTACATTTCTGACTTGGCCCAAAGAAACAACTGAATTCATGAGGAAGAATCCCCATTCTTGGAATCTTAGAAAATGTCCCTTTGCGTGATCAATGAGAAGCAGTGTGTGTGTGTGTGTGCCGTAATGAGTTTTTAGAATAGAAAGGGGAATGCCTTTATGTCTAAAGAGATCTCATTGATAAATCATGATTGAACGTACACTGAGCAAATCTCTACTATGCTCTTCCTTGCAACTCCCCCAATATAGAGCTTTGTGAATGTGCTGCTTCGCCTGCACACTATGTTTGTGAATAAAACAAAAGTAAAATATTCCGCTGTCTGGTTTCTTGGAAATTTCAATGACCCTAAAGCTGCCTCTAGCAATGTAACTATATAATTTTTATCACTCTGTTGAGTAGCAATTAATGTCAAATCCATTACACTGACCTATGACATCGAATCGCAAAACGCAGTTCAATGATTTTTTTTTGGCTTTCTTGCTCATTTTCATTATTTTATGGTGTCTCGCTCAAAAGAATTATCAGGCTCATATGCTGAATAGCACAAAAACCATCACACAGTATCTGGAACAGCAACACAGCCCTCGTTACAACTAATACATCTTTCAATTTCCTAAATATAGGTCTTATAAAGACCTTATTCATTCGTGGTAACGCTATGCTGCCATCATTACACTTTGATTCAGTTATTCATCTTCTCATTTCAATCAGTTTTCTAATGTTTTTTTGTCCTGTTGTTGGTGGTCTTAGGTGTTGACCTCTTGCAACTTGTTCTGTTTCATATTAGTACATACTACCCATCTTTTCTCTATGTTATTTGTCTTGTGTGATTTCTTCTTTTTTGTATCCTTGAAAATCAAGTTAGAAGGCTTATATTAATTTAAATAATGAGTGAAAAGAGCAGACAATTACAATTCCAAAAAATCCTAACAAGCTGCGTGTTAAACATTCAACACGGCACATCCAAGATCATAATACTAAGCACTACACAATTGCAAGTGTGATACATCAGAGTTGTAGCTAATAGCACCCATGTTTGAACAAAAATCTCTCCAACACATCCAACTCGATGACAAAATTGAGAAAACAGAAAAGTAGGCGAAAAAAAAAGAAACAACATTGCGAATAATCATAAAGATCAAAAATGTTGGTCGTTAGAAGTGACTATTACCAAAAAGGCAATGGAAGTACGGTTACCCGCTTATATTAATTCACGTGACATTAAAAAAAGGTTTTTGTGATTGAGAGTTTTAATGGTAATATGCAAGGTGCCACCTCTGCGAATTATGCGTAATACTGAGGCCAAAAGAACTCAAACATTTGGGAACAGCAAATACACTTCAATGACAGTAGCCGCATACAGGGCATGCTCGGCTGTGTCTAAAGCTTGAAGAGGTTGCTTGAAGACAGTAACCCCGGTACAGATCATATTTGGTCTTTGGATACGAACTATATCCTGTTGCGGCAACACATGTGTTTTGTCTCTGGGCTCAGCACAGTTAAAACCGCGCCTAGGGCTATTGGTTTGTCTAAAGTCACGTGCATTACTCTAGGCTTAGGTAGGCAAAATAGCAAGCTTTTTTGAGCCTAGGCAACATGTTTTTATGTGTTGAGCTGCCAAAAAATTCTTTGCCTACAAATTCTAATGAAGTTTTGTTCTGTTGTTTTTTGTTGTTTTTTTTTCACAAACGGGTTGACCAAAATAGTCTATTATTTACAACATTCAAAAAACAAAAAAAATGTGTTTATATAATGTACGGGTGTAAACCATTTTGTGTACGGATGTAATATATTATGTGTCACAGATCTCAAAACATTTTGATCAGCAGAATCACTTGTTTCACGTGATAAACTACATAAAAAAAACGTCAACTGGAAAATCTGTAAAAAAACGTCACACCATTTGCAAAGCTCACATGAGCGTCGTGTCATTCGCGTAAACTCGCCAGGAACGTGACGTGACCTGTGACGCGACTTGCGAGGTTGGTGAGGGTCTAGACGGGGAGAAAAAAGGAGACGTAAAGTCTACTCTGCCTTTACGCGTTTCGTACTTTACTATGGTTAATTGGTTAAATGATATTGCTCAACTGGGTTAATTCGGTAACGATGTTTTCATAATGCTTTTCTCAAGTAGTTCCAAAACCAGCTTTTTGTTTTTGGTTTAATGGCAACCTTTGAAAAAAAAAAAAAAAAAAATAAGCCAACCCTCAAGACCAATAGCAACTGAAAAAAGCTAAAAAAAAAACAGAACTACACAACCATGTCAGGCTATGGTCAATTTCCACCGTCTTCCCCTGCTGTAAACACCATTGATTACGGCACCTTGAGTCCTAACTCTAGCTTCCATGATGGTCATGATTATGACGTTACTCGCAAAAACGAACTCAAAACCACAAAGCAACAAACCGGTGATGATACTGAAAGTGACGATGCTATGAATGCAAACCCTGCAGGGGACAATTCTTTTATCTTGCCTACCCCACATCCATCTTCTGCGTTGCACAACTCCTCCCCTATCAAAAAAACTAGAATGGATTTGCCATTGGGTGCAACTGGAAAAATAGATGACCAAAAGCAACCGAATGTTTTTTTGCCAGCTAAAACTTATCTTCCAGCCCTTGAAAAAGTGGACCTGACACAGGTTCCAGTCATTGCAGAAAACGAAAAAAGCGATGTAGGAGAAAACGTTCAGACTAAAAACTGCTCAACACCTGTCAAATCAAACTCGACTTTTTCCGTGGTTTCCAATGTTTTTCTGAACAGTGAGCAGCCTCAACCAAAGCAGCTAAGCTACCCGTTGGTCCACATTCCAATAACGTACAGTCTTTCTGCTTTCAAGGAAACGGGCAAAATGGACCCAGTAGAAGTAAGATGTGGTAGAAAATCTGCGAAAAATGATATTTCACTACCTCATGACAAATGGATCAGTAGAGAGCATTTGGTCATCTCTTATATCCCACAAAGTGTTGCACGTGCTCAATCAAAGAACACTGTTAGTCACATAACCAAGTCTACCGCAAAGCTACCAAACGTGAACATAAAGTGTCTTGGTATGAACGGCTGTATTGTAGTATATCCAAAACAAATGTTTGAGTATGAACTAGTCCAAAAAGGAGAAAATGTTTTTGAGTTGGCTCATGTATCAACAATTACAAACGGTAATGGCATTGCCACTAAACAATTAATCAAAAAAAATGATTTGACCTCGTTTGTCATTTACCAAAATGAAATGGTTTCAATGCCTTTTGTTAAAGGAATGGTGCTGGATTTTGGTAAATTTGAGGCTTTGATTGCTCCAAAAAATATTAGCAAACATCAAACTCAAAAAAAAAAACAAGTGTTGGAAATTCCACGTTTAGCTTCAACGCCAAATGATCATATTAATGATCCTTTATCTGATATTACCAATACTGAAAATAACAGAACACAAATCTCTTCCATTGCTTCTGATAGCATCCACAAAACCGAAAATAAAGCACCTTTCAAAGCTAACCACAGTGACTCAAAAATGTCAGCCACAGTGAAAAAAAAGAGAAAACTACCTCAAGACTCTCCAAACAGGGAAGATAACAAGGAATCTTTCCATGAATGCAAAGAAATCATAGAAAAAAGTCTTGAAAACAAAGAAATAGACGTTCCTAATATGATCAGAGTGCTGATCAACCATTTGGCATACGCTTCGGTGCAACAGGTTCCACTAACCTCGCTGTTCCACGTCAACACAACAATATCGAAACTTACCAAAAAAGAGCTGAGATACTTGTTGATCACTAAATGCGAGTGCGTGGGTGTGATATACAGAACGGGGAAAGACGCAGCTGGGAAACCGTTAGACGAAGAATACTACTACGAGTTTGACAAAGATACTGATCAAGACAGAAAGGCCATTGTGATGTCTTTGAAAGGGGGTAGGGCAAACCTAAGAAGTTGTAGAAAGACTCATAAGCAGTATTTCTGGAAAAAACCAAAAAAATGAAAATTACATCCCTTTAAGTCAATATATAAAATAATCAATATGGAAAACTTCTTATAACAGTTGTACGATATTTATTTTTTTTTCAGCACTTCCAATTGCTTCATCAAGTGATCATCGTCTCATTTTGTTTAAGAAAAGACTGCACATCATCAAGAGCCAAGTTTTCCAGGTCTTCATTGCTGATGGCTTCCAATAAACCATCTAGCATTGAGTCGACTTTCGATTCGTCCACTTTCAAACACAAACTTAAGACTCTTTTGAATTTGCTTTCCAAGTTTTCTTGCTCCTCTTGGACTTGTTTGTAAAAACGATCTAATCCAACCTCGTTTTCTTCGTACATTTTAAGTCTAAATTGGAGCTCAGAAAGCGAGGGCAAATCTTCTATATTGCTCTGGGCTTCGTCACTGGTAGTTTCCGTTTCCATGAAATGTTCCACCAATTGCTGTATATCTATGGATTGCTCCATTTTGTCTATATCGCCATTGAATTCATTCTCCAATTTGTCACTCAAATACGAATAAACAAAATCTATTTTAAAAGGTTCGTCGGCATCGAAAGTTTCTTCTTCTTCTTTTTCTTCTTCTTCTTCCCCGCTTCCATTGGTGTGCTTCTCGTCTTTATTGTCATCGCTATTCAAACTTTCGCTATTTTTCACAACCCCATCAGTGGACGCAGACCTAGAATTCCCAAACTCATCGTAATCTGGAATTTCTTGTGTTCCTTGCGCACTGTTGCTTTCTTCCGGTTCTAACGATCCAGATCCACCAGTTTCCTCCAACAGCTCTGGAAAATCCTGGGAAAGCACTTGAAACAATTTTTTCTGATCACGAATTCCAGATTTCAAACTGGTGATTTGTTCTTGCAACTTGCTATATTCATCTTTCAGTGCTTGATATTGATAAATTTTGTGTCTAACTGTGTTCAGCTCCACATTTTTGATGTGAATGTTTTTTTGCAATTCTTCCATTTCATTGTTAAAAGAGGTTAATTCTTCTTTGTAAGTTGCATTTATTGACTCAATCAGCTTAGCCATGTGGTCCATCATCGGAGCATTGTTTGGTAGATCAAACGGCACTCTCAATGAACCATTTGAAGATGCATTTTCAAATTTAATGTCACAAGAGTTTGTTTGATCTGTTATGCCGTTCAGAAATTTCTGCTGATCATTAGTTCGCAAAGTGGCACCATAATCCAATGGTTTAAGTCCGCTATTGTTGGCAATTGCAGGATCTGCACCGTAGTCAAGTAGCAAGTTCACAAAAGCAACGTTGCCTAATCGACTAGCCAAACTCAAACATGTGTCGCCCTCTACATCTTGCGCATTCAAAACATTATTGATAAACCATTGCAAAGTGACGGTATGCCCATCGACCTCCACTCCACCAGGTTTCACAACCCACGCCATGAATATGTCCAGATAGTATTTTGCTGCAATAGCGCATCCTTGCTTCCCAGACTGGAGTATGATGTGATGTAAAATGGTTTTTCTCTGATTATCTAGCAAGTTCAACGAGGGGTATAGCACTTCAAGCAACCCTTCAAATGTTCCGTTTTCATAGTTGTTTACAGTCTTTACAGCTTTGACTAGAGCACTTTCACCCATCGCGTCACCAAGAGATATGTCCATCTCGATCTTTACTTTGCCGTTAGGCCCCGCAGAAGACATTGCTGAGGTTTCCTTTTGATATTGCACTATTTCTCTGATCAAATTGGAATTTGCCAGGGATCCAAGCCAATGCAACGCAGTGGACCCGTTTTCGTCAATTGGGATTTTCAAGTTTAAGACTTCATTTGGGTATATGTTTTTGAAATCTTGGAAAACGTTTTGTAATATGACTTTGGCGTGGTCTTTTTTTGCGTGCAGCTCCTTGCCACGGGAGCTATCGCTGTTATTCGTTGGAGCCAGAACGCGTTGCAGAAAAAACTCCAAAGCTTGCTTTTGCTTAGTGGTAAAGGTAACAGCGTCTGAGCTTGTGGTAAATTGCATGGTTAGCCCTGAGTTGGGAGATCCAAAAGATGATGTTTTGCTTTTGCTACTTTCGTTGTTTTGGATAAAGATATCACTGAAAAGATCAAACAAATTCAAAGATTGTAAATAGTCAATCAAGTCATTTTTGAAAATGTATTCACTCTCCAAAATAGTCTTGTTGGTTGACAGCTGGTAGTTTGGATTGACCTTGCACAAGTTTTCAGAAATGTGGTAAACCCCGTCATCTTCATGTTTGGTAATGACAAATGTTTCGCCTGAAGGCGCCGTTCTTGAAAACTCTTGGTCCATGACTTTTTGCTTGCAGTTGTTATTGACTTTTTGATTGAAAACTGGCACTCTTTTGTCGCGTGTTTTACTTTGCTTTGAACGTCACTTTTTGTTTCCGTTCCATCAAAATCTTCATTACAATGTTGATTAAGTCCACATGTCACGAAAACAGTCTATCCGGAAAATGTGGTGCAAAACTTCGTGTCGGGTCAAAACACAGCGCGCAAACAGATATCGGGAAAAAGCATTCAACAGGCCAGAAACACAAAAGCAATCGTTTGCCGAGGTGGATGCAAGGATTAGGGGCATGTTCGTATAAATTATAGGAGTTCATGCTCAAGAAATGGCATAGGCCATCAGAGGTTAGTCATCAAGTATACATCATTAGACAAGTCATATAAAGACAGGTCATCAGAGAAAAAATTGACAAAATTAGTAACGACTGAGGCTAAAAATGAGTGTACAGGATCTAAAATACGTTTCGCGTTTACTCAAGGAGATATCCGATTTGGACACACAAGAACTGGTGTTTGTGAGTTATTACATGAAGTTGTATGTTATCGAGATCATTTTGAAGCGTGGAATTGAAGACTATAAAGATAGGGCAATTGGGTTTCTTGACGATGTGGAAGGTTTGAAAAAAACAGTTGATGATAGTGCTAACGAAGATGAAGGTGCACACGCAATAGTGCATGACCTGGAAGGAAAGGGAAAGATTTATGTTTTGAATTTCACTGTTACTTTGTACAACAGTTTGTTAAAGAAACAGGTTGATCTGGAAAAAAGTTTGGATGAGAACATGGGACACGGCGGTTTGGGTCCTGTGAACTCTTTGATATCTGGCTTTTGGTGTTGTATTGATTTGTTTGCCATGGTGCAAGAGACTTGGTTGAAAGAGGACATTGAGGCTGCGAAAGAAGTGGGTAAGAAAACACAGTTTGGTAAATTAATGATTAAAAAATTGCTGGTCAAGAAGAAATGTTTGATTGACAAAATTGGTGCCGACGAGATCAGTGGTGAGATCCAAGATGGGCAGGAAAAACCTCAGTCTTTAAAGTCAACAAGCATTTCCGAAGAAAAGAACAATTCGGTGTCAGAATTTAAGCCTGAAAACGATAACCAAGAAGATGTGCCTGAAAACGATAACAAAGAAGATGTGCCTGATTTTGTTGACGAAGCCCCTGAAACATCACCCGAACCGGCTCTTGGGCTTCCAAGCGCTCCCAAATTCTTGGATGACAGTGATAAAGATGAATTACAAGAGACTGAGATTGACGCAAAGCAGGAGATTCCCACGCCTTCTCAAGCACACGAGGAGCATTCTAAACCTTTAAGCGAGCAAGAGATCATGGCCATGATGGACTGGGCCACTTTGATAACAAAGGCGCAGAAGCATTCAAAGTTTGGAATCAGTGCGATGAACTATGATGATGTGGACACGGCTGTTACAGAGTTGCAGCAGGCGTTGGACATTTTGAAAATTCTCAAGACCAAAGAGTCGCAAGATTGAGAAATGATGTTTTATTATTGTTATTGTATAACTATTATTATTATTATTATTATTATTATGATTATTATTATTATTACTATTTTATTTTTTTTCGTTTATGCACGGATATTAACTCTCTATATATGTATATATACACATGTGAAAAGTATGAATGAATACTCAAACTCATTTCACTATTTAAAAATTCTAGTATAGAAATCTAATTGCTTTTCTGAATGTTCCTGTTTCTTTTGTGTTTTTTTTGATGATAGAAAAAATGTGATTAAAAGATCAAGTCACAACGGTTTCTTTAATCAAAATTTCAAAGCCTTTGTTTTTTCCCATGGGTATTCTTGGTTGGTGAAGTGACCGTAGGAAGCGGTTGGCAAGTAGATTGGTCTTGCTAGATCCAATTCTTTGACTAAGACACCTGGTCTCAAGTCAAAGTTGTTTTTGATGATATCCAAGATTTCGTCATCTGATTTTGTAGCAGTTCCATAAGTGTTGACGTGAATGGACAATGGTTCAGCAATACCAATGGCATAAGAAAATTGGACTTCAACTCTTTTACACAACCCGGCATGGACCAAAGATTTGGCAACCCATCTGGCAGCATAAGCAGCAGATCTGTCGACTTTAGAGTAATCTTTACCACTGAAGGCACCACCACCGACAGCAGAAGCACCACCGTAAGCGTCAACAATGATTTTTCTTCCGGTCAAACCGGCATCACCTTGAGGACCCCCAATAACAAATCTTCCGGATGGTTGGATGTAATATTTGGTTTTTTCATCCAACATATCTTGTGGAATAACTTTGTTGATGATTTCTGTTTGTAGTTTAGATCTCAATTCTTCAGTAGAGATTTCGTCAGCGTGTTGAGCAGAAATAACAACGGTATCGATTCTCAATGGGATCCATTGACCTTTTTCTTCTTTATATTCAACAGTGACTTGAGTTTTGGTATCTGGTCTCAACCATGGCAAAGACCCATCTCTTCTGGCATCAGCCATAGCAATGTTCAATTTATGGGCCAACAAAATGGTCAATGGCAACAATTCTGGGGTTTCATCAGTGGCGTAACCAAACATAATACCTTGATCACCAGCACCCAAATCTTCCAAAGATTGTTTAGTTTCGTGAACACCTTGTGCGATATCTGGAGATTGTTGTTCAATAGCAACCAAAACGTTACAAGTTTTATAATCAAAACCTTTGTCACTAGAGTCGTAACCAATTTGTTTGATAGTATCTCTAACAATTTTTTGGTAATCTAGAGTAGCTTTTGTAGTGATTTCACCAAAAACCAAGATCATCCCGGTTTTAGCAGCAGTTTCACAAGCAACTTTGGAGTATGGATCTTGTTCCAAACAAGCATCCAAAACAGCATCGGAAACTTGATCACAGATCTTATCTGGGTGACCTTCACCAACAGATTCGGATGTAAATAAGAAAGTTTTAGCCATTGTGTGTGTGTGTGTGTGTTTGGGTTTGTAAGTTTTTTTGACTTGGGGGGGGAGAGGATGTGGTTGGTTGGTGTTTATAGATGTTGAACAATTACAGGATGCTAAAAAAAAAAAAAACAAAGGAAAGTAAGAAGAAACGGTGAATGATCAAATTAATTCTATAAACTTTCAATGAAGATCTCCATCCACACCCACCGTTTATATATATGACTTGGAGCATTTTCAATTAGAGAAAAAAAAAAAAAAAAAAAAAAAAAAACCATAACAAGTTCATCTTATAAATCCACCATTTTCATATGGCCAACACAGGGAAAATTATTCCAGCATTGGCTCGACATCAAAACGGTAAACACTTAACTGACAGACTAAATAATTATATCATTGTATCAGCAATAAACGAGATGCAAAGACAAGAAAGGTTGAGAGGCTTAATAGTTCAAACGATAAAAAAGAAACAAGAACTAAACTCTTTTGAAAGATTATCTTTAAAACTTGTTTGTTTTTTTTTCAGCCTGTTTGTTACTATTCCACGGTCGAACAGTGCTTTTCTCTGAAAAGAAGAAAACTTTTTCACATTGCAGTTGAATTTTGAATAGGAGCTTGTTTGTGTGTCGGTGCTAAGTAGTATTTAACGAGTTACCGAATAGCTGCATAGCTGAAAACTGTTGATATAAACAGAGAGAAAACACAGAAAGACAACATATGAATTTCTTACACAGTTTTCATTAACTTGCCCAAAAATCATAAAACTGTGTAAGTTATTCTGAGAACAGTGATCTGCTATGGTTTGTGTGTGTATGATATTTCAATGATACTAGAGGAAAAAAACATAAAAACTGTGTAAAAAATGTAAACCTTAGAGACATTAACGCAGCACTGATAAGAAGGAATAAACCACACAGCAAAGACAAAAAAAAGAGAAAAAAGAAAAAAAAGAAAAAAAAGAAACGTCATGAAACGTGCAGTATTACTGGGTGTGTGGGTGTGCGGTGTGCCAGAGCTTATATGATGGTCCAGAAGGTACATATAACATCTAAACGAGGTAGCAGGTAGATGCGCTTAGAAATTGGATAAATCGGTCGGGCAGTTTATATTTTGTATTTTTATCGGGAATGAAGGTGTGAAGGTCATGTGCAGCAAGTTTTGGAGTACACGCTTACCCTCAATGAATGCAGTTACTTGTCACGTGCTAACGCTTTTGTGTTTATTATTTAAACTATGATATTTTATGTCCAAGTATTTAGGTTATTCATTTCAAATGCTAAAATAAAAAACCAAAAAGTAAACATAATACAACGAATAAATATGCATACAGTAGAAAAGGGAACTACAGAGAAACACGTTATGTAATAATACAATTGAGTTTAGTACATATATGGTTGTATAAACGGACACAGGAACGCTGTGCTTATATATATATATATATATATATATGTATATGTACTCTGTAGATAAGGTCAAGTGGTGGTGCTCACAATGGCAACTCTTGCTTATACTTGACTTTCAAAACATCGTAATACCGTGGAAACCATTTCAACCCATAGTGTCCAACACATCCACCAATCACAATTCCAAATATAGTATCTTGCAAATGGTGTCTGTTGTCCAGAATCCTACTGATCACCACAACAACAACCACAACAATACACCAAAAATTCAATTTCAACTTGTTTCTCCATTTGAAATTTGGTCTGTATGCACTGTGCAAAAACTGGAACAATACCACTATTGCACAGGTGATAAAAGAGGAATGTCCCGAGGGAGTGGACCGCAACCCATCAATGATTAAAAGATCGGTCAATGGGCGTGTGCATTGTTCCAATTCCAATTTGGAATATTGTTCATATGAAAAATTCGGAACACACCGTGCAAGAAAGTCTGGACGTGGATTGCTGATGATGATTTTCAAAATATTGGTAATCAACCCATTCACCATCAATATCAACATGTACGAGTTGATCACATTGAACACATTGTAGCAACTCAGTGATTGCGAGGAGGCTGACGTAGACGAGGACGAAAAAGAGGGCGAGGACGACGACAAACTCACAGCAGGAGTCGAGGTGGGCAATATATGGTCGTCATAGTGGGTGAACAAAAGAATCAGTGGTGGAACACAAAGCACAAACAACATGCACTGGATCCCGCTCACAAACTCGTTGTCCGTGTGTGGTTTGTCTATTGCAGGAGTAATCTGTATGATTCTTTTCAAGTTGTAGTTCCTGTTGGTAAAGATCGAAGTCCCAGGAATCAACTCTCCGGAAAATTCCATGTACGCGAAATATGCAAACGCCAAACAAAGAACAATATTGAATTGAAACCATCTGGGAAAATTCTTGACACGTATCTGTGTCACCGTCTTGAGCAACGCAAGCATGCCTGAAAAAGTGGTGGAAATGTTAGTGGGGGGGAGGGGTTTGCTCCGTTGAACTTTAATCTCTGAATGCCTTAATACCATGAAGCCAAAACAACAATCATGTAATTACTCTCTCATAAAAAAGTATATATATTCTTTTGCAGAAATTCCATATTGATCGTCGCTCATTTATGTTTTTTTTTTTTTTTTTTTTCCCAGCTCTTGAGTTCTTTTTTCTATTTTCTATGGGGGTTTTGAGAGTCGGGCGTTAGTCTTCTACAGTGCTTCTTTTTCTTTCGTTTTTTTTTTTTTTACGTTTTTTTTTTTTTTGCCGCGTGTTCCGCCCAGCGATGCAAACTTGCAGTTCCACGGGCAAGAGAAATGGTTCTTTGTGGATAGACATTTGATTTTGCTACCGTTCTTTTGTAGCATGTACAACCGACAAAAAAAAAAAGGGCAATCTTCTTCAGAAAACTACACTGACCCTGAGCTAAAGAGTTGAAAGTGCAATGGTTTTGGAACACAAGGGGTTTTGCTCATTCTGCTCGTGTTGTAAACTATAAGCATGTTCATTTGTGGCGGACTGCAATAGGCTGAGCAAACTGCATAAGTCTGCCCTGGTTTATTCTTTATCATACCAGCTGAAATTTTTTAGTTCGAAGCTCATAAAACCTTGCATGATTCACTTGCTCTGACCAAAATTGCACGTCATAATGCCAAGTAATATTTGAGATTCGTTCTTAAATTGGAATACGACGGCCGTTCACCCGGACCTATTCACAATAAAATTCCACTTGCCAATCAATGTTAAGCACTCTCGGGAAGGGGGGTTTTTTTTTTTTTTAAGGGATGCAAAATACTGGCCTCCACTAAAACGAGAAATCTATGATTAGACACCACACGCTCAAAGTCATACTTCCAGGGCTAATCGTGTAGACCGAGCAAAATATATGTAATATGTTAGAGATACAAAGGTACAGAACACGGAATTTCTTGCCAAGTATGCTTAGTATACTTAGTAGACACACCCGTGTTCCTTTGAGGGCAATTATTAGACGTAATTTCAAGGAGACATTACAATGTCAAAATGTTTTTTAGGGGATAATTAGTCCTAGTAGTGTGGTATATAAACCAGGGCAGAAATTTATTTTTAAATCTTGATCCTATTGACAACTAAAAATATAAACCTAACAAATCAAAAGAAACTCAAATAACCAAAAACCTAAATATTAAGAACGATGAACCAAGCTTTACAAGTCCCACAAACAATCAAAGAAGCCATTGAAAAACACGAGATTGTGCCTGATGTGTTTTCTACTGACTTCAACACATCCAATTTACCAAACTCGTTGTTGACCGTCGAATACCCTGGTGAACTCGGTGTGACCATGGGAAATGTGTTGCCATTGAACAAAGTCCAACAAGCCCCTGATTTCCAGTGTTTGGCCATCCCATCTACTGAAACCAATTTCGAAATCGACTTGCATGAGGTCTACACTTTGATCATGACCGATCCAGATGCTCCTAGCAGAAAGGACCACAAATGGAGTGAATACTGCCACTGGATCATCACGGGACTAACTGCAGAAAAAGCCAATGCCCAGATCAACGTGATCAAAAAGAACAGCACTAAAAAAGGCGAGTTAGACCAAGAAATTGCCACTGCAAGAGAACTTGTTCCGTACACTCCTCCAGCTCCTCCAAAGGGAACTGGTCCACACAGATATGTTTTTGCATTATTCAAAGGTGCCTTGAACGGAAGTTCTTCTGACAACTTGATAAAACAAATCAATGAAAACAGAGCAAATTGGGGTTACAACATGCCAACGGCCGGGGTGGAGAAGTTTGCTAACGACCATGGCGGTTTGGAATTGCTTGCTGTGAATTTCTTCTTTTGTGAACAGAAATAAAAAAAATTACTAAGAAATAACGGCGGAGAGACAAAAAGAAACCTGCAACAAAGTAAGTTTTTCTCCTTGTTTTTTTATAAGCATCATGCACAAGTATATACATGTATACACCCAATTAGTTAAATGTGAGAACAAAAGGCAAGAAATAAAAAGTCGATTAGTTTTTATTAAATTATCTTAAAAAGGAAATTTGACTAATGCATTGGTGAAACAAATCGGACAATAGAGTTTCGAAAAATTGTAACCAAAAAAAAAAAACGCGTGGCTGAAATAGGAAAAATAAATGCTTTTTTTTCAAGAACAGGTCATAAAAGGCACTTGCAGAGCTGGTGAGAAATACTGTGCTGGTATTGATAATAGACTTTAGGAGGAGTAGGAAGAAGAAGAAGAAGAAGAAGAAGAAGAAGAAGAAGAAGAAGAAGAAGGAGGTTTGTTCAAGTGTACTGAAACACATTAATTAAATTGCCTGAATGGGGAAAGAGATGCATTGGGGATGTGCAAGAGGTGAGCATTGGTAGCACTAAGACAAGATTTCTTGTCACAAATATATATAGAAGTTGGTGAGCAAGATGCAAGAGACGTGTTTTGGCTTGTTGATGCTTGGATTTTGATTTGAATTATTCAGACTGATGTATGTTTTTCATTGTAAGTTGTTGTTTGTTGATGTTTACGTTCTTGCCGATGCATTCCATGAAATTGTGCAAACATCATAGAGTATTTTATGATGATTTGAAATTATGCAATCTTTCAAGTCTTTCTTGTTCTTCTTATTCGGAAAGCTAACTTGCAGACGTGACGCCAACAACATTTTTGCAATTGTAATATTATCATCAATATCATTATTGCTAGCTAATAAAGCAATAACACTCGCTCATTATTATTTATCACCATTTTTTTTTTACTATCGACCATTTACTTGCTTCAAAATTGGCAACTCGAAACAGCAACTAATTATTGAAAAAGAACACAGATCACTATATTCAAATCACTTTTGTGGAAAAAATAACATTAACCGAATTGAAAGCGCACGAGCTTTGAACAACAACAAAAGAAAAAAAACAAACAACCACCACAAAATATAGCAGAAATTGCTTAAAACCTAAACTACATTAAAATCACTTGGATCTAAAGAAAACTACATAGAAATCAGCCCCAAACACACCAACACCATTCTTTTAAAATGAACGACGTGCAAGAGCAACACACGAGGCAAAACGAAACTACTACAAACAATCCCACCACACACAGCAAACATGTGCAAAACACTTCATCGCAAATTGGGCCATGGAAAATGGGGAAAACTTTAGGATTTGGGAGCAGTGGGAAAGTCAGAATGGCCATCAACACGAAAACACACCAGCATGCAGCTGTGAAAATTGTTTCAAAATCCTTGTTTACAAAATCACAAACAAACACTTCCACAATTGTTGAAGACCAAGACAACGATTTTTTGCCCTATGGTATTGAAAGAGAAATCATTATTATGAAGCTTTTGAACCATCCAAACGTTTTGAGATTGTACGACGTTTGGGAAACAGACACAGATTTGTACATGGTCTTGGAATACGTGGAAAGAGGCGAATTGTTCAATTTGTTAGTTGAGCAAGGCCCGTTGGGAGAAAAAGAAGCTGTTAGATTTTTCAGACAGATCATCATTGGGATTTCGTATTGCCACGCATTGGGAATCGTCCACAGAGATTTGAAGCCGGAAAACTTGTTGCTGGATCACAAATTGAACATCAAAATTGCTGACTTTGGGATGGCTGCTTTGGAAACGAAGGACAAATTATTGGAAACCTCGTGTGGGTCTCCGCATTATGCGGCCCCAGAAATCGTTTCCGGTATGCCATATCACGGATTTGAAAGTGACGTGTGGTCCTGTGGGGTCATCTTGTACGCATTGCTTACAGGTAGATTGCCCTTTGACGAAGAAGATGGCAACATCAGAAAATTGCTATTGAAAGTTCAAAAGGGTAAATTTTCAATGCCATCAAATATTTCGCCAGACGCAAGAGATTTGCTTTCCAAGATTTTGACTGTTGATGCTAAGCAAAGAATTGGCACGAGAGAGATTTTGAAACATCCATTGCTGAAAAAATATCCAAACATGAAAGACTCCAAATCGATCAAAAATTTGCCAAGAGAAGATACATATTTGAACCCATTGGCTAATGGGGGAAGCGAAAATATTGATCAGTCAATTTTGAACAATTTGATAGTTTTGTGGCATGGTAAAAAAAGAGAAGAAATTGTCAAGTCTTTGAAAGACCCCGGTGCAAACTTGGAAAAAACTTTCTACGCTCTATTGTACAACTTTAAGATAAACGTTCAATTGCAAAATCAACTTTCCTCTTCGCAGGAAGAACTTGAGGAACAGAAAAAACAACAAAAGTCTCAGCAACACGGACAATCAAATCACACACAACAAGACATGCCAAAAGCAAAAACACCCTCGCCACAGAAACAACAAAGATTGAGTGTTTATCAAAATCAACAACAACAACAACAACAATCTGCAAAACAGCCGCAACCTCAACAATCAGCCCACCACACTCATTCCCATCGTGCAGCTCCTGGAAATGGGAACTCAGTTTCGCCTCCTAAACAGTCTGGAAATACAAAGAAAAGACTTTCAACAATAAGTGTTTCTTCTTCTCACCGCAGACCAATTTCCTTTATTAAACCAAATGGCACAAGCTCTTCTTCCCATAATCTAGTCACAACCTCGAGTTCCAGTAACTCAACTCCTTCTGCACATAGCTTGGGGTCCACCCCTGTGAAAAGAACGGTCACCACCTCGTCGCACTCTGCTTCTTCGTCTATGGATTCCGTACCTCCTGTTCCGCGCAATCTCCTTGAAAGCTATACAAGCTCCACTCCAAACACATCTCTGACCGATAACGAGGTGTCCACTCTAACAGTTGACAACTCCACGTCTACAAACGACACCGTTCTTACCCAAGGTTCCTCTTTTGAAAACAGGTCATCCTCACCAGTGCCAACAGCTAATGGGGTAGCGAGTGGCCATGCACCTTCTGTTCCGGTATCCAGTATTGTTAGCAACCCAAAAAGAATTAGCAGAACCATCAGTAAAAGGTTCAGCAGAAGCGGCTCTAGAGCGTCTCTGTACGGCGGCACAGGGAGCAATGGAAGCTATGGCACCTTGATCAATCCACAAACAAAACTGAAACATGGCTCGATCACTACGAAATTGATTGCCACATATGCCAAGTTGAGTGAATTACAAGATGAAGAGTGGGGGTACATTGAACAAGAAACAAGACGTACTTCCCAAACTTTTGCAACGTTGATAGACGAAGTTTTCGAATATGAAAAGCACGAACAAATCAGAAAAGAAAAATTGGAATTGCAAAGAAAATTAAAGGAATCGAAGCTGAGAGAAGAGCAAGAAAAATTGCAAAAACAAAGGGATCTGTTAGAGCAAGAAAAACAAGAACTGAAGATTCAAGAAGAGCAAGAACGTTTGGTCAAAAAGAAACAAATTAGTAGAGACAGATTGCAGAAAATGGAACAAAAGAAAAGAGAGCTTGAAAAAATGATTGCTAGATTGAGAGAAGGAATTGATGGTGAAGCAGATAACTCTGATGACCATGAATCAGTTAGCAATAAAGAAACAGATGACTTGACATCAGTTGAAACGGCGGACAATGACCGTGAAACTGAAACAGGTCCTGGCGAGGAAGAGCAGATGGAAAAAGAATCTGAGAGTGGGTTTAAGATTGAGGACTATGGAAGACAATCCCCAACAGAGCAAACACAACCACGCGATGATGCATATGAGTTGAACGGCTATTCTGAAGGTCAAAATGCAAATACCGAGAAAAGGTTTGAGTCTGGCCAAGAAAACGTGAACAATTACAGATCTATCAGCGAACCTACACCTGCACAGAAGAGGCTTTCAAATTCTGATGCATTTGTGAAACCGGGGGCAACAGGAAAGCATTCTGCGTTGGATAATAACATTTTGAGAAGTACACAGAAAAGATCGTTTTCCTTAAACACAAGACCTGTCTCCAGACTGGACCCGGGTCTCGCTGCTTTTGAGGATCACAACAATAGAAACAGCAGAATTAGTGCAGCCTCTCAACGCAAAAAAAGTTTCAGAAAGTCGACTATCAGCACTGTTGAAGAGAGCGAATCTGGTTCAGACTACGACAATGACAATGAGGATGACGACGATGACGAAGGATACACAACAATCATTGACGAAGATGAAGTGGAAAGACGTATTGTTGAGAGTTTGAGAAGATCCAAATTTTTGGGGTCTCAGTTTGATCTTGCAATGAAACTGGCCGGTGGTAACAACGTGAGCGCAGCCAGCAAGAGAAAAAGTATATTGAAACCAAATAATCATGCAGCGGAAACTATTGTTGCACATGGTGGCAGCAAGAAGCAAACAAAATCCAAAGCCAAAAACTCGAAAAAGACCAAAAAACTGGAATCCAAACAAAACAAACGTGGGATGTTGAGTGCAAGTTCTTCAATGACTAATCTGGCAGAAAAATCTGAACCTTTAGAGAATATGGATTCTGAAATGGAGCCAAGCGAAGGACATACCAAACTTTCAGAAGTTACGGTTCCTGAAGTCACCAGAAAAAGCAACGACCAAGAGGCTGATAAATCACACAAATCTAGTGTTGACAAAAAAAGATTGTCGGTGCTATCGCTGTACTCCACAAAGCAGTCTTACAGGGATTTGGCTGCAGAATTGAAAAATGACACCAATGATACCAGCACTGAAAAACTGGAAAATCCAAAACCGGCTACTTCAGATGAGGAGCAATTTGTATTTGATGACAATGCTGTGCAAAATACTGATTCCACAGCTCAACCTGATGAAAAGAAGGTTCAGCCATCAGAACAAGTTAATCAAAGTACAGTCTCTGATGGAATGGTACAATCAAGAAGCAGTCAGGTTAGACTAAATTTTGCGGATAGATTCAAAGCCAAACAGAGCCCTGCAATTAAACAAGAAGCCAATAACAACGAAAATAAGACTGATGAAGAGGTGGATGACACACCTGTTCAAAGAAAGGTTGAGCTACCGACATTGCCACCTTTGGATAAAAGTAGCACCCATGCCACTGGTCTGGGGCTTGTTTCTCAAGTGGACTCTACAAAACCTGCTGATTCCTTGGTGAAAGACGCTGAATCTGCCAGTGCAAATGTCACTGAACCTTTGGTTATCGACAAAAACACAAACCGGACAACTATGAATTCTGCTCGTCCGATTGAGAATAAGGAAACTTCAGCTTCAAAGCCTGAACCGATGAAATCTATTCCTAAAAAGAAAAGTGGTATTTTCAGATTGTTTAGTTCTCCTACTAAAGAGGCTGCTAAAGAGACTGTTAAAAACGAAAACAACACCAAATCTTCCTTTTACGGGAACGAGCAACAACAAAAAAATGCTAACCAACCAGCACAAAAACCTTCTTCTTCAGCTATTGTTCACGGAGACTCATTTGTCAAGATCATCTGCAATGCAAAATCTCCTACGTTGAGTCAATTGAAATTACTGAACATTATCTACGAAAAACTTTGTCAATGGGAAAGATCCAAGGTTGGTTTGAAAAACGTCAAGATGAACAGCAGGCAATACTTGATTAGGGGTAAAATCAGCAACGACAATATTTTGTCATTGAGATCTACAACTTTCCAAATTCTATGTTCCATTGATACCAGTAGATCGCACCAGGCAAACGGTGCCAACGCCCAGAACATTATCATTGTGAACAAGCTATCTGGCTCAAACAAAACTTTCCACAAGTTTACTTTTGAATTTGAAAATTTTTTGAAGAACCAAGACATTGTTCGTTAAAAATGCTCGTTCAGATCTCACTTTTTGTGATTGTACATATAAAAATTAAAAAAAAAACGTCTTGTAAGAACCGTTTTAAACTAGTTTTGTTTTCAGTTACGTTAATCTTATCCCGTGTAAAAGATTTTTCAGTGCCTCAGGGCCATCTGTGTTGGACTTCAACTTTGCTCCAAAAACTTGTCTAGCACGTGCCAAATGTGCCAGACACCTTCCAGACGTATATTACGACAGCGGCATACCGCATTAGATTGTTGATAAAAAAATAATAATAATAATCAAGTTGAAAGTGGCTGAGTGTTTTTTTTCCTTCTGTGTTGTTTCGTCACAGGCCTTTTGTTTTTTTTTTTTTTTTTTTTTTTGTTTCTCTCTTTCTTTGCGAGTTAATTTCCTTTTTCAAGCCTGACGGGCAAACTTCTATTGACCTGGATGCGGGAGGAAACACCTCTTTTCAGTAAACAATGTAGTTTGTAGTTTTTGTTTATTTACACTGCCTTTTTGATAAGAGATATTTGATTAGTGATGCTTTCAAGAGTGCCCTCAACGTTCACAAGAAGACACAAGCAGCAACCATAGAAAAAAACAAAAAACACAAGGTTCTCAGCAATCAATTGCTTTCTAGAACATACACCCTCCCCTTTTGCTGCAAGAACATCAAAAAATTTGGTGATTGCGACGAAGCTAATATAACAAAAGAAAGACACTTTAAACGAATATCAAGCACAGCTCGAATACTTCAAGGTAAACGGTTTGCAACAAACGGATATTCCACTTTATAGATTGCTCTTTGAAAGGTACACAGAGCAGACATTATTAGAAAGAATTTGGCTTTCAAGACGAAGCTTGCCTTAGCGTTCAAAGAATAAGTGCAATAACACAATACGTAATATTTTTTTTTCTTTCTTCCTTTTTTTATTTTTTAGTCACTTACTGAAGTAACGAGAAAATTTAGCAAAATACATCAAGTAACACAATGTCATCGATTACCAGTCAACACACACCGGGGCATCCGAACAAGAAAAGCTCGATTTCCGACTCGAGTTCAAACACCAGTCCAAATGCAAGTTCATTTGTTTTGGCAAACCCAAGCTCGACTCCTAATTTCCAAGGCACACCGTTAAATGCGAACGGTTACGTTAAAGATACACAAAGCGGTACTCCAGGCACCAAGAGAACTAACAGCAGTGGGACTTTACTAGGCTCCAGTCATAATAGATATGTTTCCGAAAATGCAGAGTTTGCAACAAATGCGTTTTACTCACATGACAACATGTTCAACAAAATGAACGACATGTTCCAGCAGATGAACGTGCATCCTTCTCAACAAAATGTGGCGAGCAACGAAGAAAAAGTATCAGACGAGGGCATACCGTTTTACAATGAGAAGTTTCACTCCAAAGACAAACAAGTGCAGTCCGCAGTTCATCAGCAGATGCAGAGTAGTGGAAGTGGGCTTGGTTCCATGGGGACTCTATTTCAAAGTCCTTCCCTTGTTGCATCTACACACTCATCTCCAAGCTCTACTGACGTCAATATGTACGGACTACATGGATTGAATCAGCAAACACAAAATTATCCGTTGACCAGCAATCCTTATTTAAACAACAACTTGACCGGTCCACAGCTCTACACTGCTGCACAACAGATACCGCAGTCCAATAGGGACCAGAATACCGCTTTGAGGTCTTCAAGTTATATGAATTATATTTACGAAACAGCTCCTGTATACAGTGAGGGTCGGAATGATGCTTTGACTTCAAACAAAAGCCTAAATGATTTCAATGGCAACAGCAAGTATGTCAACAATGTTATTGACAGAAACAATGGCAACAAGACCAACGACTCCATTTATCAGATGCAATCTTTCCTGGGAGGAGCACATAATTTTGAGAGTACCAATCCAGTTAATCAAAATCACGATAACGCTGTTTTGGAAAGCAGTAACCACATGCAATCTGGATATCTAAACACTCCTTTAACAAGAAGTTTGTCAACACCGCCGTTTGACAGTATCAGACCCAATTTACGTGGAAAGTTTTCTGGTAACTCATACATGAATGTTTTCCAAAACGATGCACCACACACTTCTGGGCTTGATGCACAGGGGATGCTTAATCATTATTCAAACGGCGTGCCATCAGCAACTGGTAGTAACAACAACAACAACAACAACAACAACAACAACACCAATTTCAATGCGAAAAACATTAGTAACGCACAGTACTTGCAACACTCGTCCAATCAACAACGTGATTACGCGTATGATGTGTTTCGTGGGGATCAAGCAGGAGAAACTCCTTTGTCTACCGGTTCCATGTATAATCAATCGCAGAATACGAATATGGCGCAAACCGCAGGCAGCGCTGTTATGATGACAGTTGCAGAGAGCAACTATGATCCAAATAGTTCAACTCCGTCAACTCCAAAGTTTTTTACGTCTGCAATGCGCAGCAGTAGCAGCAGCAGTTCAGGAAACCCTTTCACCACTTCATTTGGAGCCTCTTCAGCATCCAATTTGAATAACACCGCAACAAATACTGGTGGCAATCCATCCTTCTACAATGCTGCGTACAGAAACAGTTCTGCGTGGCCTGCTCAGAATTCGAACAACTTATCACCTATGACCCCTTTGTCCTCCTCTTCTGTCTCGTCTGCTGGAAATCACATCGGCGCAATGCCGCTAGGTACTGCTCCACATTCCCACCATGACCATCACATGAAACTCAACCACAACGCAAGTTATTACAATTCCCATACCGGTAGCAACAAAGAGAGCAAGAGTAATACTGATGGTGGCCCAGGCAATCAATATCACACCCCTAATAGTCACAACAACAGTGGCAATAACAGCAACAATAACAGCAACACCACTTCTCCAAATATTAGTGCTTTTGCTGCTCCTGTTTTGCCGCCTCCTCAAGCTTCTTTACCAGGTAATGGATTGATTACCACTGTGGATAACAAATCTGAAGCGAGTGGAAATTTGCAAAAGTTGTACAAAGAGTATGGGTTGAAATATTTCTCTAGCGAGTTGTGTTTCAAGTTCATTACCGACTTGAAGGAAAGAGTCATGCAGGAGTTTGTTAAGCCTTTGATGGCCCCAAGCAAGCCTGTCAAAAACACTCGATTGAATCAATTTTTGAATTATTTGATTAACTGCAATGAGCAATACGGGGTGCATTCTCATGTAGAACCATTTGTTAGCAACCAGGGTAAAAAATTGGTTTTAGTTTGTTTGAAGAACGGGAAGTTGGAATTGCTATCAGTAAGCAAGAATTTATCTTGCTCAAACACTTTTAAGCAGCATGATTTGGTGATTATAGATGGGGACCGAGGGAATGACTTGGGGTTGGTATTGGACCCTGAATTGAGTTTCCCGATGGCGTTGTTGATCAATTTTTTAAAGAAAAAAATACATTTTGATTCGTTGATTACCAGTTTAGACACGCATTTTAGCAACGATTCGTTTATTGACACTTTGATGAACAATGCCAAACTGATCAATCCGAAACACTACGACATTGTTGAATTGACTCAATTAATAATTCCATCGAAACAGGTTTTGCGCTTTGCCATACCGCAAGAAGTGACAAGTTCTTTGTACGGGAAATTTTGTGAAGAGTTGAAAGCTTTAAAATTTGCTCAAGCTAAATTGAGAAACTTGAATAATAGAAACTCTTCGACTGCATTAAATATCCGGATCTTGAATGCGGAATTTCAGTTTGATAAAAAAAAGTTGACTTTTTACTATGTGTGTCATAAGAGAAACGATTTTAGAGAGTTGATCAAAGAATTGTTCAAATTTTATAAAACAAGAATATGGCTTTGTGCAATTCCAAACAATTTAGATATTGAAACAAAGTATTACTCGCATACACTACACGAGTACAATTTAGTTCATAAAAACACGACAACTCAGGGCCGGAAAGGTGGAGCTGATGTGCAAGATAACCTGCACTCTCGCCAGCAATTCCCGGCTGTGTTCCCGGATGTAGAGTTGGACAATTTCCAAATTGGTGTTTACATTGAGTTGACAAAGCAGTTGTTTTAGCGACTGTTTCAGCGATTGTTTCAGCGACTGTTTCAGCGATTGTTTCAGCGATTGTTTTAGCGATTGTTTCAGGTTTCAGTACAACATCACTCCAGAGGGAAGAATTCTACAGTTGTGGCTCAGATTTCTTAATTTTTTTTTTTTTTTTTTGCCATCGAATTTAACTGATATGAGGGGTATCTATTTCACATTACTCAATATATTTATATCTATGTATTACTAAGTATACAAAAATTTGTTTTGCATTAAATAAAGACGTTATCAAGTATAAAAAATCATTTTTTTTTTTTCTCTCACTAATAGTTGCAGTGATGTTTTATGTTTAACATCCACCCAATTGTTCTCTGTAGACTTCGATCATATCGTTTTCTTCCATTGCCAAATCGTCAGGGGTGTGATCCCCAGTGATTCTTACACCTTCAAACACAAACTTCAAAGAGTTGACGTCTTTCCCTTGTCTGTTGGCGAATGCCTGCATCAATTTTCTCAAATTGGTGGATCTTTTAATTTTGAAAAAAATCTCTGATGAACCGTCACTCACCTTGATGTTGATATGTGTTTGACTTGGTTTGACATCTGGTTTGACGTCTGAGTTTGGTTCGTTTGTGTTGGCGACTTCGTTGTTGGTAGGGTTGCTTGGAGAGTTTGGTTCAGACATAGTTGTGTGGGTATGAGTTGTGGTTATTAATACTTGTTAAGCAATAACGCAATATCTTTGGTGGTTTTTTTTCTTTTTTGGATTCCTTTATAAAACCTTTTCTTTTGAGATGTGAGGCCTCAATCGCCATAAAATGTAAATTGATTATCTAATAATTGCCACATGGCATATGGAGTGAAGGGAGGAGGTTGTTTATTTGAACGCGACAACTTGTAACGTGATACTATGTATGTGTATGTGTATGTTTTTTTTTTTTTTTTTTTTCGTTGTGTGTACTGGCTACTTTATTTTTGGTTAGTGCAAGTTTGAGCTGGGTAACAAATACTCGTGTATGACGTTCAAACCGTCAGTGACGTATGTGCGTCGGAAAACTCTTTTAAATCACGTGTAAGATGGAACTTTTTAAAAAGTGTTCATTAGCATAAGTTTTCGAGCACGGACGCTTTGGCATAAAGTCAACTTCCTGTAAACAAAAGAGTCATCTTTCCAAGGAGTTAATTTGGCTTCTATAGTGCATCTTGTCAAGGTGATATACTTTTAGGTTCGATTTAAGAGTTGCATGACAGAGTTTCCAATGGTCTCTTTTATTTTTTTTTTTTTAGATCTGGCAATAGGAAACGATCGTTCCCATCCCTATTTATGAATTGACTCAGCTCCATGAGCTAATAACTCTGAGAACAAGAATGCCTTGTCTTGTGTACTTTCCAAACCACCTTCTTTTTCATTAATCGGTAACCCACTATATCTTTTTTTTTTGTAGTGCCATAGTCATGTTCTATTTTTTTTTTTCTGCAAATCTTTGTCCATTTTTCGATGTCTTTTAAAAGACATTTGTCTTGGTCTTTTTTTCTTTTTTTATCTTTTTTTTAATTTCCTGTGATTAACATTTCTTTTTTTTTTTTTTTTCCCGAGTACTACGGCAAACAATCTTGTCAAGGTTACAATTCAATTAAGGGAATTTCTATTGTCAAAGCAGGAAGAGACAAAATCAAGAAAAAAAAAAAAAAAAGAAATAAAAAAACAAAATAAAAAAAAATTATGACGTTTTTTCTAATGCCTTGGATTTTATAGGCTGTTCTAAAAGGCAGCGTTTTAACTACCCCCCCATGCAATATTGAGCTGCATCTTTTGTTGTGTTTCCATGTGACACCCAGTATTGGAAAAGTCATTGCCTTGTTGCAATGCCTCACACATGGCGTCTTGAGTAAGAGGTTCTTTGGGGTTTTGAGTATGTATGACTCTCAAGGCATTCTGTTTGTTTAGGAAATAAAAAGTGTCTGCTTGATAATAGCGTGTACACTTTTCTCATCTCTTTTGTGCTTCTAATAGTCAAAGCCGTCTTTTCACAAATTATTGAGTCAGACCATTCTTCCTAGAATACAGCGCCGCATGTAGGTATCACTTCAAAGTATTACTTGGCGGAAGCTGATTATGTAATAAAACAGATCTACTGTCTTTGTTGGTATAATTCTGGTTTTCCAGTTTGTTCCAGATACCAAGAAAAAAAAGTGAAATGACTAAATCGATAAAAGATCAGAAAAAGTCTTGGAAAAATCGCTTAATAAGACAAAACCCCAAAAGCGATATGGTTGATAGAAGGAATCACAAGAGATATGAAATGATAGAGGAAAAGGCTTCATGAAAAGATGAGTTTCTGCTGCCAGTACTGTGTAGCGGAACGATAGAACATTTGTGGATATGAATCTTTGCACCTCTAATCTTTGATGAGACAATTTTTTCTCGGAACAACTCAAAATAGAATAGCTAAGATCAATCATTAAAAAAGACACAGACTTTATGCACAAGACTCTAAATACTAATCAGTTTAAAGTGAGGGGGGTTGTTCTTTTTTTTTTTTTTTTTTTTTTTTTTACATATCTTTCCCATAACTCTTTGTGATTTCCCAGGAGTATAAAAAGAAGACAAATATTTCTTAAAAAATTTGGATTTTGTAATTGTTGGCGTTTTGTTTTCGTATTCGATTAATGCTCACCTTAAAGGGAAGGGGAAAACAAACAAACACCATACAAAACATGTCTTACATTACAAGCGAAAAATCACCAGCCCCAGTGTTTTCCAAAGAGGAGGACACCATCAGGGTGGACGAATCCTTGGAAGAAATGAGCTACAATGAACCATCTTCTTCCAACAAAAAGCCATTTTTAAATTCTAAAAGACTTCAAGGCATGATCGATTCCTTCAAAAAACCTGAAGAATCAAATCATTTGGGGGAAAGCAATGATTTGGAAGTTTCTCCATCAAATGAGATTGACGGGTTTGGTAAAAAAACTGAGTTGCAACAAAAAATCAAACCAAGACATATTTTTTTGATTCAACTGGGAACAGGGATCGGAACAGGTATGTTGGTTGGGAACGGATCTGCTTTAAGACAAGCAGGTCCAGCCGGACTGTTTATTGGTTACGCCGTTGTTTCTTCTTTTATCTACTGCACATACAACTCCATCTCCGAACTGGGGATCAGTTACTCTCAACTGAGTGGGTCCTACAACGAGTTTTCCTGTATTTTGATTGATAGAGCGTTTGGATTTTCTGTGGCCGTTGTTTACGCTTTGCAATGGTTAAGTGTCATGCCATTGGAGTTGACCACATCCTCCATGGTCATCAAGTACTGGACCACCAAAGTCAATTCAGATGTCTTTGTTGTCATTTTTTACGTTCTTTTGCTTATGGTGAACTTTATTGGCGGGTCTGGTTACGCAGAGTTTGAATTCATTGTTAATACCATGAAAGTTTTAATGATCATTGGATTTATCATCTTTGGGATCATTTCTGATTGTGGTGGGTCTTCAGGGAACAACCACACCTACATTGGTGGTGAAAACTGGAGAGCGCCTGTTGGTGCTTTCTTTGGAAAAAGTAAAGCAGACCATTTTAAAGGGGTTTGCTCTTCATTTGTTTATGCTGCATTTGCATACGGTGGTTTTGAAAGTTCCATTTTGACTGCTTCAGAACAGGTCAATCCAAGAAAATCCATTATCAAGGCGGGGAAGATGCTTATTTACAGAATTATCGTGATTTATTGTTTGACCGTTGTCATCATAGGGCTTTTGGTTCCACACACCTCTTCAAGATTATTAGGTACTGGTTCTTCAGCCACTGCTGCTTCCCCATTGGTTATTGCTGCATCCAACATCAGAGGTTTGCCTCACATTATCAATGCTGTCATCATGATGGCTGTTTTGTCTGTTGCAAACAACTCCCTATACTGTTCTTCAAGAGTCATTCTTTCTATTTGTGAACAATTTTTCCCAAACGTCCCATTACTTACATACGTCGATAGAAGAGGTAGACCATTGTTTGGTTTGATTTTGGCTGCCATTGTTGGGTGCATTGCCTTTGTTGCTTGCTCTCCAAAAGAAGACATTGTTTTTACATGGTTGTTGAGTATTAGTGGGTTGTCAGCTTTGTTTACATATTTTTCCATGAATATGTCTCACATTAGATTTAGAAAAGCAATGAAGGTGCAAGGAAAATCACTAAACGAAATGGGCTATATCTCCAAAACCGGTCTATGGGGATCTTACTATTCTTGCATTGTGATCATCCTGATTTTCATTGCTCAATTCTGGATTGCTTTGGTACCTGTTGGTACTTATAAACCGGATGCAAACAATTTTTTCCAAAATTACTTAGCAATGGTTGTTTTTGTTGTGTTGTACTTTGGATTCAAAATTATCACAAAAGAATGGCACATTTTCATTCGTCCAGAAGAAGTTGATTTGACGCGTGGTAGAAGAATTTTTGACCATGATCTGATTGTTCAAGAAAAATTGGAAGAAGATGAAAGACTAAAACACTCATCTATTTTTGTCAAAATTTTGAACTTTTGGTGTTAATTGTAATTTATGATTAAACGTTAATAGTGACAAGCACCAACGGTTGTTTCATGTATAACACTGTTTGTAATATTTATAGACCAGTTAGGATAAACTGAACGAATTGATGAACTTTCATTGCACAAATTGTAAAATCTTTTCTAATGAACTTATGTGTACATATACAAGGAGCTATTTCATAAAGGTTCATTTTTACTCTTTTCCTAATCAAAGAAAAGCTTGCGCACATTGCCTCGATAAGTTCAAGCCATGATGATAAGACTGCTGCTTATCTGCAAGATGCTTTATCAATTTCTTGTTCGAGAATTCCAAAACCGCAGTACTCGTCTATTTGTGTTGAAAAATAACGTTCATGAGATCCGTGCCGTCTAAGTAAAAGATGGAGAAGAAGTGCGGTCATAAACGGTTGAGGAAACCTGTCTACTTTCTGCAAAAATATTTACTTCAACTATGTAATGCGTTTACTTTTCTCCAAAGATGTTTGCGCATTTTACAGATATTGCCGTGCTGCAAGATGATGACCAACTTGATATAATCTTTAAACTTTAGATGGCTTTTAGCGGGGGGCGATCATTCTGGAGAGCCGTTTTTTTTTTTTTTTTTTTTTAATTTTTTTTTCTTCTTTTCTTTTTTCATATTATCATTGCCTGCGTCATTTGTTGGCTTTTTTGCACTCGTGCAGAGAGTGCCCAAAAAATTAAAGAGCATAAGCACATTTTACTCCTATGAATGCTGTAAAAGCCATTGTAAAGGCGATGACTCAAATGACTTTTCATAATGACGCCGCTAATCTTCTGCTTCCTTTTTGCATAAAAACTTTAACGGCTTTATATAGGAAACATCTGTGATTACAAATCATTTTCAGACAGGGCTCAAAAGCTTGCTAAATGTTACACCAACAGACGCCGCTTGAAGCTGTAACAATGTCTTTCTGTTAAAAATTGACTATATTCACCAAGGCTGTTGCCATATACATAACTAAGATATTCCTGCTCAAGAAGGTAGCAGCTCAAGCTCAAAAGTAACAAATAAAAAGAAAAATAATTGCATGACCTATAGCAAGACCATTATTCAAGGCAGTGGCATATGATTTTGATAAAATCGAAAGGCTTAAAGTTTTCTAAATATTCAAATATTGGTAAAAAGAAGTTTGTAAGTTGGATTTGAAAAAAAAAAACACACTCATTGCAATGGTCTGGTATTTTTTTTTTTTCTTCTAAGTTTTGCAAGTCAACTCCTGAGTGAGTTTTTATATTTAAAGATGGGGTTTTGTAAAATGCCTAAACACAAACCAACTAAGCTGGGAAGAAAAGCATCAAAAAAAAAAAATCACTGACCGGAAACAAAGCTATGTCAAATTTGGATAAAAAACCGGCCTATCCTGTATTATCTAAAGAAGAAGATATTATAAGAATAGATGACACGGAGACATCGTCAAACTATCAAACACCAAAGAAACCACTGCTGAATTCAAGTTTGGTGCAGAGTTTTGTGGACTCTTTCAAAAGACCCGAAACTTTCAATGCGTTGGGAGAAACTAACGACTTGGAAGTCTCTCCATCCAACGAAATCCAAGATTTTGGTAAGAAAACCGAGTTGAAACAAAATATCAAACCAAGACATGTGTTTTTGATTCAGCTGGGTACCGGTATTGGTACAGGTTTGCTTGTCGGTAACGGTTCGGCCCTAAAGCAAGCCGGTCCTGCAGGTTTGATCATTGGTTATGTTATCGTGTCGTCTTTTATTTATTGCACATACAACTCTATTTCTGAACTGGGGATCAGTTACTCCCAACTGAGTGGATCCTACAACGAATTTTCGTGCATTTTGATTGACAGAGCGTTTGGGTTTTCCGTTGCGGTTATTTATGCATTGCAATTTTTGTGTGTTTTGCCATTGGAGTTGACAGCCTCTTCCATGATTATCAAATATTGGACCACCAAAGTGAACCCGGATGTGTTTGTTGCGATTTTTTACGTGTTGCTTGTTACCGTCAATTTTATTGGTGGCTCTGGTTACGCAGAATTTGAGTTTGTTGTCAATTCTTTTAAAGTTTGCATGATTTTGGGATTTATCATTTTTGGGATCATTTCTGATTGTGGTGGGTCTTCAGGGAACAACCACACCTACATCGGTGGTGCAAACTGGAGAGCGCCTGTTGGGGCTTTTTTCGGAAGTTCCAAGATTGATCATTTCAAAGGGCTCTGCTCCTCTTTTGTTTACGCTGCTTTTTCTTACGCCGGCTTTGAAAGTTCTATATTAACAGCTTCGGAACAAGTTAATCCCAGAAAGTCTATCATCAAAGCTGGAAAAATGCTGATTTATAGAATCGTGATTATTTATTGTCTGTCTATCATTATGGTTGGTCTTTTGGTTCCACACAACTCCTCGGAACTTTTGAGCACACATTCCTCTACAAAATCCACTTCGCCAATGGTCATTGCTGCAGCAAACATCAGAGGTTTACCACATATCATCAATGCTGTCATTTTGATGGCTGTCCTGTCTGTTGCAAACAATTCTCTTTATGTTTCGTCAAGAGTCATTCTATCAATCTCTGAACAATTTTTCCCCCACATCCCATTACTTACATACGTTGATAGAAGAGGTAGGCCTCTGTTTGGGCTAATTTTAGGGGCCATCGTTGGGTGCATAGCGTTTGTTGCCTGTTCTCCACAAGAAACTACCGTGTTTGCATGGCTTTTGAGTATCAGTGGGCTGTCTGCATTGTTTACATACCTGTCAATGAACCTTTCCCATATAAGATTTAGAAAAGCTATGAAGGCTCAAGGAAAATCATTAAAAGAAATGGCCTACTTGTCAAAAACCGGAGTTTGGGGGTCTTACTACGCTTCATTTTTAATCATCCTGTGCTTTATTGCGCAGTTCTGGATTGCTTTGGTTCCTGTTGGTTCAAACAAGCCAGATGTCAACAATTTTTTCCAGAATTACCTAGCGATGGTTGTTTTCGTTGTGCTATACTTTGGCTTCAAGATCGTTACTAAAGAATGGCACATTTTCATTCCATCAGAAAAAGTTTCTTTGTCGCGCGGAAGAAGAATTTTTAATCAAGAATTGATCGAACAAGAAAAGCTTGAAGATGCTGAAAAACTTAGAAACTCTTCTCTATTGAAAAAAATTCTGCATTTTTGGTGTTAATAACGAGATCCATATATTCGAATAAAACCTGCATTACCCACCATCTAAGACCGAATTTCACAATCTCGAATATGTATCCACTTGAACATATAAAGTTTAACCTAAACAACTATACCCGTAGGACTTCTTACTTCCAAAAAGACATACGGCTCTGCAAGTCTGCTTTGTGATCCACTATACGACATGATACCTCATTCAATAGGTGCAGTACATTGCTTGAAATCCTTAATGCCTATGAAAAAAGTTTAATGCCGTGTCAAGAAAAAGCTTGTGCATATGAACACAGTCGCAAAGGCGCAAGTATCTTTTTATGAAACAAAAACGCTTTCCAGAAAATCATCGCTTGTTCGCTAACCTTTTGTAAGGTATTTATATTTTTCAGATCTCATGTTATTTTTTTAACTACTTTAAACAATTCAAAATTGGGACTTTCGGTCGGTTTTCCCACCTATTTCGCTGATTTTATGAATTTTTTCTCCGACTTCGCTGAGTGACGCTCACACAGGGATGCTTTTTGAAAAAGCAAAAAAATAAAATAAAAAAAAAAAGAAAAAACTGTGTCGGCAAGTTGCGGAATGAATGTTTTTTAGCAGTTAAAGTTAGAAATACTTCAAAAGATGGTCATGATGAGATGACTTTTATACGCTGCTGAATTATATCGCAGTCTTGTGCGACGTCAAATTCCCGATATTGACACGGCATTATCGATAAAGTTTCCCTCTTTTGCTATCTCATAGAGTCTATGATCCATTTTCGCACTTGTCTGATAGGAACGTTGTTTAAAAGAAGGATTACTACCTGGTCAGGGACCTAGAAGCCCAAGCACACATTAAGGTTTGTTTTTTTTTTCCTGCCAATTTGCAAGGCGATGGTGTTGGATTTGTGCGATAGTGTGCATTAACAACATGTGCTCATTTGGACAACGCGTGAGATAATCGGCGGATATTGCTTTGAAAGGGTCCAAAAGTAAGAGTCATTATAGGAAGACTGTTCAGTGACCTTGCTCGTATGATATTTTATCAACTCTTTTCTTTCAACTCCAAAGCGGATTAATTGTAAAGCTGCAATATTTTTCTAAAGTATATAAAGTGTCACAATGATTAAGGATTATTGTTGTGATGTAGTTTTGATTAATTCAGTTTTGGAGAAAGGCTTTCCAAGATTTACCTAAAAAAAAAAACCAAAGCAAAACCCATCAAAAAAACTTTAAAAAAGTTGAATGTCTAATTGCAGCACAAAATCATCTTCCCTCACGAAGGAGAACTTCTCCTCAAACACTGAGGCTGTTAGTTCGAATGATACCGTCGCAAAAAAACCATTGCTGAATAGTCCATTTGTGCAAAACTTTGTGGATTCCTTCAAAAAACAAGAGGAGTCTGTCGAGTCTGAAGGATTTAGCGATCTTGAGGCAACCCCATCAAACGAACTTAATGGCTTTGCTGAAAAACCTAAACTTAAACAAAAAATCAAACCGAGACAAATTCTTTTGATCCAGCTGGGAACGGGGATTGGTACAGGGTTGTTGGTTGGGAACGGTGCGGCACTAAGACAGGCAGGACCTGCTGGTCTGTTTATTGGTTATGCGATCGTGTCCTCTTTTATATACTGTACTTTCAATTCTATTTCTGAGCTAGGTATCAGTTACTCTCAACTAAGTGGTTCGTATAATGAGTTTTCGTGTTTCCTTATTGACAGGGCGTTTGGGTTTTCAGTTGCTGTTATTTATGCGTTGCACTGGCTAGCCTTAATGCCATTGGAATTAACAACGTCATCAATGATCATCAAATACTGGACTACAAAAGTGAATCCAGATGTTTTTGTTGCAATTTTTTATGTTCTTTTGCTTATTGTGAATTTCATCGGTGGTTCTGGGTATGCTGAGTTTGAGTTTGTTATCAACTCCATCAAAGTGTGCATGATTCTTGGTTTTATCATTTTTGGGATCATTTCTGATTGCGGGGGTTCTTATGGGAATGGACACAGCTACATTGGGGGCCAAAATTGGAGAGAACCTATTGGAGCATTTTTTGGACACACAAAGATTGACCATTTTAAAGGTATTGCATCTTCTTTTGTGTATGCTGCATTTGCTTATTCTGGGTTTGAAAGTTCCATTTTGACTGCTTCTGAACAAGTCAACCCAAGAAAGTCTATCACAAAAGCAGGTAAAATGCTTATTTACAGAATTGTGGTGATTTACTGTTTATCAGTTGTCATGATTGGTCTTTTGGTTCCACATAACTCTTCAAAATTGTTGGGTAATGGTTCTTCTACTAGTTCTACTTCGCCAATGGTCATTGCTGCAGCAAACATCAAAGGTTTACCACATATCATCAATGCTGTCATTTTGCTGGCAGTTTTGTCCGTTGGTAACAATTCTTTGTATTGCTCCTCAAGAGTGATTTTGTCTATTTGCGAACAATTTTTCCCAAACGTGCCTTTGTTGACATATGTTGATAGAAGAGGTAGACCGCTATTTGCTCTAATCTTTGCTGCCATTATTGCTTTAATTTCTTTTGTCGCTGCTTCTCCAAAACAAACCATTGTTTTCACGTGGTTGTTAAGTATCAGTGGGCTATCTGCTCTTTTTACCCAGTTATCTATGAACTTGTCATACATCAGATTTAGAAAAGCAATGAAAGTTCAAGGAAGATCTTTGAACGAAATGGCGTTTCATTCTAAGACCGGGATTGTTGGGGCCTACTATGCCTGTGCGTTGATTATTCTAATCTTCATTGCCCAGTTTTGGATTGCCTTGGTTCCAGTCGGATCCTATACTCCCGATGTTAATCATTTCTTCCAAAACTATCTTGCAATGGTGGTCTTTGTGGTACTTTACTTTGGATTCAAAATCATCACAAGAGAATGGCACATTTTCATTCCAGCAGAAAAAATAGACTTGGTGCGTGGAAGAAAAATCTTTAATTATGAACAAATCAAAGAAGACCAATTGGAAGACAAGGAAAGATTAAAAGGTGCTTCTTTTGGTGCCAAAATCTTGAACTTTTGGTGCTAAAGTCGCCAGGTCTTATTGAAAAAATATACCTACATGGTAACTAATATATATACTTTATTTTAGCATATAAACAACAGGTTAAATAGCAGCGCCTACACAACTCGTTACCTTTGGAAAAGAAGCGCCAAGTTTACAATGACAGCCTTTTGTGTCATACACAAGTTTGAATTTTATCATTTTCAGTCTTTTGTTTTTGCCTAATTTTTAGCTTAAATGACACTATAAAGATAAAAATAAATAAAGTGCATTAGGTAAGAATGCCCACTCTTAAAGTTGTTTAATGCCTACCCAAGGTCATTCAATCATTCAAGTGGGCTTCAGGTAAACCTCGTTAGCTAAGTGAAAAAAAAAACAAAAAAAAAAAACACAAAAAGGGACCAACACAAGGTGTAAAATCACCTTACTCTTTGTCGGGTTTTAAAGCTCAAAAGCTGGCCGGTTGTCCTGTAAACGAAGATGACAAATGTTTTTGAAGGAAAGCCGCTGTCGTTACTTCACCAACGGCACACTGGGCTGTTGTTTAGCAGTCCTTTATGGCATGAAAGTTTTCTCGAGTTGCGTGATCCCATATGTAAAACAAACATCACTCGAGAGGCGTTACCTGAGTTGGTCAGTGTTTTTTTTTTTCTTTTTCTTCCACGAGTTTTAAAAAAAAAACAAAAAAAGCAAAGCCTAACAGAAAAAAACAAACAATAGCGAACGGCATTTGAAAAACTGTATAGGCGGTTAAAAAAAAATAAAAATAAGCTTGTTTCAAGGGTCCTACTTGTTTTTCCCGGAGATCGCGCGTCATTAAACGACAGTCATTCTCAAAGGCTCCACCGGTGAAAACTTGATATGTTTCGAATGACACAGGTAGCTTTTCTTTTAATGAGCTTTGTAAAAAACAAAAAAGAAGTATATTGCCTGTTTTGTAAGATTGTTTCTTGTTTATTACGGAAAAGTGTTGTTGGTTTGAAGCTGCGGTCGCAAACGTGCATTTCCTTCATTTATTTGAAGCAGTCATGCATCCCAGGTTTGTTTACCTTTTTATCAATACAAGATTATTCTTGAAATGTTTAGTCAAATAAAACAGCACCTTTACTTGCTCGATCATCTACATTTTCCCCCTTCCACTTCCACCCCACATTCTGGTTATTGGGAAAGCGGAAAAGAGGGACCACATCGCTGATCTGCTCAACACTGATCATTCAATTTTTTTGAGCTTGTTAAATTATAATCTATTTTACTATATAAAGAGAGCCAGTGACTCTTGATTAAGAACTAAAATATGATGAGACTTTGTTGTCCAACATTTTCAAATTTTCTTCTCCTCCTTCTTTTAATCACTAACAATAAAACTAAAAAAAAACACGTATACAAAAAGTTGCAACTCTAGCATTACAACTATGTCTAATATTGCGAGTAACAATACAGCATTTTCAGACTCTAAACTGGAGTCGACTGTAAAAATTGACGAAGCAGGCTCAGACTATATTCAAGATACTACTACTCCTCAAAAACCAGTTTTCAATTCGCAGAGATTGCAAAACTTTGTTGATTCTTTTAAAAGAGCTGAACAAGACGATAGTGATGCGGACTTTGACAAATTGGAGTCTTCTCCATCTCAGCAATCACAAGCTTTCGGGAAAACTTCACAATTGAAAGCAAAAATCAAGCCAAGACAGGTGTTTTTGATCCAACTAGGAACAGGTATAGGGAGTGGGTTGTTGGTTGGTAATGGTACAGCTTTAAGACAGGCCGGTCCTGCAGGGCTTTTGATTGGGTACATATGTGTGTCATCGTTTATTTCCTGTACATACAATTCTATTGCTGAACTAGGAATCAGTTATTCAGGTCTAAGTGGTTCTTATCACGAGTATTCTGGTATTTTGGTTGACCGGGGTTTTTGTTTTGCCACTGCCGTCATTTATGCTATTCAGTGGGTTTGTGCTTTGCCTTTGGAATTGACTACTGCTTCTATGGTGATCAAGTACTGGACAACTTCGGTGAATCCGGATGTTTTTGTGGCAATTTTCTACGTGCTTTTGGTGATTGTTAACTTTATTGGAGGTTCTGGTTTTGCTGAGTTTGAATTCATAATGAACTCTGCCAAAGTTTGCATGCTTCTTGGCTTCATTATTTTTGGGATCATCTCCGATTGTGGTGGATCTTCTGGTAATGACCACACATACATTGGTGTGAAAAACTGGCATGCACCAGTAAACGCCTTTTGGGGAGACTCAGCTCTTGATCATTTCAAAGGTACGTGTTCTTCTTTTGTTTATGCTGCTTTTGCTTACAGTGGATTTGAAAGCTCCGTTTTAAGTGCTTCTGAGCAAGTTAACCCAAGAAAGTCCCTAGTGAAAGCAGGGAAAATGCTTATTTATAGAGTTGTTGTCATCTACTGTTTGTCCATTTTTATTTTAGGGTTGTTGGTTCCACACAATTCTCCAAAACTTTTGAAAAGCAGTGGTTCTTCGGCTACCTCAGCGTCTCCAATGGTTATTGCTACAATGAATATTACCGCTTTGCCTCATATTGTAAATGCTGTTATTTTAATGGCAGTTTTGTCTGTGGGAAACAATGCGTTATATGTTTCATCCAGAGTGTTTTTATCCATCTGTGAACAATTTTTTCCAAAGACACCGTACTTAACTTATGTCGATAGAAGAGGTAGACCTTTGTTTGGTTTGATTTTGGCTGCCGTCATTGGGTTAATCTCTTTTGTTGCTGCATCTCCTAAAGAGTCCTTGTTTTTCACGTGGTTATTAAGTATCAGTGGTCTTTCAGCTTTGTTCACTTATTTGTCTATGAATCTATCGCACATTAGGTTTAGAAAAGCAATGAAAGCGCAAGGGAAATCGTTAAACGAAATGGCGTTCCTTTCAAGAACCGGAATTTGGGGTTCGTACTATTCCGTTTTGGTCATCATTTTCATCTTTTGTGTGCAATTTTGGATTGCTTTGTATCCAATTGATTCAAACAAACCAAATGCTGAAAACTTTTTTCAACACTATTTAACAATGGTTGTTTTCGTTATCTTGTACCTTGGTTTCAAAATTGCAACCAAAGAGTGGCACTTTTTCATTCCATCTCACAAAGTTGATTTGGCTCGTGGAAGACGTATTTTCGATCACGAAATGATTGAACAAGAAAAACTAGAGGAGAGAGAAAGAGCAAGAAATTCTCCATGGTACATAAAAGTTAGAGATTTCTGGTGTTAATTGCTGTGTTTGGAGAATATAGATAAGTATGTAATGAGATAAACTTTATTTTTGAAAATGATAACGGAGATGGTCTTCCGCTGGTCCTATAAATTCTTGCAATGGAGAAGAAGTTTGATAAGTATCAACCAATTACTGTTCAACTGGTTGAGAAGCTGTTTGTTTAAAAACGCTTTGGAAAAGTTTGCCCTGACCATTAAACAGAATGGCATACGTCGTTCTGTTTTAGATTATGAACCTAATACTGCTTTATCAATATCCATTTTCACACTGATGTTGTGTACTCGCTATTTCCAGCCGAAGCGGATATTATTTTAACATTTTGGATTATCGAGGAAGCGGAGTTCGAAGCCCGAAAACTTGAAGGGCATTGCGGTAAGATCAAGAAAGAATAAAAAAATAGGAGCCTTTTTTCATAGCAATCTTTGCAGAGCGACTGTTATCTCGTGCTGCTAAAAAAAATAAAAAAAGTTGAAACAACCAAGAAGGTGATCTTCAAGCTGAACAATGTTGCTGGAAAATACCGAGCGACGTCTATCTACTGGATAATTGAGTAAAGAAAGACTACACAACTTCATAATGGAAAGTCATCCTTTGTCACAGAACATTTATCATTGGGAAATATGCGTTTCATCCAGTGGAAAGGCAACAGACTAAAGAGGTGCGAAACTGGTCAACAATCAATGATGGGCTTATGACTATTCACGATTTTATCTTTGGTAGTTGCAAACAAAGCTCAAACTGAAAAATGCTGGCTCAACAAGTACGGAGAAGCTTTGGTTACCAAGGTGACTCAATGCAGTATGTTTTCACACAGAATATTTTCAGTATGTTATTGTTTCTGGTTTTTTCGAACTGATTTTAATGTGGACAACAAATATTACGTGTATCAACTATTCCTTTAGTTTGAACAGAAATCAACACCTTTCTAATTCTATCTTTTAGTTGGAAAAAAGAAGGAACCTTTGTTTAGTGTATTTGACAGTTAAAACTTCAGTTTCCTTCGATAACAAACGAACAATATTTCCGATAAAATATTGCTAATTTTTGGGGCTTGTGATAGTAAAAAATGATGAGTTGAAGAAGATATGCAGAAAAATAACAAAACACTGGGGTTTTACAGCAAACAAGGAACTTTTGACCTTTACAAGATTACGCAAACTTGTATATAAACCTACATCACCTATCGTTTTTAGATATACAATTTTTGAAAAGAAATTGTGTTGATCCAAAAAGTCAAGCAACTAAAAAATAAAACCGGAAATCCAAACAACATATCACCATGTCATCTGCACAACAAGAGAAGGCGGCAACGATAAATGACAAAAGCAATGTCAGCATTCATATGCAAGAAAGCTCTTCAACATCATATGTATTTGATTTTGATCCTGGTCATGAAACAACACCATCAAAACCACTATTGAACTCCCCCTTTGTTCAAAACTTTGTTGACTCTTTCAAAAGAGCCGAACCTGGAAAGACTGGGTTTGAAGATCTTGAATACTCTTCATCTCAAAAAAGTGAGAGCTTAGGAAAAACTACTGAATTGAAAAAAAGAATCAAACCAAGACACGTTTTTTTAATCCAATTGGGTTCAGGGCTAGGAACAGGTTTATTGGTTGGGAATGGTTCCGCTTTAAGGGAAGCGGGTCCGGCTGGTCTTCTTATTGGGTACATCATTGTTTCCTCTTTTATTTATTGCACATACAACGCCATTGCCGAGTTGGGGATCAGCTATTCCCAGTTGAGTGGGTCTTATAATGAATTTTCTAGTATTTTGATTGACAGAGCTTTTGGTTTTTCTGTTGCATGTGTTTATGCTTTGCAATGGTTGACAATCATGCCATTGGAATTGACCACATCTTCGATGATCATCAAGTACTGGACCACCAAAGTCAATCCAGACGTTTTTGTTGTAATTTTTTATGTTATTTTGGTTATTGTCAACTTTATGGGTGGTGCCGGTTTTGCGGAATTTGAATTTTTCATGAACAGTGCAAAAGTCTGTATGCTTTTCGGATTTGTTATTTTTGGTATAATTTCCGATTGTGGTGGATCTTATGGAAACGGTTACACTTATATCGGAGGCAGAAATTGGAAAGAACCCATTGGTGCATTTTTTGGAGAAAGTAAAGCAGACCACTTCAAGGGTATTTGCTCTTCTTTTGTCTATGCTGCCTTTGCGTATGGTGGTTTTGAAACTTCTATTTTGTCTGCTGCTGAGCAAGTCAACCCTCGGAAATCAATCATGAAAGCCGGTAAAATGTTGTTGTTTCGGATTATTGTGATGTACTGTTTGTTTGTGTTGATCATTGGGCTTTTGGTTCCACACAATTCTTCTAGATTATTGGGTAACGGGTCTTCTGCATCTTCCGCGTCTCCACTAGTCATTGCTACTTCAAACATCACCGCTCTTCCACATATCATCAATGCTGTGATTTTGATGTCGGTTTTGTCCGTTGCTAACGCATCATTATTCATTTCTTCTAGAGTTGTTTTGTCTATTTGTGAGCAGTTTTTCCCAAGAGTTCCATTGTTGACTTACGTGGACAGAAGAGGTAGACCTTTGTTTGGTTTGATTTTGGCTGCCATCATCGGGTTGTTGTCGTTTGTAGCAGCATCGCCAAGTGAATCTATTGTTTTCACTTGGTTGTTGAGTATCAGTGGGTTGTCAGCTTTGTTCACATACTTGTCCATGAATTTGTCTCATATCAGGTTTAGAAAGGCAATGAAAGTGCAAGGAAAATCGTTGAACGAAATGGGCTACCTTTCAAAAACCGGAATCTGGGGGTCTTACTACTCTTCTATCATAATTGCACTAATTTTCATTGCTCAATTTTGGATTGCTTTAGTACCTGTTGGTACTTATAAACCGGATGCAAACAATTTTTTCCAAAATTACTTAGCAATGGTTGTTTTTGTTGTGTTGTACTTTGGATTCAAAATTATCACAAAAGAATGGCACATTTTCATTCCTTCTGACCAAGTTGACTTGTCTCGTGGTAGAAAAATATTTGATCACGAGCTGCTTAAACAAGAGGAGCAGGAAGAAGCTGAAAAATCGAAAAAGAAACCTCTTTCGATGAGAATTAAAAACTTTTGGAGTTGATTACCAAGGCATAGGAAATTACAATTAAAAAAAACAAAAACAAAACAAAACAAAACAAAACAAACAAGCTATGTTTCATGTAAAAAACATATAAATATATTCTTTATCATTTTTTTTTCTTTTTGCTTTTCCTAGCATTGGACTGCTTTGAAGTGTTTTTTTAAATTTGCAGTTTTCTCGTATTGTACATGTAGTATTGACAGGTTGTATTATTTCAACACTGGAAGCTGATTTGAGTATAGCAAGAAGAGGCAAAGTACTAGCCACAAGCATGCTGTATTACATTTCAAGTGATTAGCGCAAAGTTAGCATTTGCCTTTATTTCCTGCGTTGCATCTTATCAGCATTTGCCTTTATTTCCTGCGTTGCGTCTTATCAACATTTGATCTCGCTAAAGAGTGTTTTGCTGGCTAGGTCAAATGGTTTGTTTGATTACTGTTTTAGAAAAGAATAAGACACAATCATCACCCTTTTTTGAAGAGCTCTTGAGCTTTGTGATACTAAGCTCATTCATAATATGTGGGGGTGAAGTGGGAGGTTTTCAAATTTTTTTGTAAAATTATAATTTCTACCGTTTTCAAAAACCAAAGGGCATTCATAAAGCCTTGATAGATTTAGGCCGTTTCCGGCCCAGCTATTTGGGCAGCAAATAATTGTCTAAACAGACATGTAGTTTCTTTTTTTTTTTTTTCTATTTTTTCTTTTTATTTTTTTTATTGGTTTTGTCAGGGCTTCGAGAAACTTGACATAAACGAGTCAGTGCCATTTTACCCGATTTACGCGCTTGTGCACCATTCCTACGCTAATCAAGGTCAACTGCGGACTTTACGCAGCTGGTTTTCAGAATTTTATTGTTTCTTTCTCCACGAAAGCATGATGGTTAATGCCCCTTAAACGCTCAGCAAAGACCATCTTGCACAATGGCTTTTAAAAAACTCTTGCGACAATGATCAGCAATTTTTGTCGGCATCATTTTACTTGAATTGATGATGCAGATCAACAAACTCTAACGGCTTTGGGGAATTTAAAAAAATATCTTTACAGAAACAATACTGCCATTTCAATTGTCATTGCAAACCTTCCGGGGCTCAGTTTTTGCACTGCCCTAACAAATGAATATGACCAATAACCATTATACACTCCCAGTGCCGTTTTTATGACTAATTTTGGTTTTGTGTCATCAAGTCAAGGAATATGATGCAAGCTTTGGACGTGCGGAAGAAAGTTTGCATTTGTTTGGATATTGCAGTTGGTCGTGACAGAATAATGGCGAGATCGAAAAATCACCCACAAGCCTCTAACAGGTGTTTGTAGGATATCTCTATTGTTTTTATAAAATTAATTGCAGGTAGTCTCATATACACAGCTTCTCATTTTTGAAATGTTCAAAAGACTTTTTTCGTTCATTTACGCTTGATAACAAACTATTTCCAAAAGATATTATTAGTCAGCTTGTGAACATTTTTACTTTTTTTTTATTTTTTCATATTTTGATTTTAGATCTTAGAGTTCGATCTTTGTTGTGTCAACTTGTAATTTGTCAACGTTTGCCTGCATCCTGTGGTTTGTTTATATATATATATATATATACCGGTCTGTTGCAAGGGTGTTGTTATACGCCTAACGAAAAATGCAAAAACAAAATAGAAAAACTTGACATAAGCTTCTGGAATTGCCAGTATCAAAGAGAAATGTCATATACTACAGAACAATCACCATCGCCATTTCTTACGAAAGAGGAGGATCACATAGACGCTACCGAGGTGTCACCAGATTTTACAAATGAAAAAAATGAACATATCCAAGACCAAAAACCATTACTCAGTTCACGTAGAGTGCAGAATTTTGTAGACTCCTTCAAAAGAGCCGAGATACCCGATCCCTCACACCAGCTAGGAATTTCCATATCGCAAAGCAAAATCGAGGGCTTTGGTAAAACAACTGAATTACAAAAAAAAATCAAACAAAGACACGTTTTGCTTATTCAACTAGGAACCGGAATTGGAACAGGTTTACTTATCGGGAACGGGTCCGCTTTGAGGGAATCTGGACCAGCAGGGCTTATAATAGGTTACATTTGTGTTTCCTCTTTTATCTACTGTACTTTCAACGCAATTTCGGAATTGGGTATCAGTTATACAGCCTTGAGTGGGTCCTATCACGAATTTTCTGGGATTTTGATTGACAGAGGTTTTGGGTTTGCAACATCCGTTGTGTACACGTTGCAATGGTTGAGTGTTATGCCTTTGGAGTTGACCACCTCCTCAATGATCATCAAATATTGGACCACAAAGGTGAATCCCGACGCGTTTGTGGCAATTTTTTACGTTTTATTAGTAGTGGTCAATTTTGTTGGAGGTTCCGGTTTTGCAGAGTTTGAATTTTTCATGAACGCAGCAAAAGTTTGCATGATCCTTGGATTTATAATATTTGGTATTGTTTCTGATTGCGGTGGGTCTTATGGAAACAACTACACCTACATTGGGGGAAAATATTGGCATGAGCCTGTTGGTGCCTTTTACGGGGACTCCAAATTACAGCACTTTAAAGGTGTTTGCGCGTCATTTGTCTATGCAGCATTTGCATACGGTGGTTTTGAAACTTCTATCTTGACCGCTGCTGAACAAGTTAACCCTCGTAAGTCAATTATCAAAGCCGGTAAAATGTTGTTGTACAGAATTGTTATCATTTACTGTTTGTCCGTTTTGATCATTGGGTTGTTGGTTCCTCATAATTCGTCAAAATTGCTAGGCGACGGTTCCTCGACCACGTCGGCATCCCCATTGGTCATTGCCGCTGCCAATGTTACTGCATTGCCTCATATTATCAACGCAGTCATTTTGATGGCGGTTTTGTCCGTTGCAAATACCTCCTTGTATTGCTCATCAAGAATGATTCTATCTGTTTGCGAACAATTTTTCCCAAAAGTTCCATTGTTGACATACGTGGACAGAACAGGTAGACCACTGTTTGGTTTGATTTTGGCGGCCATTGTTGCATTGCTTTCATTTGTGGCCGCTTCACCAAAAGAAACTACTGTGTTTACATGGTTGTTAAGCATTAGTGGTTTGTCAGCATTGTTCACCAACTTGTCAATGAATTTATCCCTTATCCGTTTCAGAAAAGCTATGAAAGTGCAAGGAAAATCTCTAAATGAAATGGGCTATATTTCCAAAACGGGGGTTTTCGGAGCGTATTATTCAGTTGTTTGGATTCTTTTTATTTTTGCAGTTCAATTTTGGATTGCTTTGGTTCCAATAGGGTCAAACACCCCTGATGCAAACAATTTTTTCCAAAACTATTTAGCAATGGTCATTTTTGTGGTTTTGTACCTTGGTTTCAAAATTTTCACAAAAGAATGGCATATTTTCATCCCATCTGAGAAAGTTGATTTGTCTCGGGGAAGAAAGATTTTTGACCAAGATATTATCAAACAGGAGCAAGTAGAAGAACGGGAACAATTGAGAAATTCCTCAGTTTGGGTCAAGATTGCCAATTTCTGGTGTTAGAAGATATTTTAGTGCTTTCTATAGATGTCCGTGGTGATATGGTAAAAAAAACGGAATTTAAATTTATGTGTTCACAATGCATGCACAGTGTCGAGCGGTGAATTCTCATATGTAACTTATATTTGTTCTAAACATTCCATTGGAACAATACCTCTATTCGGATTCAAGTAATCTTTTCCATCTATATTTGATGTCATTCTTTCAAAATAATTAGCTCTCTCCACCAAGCACCAGCCATCAGTGTGCGTTGCAAGCACGGTTACATACTCCCCGGGAATTATGTAGAGCTCGTCAAACAGCCGAGGTTTATATTCACGGGTAACCTCATACATGGTTAACGTCTCCCCATGAGTCGATGTCCTAACATTTTTGAGTGTCTGTTCATTATGATCAGTTGCCTTGTGTTTCTTTGACGGTTCTGAGGACAAAGGTTTACAAAGTGCTATCTCATCAAGGTGTTTGCTCAATCTGCTAAAAGTTTGTTTCATTTCTAAATTTTTTAGCATACCCAGTTGTTTTTTGCGTTTAATTTCACAAAAAGTGTCTCCATCTATTCTCTCAAGCTTGAACTTGGTTTTAGGTTGGATGTCTTTTATTACTGAAAGCTTTTTGTTGATTCGACTAAAGGTTCCGTTCTTGTTGTTAAAAAGTTTTGGGATTTTAGTGTTGTTTAAAACTGAGGATCTTTCGTCTTCTGGACCATTCTGCGGAGATGCGCTGTTGCTTTGTACAAGATAAGTTGAAGACCTTAAAAACCATTTGGAAAGGGGAGAGGAGTAGTTCCACTTTTTCAAGTTGCCCAAACTTTCAACGCTTTTCAAAGAGCTGTTTTTTGAATGTAGCTGAGATGAAATGTGACAAAGACGCGGAGGCTTGCTGTATAGGAAGCGATCCACGAGTTTTGGTTGTGAATCACCCAGAGGTTGCCTTCGTGACGGGGTTTCATCCTCATGTTTACGGAAACTGTTGGAAGCGTAGGTTTGTGACGGTGTTTTGACGTGAAATGAACTGCGAATAACTTTTGAAATTTTGAAACTCATTGTAAGGTCATCAGAGTGAGCGTAAGGGTTCCCATACGGGCAAAGTATTTTTCCGTCTTTATCAAGGTTTTGCTTAATTGTTTGAAAAGTGTCATCAGTTTGCAACTTATGATCTGGGCTCTTGTATCTTCGAGTAAGCCACCGAATGCGAGATTTTATGGTAGTAGATCTGTAAAAAGCAAAATACCCTAAAAAAAAAAGCAAAAACAAGCCAATGGATAACCCAACTGACAAACCAATAATTAACAAAGTGTTTTTAGATGGTACAGAATCTGAAGAAAAATTTGTTTCCCCGCTTGGAGCCCAGTTTGTAGGAAAGGTGGTTGAGTATATGCTTGAAAAAGTGGCTGAAGATGACAAAGTGTGCTTTTGGGCAAGCACGGTCTCAGAATTACTTGAAGAAGTTGAATGTGAGAGAGCAGTGCTTGTGGTAGGGCTCAAAGTTGAAACTGGGTTTAGTGTGTAAACGGCGCCGTCTAGTGTACGAATGATTTGAATTTTATCCATGTTGGCGTTCATATTTTTTGATAAAATTTGATGGTATATGTGTTGCTTAGCCCAATGAACCCCTACGTATTGGAAAGATTATGCAAAAAATGACAATTTTTTCAATTTCCTTTTTATACTGCTGAGAATGGTACTTGACATACACAGGCAATATGGTCCAGCATTGACACTTTAATTTTTTGAAAGCAACTTGCATCATTTAGCTGATCGTGATTGTTGCAAAAAAAATAAAAAAATATGTTTGCATTTTTGTAAAAGTAAACCTCAAAACATGCGCGCGCTTTGCTAAACAGAGGATATAATTTTCAAAAGTGTTTCATAGTTGAAATGACTTTTACAACGCATTTTTTGGAACAAAAGTCAAACTCAGAAGCTGCACGCTGTCATGCATAAAATGAAAAGAAAAATACAGTCATATGAATGGAGTATCCCATCCAGATTTGACAGACAAGCAAAATCTGAGCAAGTTGATTCCAGTGGCCATGCGCTCGACATGTTTTTCGTATTTTTTGAATTTTTTGAACAACGAAAACAAATCAAAAGATATAAGAAGTAAATATATTGAATGGTCCAAAACATCCCACAAGCAGTCGCATATGCCTTTGTTGATGTATTTTAATTGTTTATGAAACTTTGCAATAAGATCAGGGTCCAAAGCGATTTTTTGAGCGTTTGAAAGTTTATTCATTTCGGCTAGTAATTTCCTTCTAAATCTAACAATTTTGTATAGTTTAGTTAAGCTTTTTTTCAAATTCAAACAAAGGGAAACAAACCATACTTTCAATGAAGTTTGACTCTTGTACAACTTTCTGTAAATAAAGCTACTTTCTTTGATCAAGCCAATGGTTTTCAAAAAGTACACCTGGTCAAATATGCTAGTCAACGACTCGAAAAAGGATATAAGGAAATCCTCAATTGAGGTGGGAGAGCATTTTTTAGGAATTGAAGTTGGTTTACCCGTTGAAAGCTTATCAATGTCCATTTATTGCAATTCGAATTGTTGACGGTTGGTATAGTGTTTTTTGTGAATAGTACATTAGTTGCAGATACAAAGCTCGTCGCTAATATTACCAAATCGTCATGGGAGCGCAAACTCATATCCAACTTTTGTTCGGGAGTGAAAGTCATAACAGTCCGAAAATATAGTCCGCGTGCTCTATTTTCGGCTTTCCGTTAAGGGCAGTTAACTATTTACCGACGGCAAGTGAGAAACAGTTATACACAACGCCTTTTAGTGTCAGTTTCCTGCTATCCAACGCGCGCAAGCTTACTGAATGTTTGTTGATAAACACTTTGGAACTGTAGCCAAGCATCCTTGCCTGTATGAATCATATTACAACAAAGGAAGAAACAAAACTGGTATTGTGTTTCTAAGCCGCATCACTATAATGAAAGAAAGGCATACTTACACAAATAACGGTTGCCAGATGTTTAGTGATTCTGGATTTGCATCCTGTACATTTTTAAAGCTCTAACACATTGCGCTAGGGAGTTTTTTCGATTTACAAGCAGATGAAATCATCAACACTGATCTCAGTATTATGAACATTTCAGCTTTTCGTCTTTACATAAAATTTCAATTTCATGCCGCTTTCACAACGATACTTTTAGAAAAGTCCTTGCTGAATTGAAACAATACACGCTTCACCATAATGGATCTTTCTGATCGAAACAAGCTTGATCGGGAAATTGATTGCTGGGTTCCCGTTCATTATTGCGAAAGACCCTCATTAAAAAAAAAATAAAAAAATAAAAAAAAAAACTAAAATCTCGGGAAAATTTCAGGTCTAGGCGAAAAACGCTGGGTTTGTGCAAATGCGATCCTGCATACGCGCGCATAAATACAGCGCCAGGTTTTTTTATTATCTGCAAGCCAGCATGCATGGGAGCTGGTCAGAGATGCATAATTTAATCAAACATATTGCAGGTTACTGCATTTATCAAAAAACATGCAATAATGATATTGTGGATAATTGAGAAAAGAATTGCAATTTGTTCATCAAGTAAAGCTTTGAGATCTACTGGTGTTCAGAAAAGAAGAACCTATTCGTATATAAGCAGCGTAAGATCAAACGTTATTTTCAACCTAATTGTAACGGTTAAACAAACTAGTGTGATTTCGGTGTATCAGCCATGTGAGATTTATAGCCGTAGCCAGCTATCCAATCCATAATTCAATAGAGTATAGCACACACTAAAAACCAGAAAATTGCTTTGCTGAAAACACCAAAAAATGAAATACTCTAAACTTATTGTGCCTACAGCAATCTCAAGTTTGGCCACTGCCCAAACCACCACCACGGAAAACTTTTCTGCTGTCGCTTTCCATACGGCATACACAAAAGCGCCTCTCCCAAGTTCACTTTCGTCAAACACAGCAAGCTACACCACTGCAACAGGCTCATCTGAATACACTTATGGCTCAGAATCTAGTTCATCTGAAACCACTTCCACCGCTGTTACCAGTGCATTTAGCAGTGCGCCTACCAATGCAGTACCTTTGAATTCAACATTGACATTTGGTGTGACCTCAGAGACTGAAAGTATTTTTAGCGACACATCTTCAGCAGCAGCGGGAACTGCCACTATAACTTCTTTACAAAGTACTCAAGCTTCGACTGTTTCCGTGAGCATGTCAACTGTTAATAATTACAATTCAACTGAGTTGCAAAGTACAACCGCAGCTAGTGAAGATGTGAATACGGGGACATACATGACTTCTTTAAGCGAATCAACACCAGCAAGCAATTCGGTGTCTTTTACGACCAGTCCAAGTAGTATTGTCTCTAGCACGCAACCATCTATTGGGTACAACTCTTCCTCCGTTTCTAGTTTCTCTGCTGACTTGACCAGTGCAAGCAGTATTGTCTCTAGCACGCAACCATCTGTGGGGTACAACTCTTCCTCCGTTTCTAGTTTCTCTGCTGACTCAACCATCGCAAGCACTATTGTCTCTAGCACGCAACCATCTATGGGGTACAACTCTTCCTCCGTTTCTAGTTTTTCTGCCGACTCAACCATCGCAAGCAGTGTTTACATTTCACAGCCGTATTACTCTTCGTCTGTCGAATCTTTAAACACCAGAACTTCAAATTCCAGCTGGTACTATCCTTCTTCTACAATGAGTTCCTCTTCACAAATGCTTCTGCCACCAAATGCGTCCATCTCCAGCTCAGATAGTTTGACAAGCAGTTTTTCTCTGTCTTCTGGGCTTGGTTTTATTACAAGCTCCCCACTAAAGTTTAGTTCAAGCACAGTAGCTAGCTCCCTATTAAGCTCACAGTCAATAAACAATAACACTCTACCAACACTTCAATCCAGCAACGCTTATGTATCATCCTCACCAATGAGTACCAGCGTTGTTTCTTCGGACATTCCAACCGGTAACAATAGCTTCAGCGGTAGTTCATCAGTTTTTACTCCAAGCGCCTCAAACTCTATCAGTAGTTCAATTGTTGAATCATCAAGTGCTGCAGGCCTAAGTACTAGTTCAATTGTTGAATCATCAAGTGCTGCAGGCCTAAGTACTAGTTCAATTGTTGAATCATCAAGCGCGTCAAACTCTATCAGTAGTTCAATTGTTCAATCATCAAGTGCTGCAGGCTCAAGTGTGGCAGGCTCAAGTGCTAGTTCAATTGTTCAATCATCAAGTGCTGCAGGCTCAAGTAGCAGTGCAATGATTGAACCTTCAAGTGTGGCAGGCTCAAGCGCTTTTACGTCTTTGAGCTCAGCAGCTTCTATTGTCAGTAGCTCCACCGCCGTCTCGAGTTCAACGAAAGCTGAAACAACTCCATCTTCATCTCAATATTTCACCTCAGCTAGTGCAAGTTCGTCCAGAGCTGTCCAATCTACTTCTTCAAGTTTTTCTTCATTGAAAATTATTTCAACGTCTCCTTATTTGGTCAAATCAAGCTCTTCTCCAACAACAAGCTCCACTATTACAACTTCAGTTTCATCCACAGTCAAGCCTTTGGTTTCTACAAGTGTTGCTAAAAGCAGTTCTTCTGAGAGATCCAGCATGTTGACAAGCTCCTCCACCTCTTTGAGAAGCTCATCTACAAGTTCAAGCAGTTCTTTAGCAACTACAACTAGCAAAACTAGCAGCGCAGCCAGAACTACTTCCACAACATCTAGCAGCAGCAGCAGCACTCAAACAACAACTTCTAAAACTACTCCAACTACAGTTGCTACCAGCACCACAAGCAGCACCACAAGCAGCACCACAAGCAGCACCACAAGTAGCACCACAAAAACCACATCTACACCTACCACTAGTTCGTCTACAAGTACCAATCCTTTTGTCTCCCCAACAACCGATATTGGTGTGTATGGGTATCTGCTTGATCAAAGTGATTCTCAATTACTATTGGATTTGCACAACAGCGTTAGATCAAAACATGTTGACACACCTGACTTGGTTTGGAACAACACTTTGGTTTCGTTAGCGTACAAGTACATGCTATTTATGGAAGAGGAGCTGGTCTCTCAAGATGCATGTTCTGGGGTTTTGAGACACTCAGAAGGATACTGGAGACCCAACATTGGTGAAAACTTGGCAGCTATGACCGGGAACAATGATTTGACGGCCTTGTTCAACCTATGGGCCGATGAAGCTCAGTACTACGATTACGATAATCCAAGCACGTATGGTGGCACAGACGACAACACAGACCTGGGCCACTTCACACAGCTTGTTTGGGCCGACACCACCTCTGTTGGGTGTGGTACTCAGATTTGCCAGCGTTCAGACGGATCATACTGGACGTATTTGATCTGTGAGTACTACCCAGAGGGTAACGTTCTTGTTGCCGGTGTTTCAGACGAATACGAGCTTTACTTGGAAAACGTCCAACCTTTGAAGTAGGCTTTGTAATAAAAGAAATAATTTAATTTAGGATATTGTATAACTTAATTTTTACCTCAAAATATTGATATGTAGGAAGTGTTTGGTTGATACTGTGTATCGTTTTATTTCGCGTTTCTTGTGTTTATGATTTTCTGTACCTTGCGAGAGCCCTTTTCTTCTTTTTGTTTTTTTTTTGTTTTTGTTTTTTTTTTTTTTCTGTTTTTTGCTGATTGGACTGTTTTCATATGATGTTGTGTATGTGAGCCGCTTTGATGAGAATATTACTTCAAAGGTGATCACTTTCTCTCGCAAAACTCAATTAAGAATTGAATATTGACATGAAAGAACGACACGACTACCGAACATCATAACAAACAGAGTTTCTGTGCAAAATGCAAGTTGAAGCTGCGGTAAGCAACGCATACAACAGATGCATAAACCAAGTTTTCCAACTTCCCAATATTGGGAGAGCCAGACTCAAGTACGTTGGTGCTGTCCAGAACAAGCAGGGGTTTTTTTGTGGGTTTGATCTGCTTGCGCCAATGTTAGGCAAAAACGATGGAGCCGTAGGTGGGGTGAGTTATTTCCAGTGTGAATTTGAAAAGAGTGGGCTGTTTGTGCAGTTTCCTAAAGTCAAGCCTCTTTTGGATGGTTATTTACAAAATTTAAACATGCCTGCAACTGAGCTACGAAGAAGCACGAAACCTACGCAGCCGATCTCAACCACCGCAAGTGCAAATGATGAGAAGATTGCAAAACTAGAACAGGATGTTGTGTTTTTGAACAAACTAGTTGAAGACCAGCGTTTGGTAATTGAAGAAGCCCAGCCTATTGTTATTGAGTATGACGAGAAGGTCAAGGGTTTGGAAAGAGTTGTAAACGACTTACAAGAAGCACTGGAGCTAGAAAAAAACAGTTCGCTGAAACAAAGGGAGATGTTTGAAAAAGAGCACGAGCAACTCACCACGCTGGTCGATGACTTGCAGGTGCAACTTAAAGCACTTCAAAATATCAATTCAATACCGCAGAACACGGATGAAACAACCAAAGTAAACATTTCAGAACATGAATCCATTGTTTCTGAGTTTGCAAAGTACAAGGAGGAGCAAGAAAAATACAAGGCCAAGTGGGAAAAGGAAAGAGACACACTGCAAATGCATGTTGCGTCTTTAAACACAGAATACAGCAATCTTTTCAAAGAGATGGGCGAACAGGAAACAAAACACGAAAAAACAATCAAAGAGCTGCAAGACCAGATACTTGCTCAACCGCTTCAACAGCCAGCTCCTACGGGCTCCCAGGAAAACAGAGCTGCCCTATCAAACAAAGAGAATATTTTCAGCACCCCGAATCCTCAGGAACAAAAGCAGTTTGAACAATTTCCTCAAAAAAACAGCCCAGATCACATGACCAACGCTGCTACAGAGCAACATGTGGCGATTGACGCGGACGATGGGGTGTGGTGTGGCCTTTGCGAGCAAAAGGGACATGAGTCGATTGACTGCAAGCAATTTATTTGATTTGGAAAGGTGCATTAGGTTATCAGTATGTTTTTTTTTTTATTTGGGCCTCTTTTTATAGATTTGTCACTTTCAAACCAAGAAAATGTTATTTTTCTCTATTTGAATCTCGTTGCATTGATGTTATTCTGATTTCTTGTTATCATCATATTTCCCACGGCATTCCCGATCTGTGATATTCGCCAATATTTGGTTTTCATATGCTTTATTTTTTTCCATTTTTTCATTTTTTTTTGTTTTTTTTTGTTTTTTTTTGTGTTCTTTTTTTTTTTTTTTCCTAGTCGATACAGTTTTTTTTTGACTCTGATTTGTGCAAAAAAAGTACATCTGCTTCCTCTGTTAAAAAATTTCATTTGGTAAAAGTTACCGTTTGAGAGCACTTGTGCTATCGAGATGAGTCATTTTGAGTCTTTCAGGTGTTGCAATATTGTTTTTAATGGACCAGCCATTGGTGATTCGTTGCTTTGTTTGCAGACTTTTTTTTTCTCGAGTATATATCTTTGTATATATAACGTTTTTTGGAGTTATCATTGTGTATCCATCTTGCTATTTCTTTTAACGCTACTAATTCAAAGAATAACAAAATAAAAAAGCAAAATAAAAAAGCAAAATAAAAAAGCAAAATAAAAAATCAAACCCCATAAGAAACCATTAAACAATTACAATAACAATGGGTTTACCATTCGCACCAGTTTACACATCCGTACGTGAACTAGAGGAGAATTTTCCAAAATATCAATACACTGCTAATTGTATTTTAGATTTCAACAATTTGAGTGTTGCTGAGATTTTGCAATTTATCATTGCTCAAGGTAAGTACTTGCAAGACGTTTACGTGAAAAATGTCACTGAAAAAGACGACATCGTTGCCCTTTTGAACGGGGGAGTTAGCAAGATCATTGTTGATGAGAACAATGCCCACAAGATTGATACTGCCACAATCAGCGAGACCGACTGTTCTTCGAGATTTATTTCTAGCTCTGCTGTTGAAGAGTTGCACCTGTGCAATTCTGAGCAGTTGGCCCGCAAGTACATGTCGTGTTTGAAAACCGACCGTGAAGATGGGTTGTTTACTTCTGTTGTTGTTGATGCCAACAACAAATGTCTAGGTCTTGTCTACTCGAGTTTTCCTAGTTTGTTGGCTGCATTGCAGACCGGGACTGGGGTTTACTATTCGAGATCGAGAAACGAAATCTGGTACAAGGGCAAAACCAGTGGAGACACACAGAAACTTTTGAGTGTTGGGTTTGATTGTGATGGAGACTGTTTGAAGTTTGTTGTTGAACAGAGTGGGTCTGGTTTTTGCCATGTTCCTGAGCAAACCACTTGTTTTGGATCTCAAAATTACGATGTTTACGAATTGGAAAAAATCATTCAATCCAGATTCCAAGATAGCAACTTGCCAAGCAATTCGAAATCATACACAAAGAGACTATTTTCCGAACCAAAATTGTTGAATGCCAAGATCAGAGAAGAAGCCGATGAATTGGTGGAAGCCCAATCCAAAGATGAGATTTCTTGGGAATTTGCTGACTTGTTATATTTCAGTATTTGCAAATTGGTTCAAAACGGTGTTTCTTTAAAAGATGTTGAAGCTAATTTGAAATTGAAAAATTTGAAAACTATTAAAAGAAAGGGAGATGCCAAGGCCAAATATTTGGAAACTGAAGAAAAAAAAGAAACAGAGAATGTTGAAAAAAAAAAACCAGTGGAACAAGACAAAAAAAATGGATCTGTGCAAAAACCTATTCACCTAAGTGTTGTGAACTATGGCGACAAACAAGGGATTTTGGATGCGTTTACAAGACCTATTCAAAAAAGCAACGATATCATGAATCTTGTTGGGCCTATTGTTTCCAATGTCAGAACCAAGGGAGACGCTGCTTTGTTGAGTTACACTGAAAAATTTGATGGGTGCAAACTTTCGAGTCCTGTTTTAGAAGCACCTTTCCCACCTGAATATATTGAATCTTTAAGTGAAGAAATGAAGCAATCTTTAGATTTGTCCATTGCCAATGTGGAGAAATTCCATCAAGCACAATTACAAACCGATATTTTGGATGTGGAAACCCAACCTGGGGTCATTTGTTCTAGATTTCCAAGACCTATTGAAAAAGTTGGATTGTACATTCCAGGTGGTACTGCAGTTTTACCTTCAACTGCTTTGATGTTGGGTGTTCCTGCAAAAGTTGCACAATGTAAAGAAATTGTTTTTGCTACTCCACCAAATAGACAAACTGGGAAAATCAGTGGTGAAGTTGTTTATGTTGCTGAGAAAGTTGGATGCAAAAAAATTGTTCTTGCTGGTGGTGCTCAAGCTGTTGCTGCAATGGCTTATGGAACTGAAAGTGTTCCAAAAGTCGACAAAATCATGGGACCTGGGAATCAATTTGTTACTGCTGCCAAGATGCTTGTGAGCAACGACACCAGTGCATTGTGTTCCATTGACATGCCAGCTGGACCAAGTGAAGTTCTTGTTGTTTGTGATAAAAAAAGTGATTATGATTTTGTTGCTAGTGATTTATTGTCTCAAGCAGAACATGGGATTGATTCACAAGTTATTCTTGTTGGTATTAATCTTGATCAAGAGTATTTGACCAATTTACAAAATGCTGTTGACAAACAAGCCAATAATTTACCAAGAGTTGATATTGTACGTAAATGTATTGAACATTCCAGTATTGTGTTATGCAAAAGTGTTGAAGAAGCTTTTGAAATGTCAAACAATTATGCTCCAGAACATTTGATTTTGCAAATTGAAAACGCAGAATCATATTTGGATTTGGTTGATAATGCAGGAAGTGTTTTTGTTGGTACTTATACTCCGGAATCTTGTGGTGATTACAGTAGTGGTACCAACCATACATTGCCTACTTATGGGTATGCAAGACAATACAGTGGGGTAAACACTGCTACATTCCAGAAATTCATCACTTCGCAAGCCATTACTCCACAGGGATTGGACAAAATCGGGAAAGCAGTGATGACTATTGCCAAAGTGGAAGGTTTGGATGGTCACAGAAATGCAGTGAAGATCAGAATGCAAAAACTGGGTTTAGTTCCAGAAACTTTTGAATGATATCAACATGTATGCGGCTTTCGGTGTTTACATATTTTATTTTTTTTTTTTTTTTTTAAATGTATTTTTTAACAAATGTAGCCTTTGAATATATATACTCTTTTCTTAATTGATGATTTTATTAGTACAGAGACCATTTTGAATTAAGCATGAAAATTGAGGTTCTTATAACTTTGCTTTTAACGTTGCACCATATCTATGCTTACAATTCAGTCACATGACTTTGGACAATATTGATTTGACGTTATTAATAATATAAATGGTATATGTGTCTTGTATAGCACAAAAATGTTTTGGTAGTTGGTGGTTTATGCACTGAGAGTAAAGAAAGGACGTAAGTGGGTGGGTGAGTGGGTGGGTAAGTGGGTGGGTAAGTGGGTGAGATTTAATTATAATAATAATAATAATAATAAGAATTGTGAGTTCTATTGTTTTGGGCAGATGTGAGAGTAATAATTTCTTTGATGTGTGAGTAATATTTTTTTTTTGATGTGCTATTTTATCTGAGTAATTGTAGCATTCATGTTTAGATTATTTTATTTTATTTTATTTTTTTTAAAAATTAAAAAATTTGAATGACTTGAATTAGACAATAGACTATTAGTAAGAATGTGCTGTATTACACTGCACATATATATTTATAAAATAATGCACCACACTGTAGAGAAAAAAAGAAAAAAAAAAAGAAGTTGTGTGATTATTTTTTTTTCTTTCTTTTCGCTTTGATGTATATGTGGGTGTATATGTGCGTAGAGAATGGGTCTAGCACCATTAATTTATAACAATATATTTAAAGATTCCAAAGCAATCAACCAACTAACGGGGCAAAGCCTATCTCACAAATAACACTATTCTTGCACAGAAATCAAGTAGAAAATAAAAAAAAAAACATTAAAATAAAAATCTAAGAAGGCACAATAAAGAAAAAGGATGATATACACCTGATGACTGTTAAAATGGTTCTACTTTTATGTTTTGAGAGCGTGAATCAAAAGTCGTGAGAGTTATGGAAGTCGTGCAATTCGTGCAAGTCACGGAAGTCGTGGAAGTCGTGCAAGTCACGGAAGTCGTGCAAGTCACGGAAAAGTTAAGTTTCCGTTCGCCGTTGGAATGAAGAAAATGACGATACTTTGAAAAATGTGGTATTATTAACTGCAACAAGAGAAGTTACAACAAAAAAAATAAATAACAAAAGAAAGTAAGATCGGTGCAAACAATTGATGTGGGGAAAAATCGGATACGTACTCTGGTGATGGTGTCATGCAGGTGGGTGGTCATTAAAAAAGAACATGGCTTATCATTGAGTTATATGATTGTATATATATATATTTATGTATATATGTATATATATATATATATGGGCCCTAGACATGGACTCCTGTTCGTATTGCCCCAATACAGGTTCATTAACAAAATTGGAAAACTGCAACCAAGAAAAGATTCGCGTGTCCGAGCCTTGACATATTATTACCGAACATCAAAAAGATTTTAATAATTCATCCGATTCCCGGAAAACGTTATTCAAGTGAAAAAAGAAGAAAAAAAAAAGAAGAAAAGAAGAAAGAAAAAAAAAGCCTTGTCAAAAAGACACTATAAAAGCAGAATTTCAAATACTTGATTACCTAATTAAATCACACCTAATAAAAAACATTATAAACAACAAAAAATGAAACCAAGTTGCTATAACCTATTGAAAGCACACAGACCACTAGCCAGAATGAACAAAGTCAAACCGTTGATTCCTCCATTGCAACTATATAAGAAAATTCTAAGAGAACACAAATATTTACCTCAAATTCAAAGAGAATTGGGTGATCAATATGTGAAAAATGAATTCAAACTGCACAAGGAAACAGACAATCCATTGCATATTGTTGGGTTTTTGACCAGTTGGCAAGATTATTTACACACTATTACTCAGGGGAAATGGGTGGAAGGAAGTTTGAGTAAAGATGTTTTAGGAAAAATGAGTAATGAACAGATAGGACAACTGTATGAATTGATGAAAGAAACACAACATAAAAATATCATCAAGGGTAACGAGTGTTAACGTTAGTGTACATATGTACTAAGACACACCACCCGATACTCCCATGACCTCTATACCTTTTATAAACTGTATACTATAATGACTGATGAACTGTATACTATAATGACTTATGAACCGTACACTATAGTGACTTATGGACTGTAATAATGTAGTGACTTATGGACTGTAATTTATCCTTTATTTGTCTGCGAATTTGAATATTCCAAGAGCATGCTGCTGAATGTGGGAGGGGAGTTTAGAACTCCTAATCAGTGGTCATGTGCCGAACCCGAGTCGGTTTGCTGTTTTTTTTTATTTTGTCCAAATTGTGTTGACTTTCTTTTCGGCTTTCTTGGACTTTTGTTGTGCGAAACCCGAGACAACAGTACATTTCTTTTTTTTTTTTTTTATTTCTATGTTTTTTTTTTTTATGCCATTTTAGTAGCTTTTTGAACCTCGCTGATCGTGTAATGTTGTGTAATGAAACCTACTTTAACAAACCCACAAAGACATATAGCCAGCAAAAAAGAAAAAAAACACATACAACAAAGTCATCTAGACATACACCAGTCACCAATGTCCAGTGAAGAAGAAACCGCCGTGTCGATGATGAAAAATGGGTTCATTGTTGTGCCTTTCAAACTACCAGAAACAGACATCTACCCTGTGCAAGCAGTACATTATCTTTTTGTGAAAAAACACGACAACAAGCAGAATGAAGAAGAATCAAATACTTTGTTTTTATTCAATTTGCCTATTTTAACTCACTTGGACGTTTTGAAAACAAATTTTAACAAAATACTGAGCAAATACGAAACCCAATCGATATACGAAAAAATCTTGTACTTGGACGAATTCAAATTGAACGAAATCAACTTGAATGAACTGTCCTCCGATTATTACGATCAGACAAACAGCTCTTCAAAAAACAAAAGGTATCTCCCACACAACACCTGTCTCTTGAAGTTTGTTGATGCTACTTCATTGAACAACTGCTTGAGCAGTTTGAGAAAATATTCTGCCAAATCTGGATCGGAAAAAAAACACTTGGTGGTGTGGGAAGGGATCTCCCAGCCATCTCTAAAAGATTTCACCAACTTCTACAACCCATTGCCAGTGGACTACTTGAAGACCGAGATCAGCGAAGCATTGCAAGATTTCGAAGATAGAGAATCTAAAGCAATAGAAGACTTGAATAACGCTTCATCTCTAGTAGACGAAGATGGGTTCACCTTGGTGGTTGGTAAAAATACGAAAAATTTGAACTCCATCAAAAGGAAACTTCTCCACAAAAATCCATTAACCAAATTTAACAAAGTCTCAAAAGTTCCAAGAAACAGTGGGTTGGCTCAGTCGGTTCAAGACAAAGAAAACAAAAAAGTCAAACTTGATTTTTACAGATTCCAAATCAGAGAACGTAAGAAAAATGAGATTAATGAATTGTTAAGAAAATTCAAAGACGATCAAGCAAAAATCAAAGAAATGAAACTACAGAAAAGATTCAATCCATACAGAAACTGATCTGATGTGGCAGAGTTAGCCGGATAAAGCCAAGCAAAAGTAGGCCAAGTTTCAATAAGCAAGATAAACTGTACACTACTAACAAGAATGTTTTTTGAAGATTCTTTTTTTGGTTTTTTCTTTTTCTTTTTTATTTTTTATTTTTTTTTTTTTTCTACAGTATCAAACTTAGGTTGAAATTTCCATCTTTTGGATTGTTTTTTGTATGATAAAATTCGTTTTTATTTAGTGTCCTATAATCTTCCGCCTGGGGTATTTGAATCCAATTGCATGTCATCTTTCTGCCTTAGCATAATAGCTGGATGCAACCCACTTTTCTTTAAACTCTTGAAAATCGTTACTGGTTTTTCGTCATTCGAAAGGATCCGTTCTTGGTCTCCGTAACATATCACCAAAACGTACGATCTCCAATCCTGGTCTTGCAAGTTGTGTTTCCTCATTGCGTTTTTCAAAACTTTTTCGCACGAGTCTTCCTTTGAGGCTCTCAATTGTTTCAACGGCTCGCCCGCTTGTCCTTCACCACTCGATTCAGGATTGCTGCTGCCATTGTAATTGTTGGAACCATTGGCAATAGTAGCCTGTCCTAGTGAGTATGTTGAAGCTTTTTGAACTAAACTTGGCTGCGAATTTGCATACTGGCCTTGAATCTCGTTTTGCTTGTTGAATTTGTCCATGCTGCTGCTATGCACGTTTGGTGTAGAAACACTGTGTTCCAAAGTAGGAGCAACATTGTTTGTAGTTCTAATGATTTCCAGCACATCAAGTCTCAGTTTGTTGTACTGGTTCTGGTAGGCCAGAAATTTGTCGTTCAACACCTGGTACATGCTGGACAAATTGTCGATGATCAGCGACGATTCTTTTCTGTTGCTCAACTTGTTGATCAGTAATTTCATGCTCACCAAGGCACGGCGCTGTTTTTGCACAGTTTCTGCGGATGCGTCCTGCTCTAAAAATAGCAGCTCTTTCAAATCATCCACACCAAGATCCATGAAGTTTCCACCATTGATCTTATTCTGCTCAAAAGCATCCTTCATGTCAGTTGTGAAAATAGGTTCATCTTCTTCAATAATAACCTCGCCATTGTTGCCGTCTTTGATCCGTTTTTTGTTCAAATTGAAATCTAAAAACTCAATCAACGACTGGGTGTTCCAACTGGCTATTCCCTCAGGTAAAACTACTCCGTGCAACATCTATACTTTTGTGTGTGTGTTTTTGAGCTGTTTGTGTATTGTAAAACTTAGATTCGTAACTACTCTGGATCATGTATTGATCGTGTTTCATATTTCCATTAAAATATGTCTTCAGCCGTGTTTTTGTTTCACTCATTATTGCACGTGACACGCACCATGAGATATGTAGGATGCTATAACCATTTTCTTGCACCAGTCAAAACCTACGAAACCAACGATATATATATGTATATTGATTAGTATTTAAATGTATACAAAAAAAAAAAAAATTATGCACATTGTTTAAGCTTCAGACCATCAACGCTCCTCCCAGATGTCTTCACTGGTTCCTCTATGTTTCTTGTTGTATTCCTGCAAGCTCTTGTAGTACTCTTGGATCTTGACTGGGTCTTTCCCGTTGGATAGGCAAAACTTCAACTTGTTCATTTGCGTTTCACAGATATTAAACTCAGAGTACCGATAGTAGTTTCTTATTTGCCCACCGACACTTAGGCAGTCTATCAGTTGGTCCAGACACTCAATGCAGCTCATTGTTGACGGGTACTTTAGCTTGAGCTGTCCTGCGGCTGCTGCTTGCTCTACAACGCTGTTGTTCGTTTCACTCATTGTTGTGTGTGTGTGCTCGGTTATGCTTCTCTTGTTGGTTGGTATTGATAGACAGCTTTTGCCAGTTGTTTTCTAAGTTATATCACTTCTTCGGGCTTATTGTCGATATCACCATTGGTGCCCCGAAGATTCTTCAAGCCGTTTGCACAAAGGCCGATTACTAACTTTTGGTTTTTTTTTTTTTTTTTTTTTTTTTTTAAGGGGGGGAAAAACAAGCGACGCAAAGTGTCAGCAATAAGCGGTGAATAATTTGTCAATCAAAATTTTTAAGGTCTATTCTTTCTAGTAATTACTAATCTCCCTTCTTTGATGTTCCAAACAACAAACAGCATTCACTAAATCTCTGGTTTTTAGTATCAGCAATGTATAAAAAGCTTGCTGCAATTAAACCATTTACAAATCGTCTTACATCAAAACCAAACTATATTCAAAAACTAACACAAACACCAATAATTTATCGCACGATGAGCTCCAACAGCAAAAATGACACACCGGTTCCAAACATTCGCACCAAGTGGAACCCTGATTTGACCGACTCCCAACTTATGATTTTGAAAGACAAATATACAGAAAGACCACACACGGGGGCATATTTGAACAACAAAGACACGGGGATCTATCACTGTGCCAATTGTAACGCCCCGCTCTACAAAAGTGACACAAAATTTGATTCCCACTGTGGGTGGCCTAGTTTCTATGAGGAGATCCCAGGTGCCTTGGAGTATTACACAGATAGCACGCTAGGCATGAAGAGGGTTGAGATTTGTTGCAAGCAGTGTGACGGTCACTTGGGCCACGTTTTTGAAGGGGAAGGATGGGACAAAAAATATGGACTTCCAAAAGACGCCAGACACTGTGTCAATGGTGGGTCATTAAGTTTTAAAAAAAATTAGGGATTTGGCTTTTAAGGCAAACAATTTGTTTATACTACAATTTTTCTTTTATATCAAATATTTAAGCTTATATTTATTGCAATTTAGGAGGGGTCTTTTTTTTTTTTTTTTTTTTTTTTTTTTTTTTATCAAATTTTTAAGCTTATTTTTTTTGCAATTTTGGGGGGGTTTTTTTTTTTTTTTTTTTTTTTTTTTTCATTGGGTCGTGTCTGAGTGATCAGTCCAAGCTCACTCACAAGTGGTTGCTGTCACCAAACGGATTGTTTGAGTCAGCCCCGTATTCTTCTTCTTCTTCTTCTTCTTCTTCAGGATCGCTTTCTGAGATTTCTTCTGAAAGATCAGATAATTCAGAGTTTTCATCCAAATCGCTGTAGTCTGCAGATTGGCCCGATAGGTTGTCGTATTTTTGTAATGCAGCAACCAATTCGTCATTTGTTGAAATCAATGCGCCCAAGAATTCTCCATCGGGGATAAGTTGCAGATATCTTAAAACTTTTCTTCTGATATCCCTGGTTTTGATAAACCATGACGTACACTGCTCATTATCCACAGATCTTTCGTTTTTTTTCAATTGACTCAATGAGTTTTTCAAAGAAACGGCACAATTCATGGAATCAGAGATCAAAATTTTTATTCTTGGTGTTTCCTTTTTAATGTCTATAATAACAGGGATTCCATATTTTACATCGTCTGGATGCAAAGAAGAGTCAGCGGTATCCATCATGAAATTTCTGCTAACTTGACGTTTTTTGCTTTTCCCACCAGACAAAGCTGACGGAGATTTGTACAATTTTGCAAGTAGATTGAAAAACCCAGCATAGCATCCATGAAACATCTTGGCGTCCCTATTGCCGCTGCACCAAGAAGTGATATACGTTTTGGTAATTTTCATCAATTTTTTCACATTCTTCATGTCCATATACTCTGGAACAGAACCGGACCCACCGGAGTTGACTCCTAATGCCAGGCACTCCAACTGTTTCAATAGTTTCGGCTCGTTAAACATCTCTGGGTAATGCAAGTCCTGTGAAACAATTAAATTAAACAATTGCAAACTCTTCAACTTTTCTGGGAGCTTGCCGTACTTGAAAAACTTTCTGATTTGTCTACCACATTCCAATTGGTTTTGCACGTATTCGTAATCTGTCAATTGAGACGCCGTATGCGATCTGCGATTGCGCTGTTTCCGCGAACCGCGGCTACCCATAAAATCGACATCATAGTCAAGGTACCTCCGTGAGTCTTCATCGTCGTATTCATCGTCATCCACACCTTTTTCAATCAACGAAGTCAATGTTGGCAAAACAGTTGTGACGGAAACTCTATCACTGGAAACTGTCTTTACGACTACATCTGTAATTCTTGTATGCTGGTGGTCTTTTAGAAATCCCATCTTTGTGAAGTTGCTCTGTCAAGTGTTGGGTGGGTTTGTGGCTACCACTTACTTATTTTTTGGTCTAGTCTTTGTAATCATGTTATCTTTATCTGATATTAGACTCGCCAACTTGTGCAGTTCTGCATGATAATAACGCCCATTGTTTATCAGTTGAGAGATTAATCCGTGAAACCCAAAAAAGAGACGGTACTAGTCCGATGCCTATTTGAGTTCGATTATCCGGCAACCTCGGGATGGCTTGCAGCACTGTTCTTGTCCGAGCTCTCACCACTGTACCTTAATTTTTTCCAGTCTTCCAACATTTTCGAGTTGTAATTCGAGAACCTTATCCAAGTGTCAAATATAAGAACAAGCTAATGATGATTACTGCCTTTCCGCATTACTAATGCAAGTGTCAAATGCGTAAACTGAACGACTTTGGGTCTTTACTAATACAACTACCAGAAGTTTCCGTAAGTATTTATATTTATATATATATATATATATATATAAGTGTACATGTGCCACAGATGTTTGAATTGTTGGATATCAAGTACCTTGCTGTGAGTGTGATCGTTATTGCTATATTGAAAAACGTTCTTTTAAAAGAACAAAAAACTACAACCAAAACCAGAATATCCAATACACAATCAGAAATGGTTTCCGCTGCAGTTATCCAAAACGTTAAAAAAGCAATCTCTTCCAGCAAAATCTTTGTTGCTCACAAAAGCTACTGTCCTTACTGCCACGCTACTTTGAACACCTTGTTGAAAGACAAGAAAATCCCAGAAAGTAAAATCAACTTGTTGGAATTGGACACCATGAAAGACGGTGCCGAAGTTCAAGACGCCTTGGCTGAAATTTCTGGCCAAAGAACCGTTCCAAACATCTACATTTTGGGCAAGCACATTGGTGGGAACAGTGAATTGCAACAATTGGACAAAGAAGGGAAATTGGACGAATTGTTGAAAGAAGCTTTGGCTTAAATTTGCCTGAAGTATATACTTTATATTTATTTTACTATGCCCATGTTTGCATCCTGTATGTATTTATTTAACCCAGTGATTTATTACCTCATTGTTCGATTGTTGTTGATAGTAGTTTGACAAAAAAAAAAAAAAATGTATGTTTGTTTTTTTGTAACCGATGTTAAGACTAAGGAGAAAAAAAAAGCTATACACGTTTTGAAGTTATATCACAGAAATAAAAAGGAAACAAATGCCAGGGCAAAAGCCAAAAACGTGGTTTGCGTTGGATTGTGAATGTTCGTTGGAGCTTTTCCTTGAGCATGAACAGAAACTCCGACAGTGCTCTGACCAGCTGCAGTTCCAAAGGAAGAAAAGTAAGAAGAGTCGCCATTTGATGATGCAGTCGAGGAAGCAAAGACAGTAGAGAATTTTGAGCTATGCATGGTGCTGGCATTTCCGGTTGTAACAGTGGTTGAAGCTGGTTTGTAAGAAGCTGATACGGAAGAATCAGCGTTTGCAGAGTCAGCGGTCGTTTCGACGATCTTGGTCGATGGCCCATTTTCATCACCAAGTGTGGTAGAAACAAGAATTGTAGTTTTAGTGGAAGAACCTGTTGCAGATAACGATCCTGAAAAAACAGCTGACGAAGATGCGCTAACGATTTTGTAAGTGGTAATCACTGATGGAGCTGTGCATTCCGAATGGCCCACACACGTAGTGATTGTTTCCCAAACTGTAGCTTGCTTTGAGTATGTCGTCGTGACCTGGATTGCAGGCGCCAAAATGGCAATTGAAACGGAAGTAGTAGTAGCATTACTAGCATCTTGGTCAAATGGGTCGGCATGTAAGGTGGAAGATAAAGCGTTTGTTGGGGTTGCAGTAGAAAACAATGCACTATTACTGTTCAAAAAAGAGCTAGAAACAACGTTTAGTACCGGGGTAGCAATAGACGAGTTGACTTGTTTGTACGTGGTGTAACTGGAACTTTCTGAGCTTACAACAGTGGCAACAAAAGTTTCTATTTTCCCCGTTCCAGTAGCATAAGCAACGGATGCCGGCGTGGTGACAGCATAAGCGCTGGTCAAACTAGCAACATAAGATCTAATGTCGGTAACTGTTGGTAAAGAAGCACCTTCGATTCCGCTGACAGAGCTGTTTGCATATCTTGGACTTGTTGCTGAAAGCGTGGAAACACTGCCCGTACCGGACGTAGAAACTGGTGTGTTACTGGCCAAAGTAGTAGTTTCTAACGAGGTATCACCTCCACAAGCTTCAACCAAAACACTGTCCCAAGTCAGGTCTTGGTGTTGCTCGTTTAATAAGTGGAATACGTCATACTGATTCCAAGTAACCAGCGTGTTGCCTGGGGCATTGTCGACATTGATCACAACCATACCACTGGCCAATGTGCCACAAACATCTGTAATGTTGGAACTCAAATCTATTTTAAGGCCCTCTGCCACTGGCTCGATTTGAACGCCTCCGTCTTTGAAGTAATAGTACAGATCAATGGTGTAATCGTAATCAATCGGAACAACTAAGCTATCCGCTAGTGTGCGCGAGGCCAAAAGCAACGGAGCAATAATATTTTTTGTGAATTTCATGCCTTTTCTGGAATGTGTTGTATTTTTATAAACGTTTCCACTTGGGGTTTGGCTTTTTTTAGATAGCAAAAAAAATGGTGATTAATTTCAAAATGCAGTTTGCACAACGTTGGAACACCCATCAATAAATTATATATGTATATATATATATACACTTGGCAAATAGAAGATACCATTGATGTCAGCTTGCTGCTTTTATATCCTTATTTTCTTGTCTTGTGCTTAGAGGTTTTATTTATTTGATTATTTACTTGGTAAGTCAAAATTTAATCAAATCGCGTGCATTGCTGGGTTTTTCTTGCCGCCGCGCCAGGCGAAACAAAAACCCGCACGAAAAAGTTCAACCACCCAGCATAAAACAACATCTCAAATACCAAGAAAATATAAGCGCAATTACTAAAAACTCATTTTACAGAGACAGTGAGTAAAATGCCAAAAGCATTATTCTTAAAAAAAACACACATAGAGGTTATCTGACTGAACCCAGGCATAAAAGCATAAATCATTTGTGAAAGTATGTTGCCAAGATACTCTCGATTTCATCATACTGCAGACACCCACCAAATTCTGTTTGAGGTGCCTTTTTTTTATTCTTCATAGGAGTGTTTGCTGTTTTGATATCATGGGGAACCGACAAATATGGCATTGGTAAAATTTTTTTGTTCTGCTGGAAGATCGCTGTCCAAGAGTTTATTTTATCGTGCATTTCCTTCAAATTATCCATGTTATGATGCTTTCTAAACCCAATATCACAAAACTTCATTAACAATTGTAAAGTGTAATAAGCGTCGTTTCCTGCATTGTGCAAGTATGCATGAGGAATGTTTAGAATTCTCAAAATTTTGCCTAAACTACTGCTTTTCGGGCCATAGTTACTAGTATAGAGCTTTTCGGTGTCCAACAACAATAAATCTCCGGCAAACTTTCCAGGCGTCATCTCGCTTGGGATAGAACCCAAATTGCCATTAACTTTCAAATTGTCCGGGAGAACAACACCTAGTTTACGTAGCCACTCTAAATCTCCACTCAAATTGTGGCCCACAATAGCTCTATTCCAGGTAAAGTCATCTTCTGTTTTTGGGCGCAAATAGTGATCCACCAAAATTTGAATCAAATTTACAGCATCATTCAACCTCAAAATACAACTGTGATTATGTAGATAGCAATCCTTCAAACACGAAATAAATTTGTGATTTCTCAAATCTAGGGACTCTTCAACAATGATGTGAAAATTTTGAGTTTGTCTTTCAGTGGAATAAGGTTCTTGCTCTCTTGGGTCGTAAATGCTGATTCCGATTTCTGTCACCACAGACTGTTGAAACTCATATGCTTCAAAGTCGATGGCAAAGCAAATCGTGCTTGCATTGGCCATCAATTGGATGCAGTTTGCAACGTATTTAAATTGAGAGGAATTAGGATGACACGGAAATGATGGATACAGTTCATTGAATTTAGAAATCTCAGAATTATAATGCGACAGCTCTTTTTCATATAGAGTGCATGCAATATTAAAGTCTTTATTATTTAAGTGTTGCACAGTGGCTTCAAACTGTTTCATTGTTGATGTGGGAACTAATTTATTCTGGGCTTGATATTCTTCATCCAACTTATTTATCAGTAGATTCCTTTGACTGTCACTATCGGATATCGTGGATCCATAAGCTTCCGCCATGTTTCTAATGTGGTTTTTAACGTACACGTTTTTTTCATCATTGGAATCAAAAGCTTTAAAAGTGTTGGCGTTGAGCGAAGCACTGTGCACAGACAGATAGTCAGCTGCGTACTCTAACGAAGAACCTTTACCCAAAGTTTTCTTTAGGTTTGAAAAGTAATTCGAGGTTGACGAACGCGGAATGTTTGAGCCTGCATTCAAGATATCAATTCTAGTTTTTGACAATCTGGATTTTTCAGCCAAGTAATCAGTGTTCAGATTCAGCTTTGAATAATTTTTACCACCTTTAAAAGGCGCAGCGGTTTGCATGGCTTTGGTAAACGTGTGGAACTCCCGGCCATTCCATAGCGCGGCGTCTGTTCGGTGCTGAGCAGCTACTCTTAAAAGCTCAGAAACGGTAGTTTGGACTCGTGGCATGGTTTCGCGATTGGTCTTGTGGTCGTTAAAGTTTCTTTTCAAATTGCGACCCATTTTTCACAGCGCTAACAATAGAGGAAAAAGCGATCGGTGATACGGTTTTGCTGACTTGACAGATCTTAGATTTTAAATAAAGACTTTGAAACTTAACCTACACAAGAGTAGCCTTTGGAAACCCATAAGAGCTGTTAATTTCTATCGGTTGCTTTTCAGCACCGCGGTTCTGCTGACTGGACCTGAAAATTTTTTAGCAAGCGCGGCTCAAAAAAAAAGTAACTTAAAGCAGTGTTTTCTTTTTTTTTTTTTTTTTTTTTTTTTTTTGGCCCCGAGTCATCGAGCTCCAGAATTTTTGGGCACAAAATCATTTTATATTTCAACAGTGAATTGCTAAAGCGTCTTCCCAAATCAAAAAACTAAGAAATCTTAGATAGCAAGTGCGTTTGAGTTTTGATACCTCAAACTTTAGATGCAAATTGTGGTGCAGAGAAGCCAAGACGTATACAATGTCCAGAACTTATTGAGCCCTTGGGAAGTCCAGCAGCAAAATTAGAAGAACCCAGGCTAGAAAACATCAGTTTGTTAAAGTGGTTTTGTTGAAGCGCCAACTTTTCCATTTTGTCCTTTTTTATTAGATAGTCTTTAGAGAGAAAACATGCCTAAAAATTTAATGCACCAAGCATTTCATACACACTTCTTAGGAGACAGCTTAGTTAATGTTTTTTTTTTTTTTTTTCATTATCCAGTGATGTGCACAAATTTTTTTTGTAAATTCACCAAATACATGCATTGATGAAATTTTTTTTTGGGCATTCGTGATACAGTGACAGTTCTTTCTTTGGCTAGCAATAGATTACAGATTTTCCAAATTCCGGCTTGCAACTTCCACTTTCTGTTTTCCTTTCACTTTTTTCATGCTCCTATATGTTCTTGATAACTTTAGGAGATTGACGATAGTTTTTGGTTTTGCTCGATGATCAAAGTCCAAGTCTTGGATTTTTTTGAACATTTTGTATTAATTGTCTGTGTTGTAACTTTATCTAAAATCAATGTCACAACACGTTAGCAACAGCTGCAAACTATATTAAGCATAATATGAACATGTATTTGTCAACTTCTGAAACAGCTAGAGGAGCATTTGGTCTCTGCACTAGCATTTAATGGAATGTCAAGAGTGTGTCAGATAAAAACGCTGTGCTACAAATGAGAGCTGCTCTAGGATGCTCAGGCAGTCTTTCAAAAATCCAAAAGCTTGCAAGATATTCACACACAGTAGTGTCGTAAAATTTTGTTATATCTTTGAAGTGTATTTTTGGACATACTAGCTAGCGTTATTTTGAGCATTAATGTTTTTTTTAAAAAGTTGAAAGATAAACAACGATAGTAATTGGGCAAATTATTTACAAGATACACATCACTCCATTCAAAATATCAACGTTTTTCTTTGAAATGTTTATGGTCTTTGGTAGATGGTCTGGTATTAGTTTTGCCTTTTTTTTTTTCTCTCACTAAATGCTCTGGTGGCGCATAAAGTCTAAGAAGGTTTATTAAAAGTATATACTTTGTTTCTCTTTTAGAGAGTATTTGGACATCTTTTACTAAAATGACGAGAAAGAGACGCTTGGGTTAATAAGTGCTAGATATCACAAAATGTTCTTTTATTGTTTTTTTTTTCACTTTCTTCTGAGACTCAGTGTGGTATGAGTATAAAACACTAAAAGCATCTTTGAATGTAATTACAAGTGCCCAACGTACTTTTCATCATCTTGCTCAAGTAAAGACCCTGCAACATGTCTCGTTTGGAACTTTCCCCATAGGCTGGCGGCTCTGGAAATTCACACCCAGGAAAAGTGACTAAATATCTGAGCCAATTATATTGGGCCAAGAAAATATGTTCCTGAAAATTTTTGTAAAGTCTAGTGAGCTAACCCACACACCACATACAACAGAAATATTTCAAGATGAGCATCACCATTGCTCGGGGCAGCAAGTTGCAAGTTCGGATCATTTTGAGCAGTGAAAACCCAAAAACATGGCTGCTGGATCCAAGTTTGTGTATGGGTAGGAACATTGACGATCCTACTTATATTTGTGCTGTTTTTCATCAGCTTTATTCAAACCATCAACTTTCAATCATCAAGTTCTGTGGCAAGATGAGCATTTCTTTTTTTGCCATTGTATGGACAAAGTTCTTCAGCTCACACTCTTTTTTTCTTTTTGTTTTCATATGTACATCGTTGTAAATGCATCATTATTTAACTTGTATAACTCGAGCTCACCGTTGGAAACTTTCTTCAACATGCAATCATTTCTTGTTTCTGGATGATATGTTGACTTCGATTTTCCGTGTTTATCAAGAGTTTTTCAAAATGTTAAATAAAAAAAAAACAAAACAAAAAAGCAAGACTAGTCACAAATCCCCATCAGCAAACACTGAAAATGTCCACTATTGAACAAGTCCAAGAACCAGTTGTCAGTGCAGTTGAACAAACTGAACAAGCTCCTGTAGCCCAAATTGTTGATGAAAAATCAAGCACTAATGAAACAGCCACACCAGGTGATGTTGTTGAAGAAGCTGCTGAACCGGAAAAGACATTTGTTCCAGCACCAGTTCCTGTGGCATCCCCATGGAAAGTCGTTGATGTTTCTTCTGCTACTACCGGTGGGAAGAAAGTTCCTTCTGTTGCCGAAGCTGTTGAAGAGCTGAAAAGCAACAATGAAAACAAAAGCAGAAATAACCAATTATTGAGATCTTCATCAAAGGATAGATGGGTTCCATTGCACGCCAACATCACCGTTTCTACCAAACAACCAAACTCTTCTCCAAGACAGGGATCTGGGAAACCGAAATCCAACGGGACCCCTTCGGGTCCACAAAGAGCCACCAAAAAGAAAAGAACCACAAACAAAAGAAAACAAACTGGAGAAAATGAAACTAATGGTGAAGAACTTGCTTCAGACAGTATCTCAGAGTCTTCAATTCCTGAAGACTCAAAAGCATCTAGTGCTTCTGCTTCCTCTAAAAAACCAGTTCATGGGAATGGTGTTTCTAAAAGAGCAACTAATAAATCCAAACCATTTAAAAAGACTCAAGATGAAGCTAGCATAGGTTCAGGTGAATCATCCGAAACTGCAGAATCTTCAAACGTCGAAGAGAACGCGACCCAAGTCTCCGAAACTGAGGGTGCAGACAGTGCGGAAAGAAAACCTTTTAGCAAAAGACAAAATGGCTACTCATACAGCAACGGCAACAACAATAATAGACCTTTTAGCAGAAATGGCAATGGTCCAAGAAGAAGCACACAGCCTCGTCACCATCACAACACTGGTGACGGTTCTTCCAGACCTGGATACTATAACAACAACAACGGTTACCGCAAACACCACAATAACTACGGATATGGACAATTCCCATCTCAGAATTTTGGTAACGGTACTGAATCCCAAAGCCATTTTAAAGCCCACCACCCTCCATCGCCTTATTTTGCCATTAAAAAAGTCGCTAAACAATTGCAGTACTATTTTGGCGAACAAAACTTGACCAAAGATGCTTATTTGAAAAACCAATTTTCTTCCAAAAACGGGTTCATTCCACTATCTTTGATCAGTAAATTTTACAGAGTGGTGAATTTGTCTTATGGGGGTGATCCAAATATTATTTTGGGAGCATTGCATCAAATTTTGTCAAGCAGCCCATCTGAATCCAACGTTGAAGTTGCCGTGTTGAAAGAAAACTTGGAAAATGACAATGTGTTATCCAAATATGTGATTAGATCAAATAAATGGGAACAATTTTTGGGAGAAGAAAGTCAAGACATTGATTATGATTTGGAAAAAACTGTAGAAGCTGCTGACTTGGCCAGTTTTGAAGTTGAAGCACCTGTTTTTGAGACTTCCACGGAAGAACACAACGAAAACAACATTGACGAACCTCAAGCTCACGCTCAATCTGCTAAAGTCATTGAACAATCTGCTTAACCTCCTTTGAAACTATAGATGCATAAGACTAATTGCTGTATGAAATCTTTTCGTATCTCTCAGCGTTCACCCACTGTACATTAAGATAACCCAACAACGAAAAATGAAAGCATTAAAATGAAACCAAACTAAAATAACACACACAATTCGAACCTTCAGGTTCTTTCTTTTCTTTTGTCTTTTTTTTTTTTTTTTTTTTTTTTTTTTTTTTTTTTTCAGCTTCCTTTTTTTTTGATGTTTTTTTTGGGAAGCTGTTGGCCAAAACCAAGCAATGATCACTGTATTTAATATAAACTTATGAGGGACACTACTCTCGCAATCACGGTTGACTTCTTGATCCTTTATCTTCAATGCAGAGATCTTGAAACTCTTGTCACTAAAAAAAAATGCTAATGATTAAACTTGGCGAGGCACCGAGTAATATAATATCACGTGCTTTTTGTGGGTCCCAAAAGTTGCGAATCTTGTCCTTTTGTTTTTGTTTTTTTTCTTGCAAAAATTCGGGATCGTCCCACGGAGAGGCCCCTCAAATTTAAAGGTTGTATGGCTGTTTTTTCTTTTGTTTATTCGCGTTTGTTATCAAAAACAATTTTGACAGAATTGATAAGAGGCTTGTTTTAGAAGGCAGTTTTATAAACCAACTTGGTATTGATAAACAGTTACCGAAAAATTACAGCAAACACGGTGCATTATTAACGTGCTAGCAAGAGTCAGGAAAAAATGAGCACATATGAGTCGTTACCCTCGCGCTACAACCATAGCCACTCAGGATCAATGTCTTCCACCAAAAATACAGCTATTCATTTCAACGGCAGTCCAAGTGGAATCAACATGAAACTTCCAACAAACGGGCTAAACTCCCCCATACTAAACAAAAGCAACCTTGGCTCGCAAAATGAATCGAGCGAACACGAGTCTGGAAATCACGAACACAGCAATGAGCAAGACACGCTTTTGCACAACACATCTTCAACTTTTTCGCGCATGCTGCATCCCTCAAACAACGGTATACTGTCTAACAAATATCTGCAGCTGGCAAGCTCTGCAGCGCAGCGTTACTATCACAACTACATCAGCGACAAACTCAGCATGGTGCCGAACGACAAAACAACAAGTAACAACATCATTGGGTGGTATTTCTACTTGTTTTCAAGCGAGCCGTTTATTGTTTCTGTTGTGAGCACGTATATGCCCATTTTACTAGAGTCTTATGCAAGAAGCAACGCAGTTCTACTTACAGACCACTTTATTCCGTGTCCCAAGAACGGGAACGAAAAGTGTGTGTTGGGTTTGTTTGACGATAGAATATATATAGACACGTCTAGTTACGCGTTGTACACTTTTTCAACAAGCGTTTTGTTTCAAATTGTCACCGTTATTTCGATCTCAGGGTTGGTTGACGTTTTTGATGTGACCATTCGATTTAAAAAAATTGTGTTGATTTTGTTTGGAATTATTGGGTCCTTATCAACCATAGCAATAAGTTTTTCCAAGTCAGCGGACTTTTATTTGTTGGCTGTTTTGAGCATAATCACAAACTGTTGTTACGGTGTGATCAACGTTGTTGGGAACTCCCTCCTACCTGTTATTGTTACATCTTTTTACAGAAATCAGCCATACGAGGATGATGGCAATTTTTCTCCTTTGCTATATACCAACGAAGAGTTTACAAATATTGTTAGTGGGAGAGGATCCAGTATAGGGTATTTGAGTGCTTTGATTGTGCAGATTTTTTGCATTTTCATTATCAGTAAAGTTGCTGGAAACACACTCGATGCGGATGACAACACATATGCAATGAAACTTGCCGTTTTTTTTGTTGGTGTTTGGTGGTTCATCTGGCAGTTGCCTATGCTGTGGTTTTTGAAAGATTACACTCACGAAAACGAGGAACTTCCTACAGCAAAACCGCTAACTTTGAGAGCATTGGCTCACTATACCAAAAAGTCCTGGTCATCATTGTACGACGCTTTCAAGCATGCAAGTTTGTTGAAAGATGTTGTTATATTTTTGATCGGTTGGTTCATCATTTCTGATTCCATTACCACTATCAACTCCACGGCGATGTTGTTTAGCAAAACTGAGTTGTCGATGACCACCATCAATCTTGTTGTTGTGAGCATTTTGACGTTAATATTTGCCATCTTTGGGGCTTTTGTTGTTCCGCAGTTCATCACTACTAAATTGGGCAAAAAATCAAATCAAAGCATGATATACACGATTATTTGGGCCAGTTTTATCCCGCTTTACGGTCTGAGTGGGTTTTGGTTTACGAATTTTGGGTTGAAACACAAAATAGAGATGTACTTTCTTGCAGTATGGTACGGGATCTCTATGGGTGCATTGAATGCGATCTCCAGATCCATTTTCAGTTTGATTGTGCCTCCGGGAAAGGAAAGCACTTTTTTCTCTTTGTTCAGCATCACCGACAAGGGGTCTAGTATTGTTGGACCAACCTTGGTTGGGCTTCTTACAGACAAAACTCATGATATCAGATACTCCTTCTATCTTTTGTTTGCTTTGTTGTTGATATCTTTGCCGTTCTTTTTTGTATTGGATGTGGACAGGGGTAAAAAAGAAGCCGTTTCGTTGAGCTACATGATTCAAGAAGACATGGAAAACGAAGAGCAGGATTTTGCGGAGTAATAGTGTTATATGCTTTTTTTTTGTCATCATTTTATATACTTTATTATAGAGATTATTCAACTGCTTTGGGTGCACGAGAGAGGCTTTTAAACGAGAGAGGCTTTTAAACGAGTGATGCTTGTGCACGAGAGAGGCTCTTAAACGAGTCAGTCTTGTGTGCAAGTCAGTCTTGTGTGCAAGTCAACCTTGTGTATAAGTCAAAAAGACCAGTCGCAAAAAGCAGTGTTGTCATGAAAGGAAATAAAATGGTTCTTGTACACCGGATTGGCCAGCACAGCGGTTGTCGTTCCCTGATCTGTTTCAATCACACCTATAAAGTTCCCGTTGTACCTGTTCCAAATTAACAATTTTCCTTGTTCTGACCCACACAAAACAAACTCAGAGTTTTCGCCTAAAAACGTGGGCACAATTTTGATTTGCTGGTAGTTCTCAGCACCGTAGTATTTTGCTACTCTTACTCCTATAGAGTAGTCCCAAACCTGGACTTCATCATCAATGGTGTTTACTAAACAGTATGGCAAGCTCTCATCAACTGATGTTGGGAAGGCAACGCTTGTGACCACGGCATTTATTTGAAAGATGTTTGTTGGTTTGAAAAAAAGAAAATCAGCTGTTGGTTTTGAGCGCAAATTGTGCAAATATTGTTCCACAGGCTGTACGATGTCGTAGCAAAGAACTGCTGTTGTGGGTTTTTGAAACTGTGTTTCTGTTTTTGTTTTGCCAGTTGTTTTGCCCGTTTCCATTTCTGCGTTGCTATTTTCGAAAACTATGGTTTGAGTATCTGGTTGGGGCGTGCTTTTGTAGCTGATGTTGTTGAAATTTTCCAGGAGAATACTTGATGGAGACACAATGATCAATTTTTTATGTATTTTGTTTGATGTCGAGTGGGTGTTCAAGACAAATATCTTTTCAATGGGTACGGGGGAAATGCATTTTTTATGTGATTTGTTGTTGTTAAAAACAATTTTCTTTTTTTCAACATCAACAATAAGCATGTTATTGTTGTTGAGACTGCCCATAACAACATGTTTGTTATCTAGCCAGTCAAAACAGCTGTACACACCGTCTACTTGGATTTCCATGTTTTGTTTTGTCCCTGTTGTGTTTTCTGCGTCCATGGAAACGTCATCGTTAAAGTTGGTTGATCCAATTTCATCTTCGTTTTTGTTGTAGAACATCTTTAAAAAACCTGTTACAAAAGTTTTTGTATTTTCTGCTTCTATTTTTTCTGCACCAGGATCGTTTTCATATTTTTGACGGTAATAGTTTTGCAACTCTTGGTAGTCTATTTGATATATGTATAAAGTTCCGATATTTGAAAAAAGACCCAAGTATCTATTGTCTGGGGAAAACAACACTTTTGTGAAATACTCACTATACCATTCCATTTTTTTTGCGATTCCTAAAGGGAATGACTCTTTATATTGGGTGTTGAAGCTTGTTATTTTTTCACATTTGTTTTGAAACTCGTCATAGTACAAAAGTTCAATGTTACTCCTTCTATCGGTGTATTTATCAACAGTAATGTTTGATTTTGTGTCATCTTCATCTTGGACATCCACTCTATAAGTCAATAATACAAGTTTCCCGTTGTTACTAAACACACAACTTCCCGAACTTACTGGTGTTTTTTGAAGGAAATTGTTTTTCGTTGACTTGAAACTGACTGTTTTAGAAAAACTTTTGTTCTTTTTTTGAGATTGTAAAAAATAATCAAATATGTTTGTTTTGGTCATTCCTTTCAAGTTGATATCGATTGTTATGTTGTTGATGTTTGGTACAGGTTGATTATTTGTTTCGATCGATTTTTTCACCATTGGATATTGCAATATGTCATTAGAAGTTGATGTTTTACTTAAAGATGATGAAAGCAAAGATTCTAGATAATTTTTGGGAACAAAAATATCATTTTCCAAATATTTCAAAACCAAATATTTCACAAAATAGTCTCCATCTTTTGGTTCTATGATATCGTATTGAAAATATTTGTTTCTGTACATTAATGCGTCACCTGGACTCATACTCAACAACACTGCTGACTGAGCGTTGTTGTTGTTGTTGTTGTTGTTGTTGGTGGTGTTGGCAAATTTTGATAGAAATGGTATCTGCTGCAGTACCAATAGCACATGTTGAAAGAACATAAAGGGTAATAGAGAAGACTGCTTGTCTTTTTGCACAACACCATTATTTTCCTGATAATATGTAATTCTTACCAATTTGTAGAATATAAAACACAAGATGTCTGCATACATTTCCACAAACTCTTGTTCAACATATGGTCCTTGTACATTGATGTTTATAATATATTTTTGAATAAAACTGAAATCTTTTTCAAAAATTTTTAGAAATTCAAACAAGTGGTCCACTAGTTGGTGATTTTGTTGATTGAGCAGATCTCTATATGGCGGTTTTTTGGAAACTTGTATTTGCTTATAATCATATGATTTGTATGCATTTATAAGATTGTTATTAACTTCTCGATTATTTTTGCTATCACCTCCCCGGTTTTTCAACTTACAACCCAATATCATACCAAAATTCAATTGAAACAAATCATTTAAACAATTAATACCATCACCATTGGTTTTCGTAAATTTATTAAATATTTCAGCTTGTAAATATTCAGTTTGGTGTATTTTTTGAGCAGTAGCGGTTTCAGTTTCACGCAATAATTCGTTGCATGTACGGTCATATCCGTTTTCCCTTAACGTGTGATATAAGACTCTAATCAACTGATCTTTGTTCATGGCACTGGGGAGACTGGAGGCTGTTGAAGCTTTGAAGTTTTCTTTTCTTTTGCCTATTAACTCTCAACTTTAACTATCAATGCACTTTTCATTTCTTATATATATATATATATATATATCAATGAATTAACCGCTGTTCAGTAGTCTGTAAAAGAACGTCTTTTACTATTACAACTTTATTGCAATTATCATTTATTGTATATTTTAGGGGTGTGTGTGTATATACGTATTCTTTTATCTATTATAGCTTATCATATCTTCCCGTAATGTTTTACCCTCACATACCATTTTTTTTATAATATCCACGTGATAAAATAATATAATCACCCACACACCATCAATGTTTTTTTGGTTTCTGTCCATAACCTCATCCCTTTTGTTTTTTAAAACTCACACCCTTTTTTTTCATATTAGTTAAACCCAGAATTACCCCACAATTTTCCGGTACTACTATTACTCCTGCTACTGCTAGAGCTACTGCTACTGCTACTGCTACCACTACCACTACCACTACCACTACCACTACCACTACCACTAATACAAGGGATATATAAGAAAATGGGTGGAAGGAAGAGGCATTACCAATAATAAAACCAATATCACTAATTAACTCAGCATCGTACCATTTAATTATCATACTTCCATTGGATACTCACATAAAATAAACGAATCGATGTTTATTATCCCCACATAATATAATTACCAAGGAATGTTGGGTAACTGATTGGCTATAGTATTACTACTTCTACTACTTCTACTACTTCTACTACTTCTTCTCCTTCTACTAATTCTACTAATTTCTCTCACCACTACTACTTCTACTAATACTAATATCAAAGCATTACCAACGTATGACATCCCTGAATGGAACGTAAAAGTTCAAGGGGTATTAGGAGAAGTTATGCAGAGGGATTTGGTATCACAATATCGTAAACGAATAAACAGTATACAGTAACCCCTTGAATTGATCAACCAATGTTGTAATATCAACTGATATTAATGTAATGAGTATAATTGACTGCAAAATTGAAAATGATTTGTATATAAAGGCAGGATATTTTGTATGATAATGTTAATTGCAGCTTCAATCTATATACTTGGCATCACAAATCAACCTCAAAACATACCTACCCAACAAGAATTGCTAAGAAAAAACAAACCAAAAAAACAAACCGAAAAAACAAACCAAAAAACATTTGAAACAAAGATGTCCTTTCAACAATTGCACAGATCAAAACAATTTGAATTGGAACAAGAAGTGGGTGACATTGTTGAGTCCTTTACCATTGGGGCCAGAGAAGTTTGCGACTTGACTTATTACTACATCAAAGCAATGGAAAATGGGTTAGCAGACGACTCTGCTACCGAGTCTTCCACCGAGTCTACTACAAAGTCTGAGTCAGAGGCGGCCGAAGAAAAACTGGCTAGAAGCAGACATCGGTTGCCAATGATTCCAACATATGTGTTTGACAAGCCAGATGGAACAGAGCAAGGGATCGTGTTGGCTGCAGATTTGGGAGGCACCAACTTCAGGGTGTGTTCTGTGGAGTTGAACGGAGATCACACGTTTAAATTGAACCAGCAAAAATCCAAGATTCCAGAGGATTTGCTTGAAGATGATGGAGTGACCTCGGAGCAATTGTTTGCATTTTTGGCTAAAAAAATTAGTTTGTTTGTAAACACTTATCATGGTGATGAAACCGAGTCTTCTTCTACGTCATCATCAACAACAACTCCAAGCTCAACAGTCAAAGAAAACGTGGACCCGGAAACACAAGAAGCTTTGACCTCAACAAACCAAAAAACACTTAAATTAGGGTTTACCTTTTCATTCCCAGTTGACCAAACTGCTTTGAACAGAGGTACTCTTATCAGATGGACAAAGGGGTTCAAAATTAAAGATTGTGTGGGCAAAGATGTTGTTGAATTGTTACAAACAGAACTACAAAAGATTAAAGATCCAACAACTCAAAAAGTGAAAGTTGTGGCCTTGAGTAACGACACGGTGGGTACTTTTTTGAGTGGGTGCTATTCTTCACTTAACGGATCGACTTCTGCAGTTGGTGACATTAGTGAACCGGTTATTGGATGCATCATTGGAACAGGTTTCAACATGGCATATATGGAAGAAATCAAAAACATCAAAAAATTGGGTCCTCAATTGTTACAAAAATACGAACAAGAGGGGAAAGTTTACATGGGAATCAACACTGAAAGTGGATCCTTTGATAACGATTTGGTGAAATTGCCAACAACAAAATACGACACGATCATCGATACCCAAATCAGTCCTAATCCCGGATTCCACTTGTTTGAAAAAAGGATCAGTGGAATGTTTATGGGTGAGTTGCTAAGAGTGATCTTGGTGGACTTGAACGGCAGAGACTTGATTTTCCACGACTACAAACCGGGGAAAAAAAACTTGCCTCATAGATTGACCACTCCATTTGAGTTGTCAAGCGAATTGCTGTCCCACATTGAAATTGACGATTCAACAGATTTGCGTGAAACAGAATTAAACTTGTTGCAAAGTTTGAGATTGCCAACAACGCTACACGACAGAGTGATGATCCAAAAATTGGTGAGAGCCATCTCAAAAAGATCGGCCTACTTGTCCATTGTGCCTATGGCTGCCATCATTATCAAAACGGGGGCCTTGAAGAAAAAATACCACGGAGAAGTAGAAGTGGTGTGCGATGGATCTGTTGTGGAGTACTATCCAGGTTACAAATCGATGCAAAGAGACGCCTTGGCCATGTCACCCTTGGGACCTTCCGGTGAAAGAAAAATACACTTGAAGATTGCAAAGGATGGAAGTGGATTGGGTGCAGGGCTATGTGCGTTGGTGGCTTAAGACCGCTACTGCTGGTGACAAAATATGCTTGCATGCAAAACAGGCTTTTTTATCTCCTCTGAAAAACATCTTTATCAGATGGCAGAAACATTTTACAACACTACTTTTTTTTTTTTTTTTTCAAGAAAAATTTCTTTAAACCATTGTTATTTTCACACTCCGTAAAGTTTTATAATGTAACGACACATAATGGAGTAGTTTGTAAAGCACAATTGCTTTGAACTGTTATTCACAAACTTATTTCATCACAGTAACTTGAACATCAATTTTTTGTGTATCGCACATGTTTAAGTTTTACGGTTTTATTCTACCTAGACTCTTGAGTGTATATACAGTGATTGCTATTTACACGGTTATATCAAATCTAAAAAGTTTTTTTAAAAAGCTCTTTGGCTGAAGAAAGCATCAATCCCTGTCACGCCTTGCACAATGCATAGCATATCTCATTCATCAACAAAAAATGTTTCTAGGTGGTGATTGAACTCCTCAGGGTTGTCCAACATCAAATTGTGTCCGCTATTTGAGTTCAGTTTAAAATTTTCAAAAAATTCCCCACTTTTCGCATTCATCCAGTCGTGATCCCCAAAGATGCACATGAATTTATTTTGCTGCTCGGCTATATACTTGTTGTAGTCAAAAACAGGATCGTAAGCGGTCAGGTGCGGCGAAAACAGCATTTTGAATATCGATAAATTAAAGTTCTGTTCCTGCGCGCTCATGTTGTACAACTGGTTGAACAACTCTTTTTGGAATATCCCATCCTCTTTCGCATACCTACCTTTACAGTATTGCCACAAGATCCATGCACCAAGAGGCCCCATCCGGTTAAACACTTTAAACTGGTTTTCAAAAAGAAAATCGGGAACTCTTGTAGGTCTGCAGTATCTTGAAGAAAGTGGGTTGTTAAACTCGATGGGATAAACCTCGTTTGCATAAACGTCAGTGTTGTTGATGCTGAACAAGTTGCGCTCCATCCCCAAGGGCGAAACCAAAGCCAGCTTGTTCACCGACTGCGAACCGTACTTCAACCAGTACTGGAAACTCAGGTATCCGCCAAATGAGTGGCCCACAAGATTGATCTTTGTCTTTTTCAGATTTGAGTCGTGCTTCCACTGCTCAAGCATGTCCACGTAAAAAGTCGATAAACTTTGCTTGATCATGTGCTGATATGCTTTTGAGTTGGCAAGGTACGGATACAAAAACTCAGCTTTCTGCACCGTGCGTGCCTTGTTGTTGAATCCTTCTCTTTTGTCAAACTTAATGGTGACTTTGGGTTTTATCGGCAGCGGTTGCTGCATCCGTAGTTGCAACTCTTTGACGCGATAGGTTGTGGCTCCATGACCGGGAAGATCCACAAGGTACACGTCTGAAAAAGTGTTCAGCAGCCCAGGTACATTTTTGTAGTAGCACATGGATGAAGACAAATACCCATGCAGTAATACCAAAGGCGGTTGTTTCCTTTGGAAAGATGAGCTGCTGTTGGGGTTTGTTGAGGAAAAATGCCACGTATTTACCCCGTCCATGGTTTTGTAGTTTTCTACGGTGTATTTGCCAATACCAATTTGAGAGTTTAACTGCGGTTTCACAACTCTGTCCATAAGCTCTTTTTGGCCTTGTAAAAATTCTGCATTGGTTGTATGTTTAGGTTTGTTCCACCAAACTTTAAAATAATTAGGATCTGGGCATTTAGAGTTTGTGTTTTTGCTTGCGTTTTTAAGTAGTTTTTGAAGAAGATTAGACCTATTTGGTACTTTGCTCATTTTTTTCCTATGGTGCTTGCCACAGAGTTTTAGTTAACATTCAATGGAGAGCATTAATGTATTTGTTCAAAATAGTTTTTGATTTAAGATGGCGAATCGTGTAAACATCAACCATTGTTCTCCCAATCTTACCCAGCACGTGCTTTTCAGTGTTTTTTTTTTTTTTTTTCACGACACTTTCATAGGTTTCGCTTTGCAAAGCATACCTTTGTTCGTTCAAGCAGTTATAAAACAACCAAAACAACCCCTGCTAGCCTTGCAAAAGAGTCAAACAGAAAGAGAAATAGAAAGAGAAACAACCCAAAACACCATGTTTAACATTGCCAAGAAACTAGTGAAAACTTTTGAACAAAGTGTGAGCGAAACACTAAACACAAACGGCAGTGCTTCTGCAACAAACGACTCCTACTTCCAGTCAATTCCACCAAACCTACTGCAATACCCAAATGAATACAGACCAACAATTGACACACTGCACGGATTGAGGGTGGTGCAGTGTGACGACACGCAGTTGCAATTGCACACATTTTTTGATTACATCGTCGGAATCAACGACGAACCCTTGCCAATTTATTTCAACACGCACGGTTGGCCATTTCCGAATTACAACGAAGTTTACAGAATACTCAACAACTGTTTGTTGAATGGATCAGACACTTCGAGCAAATACGTTAAATTGAATGTCTGGAGTGGGAAAGGTGGATTTTACAGAGATGAGTACATCCAGTTGACCCAACTAAGCGGAATGCAAGATATTTCTTTGGACGACGAAAACACCACCGAACAAGCTGGCCCAAATGTTGTTGTTAAACCTCTTTTCGAAAGTCTTGGTTTCCAAATTCAGTGGCAACCACTTATTGGCTCAACTTTCACGTACCACATTTTGTCAATCACCGACAACTATGGCACTGCAGCCAGAGTTGGGTTGATTCCTCAAAAAGACTACATCATTGGGTGTCAAGATGGTTTGTTATCTACTGGAGGCGAAACTCTGCTTCAAGACATATTGCAAGCCAAATGCAACCAAGACTTGGTTTTGTACGTCTACAACAGTGACAAAGATTTTGTGAGACCAATCACTGTTAGCTTGAATGGGACTGGGAGATTGGGTTGCAACGTTGGGTACGGATACCTGCACCGTATTCCAGTTCCAGCGGCCATTTTGTCCACGGAAAACCCAGACATCATCAACCCAATAGCACAGACGATGCCACAGCAGCAGCATCCGCAGCAGCAAGAGCAACTTTCCGACCTTCCCCCATTAGACCCATCGTCCACCTTTCAACCAATGCAGTTTCAACAAACCATTATCGCACCGGTACCAACGACGTTTGCCCCAAAAAAGAAAAAACATTCTCAGCACACTGCAGCTCATGCATCCACCAACTTGTTGAACGACTTGCAAGAAAAGGAGCCGCAACCTACATACTCTTCAAATACCACCAGCAGTGCCACCACTGCGAGCGACGACGTCTCTCCTTCTGCTCCACCAACAATTGCCCCGCCTCCAACCTCTTCAACAAAGAAAGCAACCGAATCAGTAACTCCATTGTCTACAAGCACAGAGTCACAGGAGGAGCCACTATGATCTTGGATCTTTCCTGGTCCATGTTTTATTGTTTTTCTTCTGTAAGTCAATGCAACTTTTCCCGCGTTTACGTAAAATCTGTATAACACCGTTGACATAATGAGTATGGCACACAATCATCAGTAGTTTACTTGTAATTGAAATAGACGTTAATAGTCAGTTTCAACAATAAGAGTGCGAGTCGAGTGTCATGCCTGGTAGTAACGTGACCCTCCTGGTGGTTTTGGCCAGGCTTTTATTTTTTCTGCCACGTGCCCAAAATGATATGGATACCCTGTCATAGTTTACAGGTCACCTAACCACCACCCCCCTTTCCTTTGTAGTAACTAAAAAAAAAAACAAAAAAAGAGCAAAAAAAAAACCGAAAATAACAAATATTTCCACTACAAACGCCACTTTGATTGTTACTATTACTGTTGTTGATGTTGTTGTTGTTGTTGTTGTTGCTTTGTTGTTCTTTTCGATTATAGTTTTAGTGCTAATTAATAATTCGCCAGGAATATCACGAATCAGGTCTCCTTTTCTTGCACACAATATGTATTTAAACTCCATCTCCACTTATCATATCTAATTTTTTTTTTGCAATTTCTTGAATAGTCGTAAGGAAACAGAGAAATCAGACAAATCATACACCTCAACCACAACTTACTTCTCCCCCCCTCCGATTTGAAATGTTTATGAGTAAGAAATTCCTATTGGCCGGTGCTGCTGTGTTGGCTGCCTTCAACAATGTTCAAGCCCAACAAGAAGCTGTTGCACCAGAAAACTCTGATGTTGTCAAGTTGAACTCTGAAACTTTTGACTCGTTTATCAAAACCAACTCTTTGATTTTGGCCGAGTTTTTTGCTCCATGGTGTGGGCACTGTAAAACTCTTGGGCCTCATTACGTGGAAGCTGCTTCAGCTTTGAAAGAATTTGAAATTCCATTGGTCCAAGTCGACTGTACCGAAAACCAAGACTTGTGTATGGAACAAGGCATCAAGGGTTACCCATCTTTGAAAGTTATTAGAAACGGGGACGCCTTGGGAGCTTCTGATTACACTGGTGGTAGAACAGCCACTGATATTATTTCATACATGAAAAAACAATCTTTGCCAGCTGTTTCCGTTTTCAACAACGAAAAAGATTTGCAAGCCTTTATGGAAAAAGAACAAGAAGTGAGTCCAATTGTTGTCAACTACGACATCAGTGAACCTAATGTCAATGCGACTTTCTATTACATTGCCGACTTGTTAAGAGAAGAAGACTACATCTTTGCTGCTTTGCAAAACAGCTCTGTTTCAGAAGACAAATCTGCTATTTCCATTCAGGTTCCAAACCAAGAACCAGTCTCTTTTGATTACTCCAGCTTGAACGTTACAAACACCACCTCTGTTTTGAACTCTTTGGGTGATTGGTTGAGTGTTGAATCGAAACCATACTTTGGAGATGTCAACGCAGCCACTTATGAACCATACATGAATGCAGAAATCCCATTGGCCTATTTTTTCTACACTTCTGATAAAGAAAGAGCCAAATATACCCCATTTTTTGAAAAATTGGGTAAAGAATACCGTGGGGTAATGAATTTTGCTGGTTTGGATGCTTCCAAATTTGGTAGACACGCTGAGAACTTGAATATGAAACAACAATTCCCATTTTTTTCTATTCACGATGTTGTCTCTGATTTGAAATATGGTACAGCTCAATTACCAGATGAAAAATTTGTTGAAGGTGAAACCAAAATTAAAATTAGCGAAAAGGCTATTGCTCAATTTGTTGAAAAATTTTTGGATGGAAAGCTGGAACCAATCATCAAATCTGAAGAAATCCCAACTGAACAAGAAACGAATGTTACCAAAATTGTTGGGAAAAACCATGATGATATCAGATACGATGAAGACAGAGATGTTTTGATCAAGTACTACGCTCCATGGTGTGGTCACTGTAAAAGATTGGTGCCAATTTTCGAAAACTTGGCCGATGTCTACGCTGCTGATGAAGAAGGACAATCCAAAGTTGTTATTGGGGAAATTGATGCCACTTTGAACGATGTTTTTGATGTTGATATCCAAGGTTTCCCAACCATCGTCTTTTATCCAGCCGGTTCCAAAAACGAAACTCCTGTTGTCTACTCTGGTCCAAGAACTGTGGAAAGTTTTATCAGTTTCATCAGCACCAACGGAAACAGCGGTGTTGACGGGTTCAAAATTTTGGAAGCACAAAGACTGGCTGAAGAAGAACAAAGATTGGCTGAAATAGAAAAACTAGAAGCTGAAGACGAATTGGAAGACGACGAAGAAATCGAACATGACGAATTGTAAGCATGTATAGTTTGCACATATAAATAGAATTCTTTTCTTGTTGTCTCTTTTTTCATATAGATACTCTAAATTATGATTTCTTGATTTTTTATCTATAGTTTCAAGTATGCCTCCAAGGCTTTTAAAGCTTTCGGGCCTAGCCGTTCTGATCCGATTATTCTTATTGGCTCAGACATGGCCGATCACGTTCCCATGGTTCTATGCCGATGGAGATAGGCCATGACGCACATTACGTCAGCAGCAAAGCGGAAAAAAAAACCCCCCCCCAGAGAAAGTGTAACAACACGCAATAACACAAACACACACGCATACGCTAACACCTGTCTAGTGTTACGAAAGCAAAATCATTTAAGCGCTAAGGGTAAAAAGCAAAAGGCCGTAACATAAAGCTTGCTCAAATAACCCAACACACACTACTGAAAAAAATGGGACTTTACTCGCCGCCAGACAAAAACCCAGGCAGCAGCAAGCTGCGTGAGGGAAACTCTTCAAACGGCAACAGTGATGGCAATAGTAGCGGAAGCAATGACAACAACAACAACAACAACAACAACAGGGATAACAATAGCAGTGCTCAGAACCCTATGCTTTTTACGAGCAGACCTTCCGTGGGGCTAAGGCTGTGGGGTCCTTTGGTTCCTGCGAGCGATTGCACCTGGGGGATGTGGACTTTGCTTGGAATTCAAACAGCCATTGGGTTCACTTTATTGACCAAATTCAGAGTCTCGCTTTGGAAATATAGAATGGGCAAAACCGTGACAAAAGAAATTGCTGATATTCCTAGTTTAAACAGGTTTTCCACAACACACGGGACTATTCAGTACAAGCCAGAAAATTTGTTGAAACAAGTGAATGGAACTGCGCCCGTAGCGAAAAACGGGCTTAATCAATTCGGTGGAACACACACTTTCCATTTTATACACCAACCAACAAGATGGGAGAAACTTGTTGGAAAATGGAAAAACTCCATGTACAGCAGATGGATGAGCCATTCCATGAGATTGGTGTACCTATTTTCAGGGTCTATTTTGCTAAGTTTGTCGATGCTTGAGTTTAGCAGACTTGTGGTGTTCGATTACGACCCTTGGGTAGAACAGATGAAGAGCGCAAGAGAAAAACAATTTTACAACGATACGAGCCGGTTTTATAGAGAAGGTGTTGATCCAAGCAAGTTTGAAGTCAAAGTGCAAGACGCTGCCACTGGGAAATTTGTGGACGTTACAAGTGATCCTGAAATAAGAGCTCATGTTGCCATGGCCAGGGCACTCATGGTGCAAAACTCGTGGATAAGCAAATGGTTTGGACCGCTAGAAGTGAAACCATTGACTTTCAAAGAGTATTTGGACAAGATCGAACAATACGAGGTGAGTAAATTGGCTGCTGAAGAGGCTTTCAAACTGATAGATGCTCGTTTGGCAATGCCTTTACCTGAGGCAGTGCAACACTTGAATACTTTTGCACTGGATTCAGAAAATACGCGAAAGAAAACTTTGGAATTATTGCACTCCTTGCCTGCAAACGTTTTGCCTTCAGTGTCCTCGATATATGCAAATAACCCACTGAATGACCAACCAGATGGCAAAGGGGCGGAGAGAAAAACATTGGGTCAAGCACCAAAAGAGAAGCACAACTCTTTGCAACTACAAGACGATATCAAGATATTTCCACCTAATTGTAAAGAGCCACAACAAGTGCGCGTCGGCGACACCTGGCTCTACAATGACCCCTGGTCCAAACTAGGCGTGGAAACACACCTTGGTGTGAAGATCATTCCTAGCACACCAACCTATTTCGAGGAAACAAATGATGGTACTAACACAACCAATCAAGACTCCACTTTGGAATCTAGCGGCAATTTCACGATAAACAACAGTAAGGATGACTAAAAAAGGTTTTCCAGCTGTTTAAAAACAGTTTTCTTGAATATCTATTAATACATATTTATTAACTCTTAGCATTTCTTTGGATTTCTTTAATTCTTGCCATTTTCAGTTTAAGCGGTGTGTTTTTTTGCTCGGGTAGCGCATGATGCCTTGAAAATTCCTGCATTTGTTGAGTGGTTTTTCCGCTCGGCTTTGAAAGACTTTATGCGCGTTTGTAACAAGTTTCTATGCTTAATCTGAGAACTAAACACCTTTACATTTTACACACCACCACTAACAGCAACAACATCAACAACAACAACAACAACAACTATCATACAATGCTTTCTGCTGTTATCGGTGCAGGACTAATTGCAAACGCTTTTGTAAGAAGCGTTGGCGCAGTCTTTGAAGACGAGGTTTACAAAGTTGATTGGGAAATTCAAAATTTGGGGACATATTCTTGCATAGCCAAATCTGGCAAAAATCCTAACGAGCTTGTTGTGCTTTCGCAAATTGCTGATGGAGTCAATTTGCTTGGAACGTTAGATGTCAGAGATGGGACACTTACCAGCAGAAAGCTGCTTGAGACGGAATATTTCGACTTTATGATTGACACACCAAACAACGAGACCGAGTATGTGATATTGAAAGGATACGAAAACGAATTGACTGCATTGGACTCTACATATGGCTTGCCTGTGGAAAACTACACTTTTCCTGAGTTTCACTCTTCAAATTTGGACCATATGAGCAACAGATTCACGGTTGAGGGGGCGGAATTTGTTGTTAAAGATGAAAATTTGGAACACACAATTTTGAGAAATTACTTGAACGCGACAACCGACGCTCAATCATTGGTCTACCATTATGTCAACTGTGACTTTGCCTCCACTGTGGAGCTTATAGTCAGAGAATTTCCAACGGATTTGTATCACTACTACAGTTTCAAAGACAGCAAGCTAGTAAACTACTGGTCCAGAGACGAATCGACAGCAAATGTTATTGCCTCTGTGGTTATTGGCCCTTCCCCCGATGTTAATGAACAATCTAAAGACTTTATTCATGATGAGGGAAGCTTGCAAAATTCGTCTCTGATCGAAATTTTCAACGCATACACCAAAAGAATTGCATTTAATTTCAACAGGTTCAAAGAGAGTATCATTGTTGAAAAAAAATACTCTATCGGCTCTTTAATTCTTGATTTTTTTACAGAAGACTTATCTCCAGAAGGTATTGCAAAAAGGGAAAAAACTTTTGGGTTCAAACAATTTTTGATTGTTGGGAAGGAGAACGGTATAGTTTCTTGTTTGAACATGCAAAACGGGGAGATTTTATGGTCTTACAGCACCAAATTGGCATTGGCACAATTGACAGCTTCATCGGATAACACAATTCTAAGTGTTTATTCCAAAGATGGTGTTTCCATTGACTTGGACATTTCTGATTTGTCAAAAGGCCCCGTTTTTGTTAGCTCCACAAACAGACTCTTTGAAGGTCAAAGCGCAAAAATAACTCCATTGTTTAACAATACACTACTGGTGAAACTAGAATCTGGAGACTTGAATGTTTTGAATGCTGAAAAGTCGGTGACCACCGATGATGTTTTTGTTGATCACACTGCTGAAACTGTGGCTGCATACAAATATTTGGGTCAAGATGAAGAAGCCGTTTTGACCAAAGTCTGGGAGTTTGCCCCATTGAATGGCAAGATCGTTGATGTGGCTTCCAAAGACCCTAGCGAAGTCGTATCCAATGTGGGTGTCATTTTGGGTAACAGAACTGTTCTGTACAAGTATTTGTATCCACACTTGTTTTCTGTTGCTTCAATTAATGAAGAAACACAAACATTGACTGTTAGCATTTTGGATGCAATGACGGGAGCAGTAATCAAGTCAGTCTCCCACAATGACCATGCTGACTTTGATAAACCAGTCAACATGGTTTTCGGGGAGCATTGGGTGGTTTACTCTTATTTTGCTCACGACCCTGTTCCAGAACAGAGATTGAACGTTATTGAGCTATATGAATCATTGACACCAAACGAAAGAATCACAACAGATTCCACGCCTTATGATGTTTATGGCTACATTTCTGAACCTGCTATTTTGACTCAGTCGTTTTTCTATCCAGAAGTTATTTCCAAAATGACGCTTTCAAAAACCAAATTCGGTGTCTCTTCCAAGTCGGTTATTTTGGAACTAGAAAATGGTCAGATCACGTATGTTCCTAAGTATATTGTGAATGCAAGAAGAGTGGAAGAATCTGAAATGAGTAATGACGATAAAAAGGAGTTTATGGCTTCCCCTTACTACAGTATTGTGCCAATCAACGACCAAATGGTTATTACTCATCAAAGATCTGTGCTACAACGCGGGAACGAGAAGGCGCAATTGTTTTCCGCCCCAACCAGCTTAGAGTCGACCGCTTACGTGTGCACACTGGGTTATGACCTGTTCTGCACAAGAATTGCGCCATCTTCTCAATTTGACATTCTTCCAACTTCTTTCGAAAGATCTCAAATCATGTTTACCATTTTGGGCCTAATTATCGCTCTTTATGTGGTCAAACCATGGGTTGAAACCAAAAAATTGAAACAGACGTGGTTTGTCAAGGGAAATTGAGCTCTTGACGCAGCTCAGTGCTTTCGTTGTGTACGGCGCTCCAGATAAAGCTGTTTCAAATACAGTATGTATGTACAATGTATAAAAGATTAATCTTTTCATGTCAAAATGCTGCTTTCTTTTTCCTAATTATTCACACTAAGATTCAAACTCATGAAAGTGGTATCTATCACGTGCTTTATTAGTTTTTTGCCTTGAATTGTGTTTTTTCAAGGTTCGGTCAAAGTTTCATCTTCTCGGTGCGCTTGTTTAATAGTTGCGGTGAGAAGCTATTAAAGGTTTGTTTTCAAACACGAATGCTATGGTGTTGAGGTGTATACTTTAATCGTCTGACTAGTTATCAACAGCAACAAGACCCAGAAGTTTAACGAAAACCTCAGAAGCAAAACAAAAAGTACAGTTAACTTTTAAACATGTTGAAGAAATTTGTCGCCGCCTTTTTATGGCTTGCAGCAGTCGTTATTGCTGGTGAATTGACCGAATTGTCTATTGATGTTACCAAAGAAATTCCAGCCAGTGAGTGCAAAGTGAAAGCTTCAAAGGGAGACGTTGTTTCCGTGCACTACACCGGTAAACTATTATCCAACGAAAAAGTCTTTGATTCTTCCATCAACAGAGGTGTTCCTATAGAATTTGTCTTGGGCTATGGCCAGGTTATTGAAGGTTGGGAAAAAGGTATTTTGGGCATGTGTATTGGTGAGGAAAGAAACTTGTACATTCCTTCTAGCATGGCGTACGGCAAAAGAGGTGCAGGTGGGGTTATTCCAGCTGATGCCGATTTGTTGTTTGAAACCGAATTGGTTAGTTTAAGAAGAAACGATGAGTTGTAGATAACCATATGTAGCTGGTATATATACTAACAAGAGCAATGTATGTTTGACACTGGCTTCTTGTGTAACGTTTGTGTTGCCAAAATAATATGCTCTTGAAAGGTTAAACGAGGGATTGGAAATGAATAAGTGGCGCAAAAAAAACAAATAAAGAAAAGAAAAAAAAAAAAAAAAAAACAAAGCTCAGCTTTGTGATATGAGTTTGTTGCATCAAACAAATTGGAATCTGTGTGAAATGTTATTTGTAGAGAGCTTTAAAAATTAGCGTAAAAAACCAAGCAACAAACAATATGGAGAAATTGTGTCAAAAATTTATTTCTAGTGCGGCAGACTTTTTGGTGGTACATTCTAACAACGAGATCAAAGCCTTACCTTTTTCATCCAGGCTGCTGGTCTTGGATTCTTCCTTCAATCCACCTCATTTGGGACATTTCAACTTGGTGCACAGGGCCGTTGAGCATTTTAAACACCACGGGCAAACCTGCTCAGTTTTGCTTCAACTTTCCGTCAACAATGCGGACAAAGCCCCACAACCAGCTTCTTTTCCTCACAGGTTGGAAATGATGCAGGTATTTGCTCAAGAGCTGCAATCTCAATTAGGGTGTAACTGCTTGGTTGCTTTAACAAAACACGGGAAATTTCTCGACAAATCGGAAGCAATTAAAGAAGGCCTTGGACGAGACTTGCATATTGTTTACTTACTTGGGTTTGACACTCTGATCCGTTTGTTTGATCCCAAGTATTATAAACCCATATCTGTTCAAGAATCATTAGCAGAATTTATGCAAAACACAGAGCTCTTTTGTCTAACAAGAGACTGTCAAAATGGTGAGCAGATGAATTGGGTTAGAGAGTGTGAAAATGTTCCCGAACAATGGGAGCAGAAAATTATTCTGGAGCACAACTCTGACAGCAAAACCAACTCGATTTCATCGTCTAACGTGAGAAACATTGTGAAAGAATCACCAAATTCGCAAGACCTATCAAAGTTTTTACCTGATAGTGTAACCAAGTACCTTAAGTTACATGATTCTAAAAACATTTTTTAATTGCTTTACAAAAAAAAACTATACCACTTACAAAATGTTCCTTTCATTCGTCTAAGCTTGAAAACATGTTTTGCGAGGTGGGTTTCAAATTGTAGAAAAAATCTTGGAAAAAATCTTCAAAAGACTGAAACTGTTCAACGTCTGGGAAATTTAGTAATGACGCCGTGTTTGACTGGCTGAGAGCGCCCGTACTTCCAGGTGTACCTCCTGCACTTGTTTTCTCATTTGAATACAATGACTCCGAATATGTTGGACTGGCACGCATCGGGCTAATCTGTTTGGAATCGTTTCTTGCGCTACTTTCCAAAGACTTGACACGGGCTTGTTTACTATTTGAAGAAACGGTCTTTGTTTTAGTTTTGACTGAATTTTTGGAAAAGCTAGAATGCACAGACCCTTGCTGGATCCTCGAAAAAAGCTGTTCGTCACTCAAGTTTTCAGAGTTGGTTGAAAGTTTTGCTTTTCCAGTATCTATCAAGTTTTTAATGATCATTCCGACATTTTGTGTAGCTTCGTTCAATTGTTCCCCAATTGTGTTCAAGTGCCAATAGATTTTAGTACACGTATTCAATATTTTCTGCTTTTTTTGAACGTCAAAACAATGCAAATAATCACACAACGTAAGACAAGAATAAACAGCTTGATGCAAGGTAATTGAAGGGGCACCTTTGATCAACGACGGTGGCAACTTTAAAAAGCCGTGTAGCAACGAGAAACAGTAGTCGCTAATGGTTTTCAAACATGTTTTGAAAAAAAGAGTGTGAGTTTCAAAAGTTTCTCTATCACAAAACTCCTTAAGCATAGTTCTGCATATCAAAATATGGTAAAAGTCAAAAGTGAACAACAAAACACCACCACCGTCCTTGCAAGAAAGCTCGTGCCAGTTTTTCAGCCAGTACTGAAGCTCCTTAAAGGTTAATATTTTGGTTGGTTTTTTTTCAAAGGACTCAACACAGTTTGTTGAGTAGTCTTTGAAATTTAAAAAAATAGCATTCACAATATCGCCAAGATTAATCTCACTGAGTTTGATTTCGTCTCCAAAATTGGTTTGTGGGAACTTTGCTGTCAAGTCGTTGAACTCTTTTAACTGCTCGTCTTGAATAGTGTAGTTTCCGTATCCGATTGAGTATTCCAGCTTACACGCTGTTAGAGAGTTCAAAATTCTCAAATGAAACAAATCCTCTGCATCGTAACTTTCTGAGCTGACTTTTTCTTTGATTTTGTGGAAACTGATGATGGTGAGCAAACTGTTCAACGCAAAATTGCAAAGAATCAAACTGTTCATTTTCAATTGCCTATATCTTTGTGATTTTCGTGATATACTAAACATACAACAGTACAAGATGGCTTCAATGTCATGATCAATCAATTTGCCAAACATGGTTAAAGTGTTTGATAGCAACGTTTCCACAATAGGGTACAACTCTTCTTGTTCCTTTTCATATTTGTTGTTTTCATCAAACCCCATAGCAATAATTGTCAAAACACTGGTGATAAAAGCATGGTTTTCTACGTATTCACGATCAATTTTCTTTCTCCCTCCGGGGATGATCCAAAAATGCGCCTTGACCAAGAATTCTCTCGACAGTTCGTAACACAATTGTTCATGCTTGATGAAAAATTCCATAAACTTGCTTCTTGCAACAACAAAAGGTCGCTGGGACTTGGCTATGGCATCCTTTTCGTTGTTGGCCTTGGTGCTGAAAAGCGACTTGTCTATATCGTCCAATAATTGAAAAGGAGGATCTTTTGAGATAACACCGTGAGCAGTGCACAATTGGGACTGCGGGAACTCAATTTGGCCAAAACTTCTTTTTTTTCTGTTTTTTGTTTTTGCAACGTCATCACCAGTCAAAGAGCTGTTGTTGTTCTCATCACCATCGGCAGAATACTCGTTATCATCCCCTTCACTAGAGTAATTGTTTGCGTTGTCAAACACCTCATTTGAAACTCCATCAATGTTGTGTTGAAAAAGAGATAAGATGACACTCAATTTGTCGTCAACGCTTTTCAACTTTTCTTCCATTGTGTTTATTCTCTCGGACAACGAAGTGATGGAAGAAGGCATAACCGGTATGCCTTGGGTAAGCAGTTGATGTGCGTTATCTTGGTCTTTGGCAGCTGGATTTTTTGCAGGAACGTTGCTTTCGCTTGTTAGGGAGCACGATAGGCCAAGAACAACACAGCGATGGCATTTGCCCAAAAAGGGTTGAAAGTCGCATCTTGTTTTCAAATTTCTGCATGACTCGCAACTATACGTCTTTCTTCTTTTTCTTGGTTTTTTGGTAGCTTTTCCAGTGTCTTTGTTTGATGGTTCCTCTTGCCCCGTTTTTGCTGCTGGAGTTGTAGAGTTGTCAGCATGCTTCGACGGGTCTTGAGTTTTTTCAGCGCTCTGCATGTTGAAGTCTGTTGTTGTGTTATTCATAGAACTAGCTTCTGGGCTCGTTGTACTTTTTTGCGCGGTAGCTGAACAATCTTGAGCACCTGTACTCACGTTTGCTTGATCTTTTTCTTTCACCAATGCCGGCTCTTTGATAGTGTTGGCTTGCTTCTCATCACCTCCGTCTTCATCAGGATGCAAAAATGAGGATATCTTAACGGATCCCCTGATATTCGACTGGCTTGATGTGATTGACGGACTCGAAGAATAAACGTTTGAGATCGGCACGAGGGTTGGGTTTGCGGTACTGTTCTCTGGAAGATTCTCTTTATGAACGATTTCACGAGCGGGGCCACTCATTTTCGCCTTTCGAAACGTCTTTGAAATGTCGGATATCTTATTCTTGTGTTATCTTATCTAATCCAGCTTACAAATCACACAGTTTTGTTGATGGTTTTCAGAAATTTGCACGTAGCGCTATATTTGTTCAAGAAAAGAACACTGGAAATTATCGAAGCAAAAAGACCGGCGGAATAAACAAATTTTGTTGATGGCGCAAAAAAAAAAAAAAAACTTTTGTTTAAAAAACACATTTTGAGCAATATGATCACAAGCAAAAAGACAAACTTTTATAGCTTTAGTTAAGCGCCGTGGCGCAGTGGAAGCGCGCAGGGCTCATAACCCTGATGTCCCTGGATCGAAACCAGGCGGCGCTAAAGTTTATTTTTTTGTTTTTTGCATATGATATATACAATTTTTTTACATTGAAATTGATTAGATTGCTACCAGACACCCAACCTCTGATGCTTTTATGTCAAGAACTTCATTACACAGTTGAAAGTTTTAAATAAAAAGTTTGAAACTTCATGATAGTAATAACGGAATAGTTAATATTAAGCCAAGACTCCACGAGGAAAATGGTGTGTTGGAAAGGGCAGCATTTGCTGTTTTGCTCTTTGAGGACGTTTTGTTTGCCTTTTTGCTTGATGCACTGTTTGAAGGCTGTAGGCTTTTGGAGTCACGACCTTCAACATCATCTTTTACTTTTTCAACTTCGTCAGAGTCCAAGATTTCTCCATTTTCATTTAGTGAAATGTTGGTTTCTTTTTTCAAAGATGAACAAGTAATTTTTCCCCCTCTAATAATGGAAACTCCATTTTTTGGGCTAGTCCACTGAGAGCAATCCAAGTCATCTGAGTCGGATATGATGGAGACAGATCCTTTCACCAATTTTAGTTTTGGAAACTCCACCTTGTCAATAGTGCCATCAAATTGAATTGCGCCTCCAATTTGTTGCAATTTAGAGAAAAAGTTAATGGATTTGAGTTGAGAGTTTTTAGATATCATGATTCCTCCGGAAACGTCAGTAAGGTTGTTTATGTCAATCGTTTTCAAATTGCGGTTTTCTAGTAAACCCAATGTACCACCAATCGTTTCCAAGTTGGGTATTTTCAAAGTGCTAAAATAATTGTCAATAAATTCCATAGAGTTTTTAACACTTTCCAACTTTGGTAACTCTATCTTTGCTGACTCTCGAATGGTGATATTATTGGCCCATTGCAATTCCTTTAAGCTGATTTCAACGTCCCTTGCGTTTGCTGCAATACTCAACTGCTCCGACACAGATTCCACATTGCATGTAATTTCTTCCATAAATCTATTGTTGTTCAAGTTCAAAATTGACAAATTTTTCAAGTTGTGGCAACCATCAAAGCTCGTTAAGGACGTATCACTTATAATAATTTTTGTTGTTTTTTTCAAAGATGGGCCTAATTGTGCGGTTGATAAAATTGGAAGAACCTTCCATAAGATTGTGTCTACTGTTGATAGGTTCTCCATGTAGATTGACGTTAAGGATGTTAGTCTTTTCAATTTGAAGTCATGCCCAACTTCTTGTAATTGAGGTGCTTCAATTCTAACCAACGAAGAAGACTCTTCCACGGTAAGAGATCCTTGGATGATTTTGATGTTACCCAAGTTGATCATTGGATCAATATAATTTTGGAAAACTAAATCACCTGAAAGAGTTGAGCACTGCATTTGTAACCCTTGTAATTGATAAGCATCACTAACTTCGTGTTTCTTTAAAGAGCAAATTTCAGGCAGAGCCGTTGTTTCTTTGTCTTGGGGGATACTGTTGTTGGCATAGATTTTGTTTGATGGAACTACTGTACCATAAATAAAGCCTACAAAATATGCTAACACAATAAGCTTGATAGAAGTGTTAAAATTCATTTGCATTTTTGTAAAAGTTGTTTATTTTTGAACACGGCTAGTGCTTTCTTTTGTTTGTAGTTTTTTCAATTTTTTTTAATACTCTTAACTTTTTTTTAAATAGGCTGGTGTTTGCAGTACTTAAAAAGTAAACAATCATTGTTAACTCATAGATGATAATCGTAAAAAACAAACTAACCGCAACGCCCATTTATTTATATACAATTGTATTTTGATCTTATGGTATCTTTCATGAGGCAAACATTTGTAGTTTTTTGATCACATTAAAATTGATAATTAATCAAACATCATTTTAAGCAAAATCTTAAAAAAAAAAATAAAAAAACAAAAAAATCAAATCTTTGGCTTTAAACAAATACTATTTATTATGGATTTATTGATTTTTTTACAAACACAGAAACATCGGGCACGTTCTTAATCAATTTATTTAGTTTTATTCTTGCTGCTTACTTTTTATTCTTAACCACAACTCCTCAACAAACACATTGCTAAATCCTGGTTGCAATTTTTCGGTCATGCGGAACAAGGCTCTTAGGCTTTGCGATGCGTTTAATGCGTCTAAATTTAGGCAACGTTTGGCAACATTTGCGAAAACAACGTCAACAACTTTATCATAGTAATATGAACCCACAGGCTCGCTCTGTAATTTAGCAGCTTTTTCTTGTTCTGATGTTTCAATTGTTGATTGCTCAACTGGTTTTTCTTCTTGCAATGACACCGGTGTATGGTTTTCTGCGGAGTTTGGAAAAGTATTGGCTCTTTGTCTAAATGACCCAGTTGCCGATTTGTCAATGCTATCAAAGGTAAATTCCGTATCGTTGTGTTTATCAAGCTCATCACTGTCTGCTGTCAAATTATTCGACATGTCAACAAAAACATTTGCACTAATTTCCAAATTATTACCTTTGTGGTCAAGCAAAGAGCTTAACAAATCATTGACAATACCTTTCTCATCACACCCGGCAAATTTTGTAATAAATTCGTGCTTTAACAATTCCTCAGCACTCAATCGCTTCTCTGCATCTTTTTGTAAACAACAATTGACAAAATCTTTCAAACTGTCTGAAATGTTTCTTGAGCACTGATTCAATGTTGGTGGGTCTCTTTTAATAGTTGCTTGCAAAATCTTACGAACATCTTTATCAGGCGATGGCGCTCTTTTCTCTACCAATTCAATGACTGTGATTCCCAAAGACCAAATATCAATTTTTTCATCGTAGCCCTTTTTATAGTTTTTGTCAAAATTGTTCAAGATGACTTCAGGTGCCATCCAATTTGGGGAGCCAACAAATGTGTTTAATTTTTGTTGCTTTTCTCGAATTTGAGCAGAAACACCAAAGTCGGTCAATTTTACTGCACCAGAGTTGGAAATTAAGACATTTGCCAATTTGATGTCTCTATGGACTTTTTGTTCGTAATGAAGTTTTTGTAAACCTTGTAAGATCTGCTTGACAATAACACTAATTTGTTTCTCATTTAGAAATTTATCAAATGGTAGTTTTTTCATCAAACCATGGCATGAGCCGTTGCCACAGTATTCCATGATAATCCACAACTGAGATCCAATTGAAAAAGTTTTGTAGTATTTTACAATATTTGTGTTATTCTTCAAGTTTGCTAGAAAGAACACTTCTGTAAAAATACAAGCAATGTCGTCTTCGCTCTCTTCCATATCGATGATTTTCACAGCCAAGAACTGGTCATCTGAGATTGTGCCGTCTGCTGATGGCACATAAGTTGGTTTGAAAATGGCTTTGTAAACTTCCCCAAAACTCCCGCGCCCAATGCAACTTACAAGGCAGTAGTCTTTTGAATTTGAAGATAGTTTGTGGGGTTGGAAACCAGATTCAGTTGCGTCTGTGTCCATGATTTTGTTGTTTCGAAGGGGGGGAAAAGAAGGGTGTTTTTGTATAGTGGTAGTTTTTTCGTGCTTTTTAGTTCAATATAAAACTCTGCCAAAACTCAATGCATTATATGATAAACTTTGCATTCATAAAATTTTAGAGTGTTTTAACTTTTGTTTAATTATTATTTAATTTCTTTAACTTTATAATTCAAATAACCCCATAGGTTTTGTGCACAAAACAAAAAATACAAAGCACAAAAACTAAAGTTAAATCACGTGGCTTGGAATGTTTTTTTTCCACTATTAAATGGTTGAGGTCTGCCAGGTTTGAAGTGTTTGGGAGTTTCATTTTGGCTTTGTAGTTTTGAGGAATGGTGCCAGAGTTTGCGAGCATTTTGCCAAAAGTTACCTGATATTGCTCGTTTGTCCAATACTTTTGGGATGTAAACTTGTTTTTGTGAGTTGACGGAAAGCTTTGCTTTAATAAGCTGCGTTAAAAGTTGGCACAAACCATTACCATATTGGTAGTTGCTAGACTTTACACTAATAACCCTTGTAGCACTCCGTGCAGTTACCTCCAATTTTTTTTTTTCCAGTACCCGTCATTAACACGTTAAATGTCCACCAATTAGAAGATAATGCCAGGCTTAATAACTCACCATTGCTCTACCAGCATCTACATGCCATCACTTATTTTTTCTATGAAATGTGCAAGATCCTAAAGCAGTAAGTTGTGTGTCTCTTCAGAAAATGTACTCTTATTGAAACTTTTCCTTGCTGAACTTGATTTTAAGGTATAACCTAGCACTCGCACTCAATTCAGGTTAGCATTGTTTGCTGTTTTTGCTATCTTACTCTTTTATATGACTTTTACAGTGATACGAATATTTGTATATTTACAAAAACAGCTTTCCACACGATGTTGTCTTTAATATTGGTTTGGTTTCTATCATTCACTCTTACTTTAATCAATTTACATCGGTTGCGGTTTGTGGGCAGTGGTATATGTTGTTTATCAAACCCATTCAGGATTATAAGTTAGGAAGAAAAAAATACGTATTAAATGAATTTGATTATTGATAAGCGATGAAAGGTGAGTTTGTTTTGGTCAGTGTTCTCTTTCACTTTTAAATCATACACCATGCCAAACTCGCTGTGACTCAAAATGGTGCAAAACTGTTAGGTGTTACTTCATAAGCAACCGCTGCACTCATGTTAAGGTCAATCGTGCCTGTTGAAACTCATTGAAGAGTGCTAAATGTTAAAGTGTTTTCAATAATCAGCATGCCTTAGTTGCACTTGCTCTAGAGGAAAAAAGTCAAGATAGTAATATTACTCCACTAGCTTGAACGAAGCGGGGAGAGTGATATCGCTTGTGATATAACGCTTTATGTAGTAGTTACTTTACTAGCTATGGCTTGTGATGTTGAGCTAAGACTAAGTATTACATTATATATTAAATCAAAATAAAATAATAAAATAATAAAATAAAATAAAATAAAATAAAATTAAAAAATACAATACAGTTAAAACTACTAAAAAAACTTTTCTTTTATTCTTTTTTTTTTTTTTCTTTACCAAAAAACTTGAATTCAAGTTTGGTTCAACAACTTATTATTATTATTTTTTATTCTTGTTCGTAAAAGTAAAATAAACAAGCATTTCCAAAGAAATTCTTCCTGGTGATCTCTTTATTTATTTTTTTTTTTTTCTTTTTTCGATATATTATCCTATGTTCGTATTAGTAAATATGGGGGGGGGGGGGTAGCTTTGTTATTAAAAGTACAACGTGCATGGAACTTGCACTTGTTTCAAATATATCCATAAAATTTTAGTTTTATGAATGTGTGATGTATGTGTTTGATGTAAAAAAAAAGATAATTTGCTTTGCTTGTATTAATTTATAGACACTTTGTTCGTATAAACTTGTACTCGCTATAGTTCGTAATCTTTTTAAAACAAAGCAACAGCAGCAGCGGCAGCGGCAGCAGCAGCAACCAAAGCAGAACCACCGTTGACAGCAACACCAGCAGAAGATTTGGTGGAAGTGGTACCGTTAGAACCAGTTCCGTTGGAACCAGTACCGTTGGTAGAAGTACCGTTGGTAGAGACGTTAGCAGCCAAAGCAACAGAAGCAACAGAAGCACCGATCAAAACAGCAGAGAATTTCATTTTTTAGTGTGTATATGTGTGTATCTTTTGGATGGTTTTTTTTTTATTTTTATTTTTGTAATTAGTTGAAAACATATTTTAGTGGCAAGGGAATACACATTTTATATTCGAAATACATTAAATAACTTGTTTGTTTATATACTAATAAATTTTTTTCCAAACTCGAACTACTTTCCAATATCACCTTTTACTACTAACCCACTTTGAATAATGATTGTATGTTCGGTCATGGCCACCATAATTGATTGTGTTTTTGATTGTGTGATTTGTTTGATTGTGTAATTTCTTTTTTTGTGTGTGTGTGTGTGTGTATTAGATTATCTTACATGTTGTCCACGCATTTGTCTAAGCCCATGTTTTTTTTTAACTCGTTCCAATTCCTCGGCTTTTCGCAATTAATTTCTTTGTCTTTTGGAGGTTTTTTTTTTATTTATTTCTATTGTTAATTTGAGGTAATTTATTTACAAACAATAGAAAGAGTATGATATTGTCACTATGATAATAAAAGTAATAGTAGAAAAATAATATTGAGAGTGATTTATTGTGGTTAATACTTTGATTATATGGTATATTACTATGTAGTACTTTACTATCATCTACCGGTATTAGCAATAAATTATTGATATATATATTTTTTTATTTTATTAAAATCCGTTATCACAGTATATCATGAAAGATGGCTTGGTTATTTGCATTAAAAATTGGTATGAATGAATATTTATTGTTATTATTAGAAGTAATGGTAGTTATAAGTAAAAGATAGACGATGATCTGCTAATAGAATCAATAGCACATTCTCATAACCCTGTGCCGTGTACACTTTACATACATACATACATGCTTACTTAGTTAATATAAACTGTCTAGGTCAATATACAGCAAAAATCATTTTATTCATTTTAGAAAAAAACAAAAAAAAAACGGTCTAGAATAATCTGGAACAGTTTATCTTTGATTCTCGTTGATTATTGCTGATTATTGCTGATTATTGTTTTTTTATTTTTTTTCTTTTTTTTTTTAACAATCTGCGTATAAACTTGGTTTTTTTTACTATTTACACATGTGTTCGAATGAGGTAAAGAGGGTATACTAATTAGGAGGTATTGTTATAATTGTTTGTATTAATCAAGATACATTACTGCTCTAATTTCTGTGATTAGTTAAAAAAATGGTCTCATGTCCTACACTCTTGCACCAGTCTCATGACCAAGATTTGATAATTTTATTATTTTATTATTTGATTTTCTGATTTTATTATTTTATTATTTTATTATTTTATTATTTATTATTTTATTATTTTATTATTTGATTATTTGATTGTATAAGGGTAATGCCAAAACCTATTACAATGCTGAGAATACATAGTAAGAATGCGGAGTGGGGATTCACATATATTTTAACTAAAGATTGTGACAAAATGACAAAATGACCAAATGTAATTAAATATGTAATTATATGGGATATCATACCGAGATATATTATGATTAAAGTGTTTTGTTTTTTAATTAAATTATTGATTAATATTAATTTTTTCGTATTAGTTAAAAAGATCTAGACTATATGTTTTATTAAAATATCGACTGTACTTTTATAGATTGTTTTTATTTTTAGAAGTTAATAAAAGTAGAGTTAATAAAAGCTGTTAAGTATTGACCAGGCGGGTATTGACTAGGCGGGCATTGACTAGGCGGGTATTGACCAGGGGTGTATTAACCAAGTGTGTATTAACCAGGGGTGTATTAACCAAGTGTGTATTAACCAGGGGTGAATTAACCAAGCGTGTATTAACAATTGGAGTAACTACAGGGAAAATGTGTAAAGGAAGTACTGAATGGAGTATGCGAATCACAAGTGTAAGCGGCTAATTACCGATGACTGTTTTTTCTTTTTGTTTGTTTTACTTTCTATGATCATAATAATAATCAGTTCAACGTTTATATTGGAATGTGTACATTTCAGCATGAGTGTAGAGGTAATATGAACAGAAATAGGATGAATAAATGGTAACATGAACAGAAATAGGGTGATCAAAGATGGGATGATTGGAGCGGAGGTAATTGTAGCGAATGTATTTAACATACCACTTGACAAATGCATAACATATCACTTAATGAACGGATAACATATACTCTCATAACGAGTATCAGCAGTGCAAGTCCAATCAGTTTATCGGTATGGGTGTTTTTCTACCATATCACGTGTTGAAATCTTGAAAACTAAAAAAATGAAAAATAAAAGAAAATTATATTACAAAAATTTGCAACAGAGTTATCAGATAAATTAGAATAAAGCAAAAAAAAACAAGGCACGATAACAAATGGATAATACACACAACACACAAGAAACCCAATATAATCATGCTCAAGTTATTTGATTGGTTTGTTATATTCATTGCAATATTTGTTCCACCTGTAAGTGTTTATTTGAAATTTGGAAATAAAGGTAAAAAGAAGGTTGCAATAAATTTTGGATTGTTTGTTATTGGGTTTATACCAGCATTGATACATGCTCTATATTTGATTAGTGAGGATACATTGAGAGAGGTTAGTAAAAATAAGAGCGAAGGGAATAATAGAGGTGGTGATATAGCAAGTGATATACGGAGTGATAGAGGGAGTGATAGGGGGAGTGATACTGGGAATAGTAGAGGCGGTGATATACGGAGCGATATACGGAGTGATATACGGAGTGATATACGGAGTGATATACGGAGTGATAGAGTAAATGACAGGTATAGTTTTTATGGAAGTATTACTCATAGCGATGATAATAGTATAAATGCAAGTCCCGGTCAAAAAAGTCTGGTGCAAGGTAGAAGAAGTGTTAATAAGTATACTCCTCAAGGTGGTACTGAAAGAGTGAAATGAGCACGAAAATAGTGAGTAAAGTTACTAATACACTAAGCTCCATTACATGAGCAAACCTAGTGAAATCAATTTTCACAGATTGATTTATTTTTTAAAAGTTAGTACCATCAGAATCAATACAACCAGAGCTAATAAAAGCAGTATTGATGCAAGCAAAGTTAGCAGTTTTGCTCCATTTAATTCAGTAATTAGTTATACAATTGAGTGTTATTAGACGCTAGTGTAAAGTGTTCTTGTGATGACCTTGAACAAGATGAAAACCACCGCAATGCATTTCACTTGAAAAGGGCACAAGAAAGCCATTTTTACATTACAATCAAAACGTTTGTGGTTACATGGGACGTTGCTTAATCTGAGTCCAATCACTGAAAGGTTTTATCGATTGGAGAAGTAACGAGACGAAAACGATTTCATGGCAAATAAACACCAGATTGCAATATAGGCATGCGATGCAATATAGGCATGAGATGCAATATAGGCATGCGATGCAATATAGGCATGAGATGCAATATAGGCATGAGATGCAAGATCAACATCATGCGACGATGATCCACCCTGAAAAGCTTAGCTGGCTTATATTCTGGTCGTTTTGCCGGGATATTTATATTTATTGCAACATGCACAACAATGTAACAACAAATCTCGCTTACATGAATCAATGAGTTGATAAAACAATCGTGTTTAAAATATTTCAAATGGGTTTATGGTCACGTGATTGGAATTTTTTTTACTTAATTTTACAAATACCACCTAGCCCTTTCCTGAGCAAAAAAAAATGTATTATGTAATGCTCATCTTGTTCTTAAAGTGGTCATTGATTTGATCTTACACAAAGACAGCAAAAGCTCAACACCACACATTATTATTTTGAATATGGACTTGCTAGGCGAGATTGTGGAAAAAGATCCAGATACGACGATTGCTGAAAACACTTTGCCAGCAAACGGACAAGATGATCTCTCTATTCAGCTCACTGGGTTCCCCAAACTACTTCAAAAGAAAGAAATGTCCTCGTGGAAACAAAGATTACAACAAAAAAAAAAGAAACAAAAGGAAGAACAGTTGAAAGACACAGAACCTGTTGTTAAAGGAGAAAAGGCCACAGACGATCAAAATGATCAGGCCAAACAACCATTGACAGAAGCAGAAGAAATCCACTTGGAAAACATCAAGTACATGATGACTTTGTCTGAAGAACAAATTCAGCAAGAAAGAAAAGAGTTAATGGAAAACTTGAATCCTGCGGTGCTACAAAATTTGCTTAAGAAAATCGACAAATCAGCAAAGCCTGAATCAACACATGATTTTCAAGAAAATTCAAACGAAATACCTTTGTATGCGGAAATTGACACAAACAAGTACTGGGTAGGAGGAAGCTCGAAAGATAAAAACATGGATAAGTTAGACGATGCAGAAATTATTAAACAGTTGAATATCAATGATGTTTCGAAGCAAGACATTGTTGAAGAGCAACCTGAGGAAGAAAATGTTGAAGTCAGTCTCGACCGTTTTGACGATGAAACGCTTGCACCACAGGAATACCAGTTTATCCAACAAATGGACCACATGACAAACGAAGAGTTATTGAACGATGTGCATTTTATCAAACCACATGCAAAATCCGGGGCAAAGGACATACAAAAATATGAGCCTTTATCCATAGACGACCCCCAATTTGACGAAAAGTTGAAACAAACATACTTTCCTGATTTGCCAACGGAAATCAATAAACTGCAATGGATGCAAAAAGACGAATTTTTAGACAACAACTCCCAACGGAAGGTAGAGACCATAGACAATGTTGCGGAAATCAGATTTGATTTTAAGGGGAACATGATCCCACTAACGCGCGAAATCACCACTACCAAAGACGGGTTGCATCATCACTCTGAAAAACAACATTTGAAAGGCTACAACTTGGAGGAGTTGGCCACCTACGCAAGGTCTTCTTTTCCTTCTCAAAAATGCATTGCTTTACAAACATTGGGAAGAATCTTGTACAAATTGGGGAAGCAAAAATACTACCAGTTGATTCCAGAGGTGGACGTTGAACAGTTTGAAGCCCTAGGTGGGTCTGTCAATTCCATCACGTACCACATCTACAAAATGTTTTGGGACTGGGTCAACCACTTGCTCATTGTGGAGATCATAGAGTTGAGTTTGAGTTCAAAAAATTTGAGTGTCAAAAACTACGCCACAGACGCCATGTGGTTGTACAAACAGGGCGGCGGACAACCACCAAAACCAGAAACCGAAACCTCAGAAATACATTCATGAGGAGAGTGAGGAGAGGGGTGCTTTAATTTAACACTTACTTTTTATATACAAACAAATGTAACTTTAAAGTTTGATAGTTTAGTTTGAAGAATCACAGATAACCAGTTGTAAAACACAAGTTAAGTCATCCGGACGCCACAAACCAAATGCGTATGTGCATGCTATGTAACATAGCAGGCCCACACATATTGAAGCGATAATTTTTCAAACAATGCACAGAGGCCATGTGTTTCTTTGACTAATAAGTCAAAGATGGCGCCATAATGGTTGAAAATATCATTTTTAAAGTTTCGAGACCGTGTCCAAAAAGAAAACCTTTTTGAAAACACTACGTCAATGATATGTTTAATATTTGCACACTGACACATTGAACAAAATGAACAACCTTCCAGAACTGCGCAAGGCAGCTCTTGGAGAAGTGTGCGATGCTTGGCAATGTTTTGCTAGTAATGAGGGCATTGAAACCAAACATCACTTCACAATAAACACTTTGCAAATACCGCCTTCATTCCAACTTAATTGTGTGCATGGGAGAGCAAGCAGTGAAGAAAAAAAATCCAATGCCTTAGGGGAAAGCAAACACATAACCTGAACGCTTTTTGTTACGAAAAAAAAGATGGAAAAAATCAGTGCTTAGCCAACAAGTGACTACTTGTTGGACGTGACATTTTTTCACATGGAGAACCCTCCATCGTTAAATTGTGTGTATGTTTTCTCATGGTATTTCCATCGCTTTGCTTGCTCGCTGGTTTTGGGGTTTTCCTGGACTAGGTACGAGATATAGGTTAGGAAAATGCATTGAATGGGAAAATACGTTAATGCAAAATCGAAAATCGTAAAAAGAAAGAAAAAAAAAAAAGAAAACCGGGAATAAACATCAACACGCGAAATCCTGGAAACAACAAAAACAGGGCAAATTCTTTTGATATTGCAATAAGGGCATGAAAAAAAACCCCCCCAACCAGCCCAATCAACTCACTCAACAATGGAAAGGTTTAACGAATTTGAAAACAAATTTGCTCGTCAGGTACACGATATTTTTGAGACGCATGAGGCGTACAGGGAAACTGCGATTGCTGAGTTGAAGCAAGACATTGTTTCAGACCCTCTTGATTTGGACACTGAAAACTCAACAAACTCAATACGAAAAGATGAATCAGATAGCTCAAAGATTTTGGACCCCGCACTAACCAGTCAAGCTATTGACTACTACACCAAACACATAAACGACCTTCAGCCTACATTTTTGGTGCATCAGTCTTTGGAGCATTTTTTGGAACAGGTGTTTGAATTGACAGAAGAGGACATCAAAACCAAGAATCCTCCTCACGAGGTGACTATGGGTTTGATGCAGCAGGTGGCAGAGCTTAAGAACAAGGATTTGCCGTCTCAGATGAGCAAGTCAAACGAGCTGAAACTGCAGATATTGGAGAAAATCAGCCGGCTTGAGGAATTAAAGAATAAAACGCTAGCAGAGTGCAGTGAGGTTGCTACTGTTTTAGAAAATACACAAAACTACTTAAACTCTATAAAAAATGAGCATCCGGAACTTTTGATTTCACAAGAAAATGAAATTACAGGTGCGTCACCAGGTGAACCCTCTTTGGCACAGCCCTCGGGTCCACTAGACATTGTTCAGGAGTTAGAGGAATTGGACAAATTTTAGATATAATATATTTGCACGAAAGGGGCAAAGAAAAATGAAAATTTCAAATAAATATCGATCCCAAGGCCCCCAAGTAGGCTTCGTGCTCTAAGAAGTAGGCATTGCTTGAACCGTGCGACCAAAAGTTGATTGCGTAGTTTAAAGTGTTCATGGTCATCAAGTGACCTCTGATGTATGAGCCGCCAAAAAAAATGGTATCTACGTGATGTATCGTGGACTGCAAATAACTGATTTGTCCGATATTATTACTCACTGCATAAAGCATTGACTTGCAAATATCGCTATTGTTGAAATCCGGCATTTGGTTTTTCTTGGGGAAAGCTTTGCCCATGGAAGAAGCAATGTGAGTGGCTTTCAAACCAATATTGTCGTACGAGGACCCGTAAATGTCACCCACAAGCATGTCCACCTTCGAGTTGTCACCTTGGGACGCCAATTCCAACATCTCATCATAAGTTTCTGCTCCTGTCATCAACGATAGCAAACCCCATAGCGTGCCCCCGCCCAATGACGAACCACCTACTCTTTCAAACTCGTTTGTGTCCCTGTTAATTTTGATCATGGACACCCCTGATCCGATGTTCACTAACATGATTGTATTTTCTTTTGCGTTTGGTGACCCTCTAGTGACTTTCTCCATTTCTATATACTTCTTCCCGTCATTGTTGTTATACGTGAAAATTTCTTTTTCTTGGATATGAGTCATCTCATTTAGATAGTCATTATAATTTATAAGGAACGTTAGTCCGTTGATGGCAGACTCCATTTCGTCTTTTCTTTTGATTGTGTCTTGTCCGAATTTCTCAACAAGGGAATCATTGAACTTGTATGCTCCGCCACCAGTGGCATGGATTTCAATCCTTGAGGTGCTGTAATCGAGAAAATTGTCTTTTTGATGTATACCTTTATCTGTTTCTTGTTGTATTTGTTGTTCTTGTTGTTTCCTATACTCAATTTTCTCGCGTATTATCTGATCGATCAGATCTATAAACTCTTCGATCTCGGCTGTCCCTATAAACTTGAAATCCAAGCATTGTCTAGTGTCGTCAAAATAAACCAACTTAGCCAAAGTTCCACCAATGTCAATTCCTATCTTCCTTTGCATGTCCATCTGCAGGTACTTCTTGGGTATGCTGCCCAAGGGAATGGACAGATCCGATATGTTGTTGTAGCTGTCCGATGTTGAGCTTTTGCTTCTGCTGTTTGACACGATGCTGCTGTTATCGCTCATGGCTTGTTGAGTGTGTTTTTTTTTCGCAATGGTGTAGTTTTTGCCTTTGAAAAGAATTCCCTGAACTACTTAGTCAATTGCAAAGGTTTGTCGTCTCAGTTTGCAATGTGATGAATGGTGTCACTCGTGTTACTCTGATAGCCAAGCGATGAAGCTTGACTTCGGTCATTTTTTGTTCAGGCTAAAAGATCGGTTTTCTCTTTATGGTTCCTGACTCTAATTTGGTCTGCAGTGTTTCACTGCCTACCGCTCCGTCCCTCATAGGTCATCAGTCTTGCTGCTTTTGTTGAAAAAAAAAAAAAAAAAAAAAAAAAATCCAAAATTTCCAAAAAATTTTTTTTTTAAAAAAAAACGTCAGACTCCTGACACTCATTAATTCTGGGCCAAAATGCTTTGCTCCATTTATTAACACACAAATCTGAGCCAGTCTAGTAAATTGTCATGTGATTTTCACGGTACTCTTTTTTTTTTTTTTCATTTGTGGTGGGTTCACCATGAGAAAGCTTCCACTAAAAAAAATAACACACACACACACACACGCCAACAAAAGTAATATAAATTACAAACTAGGGAATTAGTTTCTCGAACTTTCAGTTGAATAATGGTGGTGGTCCTTTATTTTTATTCAAAAATTTGTTTTTGCGGGATCAGTTATTTTTCCGGTTGGGTTTTCTCCACCTTGTCTATCTGGCGTGACTGTTTTGATGAATAACATAGAGACCTTTGATCTGGTAGACATACTTATAAGGAGTAGATAGTTTTTTATGGTCAGGCAAGTAAACTTTCTTGCTCCAAAGACCTCGAGCAAATCCAAAGCACTCAGACATTATCCCAAACTCTCCCGTGAATAATGGCATCCATCGCATCTAAAGAACACTATAAAGCACCAGCCAACTTAAACCAGTTGGTCGAAGACAAGTACAAGGACAATTTGGCCAAGGGTAACCTTGTGTTCACCGACACAGAATCCAAAACCGTCAAGAACCCTGCTCTTGGTGAAAAATACTGGGTTACTTATGCGCCATCCCTAAATCACAAACCGGAAAGATCTGATGAGCCTACAAAAAATCCATTTGAAGACCCTGAACCGGAACTGACTGTTGTTGAAACGGTCAACGACGACTACAGATTGGTTTTGAACAAGTTCCCGATCATTCCAAACCACTTATTGTTGGTGACAAAAGAATTTAAATCGCAAAACTCCCCCTTGACTCCTAAAGACCTATACACTGCATACAAACTTGTTCAAGCTCTAGATCCAAAAAACGATGACGACGGATCTGATTCGGACTCTGATGACGATGACGATCAAGGCACCAAGCGTGCACCAAAGAAAAGACACGTTGTTTTTTACAACTGTGGACCAAACTCCGGGTCTTCTGTGGACCATAAACACTTGCAAATCTTGGAACTGCCAAGCAAATTGAAAAGTTTCCAAGACAAACTAGTTTCTGCCAACCCAGAACCATATCTTCCAAACCTGGCCAAAGAACCTTTGCAAAACGACAAATTAGGGTTTTCCCACTTTGTTGTGCCATTGCCAAACGAAAAAAACTATGCATCCACAGCAGACGCTTTGGAAATGCAAGAATACTTGGCCATGTGTTTTGCCAGTTTGCTACAAAGAACGTTATCTTTTTTCCAACAATACGATGCAGAAGATGAAACCAAAGTTTTGCCATTATCTTACAATTTCATAATGACCCAAGACTGGATGTGTTTGGTTCCAAGAAAATCTGCGTTTGGCGAAGTGGAGGTTCCAATCGCAGAAGACGAAGAACAAAGCTCGCATAACTTGAAGTTGGGTTTCAACGCAACAGGCTACATGAACATGATCTTGGTCAAAGACGAAAACAGCAAACAAAAAATCCATTCCAGTGGCAAATTGATCGACGAGTTGTTGACCGTTTGTGCTTTTCCTAACTCGGCCAACTACAAGCCTGACGAGTACGATTACTGATGATATGCAGAGGTGTAGCTAATGTAAAGAAAAATAAAAATAGTGCCAACCCAAATATAGCAGGTTGCCTGTTCCAGACTCATAAAGTTCTTGTCTTGCCGTTCGTATTATTCAAGGCAACGATTTTCAGAAATAAAATTGTCATGTGACATTGGGCCAATAAGGTTTTTATGGATTGTTTTGCCAAAAACTCACATAAATTACCCGCTCTGACTGGGGATTTTTATGTTAAAAAAAAATAAAAAAAAATATTGCTCGCTACTAACAGAGATTTATCGGGTTTTCATCGTGGTATACCAACAAGTGGTCCGTGAGTACATTTGATCGAACAACTCCTGTCAGTTCTGTACGCAAACGTCAAAAGAAGAAAATAGTTGCAAGCATATCAAAACACACACACACACACACACACACACACACACACACAACCATTACAAACATGCCACAATCATTCACCTCTATTGTCAAAATGGGAGACGCCATTTTGAAATCCCCATCTTTGTCTAAAATTGCTATTCCTGTTGCCAGTGCCTTTGGTTACTTGAGTGGGTACAGAGAACTGGGTTTGAGATACAACGATTTGTTGAGTGAAGAAAACGAAATTGTTCAAACTGCTTTGAGAAGAATGCCAGCTGAAGAATCTTACGCCAGAATCTTTAGAATCATCCAAGCCCACCAATACGAGTTGACCCATCATTTGTTGCCAGCTTCCAAACAAACCACCGCTAAAGACGATGTTCCATACTTGATCCCATACTTGTTGGAAGCTGAAGCTGCTGCCCACGAAAAAGAAGCTTTGAACAACTTGGAAATCAAATAAGCATACTCTTTTTCAAAAAGCTTTTCTGAACTTATTCCACAAAGCACTCTTCAAATGAGAACGAGATCATTCTCAAATAACCCAAGACCAAGATATGTGTTCCTACTCACCTGATATATTTATTTCACTTGCATTGTTGACTCGGTTCCAAATGCAATATTTATGCACTATATACATACATATTCTAATGCTTTTTTTTTCACCTATCACCTTTGTGTCAGGTTCAAGTGTTTACTACAGAGTGATTCATTATCATGTTTCATTATATATTACAAACTTTCTTTCAAGCGTACGGGTTTATTAGTATTATTAGTATTATCATAGTTGAGGTCATTGCAAAAATCATTTGGTTTTTTTGAACAGCCATTGCAGTAACTTTTTCTTCTTTTTCTTTTCCTTTGGAATGTTGGTGTTTGGCCTGCCAGGAGAAGCATTGTTCGTTTCAGTATTCACCGAAGCGTTTGCTCTTTTCTCTTCTTCATCCATGTCATCGTCTTTGTGAAAAAAGCTTCTTCTTGCAGTTCTGTCACCCTTGTATTGGGAGTTGAAGGACTGAGCAAGAGAAGTTGAGGAGGCAGATCTGATAAGGGACACTGCAGACTTAAAAATGTGCGAAGACCTTCTTCTCTTTTTCGAGTCTGGGGTTCGTTCTGTGTCTTGGGTCGATAAACCCTCATCAGCAGAAAGGTTGTCTGCAGAAATGACGTCAGTTTCATGTGTTTGTAGTTCTCCTGCTGGAAACACAATATTTTCTCTCAAGCCCATTTGAACATTTCTTCTAACGCTTTCTGCCGTGTCGTCGCCACTGTGCCTTTTTTGCCCTGGCGAGTTCTCCTTGCTGGCGTGATGGTGCAAGTCAATTGCTGATCCTGGCTCTCCCATCAAAATTGAGTTTGGAATAGGCGTGGTTTTTCTTGGTGTTGTGGATGCAGAGTTGTTGTTGCTCTGTTGTTCCCCAATAGCAATTGAGTGGCTTTTCATGTGTTTCAAAGGTGGTGGGCTTTTTTGGAATGTATCGCTGTTCTTTGAGGCAACAGTGACATTATCGTTACAAGTGTGGTTAGTGTTACAGTTTTCGTTATTGTGATTTTTGTCATCACTGCTGTTTCCTTGTAGTAAAACAGTTTTTGGACTAGGTGAGCGATTAGCCTCGTTTCCACTATTTGCATCTAAGTGTGGATCATTGTAATCGATTGATGATTCAACACAAAACGCGTCATGCTGCGGATCCACGTCGTAAACGGTGGTTTTAAAATTGAATGGCTGTGATTTGGCCCCATTGGTGTTTTGCAAACTTTTTTTCAAGGGCATACCTTGCCGCTGTTTCCATTTGGAATTAGCGTTTGTAAACTGGTATTGATAAGTGTTTGTTCCTCTTCTTGTTGCTGAATTGTTCAATTTGTGATGTAGATTTTCTTTGCTTGCAAAAGTTGTCACGTTTTCACCATTTGTGTCCACAAAAGCGTTTTTTGGTGATCCAGGTGCAGCAACTTCCAATGGTGCATCATTGGATTCCGATGACACAGAAGAAGAAAAGTTGGTTGAGTTTCTTGAAGCAATGCTTGTAGCTGTTGATGGAGGGGTGGAAAGGGTGTTTGATGTTGTGGAATTGGTGAAAGACGTAAGGTATGCTTGATAATTTGAGTACCGTTCCTTTTGTCTTCCTATGTTTCTATAAGTGTTTGCCATCTTTGGAGGAACAGATGATTTTCTCTGATACGAGTGGTCCATTGGAGTGATTGGAGTTCTTACTGGAAATTGCTCTTTGAGTGGAGATGTTGGGTTGCTTAGCATGTCTTCATTTTCTTCTTCGCAAATATTGTTGTGGTTGTCATTGAGCAAGCTGTGATTGCTATTATTGGCATATCCAAAGGCAAAATTTGTGGTAAAATTGTGGTTGTTATTATCATGAGGTTGATCCAAATCAAGTTCAGCCGGTGCACTTTCCGATCTTCTATGGTTTGTGAAACCTGAATTTTGGTGATAATATGAAGATAAAGGTGATGATTTGCCCGAGGAAGATTGTGTGTTTGAGTATACAACACTACTTTTGCTTCTTATGTTGTAATTATAATTATTGTTTTTAACAAACCCACTAGACGATTTAGTTGTGGGCTGATTTAGTGTTGTGTTGTTTAACGTGGATATGACGTTATCCAAATCGATCAATGCGTTTGGAATACCTTTGTCATTAAATTTTGTTTCTTCTCCTGTGCTCAAATAAAATTTTGAGTTTCTATTAGATTCATTGTTGGTATTAAGAGAAGAAGGTATATGGAAATCGTTATCATTTTGACTTCCATATTTATCTTGCTCTTGCCGTTGTCTTTGTACTGCATCTTGTTCTTGTTTTAAAAAATCAAAATCTCCAGATATGGCAAACGATCTTTTGTGTTTATGTCTATTCCGTGGCATGGGCAGTGCCGCTGCTCCTGTTGTATCGTTTGCATAACTCGATTCATCCTTGTGCGTTGTAGTCCTTGTCTTTGTCTTTGTTGTTGTTGTTGACGTTGTTGACGTTGATTCTTCACGTTCAGTTTGTGTTGTGTTTGAAACTGCTGGTGGTGAGGAAATCGTGATTGTATGGTTAGTACTTGCAACCGAAAGTGTGGGAGAATGGGAAACAGGCACAACAGACACAGGCATCATTGCTTGTGTGTGTGTGTGTGTGTGTTAGAGTGTTAGAGTGTTAGAGTGTTAAAATGTTAGAGTGTTAGAGTGGGTGTGTTGAGAGTGCAGATATGCTTTTAAAGCGTCTTTCTGTGTTGTTACCAAAGTATTAATATTATCTGTTTTTGTGGTATTTCGTACACAATATGCTTTCTCTCAATAAACTGGACCGTTTTTCAACGTATAGATAGAAATATATATCTATATCTATATCTATATCTATTTGGAAACGATGGATGAATGATCAATTTTACTTGATATTTAATAATGCACTGAAAACCAGTCTTTCCTCGTTGCGTGTATTTATTTTTTTTAATTTAATTTTTTTTTTATACTGGCTGTTGATGTTTTTTGCAATGTACTTTTTGTAATGGGGTTAAGAAATTGAGTTTCTTTTTTTTTTTTTTTTTTTTGAGTCTTTCAATTTATTTTTTTTGTTTTTTTTCTCTTTGAATTCCGGTTTTAATTAAATTACGTAAATATGAGACACAAAGATGATTTTAATTTTTGAAAAGTAAAACGTTACAAAAGGGGGAGACGATTCAGAAGATCAAAGATTATTGCTCTAGTAAATGTACATACATATATATATATACACATATATATATACACATATATATATATCGAAATCTTGAATCTCGGGTGGATCTTTGATTGTAAGATCATGAAATAAGGGAAAAAAGCGCCCATCACATGACAAAAACAAATTACAACAAGTTACACCATATACATATACATGAAACAACACGGCAACTAGAGAGGCCACTTGTCAGAACTAAAAAAAAAAGAGCACTTGTAGGGCTGTTTCATGTCCAAAAATATGTGATCTTCTAACCTTTGTAATGTCGTATCTCATTTTATTTTTTTTGTATATTATGCCATACCCGGTTCATTGTTTTTTTTTTGTTGTTCTATTTTTAGAAGGTTTTGTTGTGCCTATTTATATATATATATATATATATTACCGAGACATTTGAACAAATTGAGGCCAATCGAATGTTTTAACTAAACTTATTAAGTTACCAAAACTCTTCAAAGACACTTGTCGTAAAGAAGAACAGATAATAATAAGAAAAACACCATACTTGTGTGTCTCTTTAAAAAATAGTTAACATATGTTTCATATATCTGATATCATCTACCGTACAATTAAAAAAAGAAAGAATCTTTCAACACAGTATAACAAGCTTCACGTATAAGCAGTAGTAGTATTAGTAACAGTAGTAGTAGTAGTAATAGCAGTGGTAGCAGTGTCTGCATTTAATACACTTACTCATTGTTTATTGCCCGCATTGTTTTTTTTTTTTTTTAAATCTTTGTTTCATTTAATTTTTATTTCCTATTTATTGTTTCATTTGGGTTTTTTACTATTGTTTTCGGTTAAACTGTTTTTGTTTTACTGTTTTTTTTTTGTTTTTGTTTTTGTTATTTTTGTTGTTTGTTTCTGTTTGTTTTTTTTTGTTTTTGTTTTCAGGAACGTTTTTAAGGGACAAATGGGATTGTTCTTTTCAATGTATATTAAAATATTATGTAATTGTCTGTGAATTCAAGACAAGTAATTTCTAATATACATTGTGATGGGGTAAGTAGATAGAATTAATACGACACAGTTTCATTACTCAATTATACGACGCAATTTCACGACGCAAGGTAATAGTTCATATCTGTTATGAAAAACATATTCCTAACAACTGAACTTGATCAGTTATATGATTACAAAAAAACAAGAGAATAATATGTTGAAATATATAAAAACAACTACAAGAATACAGCACAATTGATACATACATATAACATGCAGAAAAGAACAGGTAGACTGACACTTTTGTTCAACAGCAAAGAGGATTTATACAATCAAAACGAAGAATTAGTTGATATCAAAGATGATGGTACAGTTATAATCAATAAAGAAAATATTGTTGATGGAGAAAATGAAATATTGGTACAAAATAAAACAACATTGACAAACTTGTTTGATAAAAATGGAAAACAAGATATTGATAATAAAGAGTTATCAAATGTACTAACCAAAAACTATAGAATTACCCTTAAAAACACCCATGAAAGAGATGATAATAATTTTTTAATTGAACCGTTTTTATCAAAAGGTTTAAACATTTATGAATATGATTTACATGAAACTGGAAATGAACAATACACAAATGCAAGTTTCAATAATTATCTTTTACTTGACAAACTTTTAAAAAAATATGATATCCAGATGATTTTTGCCAAGAATAAAAACTATGATATATTGATTCAAGAACAACAACAATTGAATGAATCTGATACAGAAAAGGACAGAATCACTAGTAAAGTGGAAATTAGTGAGTACTATTACCTAGAAAACAAGCCGCCATTTGTAGAAATGTTTCAAATAGATGAAGATCATTTCAATGATATTGGGTTTTTTTACATTGATTCAGAAAGGCTTTGGAATTTGATTAATTTTTCTGGATTGACTTGTAAACAAAAATCAAAACCGAAAACTAAAACCAATAGTGATGTCTTGGATAAAAATAATAATCAAAAGAATAATAATAATAATAATAATAATAATAATAATAATAATAATAATAAAAATAAAAATAAAAAGAATAATCAGAACTCTTTACAATGTAACAAAACATCTTTTTGGTACAGTCAATTATTTACAAATCATAAAAGATTAAATAATGATGATTTGGATGAACAAAAGATACAAAACCAGGAAACGAAAAATAACAAAAAACAACAACACCATCAACATTATCTAGACACAATGGATTATACTATAAAAGAACCAAAATTTGATGCAAATAATGGACTGCATCCACAGTTTATTATCAATGCTAAAAAATATGGAAACAGATTTGCAAAACAATTGACACCAGTCAATGAAGGTGTGTATGACAATACCAAACAAATGAAATGTGATTACTATTTGTATTTGGATTTACCAAACCAAATTTTTTTGAACAAATTTGATTCGGAATTTGAAAATGTTTCCAATGAATTGTCACCCACCAACATCACCACCACTCCTTATTTGGAACTAATTGCTCAAATTGGAGACTCGGATTTGGAAAAACCAGATTATCAACTGCCTGAAAATGGTAAAACACTAAACTTGATCAAATTACATATGGACCAAAATTCACCAAATACTACTTTCCATTTCAATCTACACAAAAGGTACATAAATCCTGTTGACAAAACACAAATCACTCCAATAACTGAAAATTTCCAATTTGATTCATACATCTTTCAAAAATGTCCTTTAGATTTCGAAAACAAGGGGAATCCATTTGTGAAAAAAAATCACGGTTCACTTTTAGACAATTTTCTTTTATCTAATAATGACAAATATTTTGTAGATATGATTCATTCAAACACTTTCCAATTCACAATTCCTGCTCCAGATATCAATGAATATTCAAACATTTATTTGTGGACTTGGTCAATCATTGGCTTATCCATAGCTTATCTATTCTACAAGATGTTTAGTAAAGAAACTACACCTAAAAAGAATCTATTGATTGATACACCAAGATCATCAAACGATACACCAAGATCACCAAATGATACACCAAAATCACCAAATGATACACCAAGATCACCAAATGATACACCAAGATTATCATAAAAAAAATTTACCAAAAGATGCATTGACAAATCAAAAAATTAAAAATTGACTGGCTTTTCACTGTTCTTCAAAGAACGTTTATACTATACAATACATAGATCATGGATCAATAAAATTACACCTATTTTCTTTTTTTAGAATTTTTTTTGGCAATTCTCCGTAACGCTCTTTGTTCGTTTTTCAAAACACCATCCACCATCTTATATTTACCTCTAACACCCTTTGGTCTACCAGATAACCCTCTGTTCCCACCAGTAGCAACAACCAAAGTGACCTTTGGTCTTGTCTTGGCCTTTTTGTTGACTTTCTTCATCAACTTGGTGATTTCATCAGCTTTGTCCCTTTCACTCTTGTCACTATCATCATTGATCAACCCTGCTTTCTTTTTCAATTTTTCCAATTTGTTAGCTGCTCTAAACTTCTTTCTAGCTTTAGCTTCAGCAACTTTCTTGATAGGTCTGGCATTCAAAGCTTTCAATTTTTCTTTGATAGCCATAGCAGCTTCTTTTGTAATAGGCTTGTTGATCTTGCTGTGTTCAGCTTCGTCCTCTTTAAACCATTCGGGCACATTGTCAGAATCTCTGAAAGAGTATCTATTGAAACCTTCATCAGCAACATCATGTTTCGATTTTTTACCCAAAGCAATTTCGTGTGCCAATGTCATCGCACGAACAGTAGCAATTTCAATGTCTTTGGCATGGTCCCTCTTGGCATCTTCCTTTCTGTCTTCCTCGCTATCGTAATCAGAATCAATTTCAGAGTCGTCATCATTCTCGTTGGCAACTATTTCAAAATCATCATTATCGCCAGATTCATCATCGTCATCCGAACTAAAAGTTTGTTCTTGTTTTTTAGAAACCTTATTGGTTTTTGGTTTTGAAATGGCTTGTTGGCTTGAAGAAGGACTCGTATTTTTCAATGAGGTATTGAAATCTGCTTCTACACCATCAAAAATAGGATCGTTAAACAGCACTCTTGCCTTTGTACTCAAAGCTTTGTCGCCTGATTTACCCTTGATCTTAGAAATCAAACTGTTGATCGCTTCATCATCGTCACTGTCGCCTTGATCCATGTCAACATCGTCATCGTCATCACTAATGTAATCTTTTTGTTCTTGCACGTTTTCTTTGGATTCTTCAAAACCTTCCCAGTTGTCTGCTTCTTCTCTGGCTTGTTTGGCTTTGAATCTTGCATCTCTTTCAATTTTTCTTTCCTTATACTGATCATACATCACGTCCAACTCGTTTTCCAAGTTATCTGCATCAATATATTCGTCTCTATCAGGTAGAACCCCATCCTCAAGATAGATATCATTGTCCATTGCCAATTCATCTTTAGTGAAAACCATTCTTTTTTTCCCCTTGGCCAAATCAGACAAAATCCCGGTCTTTTCAGCAGTTTTCAAGTTAAACAATGACTCTCTTCCAAGAGAAGCAGCTTCAATACCAATATCGTGTGGGGTCAGCATGTTCATTTGCATTCTGCCAATTTCTTTCTGTTTTGTTTCATTCTTTTTTCTTTTCTCTCTCTTGTTCTTTAATCTAGTCTTTTCTTGTAAGTCAGCCATTTCCTTTTCAATTTGTTCCTCTTCATTCAATGGAACGGTTTCAACCTCATCATCTTCTTTGTCCAGATCCAACAAATCTCTAGCTTGTTTTCTCCATCTCAAAATCATTTTGAAATCTTTTCTACCCAAAACTTTCAAATCTTCAATACAGGAGAAAAACTCTTTGTTGGTCAAATCCATTTTCTTCAAAATTTTCCATTCATGATCTTCGTTGTCAAAAGTAAACTTGTTCAATCCACCTAACATGTCAATTGGATCTTCTGTTTTCACAAAATCCATAATGTTTGCTGTGTGATACAACAAATAGTCTCCTTCTTCATAACCTTCTCTTTTTCTCACTTTCTTTTCTGGGTTGAAAACTTTTGCTTCGTTGTTGGCTGGACCGTCTGGTAATTCTTCAAAAACTTCTCTTGCATCCAACAATCTAGGATCCAGTTTTTTTGGTGCTTTGAAGTTTCTACAAACAACAAAAATTTCCGCAGAAACATTTCTACTTGCTGGTGGTTTAGTAGCTTCAACTTTTTCAAACAATTGCTGGAAAACCCAAATCAATTTGTTGTAATCTTTGGATCTGAAAATCTTGGTGACAAAAGTACCACCAATAACCAAGTTTTCCACTGCCAACTTCAAAGCTTGCAAAGTCAAATGAGATTGGGTGAAGGCATCTTGCACCCACCCCAAACCAACGTTTGGAGCACCATCATGCAAAACGGTGTCCGCTTTCCACGTTTTCATGTACCCTCTCAATCTCGATCTACAATCTTCAGTGGTGATATCACTTTGGAAGGTAATACAGTTTGGCATTGGCTTCATTGGAACAATATCCACACCAATGATTAACGAGTTCACTGGACACAGATTCGAAGCAACTTGACACCACGACCCTGGGGCAGCACACAAATCAATCACGACTTTCGATTTTTCCAAAAAATGACCATACTTTTCATTGATCTGGATGATTTTGAACGAAGATCTGGCCCTGTAACCTTTTTCCTTGGCCAGATAATAGTACTTATCCAATCTACCTTTGGAATTCTTCTTTTGTGTTTTACCCATGTTAAAGAACTAGGTGGTTTTGGTCTCTGGTTTTTGTGTTTTTCTGTGGTAAAAAGTACTTGTGAAAAGAGAGAAACAGTGGGCATTCAAGTGCTCATCACCTATCTTATCGAGTTCATATCGCAAGCATTAAAAGTGCAATTGCGATGGTATAAGAGAAAAAATTTGGAAAAAGAAATGAAAAAAGAAACGACAAAAGTCAGCTGCGGTCACGTGGTAAAAGTGAAAGTTGACTGAATTGAAATATGCTGGTAAACCAAAGTGGACAGTCATTTTTCTCAGATGCCGTGTTTCAATTGATTAAAGGTGGCTTGTAGTTCAGATTTGGAACATTTTGTAGCAGTGTTTTAAAAGCTCAAACACGCATTAAACGTGGGAGACATGCTGACACTAACAAAACTTCTAACTACTTTATTAACAATAAATATTTGTTTATTTTTTTGTTTGTGTTTTTCTTGAACCAGTGCAATACTTGGAAAAATGAAATTAAAATAAAGAAATAAACAAATGATTCAGTAAACTGAGTGCTTTGGCTTGAACAAAGTTGAGAGTAAACAGACCTTTATAATAAGTGTACAAAATACGTTTTGGTATGTGGGTTAAAAATGCTTAAAAAAAAGACTCGATACTAAGTATCAAGACAATATGCTATATAATGCTAAAATGTAGATGCAATGCCAGTTTTAGTTTTTTGACTGAATTGGAGATTTTGGCCTCAAGGTTTCGATGTCCTCCTGCACTGGCATGTTATTCCCCAGGGCCTGAATTTCCTGCTTGTACTTTTTCGAATCAAAGTTATTAAGCATCACATCAGGGCTCATGATAACCCAGCCTCTTCTAAGTCTGACCGGAGTCTCCAACCCAGTTCTGCCAGGAATGATGTGAAGTCTTTTTGTGGCAGTGGAAAAGTTTTCAGCGATCGTGTATAATTCGTTTGGCACACAGTTGTTTTGTGTTTGTGGTTTTTCGATAACCAAATCCGTGTCAATGTTGCAGTGGATCAAGTGCCCATCAGTTGCTCTTCTCACTGTTCCGGTAATGCACATCCAGCAGTGCCATTGCATTTTTTCAAACAAAGCGTCGTCGTCCTCGTTCAATCCGGGATAAAAATTTGAGTTTTTGTCAATAGGAACAAACACTAACTCTTCCGATCTTCTAAACTTTTTGGCAACCACTTCGCTGTTCAAAAATCTTGACAACTCGTTGATTTTCTTGGAACTAGCCCAAATGAAAAGAAATCCTGGTTTAGAAACAAGCTTGTCGATTGGAATCGATCTTAATAGTGGATAAATGAACTGGTTGTCACTCAAGCATCCGATCATCACCACGTCAAAGCTTAGCATATCCAAGTGGACCCATTTGTTCAAAGTCGGTCCCATACGGTCTACATCAATTCTACAGCCGTATGGCTTGGTTGCGTAATCTACAACCTGCCTTTTTTTCAGCTCAAGCAATTTTTGTAATTTAGGGTATCCAATAACTGGGTCTTCAATGTTCTCAACGTGACTTTGTGGGAACGATCCCGCGTGAACGTAATGGTCTGTGTAATCGTTCATCAGCGGTGACGACTGGGTGAATGTTGGTGTTTGAATCATTGCTAGGTGTGTGTGTGTGTGTGTGTGTGTGTGTGTTTTGAAGTTTCCCGTGGTTTTCTTCTACCGGGATAAAATCAAGTAAACGTGGTATATGCCTTGTGGGTTTTTATACTGAGTGCTTTTCGTTTTTTTACTAAAACTGGCCTTACACTAAGTGAAACCATCTTTTTTTTTTTTTTTTTTTTTGAGGCTTACTTGGCAAGACCTGTTTGCCATGAAATATAAAAATAAAAAATTGATCCACATTGGATTAATCAAGACTCCTTAAATCGCGAAACAAAGGAAATTTTAGAAAAAAAAACGGTAAAAAAAATGCGCCTCAAAATTAGATTCAATTATTTTGAAACATAATATTCATAATATTCAAGCTGTTACATATCATACACCGTACGTTCTTCTTCTTTTGTGTTTGGTCACAAAATCCTTCCGCATACCCACGCAAACCTCAAGAACACCATTTGGTTTAAACTAATCGAGGAATTTCGACGCGCCCAAAGCAGAACTCAAGTTTCCAAACGCCTGCAGTAATCTATAAAATCTTTCTTATGAAGAAACCCTACAAACTGGTCCTCATTCATGATGACAATGTATCTGTTGCCCATGTTAATAAAAACCAGCTCAACCAAGCTTAGTGGGGAGTTGATGCTCAAGATTATTGGCGCAGTTTCCACAATATCAGTCAAATCACTGATTTTGTTGAGCATAAAAACGAGCAAAAGCTCTTCCGCCATGTGCGAGTCTTGCGTGTTGGTTCCACTTAAGGACTGAACAATTTCGTTAATGTCTTCATTTCTCAAAGAGTCTGGTGTAATCGAATCACTATTGTCGTTGAACAATTTCAATTGCACGTCGTTTGGCAGTTTGTATTCAAGCCTGAAATCAGATACTTTGTCCAATGCGAGTTCCAGCTCTGGACCAGGTAGAATTCCTACAAGTTTATCATTTTTCAAAATAGGAATGCACCCATCAACTAAGCCTCTTCTTTGTTGCTTTTCCAAAAGGCATCTCAACTCGTTTGATGGGACGTAGTTCGACTTTGAAACATCGATGTAAAACCCCGTTTTCTTGTTTTCATTCAAAGATGTCATAATATATTTCAGATCCTGCTGATGGTCTTTTGAAATACAATACGGTTTTTGTTTGTTCAAGTAAGGAAGGTCGTTTTTGATTATCAAATTTTCATAAAGCGATCTAGGCTCCAAAAAGTTTGCCACAAAGTTGGAACATGCTATGGCAATTGACATCGGCAACACATGGTTGTAAGATGAAGTTAGCTCAAACATAATGACGGCAAGTGTGACGTTCATTCTGGTGACGCCAGCCATTGTGGAAGCCGCTCCTATCATTGCGTATATGCCCATATCAACACACAATCCATCGCAGGTGGTGTTTTTCGAACAAATTTCGTTAAAGGGAAAAACACCACGATGGCTGTATGCAACATACTGAATGAACATACCAAACAATCGACCACCTAGAGCACCAATGATCATGCTTGGCACATAAATACCTGCCGGGACTTTCAAGCCAAAGGTAATCGCTGTCAGTCCTATTTTAACAACTAGAGCGTAGAGCATCGAATTAAACTCAGACATAAAATTCATCGATTTTAATGGGCATAATCCAAAATCGCCCGTGCTGTCGTCCATAGAGTAACATGGGGAAGCAACAGAAGCCAAAACGCTGGCAACGGAGGTGTTGGTGAAGGGATTAGCAAAACTTAAAAAAGCAGTTAGGAGAGCAATTATAAGAACTTCACGAATGGGCTTGTTTTTCACAAACTTTTTCGACCTAAACCATCCACCCCAAAATTGAACAAATTTGCAAAACAATGCTCCAAACACCCCTCCACCAACACCAATAAGGGTGAACAGTGGAAGCTCTAATGGAACCCAATCACTCTCATAGTTGACACTAAACAAAACAGCTTTTCCAGTACCGTACGGATTCAGGAATGTCAAAAAAAGAGTGCTCACAATTGCAGCAAAAAAAGTTTTAAATAATTGGTTTCCTGGTAGGTAGTAACTAACTTCTTCCAAAGCAAAAAGAACTCCTCCTAAGGGAGACCCAAACGCCAATGCAACACCTGCTGCAGCAGAGGCACTGAGTAAGATTCTTCTTTCAATCCCGTTTTCTTTATACTTGGTAAAAAATCTTGAGCATATGTTCCCGCAGCAAGTCGCAAGATGAACGTACGGGCCTTCTTTCCCCAAAGACAGACCCGAAGCAATGGCAAAAACCAAAGCCAGCCCTTTGGCAAACAGCGTATACGAACCCAAAAACTTTCTTATTGTGAACCCAGATAACACAGTTTTCACTTCTGGGACACCGCTTCCATAAGCACTATACATTACTTTGGCTTCTTTTTTTGTTGCCATGTCAAAATTGCTCTCTGTTTTTGAGAGGTCATTACTGTGTTGTGTAGTCAGTGGATTGATGTTTTTTGTGGTTAGTGTCAGTTTCACTGAGAAATATGCTAGCAAAATTGATAATGTGACATAGAACAAAAAGTCCACTGTGGGGAAAAAGCTTTGATCAAATCTGTAAAGTTTTTCGTAGATTACCTGAGGCCACAGAACCCACTCGTGGTTACTCTTCAAGCACTGCTGCTCATTCAGCAACAAATTAAAAAAACAAACACCTTTTTTGAAGTCTATTAGTAGCTCTTCAAACTTGTCAATCACGTACGCAATGCACGCCCAGACCAAGCATATTATCACTAGTGCAAACCAATCGGTGAGCCGGTGAAGCATGAGTCTGAAGAAGTTGCCAGTGGGCGTTGCCTTTGAGTTTGCGTCATATATGTAGTCTTTAACCCAATCCACAGATGTAAAGTCATCATAAAAGTTTCTGGTCTTGGTCGGAACTTCAGGCTGCAATTCACTTGAAGACTTATCAGAACTAGCGGAATTGGTTGCTCCATATCGGTTGGGGTGGTAGGTACTTGAAAGAAGTGGGTCAGTTATTTCTGCATTTGGGGTGGAAAGATAGAACTCTGCTCTGCTTTTTCTAGGTCTGACAGTTGTTGAACGTTCTTCAGACTTTAGGTTATTTGCTAAATTATCAGCAGTAAGATTATCTATGGAATTGCTAATTGATTTGGTCACACGGGAATCATTTTGGTCTTTGGAGCTTGAATCGCTTACGTTTCCCGGCAAACTGAACTTTTTTATTGGTGTTCTCAAAGAGGTTTGTGATGCAAAATCAACCAACTCTTTTGAAGGCAAATGAAGCGGTTTGTTGGTGATATTTTGTGTGTTGGAGTTGTTTCTTGGTGAAGGTGTTTGAGAGTAGGCATTTGGTTCTTCTACAAGTTGGTCTATGCCTGGCAAACTTTCACGCAAAAGAGTTTGACTTTTCTGTGTTTGCAATGGCACTCTTCTCAGTTTTTGTTGCAAACTGGTTGCAAATTTCTGTTGATCGGTAGGTGTCCTTTCATTTTGTGAATTGTGTTTTGTGGACTCCATTCTGACTAACAGCCTTCAGGAGTATATTTTCAGTTTCTTGCAAAACTATTAGAACTATGGTCTAAAGTTTCTCTTGTGTTTTTATTAGAATCTCAACATTGAGTTGGAACACTGTCGTTGTAAGTTTCAATACACGATAAGCGCGAAACCCAAGTGAATTTTGTTTGCCTTTCTTATCCGCGCCACGGATAAATCTACGAAAGCTGCAAAAAAAAAAAAACCCCCCATCAGAATAATGTACCACGCTTACAAACAAAGGGATTAAAGACAAAAACGTTATCAGAGCAACGTACCTGGTAAACCCAAAACCGCAAGAAGTACCAAGACTCATATCAACCCACATCAATGCATGTAATTCACCTAAATTTTTTTTTGTTTTTTCTATAGTTCTCTTGTCCCACATGTAAGGGTAGGATCGAAAAGACCAATTTTTATATACTCCTATATTTCACGTCTTTGCTTTTCCGTGTGTTCTGGATTCATGCAAAGACACGTTATCAAAATGCCTATATAGTTGCTTTGCCTTGCCAACTTCCTGCAAAGAGGGTTGCAAGTAAGTAACTTGAAAAGACCAAAAATAAGTTTTTTCAATATTGTATTTTTTCAATATTTTATTTTTTTATTTTTCATTTTTTTATTTCTTATTTTATCCAAAAAGGTAAGAGGACACCGGCTGATATTTCATTTCAAATATCATCATTATTGTAATAGTATCTGCCCTTTTCCAATTTGTTTAAAACTTCATCGCACAAATCAAAGCTGTCAGGTTTCAAAGCAGACTTGTTGTTTGTGAATGAAGACCATTGTGTTTCTTGATCGTTGCAATTCACGTAATTGCTGCTGTCATAAATATCGTCTTCGTATTCGTCTTCGTCGTTTTCCATAAATTGAATACAATTGTACTTGATCAAATCCCATTTTTTCCAAAAATTAACCAAATCAAGCATATCTGTGGAATCAACTAAATCTTCCATATACATTTTGGTGGATGACAATCTTTGTTTGAAATGATTTAATTTGTTTACATCCACTTCCAACTCAGTAGCACTGTTGTTTTGGGCATCGTTTTGTGTTTGAACGTTGGTCATTGTGTTGTTGTTGTTCATCATGGAAATACTCTTTCCAGATACTATTGAAGAACATCTTCTTCTTGTTTTTTGATCCAGAACATCGGTCGAGTTGTCCAGAGTCTCATCCATGGAACTCTCTCTGCCAATGTCGGAAACACTTCTTTTGTGTGTTTTGTTGTTACTAATTTGTGGACTATTTACAGCTGTTGTTGGGTAAAACTCTTCTTCCACTAAAGTTGTAGCATCGCAGTATCTTGCCCACACAGCATCAATCGTTTCCAATATGTAATTGAAACATCTTTCTCTTGCGTCCATATCGCAGTGAATGTAAAAATTGTATTTCGATTCTTTCCCATTTTTCATATTCATTTCTTGCATCAAGGATTCAGAAGACGAAAAACTGTTTGCATTGGTGATTTGTGGGGTTCCATTGGACACGGCAGCACCAGTACATGAAGATTCCATCATACTTTTGGTTTTCGATGGAATAAAATATGTGAAATTATTCAATTTCGTACTGATGTTGTCCAATGCTTTGGCATGGAATTGTTGAACAACAGATTTGTGTGGAGGTTTTTTTCTTGCTAGACATTTTTTGTCATTTGGCGCTGCACTTGCCACAACGGGAGTTGTTGGTCTTGAGTTTGCTTTGAAACAACGATTACTTTTTTTGGAGATGCTATTTTTGTGATTCAACTTTGGAAAGCTCAAAGAGTACTCGGTAAAAGAGTTATCGAAATCCAAATCCGAATCAGATTCGTTGAAATCACTAGAATCACTTTCAGAGTAGTGTTTGTGAGTGAAATAATCTCCACTGGTCTTGGCCCTTTTGTGATTCACCACAGTGGATGAGGTTCTTTCTTCATCATTGATATCATAAGAGGCGTTATAGTAGTTACTTGGAGCAAGCACGCTAGACACCTGATGTCCTTTTTTGTAGTTTGACAATTTTTGCTGACTGTCTTTCGAACCCAACTTGTATTTGCCTTTGGAAGAAGCCGGTGTAAAAGAAGAAGAAGAAGAAGAAGAAGAAGAAGGGGAAGGAGAGCCCACTGGGGAAGAAGCCGGTGTCAGAAACAGTTTTTTGTTTAACAACATCTTTTCTTGTTTTTGTTTTAATAAGTGGCTATTTCAATGAATAAGCAACAAACCAAAAATAAAAATAAAAAAACTTAGTAATTAAAATTACCAAATGTTAGTAGAAAAACTTGCTATCACTGGGGTGAGACAAATGATATATATATATATATATATATATATATATGTTATTGGTCTTGAAGCTCTTGGTGTATTCTTTATATTCCATATAGAATATGTACCAACAGGGAAATGTTAAAAGTTTAATCAATTAAATGATTAGAGAAAACAACAAACTTGTCCATAATAAGAAGAAGTAAATAGGCGACGTTCAAAACGTCAAGAAAATCAAACAAACACTAATAATAAAATATACTCTGACCCAAAGGCGAAAAGATACCAATCCAATAAGGAAAGGAAAAGAAAACTGTATAGCCAGTTGGAAGATATACAAAACTTCCTAAATAAAATGATGGTCCAACTATCTGATCATAATCCAACCATCTCAAACCTATCTTTTATATAAATATATATATATCCAACACACACATGTACAGCATACCTATGGGAAAGTTCAAAGATCCAAATATAATTGATACACAACATAAATTATGACACCGAGACGACACCTTCAACCACTCTCAAAAACGACAACGACAACAAGAATTATCAAAAAAAAAACGAGAATCAACTGGAAACAAAAATTCCAGAAAGAAAAATAAATAATATAAATAATACAAATATATATATATATATATATATCATACAGCCATAAGATAACACCCAAACATCACATATAAAGTCTTGCACCGTATCGGTTCTTTTAGGTGGTGTTCATGGTCATTGCTGTCAAATTACTGCAAATACCTTTTGGACCTATCTGTTTCCACTTTCCTCATTGGGACAGAAAAAAAAAAAAAAAGGAATTACTCTTAGTATATGTCTTGGAGACTAAAAAAGCTGGAAAAAAAGGGGGATGGGGGATTGGAGTTCTACAATAATGCCCTTTTAAGGAAACTAAAAGTAGAAAAAAAAAATAATATTACCCGAAACTCAAATTGTTTGATTCCCATGGAACACGTGAAACAAGACAGGCTTGAAACTCATTATAGAGCAACCAGAATCAAGCACTATTAAAAGACTTTAATTAGTTAGCTTGAATCAAAGAAATTGTTGATACACTCACGTATCTTTGATTCCCAATTCTTGCAAAAAAGCCTTGTTGTTAGCAGGTCTTTGCAAAAACTCAGTGACCGAAGAGGTGACGCCGTAAACCCCTGATCTCCCCAACACTGTGTCTCTGTAGCGACTCCCGATTTTACCAATTTCAATCAAATCTGTGCCGGCAGGAGCAAATTGGGAATAATACATATCAGCAGCATACACTTCAGCCCACAAATAGCCGTAATAGCCAGCCGAGTAAGCCGAGCTCATGATGTGGCCAAACGAGTTGTAACCCTTTGTTGGGGTGTATTGTGAACCTTCTCCACATGAAAGTAAAGAAATGTTAGTTCTCAAATTGTTCCACAGTTTGGAAATATCAAAATCGTTGGAATCTTGGAAATTTTTATTTGTCTCTGTATGAATTTCCATATCAAAAGTGCCCAATTGTAATTGTCTTAAATAATAAAGAGATGAATTGACATGTTTGGTTTTAATCAATTTTTCAATCATTTCTAAAGGAACTTGTTCACCAGTTTCATAATGTTTTGATAATTTGCGTAAAAAAAATGGTTCCCAAGTGAAAAATTCCAACATTTGTGATGGAGCTTCTACAAAATCCCATTCTACAGACCCTGGAGAGTTGAATCTTGTAACGTTGGATGTACCAGCACACAAATGATGAATACCATGACCACATTCATGGAAAAGAGTGACAATCTCGTCATGTTTTAAAAGAGAGGGTTTCCCTGTTTTGCGTTGTGGTTTTGAAAAATTACACACTAAAGCTGTTGCAGCGTAATGTTTTATAGGTTTAAAATCAATTGAATCATTCAAGTCATGGTATGCTGAGGCAATTTGGAAATTGGCTGCATGTCCATATTTGCCGTCCCTTGGATGCAAGTCCAAATACAACCATCCAATAAACTCTTTGTGCTCACCAACCAATTTCCAAACCCCCAATTGTTTTACATCTTCATGCCACACATGTTTCAATTCAGGATCAGTTTCCTCGGAAAATTGTAAACCAAACAAACTCTCGTAAATTTCCAACATTCCAGTAAGAACTTGATCAAGTGGGAAATAGTGCGACAATTTCTCGTAATCCACATCGTACTGCTCTTTCAACATTTTGTTGTTGTAATAACTGTGGTCCCAAACGTAGTAAGGTTCTTCTGGACTGTATTCAAGTCCTTGGTCTTCATAATCAGTTTTTTTCAAGTTTTTCAACACAGCAAGTTCTTCTTCTCCTGCTGGTTTCAATTTTGAAATCAAGTCTTTTAAAAATAGGAAAACGGTTTTTTTAGTTTTCGCCATTTTGATGTCCAAATTGTAATCGGCATACGTTTCGTACCCCATAAGCTCACCGAGTTGTTTTCTCAATTCCAAAGTTTCCAATAGCAAAGGCTCATTCAATGCAGAAACTTTGTTTTGATCCCCAACAAATGCTTTCTTTCTTGTGTTTTGGTTTTTCGCGTTTTTCAATAGTGGCAAAATGTCTGGATATTTGAAAGTCACTTTAAATTTTTCCACAATTTCTTTCCCGGTTGGTGATTCTAATTCTTCTTCAAATTTCTCAAACTGGTCCATAATCTCATCAGACAATCCATCCAACTCCTCTTTTGTAAACAAAATAAATTCTTTTTGCTCCCCCAAATTCTGAGCAAAGGCCAAAGTTTGATCGCTTATTCTTTTGTGGATAGCTGCCATTTTGTTTTGGTCTTCTGTAGACAGTTTCATGCCTGCTCTAACAAAATCTTCATAGACTTTTTCCAAAAAATGGTAAATGTCTCGGTCATAGTTTTCTTTTTGCAATTCTTTGGTTTCAGTGAATTTTTTCATCAACGTGTCCAATTGGGCAAACAACTGTCTTCTTAACATTGTCTCAATGGAATGTTCTTGAAAGAGTCTTGCGCTTTCAGTAGAAACACGTCTTAGCTCTTCATCACTGGAAACGTCTTTCAAAAATGTCAACTGGTTGACCAGTAAATCGTTTTCATTTTCAAATTGTAAAAGAGGCAAAACAAAGTTCTCCATGGTGGGATCCGGCAAAGCCTCTAACCGGTCGTACAAGGCATTAGATTTTTCAATAATGGATTTCGTGGACTGAATGACAGTTGACACTGGAAAGTCCCAAGAAATGATGCATTCACTCGGTTTTGTCATCTTGTTTATGCCGTGTTTTTCTGTGTGAAGTGATACCGTCGTTTGCTCTTTCTTCTTGCTGCTTAAATGAATGAACATGGCTATCAAAATTGGGAGCAAGAGCACACGTCTAAGTTGTTCCCACGTAAGCATGATCGTAAACAGGTTAAAAAATCCAGATTTCAAATAAAAAGTCAAATACACAGCAACCTTTAAAAATACTGTTTCAAATTAAATTAGGCCATCAATCAAAAAAAAAAAAAAAATAATCAACTTGAGGTTGTTTTCTGAAATGAGTGCCAGTGGGTAGACTTTGTTTGGCCATATTGATTTGATTGAGCAAGTCCATTTCGTTTAAATAAGATCATCATATATTCAACAAACCGTTGTGCCAAAATCAAAAAAAAAAAACAAAAACAATTCGAATTAATTCATTGAAAAATATTAGAGCCAGTCGTGAAATATCAATTTTGTAAATTCTCCATTTCGCCATTTCAGGGATCGGGCTTACACAGCAGGAGCCAGAAAAAAGGTACAAAAATAAGAAGAGCGTCGGACTTGCTTCCATAAAAGAAAGCAAAGCCCGAACAATTTCAAACCTGAGGGCCAAACACAACCCTCGTGTGTCCGAGCTTCACCGCACACAACACCCAAGTACCACCAGAATTGATTGGCTCAGGAGTCTGTTTTTTTTTTTTTTTTTTTTTTTTTTTTTTTTTTTTTTTTCTCGCACTTTGGGCAACGACAACAGCAAAGTAAAAAAGAGAGAAATAAAAACTCATATAATAAGGTTTTGCCGTGCACAACTCTTTCCCTAAAGTGTAAGCCAATATACAACAACAACAACAACAACAACAACAACAATACAAACCAGCTTTAATATAACAATGTCTCAAAAAACTGCCAGCACCAATGCTATCACTACCCCATCAGCCACCATTCTAGACAACAGATGGGACGTTGTGCTATCCAACACTGTTGTTAAAACCGGTATGGGTTTTGCCGCCGGTGCCATTGCGTCTGTTTTGCTATTCAAAAGAAGAGCTTTTCCAGTGTGGGTCGGGATCGGTTTTGGTCTAGGAAGAGGGTACTCTGAAGGTGACGCCATTTTCAGAAGTTCTGCTGGTTTGAGATCAGTTTCTATTTGAATAAAGTTAGTTTGACTCATATTTCCAGATTTTATGAATTTTCAATGGTTTTGTGGAAAGATCACAAGCGTATTTAAAACCATTGAATCAACAGCAAGATTATTTTTTTTTTTTTTTTCTACAACAACATTTCCTAATAGCTTTGGTATACCAAGAGTATTCTAAAGAACTACAAACATAATATACCTCATATTTGTTTTCTCCACCAAGAAGAACATCAACAATAACAACAGCCACAAGCACGAACCAAAAAGGGGGTTCCTTATGTATATAAACGTATGGCAAGACAATAAATACAAATTTCTCGGGTCACCAATATATTTGTTTCACAAGAAAACGAAAAACGTATAATATTTTTCTTTTAATATTCTATATCTGAACTAGTCTTACAAGAGTTAAAATCTTCTTGCAGGCATTGTGTTGATCCTATTATATATAGTTACTGTGTCGCGCTATCGTGCCATGCCAATCTTCCATGAGCCTATAACTGGAAACCATCAATCAGCTCCAGCTGTTTAACCAAGTCGTTTGCAACTTTCTCGTCTTTCTCTTTTTTCTCCTTTTGGGTTGCCACGTCTTGTTTGTTTAACTCTAAAAGCTGTTTCCCCGTGAGTTTCTGCTGTGGGAGCACTGAACAAGCAGTGGAGGCACCAGCTTTGATCTCCTGGTGCACGCTTGCCAAGTCAATGTCTTCTTTGTTGAGCTGCTGAAGTTGATGCTTTGTTCTTTTCTTGGTGTTTTTGCTTAGTGGGGTATTGTGTTTTTTGATATTTCCCTTGGTGTTGGCATTATTTTTCTTAGACCCGGATGGTTTTGCATACTTGTTTTTGATAGTCATTGTTGTTAGTGGTTTGTTTGCTCAGGTTTTTTTGGTTGTTTCCTTGAGTATATGTCAAGCTGCATTCAAACGGGCTCAAAAATGAATTTGACAATCGCAGCCCTCACAACGTTTTTTCTTGTTTCTCTTTTCAGGCACATCGGCTATTTACACAACTTTTCTTTTCTTTTTTTGTTTTTTATTTTTTTTTTTTTTTTTTTTTTTTTTTTTTTTTTTTTTTTTTTTTTTTTCATTATTTCTTGTTTTTTCGTGAGGTTGCTGAGAAACCTTTTTTAGGCCATCACACTTGAATTTTTACTTAAAACTTGATGTTCTACTAGTCTAAAAGAACCAACCTCTGTCCAAGAAAACCACACGCAACCCACAAACAAATAATGCCATCCACTCACAACAGAGACAAGCCTTGGGACACCCCGGACATTGACAAATGGAAGATCGAAGAGTTTAAAGAAGATGACAACGCTTCTGGACTGCCATTTGCTGAAGAAAGCTCTTTTATGACATTGTTTCCTAAATACAGAGAAGTATATTTGAAGTCTATTTGGAACGAAGTGACCAAAACCCTGGACATGCACCACATAGCCTGCACCTTGGATCTTGTTGAAGGGTCCATGACGGTGAAAACCACTAGAAAGACCTTTGATCCAGCCATTATTTTGAAAGCTAGAGACTTGATCAAGTTGCTAGCGAGATCCGTTCCGTTCCCACAAGCAGTAAAAGTTTTACAAGACGACGTGGCGTGTGACATCATCAAGATTGGGAATTTTGTTTCGAACAAGGAGAGATTTGTGAAAAGAAGACAAAGAATGATTGGACCAAACGGGAACACTTTGAAAGCATTGGAATTGTTGACCAAATGCTACATTTTGGTTCAAGGGAACACGGTTTCCTCTATGGGGCCTTACAAAGGTTTGAAGGAAGTCAGAAGAATTGTGGAAGACTGTATGAAGAATGTCCACCCGATCTACCATATCAAAGAACTAATGATTAAAAGGGAGTTGGCCAAAAAACCAGAATTGGCAGAAGAAGACTGGTCCAGATTTTTGCCAATGTTCAAGAAGAGAAATGTTGCAAGAAAGAAACCTAAAAACATCAAAGACAAGAAAATCAGTGACGAAAAGAAAGTGTACACACCGTTCCCACCTGCACAAACTCCAAGAAAGATTGATTTGGAGATTGAAAGTGGTGAGTATTTCTTGAGTAAAAAAGAAAAAGATTTGAAAAAAGTAAACGAGAGAAAGGAAAAACAAGAAGAAAGACAATTGGAAAGAGAAGCCGAACGTGCTAAAGACTATGTTGCTCCTGAAGAAGAGGAGTACAAAAGTTCGTTGAAGAAATCGAAAAAAGACAGCAAAAAGAGCAAAAAACGTTCTTCCAGTGACAACGAAGAGGATGACAAGAAGGAAAAGTCGGAAAAGAAGCATAAGAAAAAGCACAAAAAGTCTGACTAATTTTAGAGGCCACTGACACCGCTGAATGTCGGATGCGTTGTGCTGTTATTTGCATGTTCTGTATAGTATAAGGTTGGTAATGTAATGACTTTTTTCTGTATGAAGCTCTTGACGGTAATGTTTGGCCTTTCCCGGTTCATCTAAAACACATTCACGTGACGTTATGCGATGTAACGCGTAAACTTGCAAAAAAAAAATCATCAGGCAAAAAACACGAACTTGTCTTTTTCCAGCGTTTGGCGCCAAAACTTGTTGGATGTTGTTTAGTAAGCCTTTGGAAGCAGGTTTCCACAACTCATCAAGCACAAAAGCATCAAAGAGCAGTCAGAGAACCATTGGTACTATGGATTTGTTAGACAAACTATCCTCGGTTTTTCGTAAAAAGAAAACTACTTATGAAAAGAAAGTCGCACCGCCCCCAGATAAAGAGGAGCAGGAAAATATTGCTCAGGATCTTGACAACAAGGGGGTTCCTACAACCGGGAGCTTGGCTGCTCAACAAACAGAAGTTGCAATTACAGACAAGCAAACACCCCCGTTTCAGTCGAAACTTTTGAACCGAATCAGGAACAGATTGGACGGAAAGGAAGTAGATGTCACTCTCAGCGATGGACAGTCTGATGTGAGCCCAACTGCTGCGGAAGAGGCATTGCCCACTCAAATTTTGAGCTATGGCACACAAATAATGCCTGAAAATGGTTTAGAGGACGGAGATGAACAAGTGCAAGAAGAGGACTTGGAAATAGAGCTTACACAACGCTTGGCCTACACTCAGAAAATTAATGTTTCTGAAACAGTGAGAAATGATAATACTGTAGAAGTTTCTGACAATAAGAGCTTTGGAACGGGGATTTTTGGTTTATCTTCTGCCGCTCATCTGTCCAACAATAGTATGGATTATTCCGAAAACAGTTTCGTCACTCAGCCTACCCAACTCAACACAGTCACTCAGCCTACCCAACTCAACAAAGTCACTCAGCCTACTCAAATTAATACTATGACCCAACTTACAGAAAATATCTTTGATATGCAGCCTACGGGCAATTTTGATTCTGCATCAAGCTCCAAACTTGCAAATGTAACTTTTTCTGAAAATGTCATCAAAGCAACGAACTCATCTTATGTCAAAACTCAAAAAGATCCAACTCAATTACACAAAACTAATAGTGGAAAAGTGATAGCATACAACACTACTAATAATGATACTATAGGTGCCACTCAGCCAACTCAAATATACGACGACTCTTTGTCCCAAGAAACTCAGTATGAAACGCAACCATTGCAGATTCACGAATATAACAAAGTTTTAGATCAGGAAGAAAAGGAGGAGCATAAGCAAACCGAGCATATTATACGAGATCCAGTAGAGGTCAGAAAAAAAACGCCTCTAGTTTTCACAAAAAGCAAGCTCATTGAAATGTTTGACTCTGACGAGGATAGCGATCAAGGTGAAGAAGCAACCAGTTTTGTAGCAGCTGTGGCTGTTCAGCAAACTGAAGGGCAACCTAAAAATGCAGAACTGGAGCTGAAAAAATTGGGAGGTAACATTGACACAAGCTCTATTTTGAAGAATTTTGCTAAAACAGAGGTGATCAATTTGGACAAAAGTGACGAGGAACTGGACTCTGATGTCGCTGAGCTAGAGTTTGATGACGAAGACACTGTGTTGAAAGCGTCCAGCTCTAAAGCGGCTGTTTTTGCGATCAAAGCAAAGCTAGCCAAGAAAATGTTCAATAATTCCTCGGCATTCAAAAAGCCAAAAAACGCACAAGCAAACATGTTTCATGAGCTGCACAAAGCCAACGTGAAGCAGATACTCAATCACAGAAAGGAATTTGTTGAGAGTAAAGGGTTGACGTTGGCTGATATTGAAAAAGAAAAAGAAGAAGTTGAAAATCTGCTGGAACAAGAAATTGAAAGAAATCTGAGAATTAGAGCCAAAGAAAAGGAAAGAGAAAGACTGGCAGTACTGAAGAAAGAGAAACTGGAAAAGGCAGAGTATGAGGGGGACGACGACGACGATGAAAGTGTTTATAGCTCTGATTACAGCGATGACTCTGAACATGAATCTTTGAATGATGAAGATAAACTAGATGAAGACCTTGGCAAAGACGACAGGCAAAACACAGTTGAAGATGTGAACAATGCTGACAGTCAAAGCAGATCTAGAAGTCCCGAGTATGAACGTATGAGCGATGTACCTGACAACTCTACTACAGTTCCCTCGTCTCAAGTACAGTACGCTTCAGAAGTTACATATGGTTTCCCCGTTGGTCAAGAAAAGCCGTTTGTTAATGCTGATGGAATTGAATTTCTTGTAAAAAACAAAACTGGAAATTCTTCAGATACAAACAGTATGGACGATTTGGAACCTCGAAATGAAAAAGAATCTCTAATCAAAAGCATGATTAATGGAATAGGCGAGCTTTCAGAAAGTGACTCTGATGTAGCAGTGGAGGAATCTGACCTGGATAGTGATGGTGAAGAAGAAGCTGTGTACAAGGCAAAAATGAAAGAGGTTTTAGCCAAGAAAAAGGAGCAAGAACAGAAAGCGCAAAAGCTGAGAAAAGAGATGAAACAGGGTGGATACGGGGCCTTTTTTGATAACGAAGCAGAAGAGTCTGAAGATGAATGGGCTGGTTTAGGTGGTGCTGATGGTGATGGCAACGAGGACGATGAGTACGATTCTGACTTGGAAAAAATGGTTGATGATTTCACCAAACAAAAATTCAACCCTGACGAAATCAGACAACTGATTGCGGCCGAGGACAAGCAGTATGACGAGCAAATGGTGAACAAAATTTTGCACGACTTGAAAAATGGTGGGTTCAAAAAGAGAGGAAAAGGTGCTATGGATCTTGAGCTGAGTGACGAAGAAGACGAAGAACTATCAAGCTTTAGGAAAAAACGGAGAGAAATGTTGCAGCAAAAGATGGCTGAATCCCGAGGGGAGCTTGCGAGTAAGAAGTCATCAGCTTTTTTTGAGACGATGGAGGATTTGGAACAGGTTGACGATCCATTTGCAGTGAGTGATTTGGTTCAGGAAGCGAAGGAGAAGGTGTTTGAGTCAAGTGACCATAGCAAGACTGTCATTAGTAAAGAATTTGTTACAAAGACATTATCTTTTTTAACAAACAGAGATGACGATCATCAGGATGAGTTTGAACTTGCCAAACTACAGCACGCTGCGGAGCCAGGAAATTTGGAAGAAGACGATTTTTATTCTATCAAAAGCAAGCTTTCCTTTACCAAAACCAACTCAACAGTAAGTTTCAATTCAAGAGTGGAAGTAAACAATGACGCTGATGATGATGATGATGATGATGATGACGATGATGAGTTTGACATACTCTCTTCTTTGTCCAAAAGATCTCTTTTTGCTAAATCAAAAGGAATGAATGACGCAAACTCCAAGTTCAAAGAAGGAACCAAATCTGTTAAAGTTTCTAATGCTTACAAGACTGTTGGTGGATCGAAAGCATCTGTGACCTACCTCGGAACAAAACGAAAATTAAAAGCGCCTAGCCAGAGCAAGAAAAGAAAGCTCCTGCCCAAAATACCCTCATCATCTTTGTTCAAAAACTCTTCAAAGGGGTTTGATTGATTTATGTATTTAGTTATTATTACACATTATATGTAGGATTAGAGTTTTGATTATTAATATTTTTTCTTGTAAAAACGAACTTTTTTAGAGGAGAGTGGAATAAATCTAGGATACGAACGGTTGAATTGCTGAAAGAGCAAGATTGTCCCTTTTCAGTTTTCTATATTAGAAGTGAGAGCGTCGGTCAGTAAGTCTGATTGCACTTCTGTTTGTACAGATTGCTTTGTGAAAGCTGTGTTGGGGCCACTGTAAATCAAAGAGCCCTTGTTTGTCATTGTTAATGATTGGCCTCTGTTTGTGTATTTTCTATTATGCTGCGGTAGTTTGTAAGATCTGTTTGGCGAAGTGTTTGTATTTTTGCGATGCCCAATCTCTGAGAAAGGCGGTGAGGGAGCTGAAGGAGCGGTGTACTGTTTTAATTGGTTCCAAAAACTTTGGCCGGAGCCTGCAGGTTTCCTTGTGATAGGGTGATGGATTTTTGTGTTATTAAATGGAGGGCCTGTTGATGTTGTGGATATTTGAGAAAGAAGCAGTCTGCTTGATGAGTGAGAGAGCTCTTTGGAGCTGTTGACAATTGTGGACGATGCTATTGCTGCCGTCGTCGCAGTGGAAGAGCATGCATTCCACAACATCGACCCGCCAGCAAACGCGGGTTTCCTTTCGTTTCCCGGGTTGAACTGGATGCTGGTTGTTTGGTTGTCAATAGATAAAGACGCTGCTGCTCCTGTTGTGTGGAACAGCAGAGGTGTTTTCTGTACAGAAAGAATACTTTCGTGAGAATTGTATCTTCTCAGTGCGGGTCTGGTGTTGTACAAGTCTTCATTATTCAAAAAATCGTCAAGCTGCGTACCAGGTGTGTCTTCTGATATGGACTGGTGATCTAGTAGTTTTTCTGGAGATTGGTTTCCTTCGCTGATGGTTTCCTCCAGCACTTCGTCTGCAGGATCTAGCATAGGATAGATAACCGTTTCATCGTCGTTGGTGTTGTTGTTGTTGTTGTTGTTGGGTGAGTATATATCATCTTCTTGAAACAAGGCAATAGAAATTCTGTTTCTGCCATTGAAAATCGATGGCAATCTCAATTCGTCGTTAGAATTTCTTCTTCTAGAGTGTCTTTTTTTGATAGGTGATTTTTTGTGCTCATAAGGCCCATGTCCTTCGGCACCGTTTTGTGGATAGTTGTTCATTTCGCTTACAGTTTTCTCCAACAGTTTCAAAGGTTTTGGCTGGAACGAGAATGTTGACCCTGGTGTTTCATGTTGCGAAGGGGATTCTTGACGTAGTGGCGAACCCTCTTTGTCCCAACATTGTTCTTTCCATGATGATCCTGCCTCTTCTGAGAGCTGGTGTTGCTGTTCTAAGGGCAAGTCTTGTGCTGGATCAATGTCTTCTTTTGCACTGGCGTTGTTAATATCCGTGGATAGTTCCTGTAGTTGAGTGTTGATTTCGGCAAAATCGCTCATCAAACTTGAAAAATTGGTTTTCAAAAAACTGATTCTCTCTTGTTTGCTGTTTTCCAGATTATCCTTGTCATCACAGGTACTGGTGAGTTTCTGTTTGATGTGTTCTGATCTGAGTTGTAAAGAGCTCAAGTTTGATAAAAACCGTTCGTATTTGTCAAACAACTGTATTTGGTCCAATTGAAGTGCCTGATTGTTTTCCAAACACTCCTTTTGCAACGTCTCCAAACATTTCCCCAAATTCCGGATGGCCTCCTGGGACTGCAATAAAAAGCTGCCCGTTATCGAGGAAAACTGCTCATTCATAGATGTTTCCTTTCTTATTATTTTTTTTTGTTTTCGCTGCTACTCCAATGTATCTTGTTTATTTCAGGTAGACTTATTTTTGTGATGAGCAGAACTAAATTTATCTTTGTTGCAAACTGGAATGCAAGGTACTGAAATGAACGGTAGTGTTGTTTGATGTCGCGTCCTTTCTGGGTTGTTCTTTCTGGGTTGTTCTTTTTGGGTTGTTCTTTTTGGGTTGTGCTTTTTGGGTTGTGCTTTTTTTTAACCAAATTACTCTTGCTCTGAATGTAGGAGTTTCTCCAAAAGCGTTGCCATAATCAAGATCAAACTGCTCTCGAGTTGTTGTCAGGCTGTTGTGCTTGCTTGCTTGTCCTGCTTTGGTTGCTTTGTTTACATGTTTGATCTGTGCTGCCTCAGGTGTTTTCTAAACCCGTTTTTTTGTTTTTTTTTTCTTTTTCACCACAACCCAAAGCACGTGAGCTGCAGAGGTACGAATGCGGGTAGCTAATGTTTTTTTTTTGATCCCTCACGTTTCACGACAAGATGTATTCCTTTTGAGATACTCGAGTCTGTTTTTTTAATTTTTTTTGTTTTTTCTCTTTAGATGACTCCATTTTTTCATACGCCGATCTTTTTTCACAAGGGAAAAGAAAAGGATATTGTAATTTTTGAGATTACGTTACAACAGGCAACTCTTACTGGAACGAATGGGAGTCAAGATCCAAAAGAAACAAACAACTGATTCACATTTGTGACTTTCAAAAAACTATCGAATTTTTAGTTTACCATGGTCAAAGAGTTTTGCGTTGCGTTTGTTGGGAAGCCGTCTGCTGGGAAAAGCACGTCGTTGAACGCATTGTGTTTGATCGATGCACATGAAAAGTTCAAAACGGGTAACTACCCGTTCACCACATTGGAAGCAGCCGAGGGAACCGGGTTTGTGAAAGTGCCTTGCAAGTGTCGGGACCCGGTAGTGAAAGACCTGCTGGCAAAACAAGGGATTGACATTAAGACCGTGCAGTGCAAGCCAAACTATGGATGGTGTGAAGACGGGATCCGGAACATTCCAATCAAGTTGCTTGATATTCCCGGGTTGATTCCCGATGCCCATTTGGGCCACGGTTTGGGGAACAAGTTTTTGGATTCTTTGAGGAAAGCAGATGCGTTGGTGCACTGTGTGGACATTTCAGGAACAACAAACGAAAAGGGTGAGGCGTGCAGAGCGTATGATCCAATCAATGATGTGGACTGGCTAGTGGACGAGATCAAGTACTGGATTTTCAACAACTTGAAAAACAGATGGGGGTCTATTGTCAGACGTCATACAGCATCGAAATCCACCACTGTTGAAACTTTGAGTCAGCAGTTTGGTGGGTACAGTGCGAATCTCTCCATGGTGCAGAAAGCTTTGGACAAATTTCCAAATAACGAATTGCCACCTTTGCAAGAATGGAATGACGAGTGGATACTGAAAGTGATTGAGAAATTCATGTCCGTGAAATTTCCTATGGTGTTGGCTTTGAACAAGATCGACCACCAAGACGCGGACAAAAACATATCCAAAGTGATGCTAAAATACGGGAACAAATACAAGATTGTGTTGACAAGCGCGGTGACAGAGGTTTTTTTGAAAAAATTGAAGTACCAAGGCTTTATCAAGTACGAAGAAGGAACAGAGTTTGTGGACACGTACGAAGACGACAACACATTGAAGCCGCTTCCGGAGAACATCATAGAAAGAATAGAGAACATTAGGGACTTGGTCTTGTACAGGTTTGGGTCCACAGGGGTCTCGAACGTTTTGAAAACCGCGGCATGCGACACCTTGGACCTGATGCCCGTGTACACGGTGAAAAACATCAACAACTTTTCCAATGAGTTGTCTTCCAACAGCAGCAACTCCAAAAACATTTTCAGAGACTGTTTCTTAGTGAAAAAGGGCAGCAAGGTTGGAGACATCAAAAGACACTTGTTTGGTATTGAAGTGTCGATCGGTGCTATCATGACGGTGAACAACGTGAGAGTGGGCGAGGACGATGTGATTATGCCTGGAAAAAACGATATTTTGAGTTTCAAGTTGGCACCAAAAGCCTTATAGATTAATGTGTGTGTGTGTATGATTATTTTGTTTTTTTTTTTTTTTATTTTATATTTTTTTTTTAAAACTTTTTAGCTGCTGTGCAAGGGAAAGGGTTAAACGTAAAAGTGTATTCTATAAAGAAGAACCTTGTGGCTAACGTTTCTTAATTGAGCATTTAAGAGAGTTCTTTCTGTGTAATGTTTTTGCGCACTCTTTGAGCTAGTTAAAGGTAACACTTGTCGGTACACCGATAAAGCTTCGAGTCAATTGTTGGAAATAATAAATATATTAGCGGGGTGCAAATTCTTGATTTTCATTAAAATGCGCATCTCTCTCTGTGGTACAAAAACTGCTCACGTGCCTCCACTTTCTGCTTCTCAATGCACTCAATAGTGTTTTTTTTTTTTTTGTGCCTCGTGAACTAATTTCGGAACAAAATAGCGCATCTGAGCAATTAAGACCAAAAAACGAGAAAATACCGTTTTGCAAGATGATTGGCACCAAAAAAATTTCAGGAAACATCGACTTTTAGAAAAACCTTATATAAACCAACACCAAGAATGATTGGGAAATAGAAGCAAAATGTCCAAAGTAGAAACACAAACCCCACACCAAAGCGCTTTGAGCTTAAAACAACATAACATCTCGCATCAGCTGTCATGAAACTTCACCACTGCTTGGCCATTTTCTTTTGTCTTCTGCCCCTGGTGCAGTCTGTTGCAGTCAAAAAATGGCACCGTTACAATCAAGGTGAATACATCGGGCAGGCGTGCTACTACTCCGAAACCAGCACGGCAAATTACTGCATGGATAACGGTGGATGGGCCTCCTATATTTGCCAGTGCACAAACAACGTTTCTCTGGGCGCCTATGCGGTGTGTTTGATCGAAAAAACACCGACTGAAAAACTGAGAGTGCAGGCTCTTGACTGGTTAAAAGAACACTGTCCAAACTACTCCGACCAAGATGTTTACGATGCCTATCAAAACGCCACCGTTTATATGAAAAACCAGAGCGAGCCTTACTCGGCCTCTGTGCTGAATGCATACCCTATAAGATACAACGAGACCATTTACGACAATGCACTAGAGACTTTTGAAATCAGATACGAGGTCTTTAACGACGGGATGTTTTTCGGGATGGGCCTGTGTGGGTATTTCGCACTGATCATTTTGCTTGCCACTCTTTTCAGATTGTACAAAGCCACGGGTCTGGATCGCATTTTACACTTGTCAACAAGATTCAAGTTTGTGAGGTTTTTGAAAAGCAATTTTTTGGTCTCCAGTGTCTACGGCAAACTATGCAAGGACGACCACTGGCTGGGTGCTATTCCTAATAGACTGGAGTCACTGGTGATTCTGGGCTTTGTGTTGCTGAATCTCTTGACCTTGTTTTTCCACTACAGAAGCAATGGGACTAGAAACGTTTATTGGCCATCCTCATACAAACAAATCGTGAGATACATTGCCGACAGAACAGGGTACATTTCTCTTTTTATGGCCAACTTGACTTGGTTATTTGCTTCGAGAAACAACTTTTTGATTTGGTGCACAGGATGGAAACATTCCACGTTTTTAACGTATCACAAGTGGGTTGGGAGATCTTGTGTGCTGCACGTTTTGTTGCACTCCATTTTTTTGCTGTGGAGTAGTGTTGCCATGGGTTACTTGACTTCGAGACAGTTGCAACCATACTACCGTTGGGGGTGCGTGGCAACTGTTGCTTGTTCTATCATGACCATTCAAGGATCCTCGTTTTTCCGTAAACTGAGCTATGAAATATTTTTGGTTGGCCACATCCTTTTGGCTTTGTTCTTTTTGGTTGGTTCGTGGTTTCATTTGGCTCATTCCAGTATGGCGTTTTGGTTCATTCCCGTTATTGCTATTTGGGTTTTTGACAGGGTTGTTAGAATCACAAGAATGGTTTTGTTTGGTGGGTATGTCAAGGCCAGTGTTGAGCTACATCGTGAGGACGAGGTTTTGACAGTCACGATTCCAAATTACAACAAGAGTTTCTACAAGTTTTCGCCAGGTCAATATGCATACGTGTACTTTGCTGATATGGAATCTGACTGGTATTTCCTGTGGCAATCCCACCCGTTCACAATTGTCAGCTGTGATGAAACTGAGGGAATAAAATTTTTTGTCAAGGCTAAAAGAGGTATCACAAAGAAAATCATGGAAAATATGATTTTGCGCGGCGTTTCCAAAAAAACCATCAGAGTGGCCGTTGAAGGGCCGTACGGGGCCATTAATTGGAGCATCAAAAGAACAGACAACGCTTTGCTGTACAGCAGTTCCACAGGTAATGCTGGTCCCTTCATGTATGCCAGACAGTTGTTGGCTTTGAACAAAACTGCAAACATCAAATTTTACTGGTCTGTTCAGCATATGCACTCTCTCGAATGGTTTTCTCAAGAACTGCACTTTTTGAGCCAGCACAGTGACAGAGTTCAAATCGTGGTGTACTTGACCAAAGAAGATGAGTTTGCCGACAGCGATACGGAGAGCACCTCGAGCCTGCTGAAACCGGTAAGCAAAGAAGATTATCCAGCTGTTGAACTAAGGTATGGCCGTATGGTTGTTGATGAAATTGTAGCACAAGATATCGAAGAGTGCGTGAAAAACTCTCACATTAGTGTTGTCTCTTGTGGTCATCCAAAACTTTGTGATGATATTAGACATGTGGTGAAGAACAAAATCATGGAAAACTACCAAATAGATTTGCACGACGACTTGCAAAAATGGTAGGTTTGCTGTAATATTAAGTGAATACGACTTGTAGCAAGGTCTTGGTTCCAAAAATTAATAACTATAGAATATAAAAGTACATAATTGCAAAGTGTTTCAAAACTTGGCTTTCAAAAACCCAACTTCTCCTAGTTACAAAGAGGAAATGACTTTGACTTCGTTGTCGATGTATGTTTTTTCACCTGGCTCACCAGCTTTAGACCCAAAGACCAATTGCGCATGAACAGTCCAAGTTTTTGGAACGGCGTCACCCAGAGCAGCTTTGATGTAGCCGTTGAAGTGCTGCAAATGACCAAAAACGTTAATGGTGGCCAGAGTGGTCCATGTAGAAATTTGAGCTGCACCGGTGGAGTGGTTGGCGAAATCCGGGAATGCAGAGCTCCAAGCTGGAAATTTGGCTTGCAGACCTTCAGTGGTGGCATCATCAGTAAAGAAGATGATGCTACCGTAGGCTTCGTCTTTGGCAGATTGAGGTCTCTTTTTACCGGCATCGCCTTCGATGCCATCAACGACTTGGCCCCACACTTTTTTGTGAGCGTCTCCGGTCAGAATGATGGCCCTGTTGACTTGCGAGTTGAATGAGGTTGGGGTGTCCTTGATAATTGCTTGGACAATTGATTGCACATCGGAAAGCGCAACACCAGTTGGAAGTTCTGGTTTCAAGGCGTAAATGGTTCTTCTAGAGGCAATGGCTTTCAAAATGGTTTGGGTAGACATGTTTTGTGTGTTGGTATTAAGTTGTTTGGTTGTTTAGGTGCTTTTCGCAAGTGGCAGCCGTAGAGCAAAGTACTTGACTAAATTTCATGATGAGAAATTACGCTTCCTTATATAATCCTACTCCCAATTGAGAACATATATGCATTGGTTGTTAAGTTGGTTATGCAAGTACTGGGAAACTGTGGAAGCTTTTGACTGTTTACCCGAAATCCGATGAGATAAGCGTTAGTAAATTTTTTCACCTTTTACTAAGCAATTAGTAAGGTCTTAGTAAGGTTTTGTCACAACAGGGAAATCTGCGTCGTGATTTTCTAATTTTTTGATAACGACGGAGACTTTCAGTTCTTGGCGTAAATTCAGTGTCACGCGACGAGAGCGTTCAGTTCCCAAAGAGGGTTAGTATTTAATATACTGTATAAGCACATAACTTAAAACCTTGACAAGGGAAATCATTTTACTGAGCTTGACTAAGAACATATACCAAATTTTTTCGAGTAGTTGAAAGTTAGTTTAGAGAGGTACAAGAAATTCGGCCGAAAAGTCGCACGTTTAGCAGAAAGACGAAGCGACCTTTACCTTGTTGTCTACGTTTGGTTTCTTCCTAGGCCGACATATTTTAAAGCTAAACACTACTCGCGCTTTTATGATCCAGTTCTTCAGGGTTGTATCTTCCGAAGCAGCTTTGATGTATGCGTTGTAATGAACATTTGTAGTCGCAAGAGTAGTTCACGTGGTGGTTTGAACAGCACCACTGGAAGCCCGCGCAAGTAAACCTAACAAAGAATTTTAAGTGTCAAGCTCAACATGTAGCTCTTCCATTGTGGCTTTGTCAGTAAAGAATATCATAGTTCCGCCAGTGTCATATTTGATGGATTGCATTTTCTGTTTAATGTCTATCATCGAAGGTGTTGGAAATCAGATGACAAGCTTTCCTGTGGGTGTATTCAAGAATAATTGTAGGATAATAAATAAAAATTAGCCAGAGGCTTTTCCGAAAACAATCAAGAGCAATGTTTTCCAGTATTTCTATGGTCTTTTTTTAGAATCAGCATACTTGCTTTTTTTATACGTTCCAGCTCTAAGTTTTAAAGCTTATTGTTTTTTGAAAATTAGAGGGCAGTTTTTTTTTGGAGGACAACACATGAAACGAAGTGCGTCATTCGTTAAAAACACCAAATCAAAAAAACTCTGTGGATAGATGCATTATGATTTTTTTGTTTAGAGTTCTAAAAAAAATTATCGTTGCTTCTTATTATCAAAAGCCTCTCGGTAGATTTTCGTTCTTAATGTGTTGTTTTTCTATGTCCTCTTGACTGTGTCAAGCGATGAGCTCCAAGAAGAAATACGACAAAAACCGTTTGTTGAACCGACGAAAAAACCGACGGAAGTTTTCGGTCCGTTTGTGACGCAAAGAACGTCGCATAATAGTGGAAGCTGGGTGAGAGCAAAGAAAAAAGAAGGAACAAATCTCGTTGACAAATTGATGAGATCTTGAATGTTGGGTGATCGGGGAAGTGAAGAGAGGACCAGCTCACATAAGGGTCAAACAAGAATACAGGCATACAGAAAAAACATCAAAGTACGATGAAGATAATATGAGTCTACAGAACGAGAACCAATTGACAAGCTGAACGTGTCTAACTAAGGGGATTGTAAAGGTAGCCATTTGTGTGCAGATAGGATATGACCTATTGTGTCAAATGAGGTGAGAACGGGTGTTTAGGAAGAGGCACCTGTAGACTGATCAGAAAACTATTAAGCCTCTCAATGGACTTC